>Ga0181517_10003932_pt1 | contig 13830 bp, 8 predicted proteins | sample PEATcosm2014_Bin_31_FD_119748 | JGI IMG/M metagenome (GOLD analysis project Ga0181517, IMG submission 119748) | Peatland microbial communities from MTU Mesocosm Facility, Houghton, MI, USA - PEATcosm2014_Bin01_30_metaG | ecosystem: Environmental > Terrestrial > Soil > Wetlands > Peat | place... | reverse complement strand
TGCGCTCGCGCTTCGGCCAGGGCGTCGTCGTCGACATCGGCCGGCCCGACGTCGAGACGCGCATCGCCATCTTGCGGCGCCAGGTCAAGGTCGACGCCTTCAGGATCGGCGAGCCCGAGGTGCTCGACTACATCGCGAGCCGTGTCTCCACCAACATCCGCGAGCTGGTCGGCGCCCTGCGGCGGGTCGTGAGCTACGCCTCGATCACGCGCAGCGAGGTCACGGTCGAGGTCGCCCGCGAGGCGCTCAAAGACATCCTGCCGCCGAGCTACTCCCAGCCCATCACGATCGAGGCAGTACAGAGCGAGGTCGCCCGCCAGTTCGGCTGCCACGTCAGCGACCTGCGCGGCGACAAACGCACCGCCGACGTCGCCTACCCGCGGCACATCGCCATGTACCTCTGTCGCGAGCTCACCGAAGCCTCGCTGCCGCTGATCGGCACCCGCTTCGGCGGCCGCGACCACAGCACGGTCGTCTACGCCGTCAACAAGATCGACCGCCTCATGCAGGACAGCCACGACCGCCAGCTCCACGACTTGATCCAAGTCATCACCACCCGCCTGCAGAGCCGCTGACCCGCCCGTTTGCGGCGCTTTACCGGCGCCGTACGCAACGCTTGCTGAAGGGCTGTTGACGAACGGTTCGCAAGCCGGTGGAGAATGTCGCGAATCATAGGCAAACCCGGTATGCTTGCCGCCTGCGGAGCCGCCTGTGGTGACAACGGAGGCGTTATCCACACGCTCTCCACGCCGCCGCCACAAGCCCCGCTTCACCGCAGGTGCAGGTAGACAGTCGGTTTCCCACACTGTCCACACCACTTATGACGAACACGAAGCTATCTCTTAACTAAAGAGAGACAGTAAGGAGCCGGAATGAGATTCGCCTGTGATCGCACGACGCTCGTCGAGAAGCTCAGCATCCTGGCCCGCGGCGTCTCCACGCGCAGCGCACTGCCGGTGCTCTCGGGCATCCTGCTGCAGGCCCGCGACGGTCGGCTCGAGCTGTATTCCACCGACATGGAGCTCTCGATCAAGGCGACCATCGCCACCAACGTCGAGACCGAAGGCGAGGCCGTAGTGCCGGCGCGCCTGTTCACCGACGTGGTCAAGAACATGGCCGCCGGCGAGGTACGCGTCGAAGCCGGCGACGGCGTGGTCAAGATCTTCGCCGGCAAGGCGACCTTCAGCCTCAACTCCTGGGTGGCGAGCGACTTTCCGCCCACCTCATCGTTCGACATGAGCGAAGCCTTCACGGTCGGCATCGCGCCCTTCGTCGAGACGCTCGACAAAGTGGGCCGCGCCGCATCGCGCGACGAGACCCGGCCCATCCTCACCGGCGTGCTCGTCACGATCGGCGCCGGCAAGCTCAAGATGGTGGCTACCGACAGCTACCGGCTGAGCGTCAAAGAGACTCCGCTCGAGGGCGGCCCCACCGACGAGATCCAGGCCATCGTGCCGGTCAAGGCGCTCTCCGAGGTGCAGCGCCTGGTGTCGGCCGTCGACGGCGGAGAGCTGCGCCTCGTCATCACCGAAAACCAGGCGCTGTTCGCGGTCGGCGACGTGTGGATCGCCACCCGCCTGATCGACGGGCAGTTCCCCAACTACCGGCAACTGCTGCCCGACAGCTTCGACCACGCCATCGAGCTCGATCGCGCCGCGCTTCTTGCGGTCACCAGGCGCGTCAGCCTGCTGGCCCAGAAGAACACGCCGCTGCGCCTGCAGTTCAGCGAGGGCAAGCTCACCATCCGGGCGGTCACCCAGGACGTCGGTCAGGCCGAAGAAGAGCTCGACGCGCCGTTCAGCGGCGAGGCCTTCGAGATCGGCTTCAACCCACTGTTCCTGATCGACGGTCTCGAGGGCGTCGGCGGCGACACGGCCACGCTCAAGTTCATCAATCCGCTGCGGCCTGGGCTGGTGACGGGCGCCGACGAGTCGTTCGTCTACCTCATCATGCCTATCCGCCTGAGCAGCTGATCGACATCCCCGTCAACGGGCCCCTGCCGCTGGGGGCGTTCCTCAAGCTGGCCGGCGCGGTATCGACCGGCGGCGAGGCCAAGCTGTTCATCCAGAACGGCGAGGTGCGCGTGAACGGGGCCGTCGAGCTCCGCCGCGGGCACAACGTCGCGCCGCCCGACGTCGTCGCGATAGGCGAAACGGAGTATCGCGTGTGTTCGTCGCCCGACTGAGGCTCGTCAACTTCCGTAGCTACCACGACGCCACGGTCGAGTTCGCCCCGGGGCTCAACATCATCGTAGGGCGCAACGCGAGCGGCAAGACGAATCTCCTCGAAGGCGCCTTTTTCGCATTGCGCGCGAGTTCGCCGCGCACCACCAAAGACGACAAGGCGGTGCGCTGGGGCGCGGGCTTCGCGCGCGCCGAGGCCACGGTCCACCGCCAGGCCGGCGCCGAGGCCCACAGCTTCATCGTCGCCTACGCACCCGGCCAGGCTAAACAGGTGCGCGTCGACGGCGTCGAAGCCACCTCGCTCGACGACCTGCGCCGCCAGGGCTCGGTCTTCATCTTCGTGCCCGAGAGCCTCTTGCTGGTCAAGGGCAGCCCGGCGCGGCGCCGGGCGCACCTCGACGCCTTCGCGGTCGCCATCGACCCCGCCTACGAAGCCGGCCTGCGCGACCTGAACGTGGTGCTCAAGCAGCGCAACGCCCACCTGTGGCGGGTGCGCGAAGGCGCCCCGGGCGACTCGCTCGACGCCTGGGACCGCCAGCTCGCCCGGGTGGCGCTCGGCTTCGAGGAGCGCCGCCGCGCCATCGTGGCCCGCCTGTCGGCGAGCTACCGTGACTTCGCCGCCGCCCTGGCTCCCGACGGCGGCCTGTTCTCGCTGGGCCTCGTCTCGCAGCTCGACGAGCTCGCCGCCGGCCCGCCTGAGAGCGGCGCGGGGCTGGGCCCGAGTGCCGCCGGTCCGGCCGTGGACGCCGATCCCGGCTCCCCCCGTGAGCCCAAGGCGGCCAGCGCTCCAACGGTCGGCGGCACGCCGTTGGCCGACTCCCTCGAACGGGCGTTCATGGCCGCTTTGCGGGCGCGCCGCCCGGGCGAGATCTCGCGGGCGGTCTCAGGCTTTGGTCCCCATCGCGACGACCTGCGGTTCGCCGAAGACGCGGCGGCCGCGACTGGCGAGGGCGGCGAGGGCGGCGCGCCCCGCGACTTGCGGCTCTTCGGGTCACAGGGCGAACAGCGCGCCGCGGTGCTGGCTCTGCTGCTGGCCGAGCGCGCCGTGGCCGCCGAAGCGACCGGCGACCTGGGCGCCTTGCTGCTCGATGATGTCATGAGCGAGCTCGACGACGCCCGCCGCCGGCTGCTCGTCTCTACCCTCTCGGCGGGCGGCCAGGCGATCATCACGACGACCAACCGGCTCTACTTCGCCGCCGACGAGCTCGCCCGCGCCCGGGTGATCGACATCGGCCCCGAAGGGCCTGCGATCGACGACGCGGCCCCGACCGGCGCCGATGACGCTGCCGCCCCGACCAGCGCTGACCCCGGCGATGCGCGACGCGATGGCTGAGTTCTCCCGCCTGGGCGACATCCTGAACGCCGCGCTCAGTCGCGTGGCCGGCAGCGACGAGGGTCGCGCCTACCAGGGCTGGGCGCGAGCGGCGGGCGCCGACGTGGTGGCTGTCACCCGGCCGCGGCGTCTGGCGCGCGGCCTGCTCACCGTGGAGTGCGAGTCGTCGACCTGGGCCAACGAGCTCACTTACCTGACCCCGGTCATCCTCGAGCGGCTGCGCTCCGACGATCCCGCCACGCCGGTGCAGAGCCTGCGCTTCGTCGTGGGTCGGCCGCACCGCGACCCGGAGCCCGACGACGAGTGACGCCCACCGCCTGTCGGGGCGCTGCGGCGACAGGACTCCGAGGTCGGGCGGCGAAGTAGAGGAGCGTGGTCGGTGCGCCTGCGGGCGCACCGCAAGCGCGCCCCAAGGAGGCTCGCCTACGTCCTGTCGCAGCCCGGATCGCCGCCGCCGCCGCCCCTTCGCGGGCGGTCGTGGAGCCGGCCCCCGAAACGTCACCCTCGGCGCTCGCAAAAAGCGTAATTTGCGGCTATTAATAGGGCCATTCACCTTCACGTCGAGGTCGACGGATGGTATAATTCGAAGTGTCCCGACCCCCGGCCTTCTCACCCACAGAGTAGTGTCGCCGGTTCACCCTGCCTCAGGTGAGGTGCAGTGAGTAGCAAGCAACGCTACGACGAACAAGACATCACAGTCCTCGAGGGCCTCGACCCGGTCCGCGAGCGTCCCGGCATGTACATCGGCTCTACGGGGACGCGGGGCCTCCACCATCTGGTCTACGAGGTCGTCGACAACTCGGTCGACGAAGCCCTCGCCGGCTATTGCACCGGCATCACGGTCACCATCCAGCCCGACAACTCAGTGGTCGTGGCCGACGACGGTCGCGGCATCCCGGTGGGCATCATGCCCCAGTACAACAAGTCGGCCGCCGAAGTCGTGCTCACCGTGCTGCACGCGGGCGGGAAGTTCGGCGGTCAGGGCTACAAGGTCTCCGGCGGCCTGCACGGCGTCGGCGTCTCGGTCGTCAACGCGCTGTCGGCGTGGCTCGAGCTCGACATCTACCGCGACGGCTACCACTGGCATCAGCGCTTCGAGCGCGGCGTCCCCATGGCGCCGCTCGAAAAGCTCGAAAAGCTCGCCAAAGACGCCCCTACGGCCAACATCGTGGCCTTCATGCCCGACTCCGACGTCTTCGAAGAGGGCGTGGTCTACGACTACCGCGTGCTGGCCCAGCGCCTGCGCGAGACCGCCTTCCTCACCAAGAACCTGCGCATCGAGCTCATCGACGAGCGCGCCGAGGGCGAGACCACCGTCTTTCAGTACGCCGGCGGCGTGCGCGACTTCGTCGACTACATCAACCGCGACAAAGACCCCGTCCATCGCACCGTCATCTACTTCGAAAACGAGACGCCCGACGGCCAGGTCGAAGTCGCCATGCAGTGGAACTCGTCGTACAACGACTCCATCTTCACCTTCGCCAACAACATCAACACCACCGAGGGCGGCGCGCATCTCTCCGGTTTTCGCGGCGCGCTCACGCGTACCATCAACGACTACGCCCGGCAAAAGGGCTTCCTCAAAGAAAAAGAAGAGAACCTCTCCGGCGAAGACGTGCGCGAGGGCCTGTCGGCGATCGTCTCGGTCAAGCTCAAGAACCCGCAGTTCGAGGGCCAGACCAAGACCAAGCTGGGCAACACCGAGATCCGCACGCTGGTCGAGACCACGGTCAACGCCAAGCTCGCCGAGTTTCTCGAAGAGCACTCCGCCGAGGGGCGCCTCATCGTCGACAAGTCGGTCACCGCGGCGCGCGCCCGCAACGCGGCGCGCAAGGCGCGCGACCTCACGCGGCGCAAGGGGCTCCTCGAAGGCTCCAGCCTGCCCGGCAAGCTCGCCGACTGCTCCATCCGCGACCCGCACCTCTCCGAGCTCTACCTGGTCGAGGGCGACTCGGCCGGCGGCTCGGCCAAGATGGCCCGCGATCGCAGCTTCCAGGCCATCCTGCCGCTGCGCGGCAAGATCATCAACGTCGAGAAGGCGCGCATCGACAAGATGCTGCAAAACAACGAGATCCTCACCATGATCAGCGCCATGGGCACGGGCATCGGCGACGAGTTCGACTTAACCCAGGCCCGCTACCACAAGATCATCATCATGACCGACGCCGACGTCGACGGCTCGCACATCCGCACGCTCATCCTCACCTTCCTGTTCCGCCACATGACGCCCCTGGTCGACGCCGGCTACATCTACATCGCCCAGCCGCCGCTCTACCGCTTGAAGCAGGGCAACCAGGAGACGTACATCCACAAAGAGGCGCAGCTCGAAGACATCCTGCTGCGCGGCCGGCTCGAACAGATCAAGGTCGAGAACACCGACACCGGCTTCAACTTCTCCGACGCCCGCTACCAGCGCTTCCTCAAGGCCTTCAGCGAGTACGAAGGCTGGGTCAAGAAGCTCAAGAGCCAGTTCGGTGGCGAGCTCGTCGACTGGCTCAAGAACGGCCCCACGATCGAAGCCGACGTCCCCACCTTCGCCGCGCTGGTCGAAGCCCTGCGCTCCGACATCGACAAACGCTACGTCATCAGCGTGCTCACCACCGACGACGAGGCCGAGATCGCCGACACGCGCCTGGTCGAACGCAAGAGCGGCCTGGCGGCCAACCTGCGGATACCGTTCGCCGCCCTGTCGGGGCGCGAGTTCCACAGCCTCAAGCGCGTGCACGAGCGCGTGCGCGAGATGGTCGGCCGGCCACCCTTCACGCTGCGCTTCGGCAACCGCAAGGCCGAAGCCGCCAGCTACGAAGAGCTGCGCGTGCAGATCGTCGAACTGGTCAAAGAAGGCATCCAGCTGCAGCGCTTCAAGGGCCTCGGCGAAATGAACCCCGACCAGCTCTGGGAGACCACCATGAACCCCATGAGCCGCACGCTGCAGCTCGTGTCCATGGAAGACGCCCAGGCGGTCGACGAAGTCTTCACCATGCTCATGGGCGACAAGGTCGAACCGCGGCGCGAGTTCATCGAAAAGAACGCCAAAGAAGTGCGGTTCCTCGATGTCTAAGGTGACCTCATGAGCGACGAACTGCAGACACTCGAAGGCAAGATCGAGCCCATCCAGCTCGAAGACGAGATGCGCTCGTCGTTCATCGATTACGCCATGAGCGTGATCGTCGACCGTGCGCTGCCCGACGTCCGCGACGGCCTCAAGCCCTCGCAGCGGCGCATCCTCGTGGCTATGAACGACCTTGGCCTGACGCCCAACAAGCAGCACCGCAAGTGCGCCAAGATCGCCGGCGACACCTCAGGTAACTACCACCCCCACGGCGAGTCGGTCATCTACCCGACCCTCGTGCGCATGGCCCAGGATTTCAACATGCGCTACACGCTCGTCGACGGCCAGGGCAACTTCGGCTCGGTCGAAGGCGACTCTCCGGCCGCCATGCGGTACACCGAAGCGCGCTTCAGCCGCATCGCGGTCGAGATGCTGCGCGACATCGACTCCAACACCGTCGACTGGACGCCCAACTACGACGAGACCCGGCGCGAGCCCACCGTGCTGCCGAGCCGTCTGCCCAACCTCATGGTCAACGGCTCCAGCGGCATCGCCGTCGGTATGGCCACCAACATCCCCCCGCACAACCTGGGCGAGGTGGTCGACGCCATCTCCACCCTGATCGACAACCCCGAGGCCTCGGCCGACGACCTCATGGCCCACATCACCGGTCCCGACTTTCCGACGGGCGGGGTCATCCTCGGCACGGCCGGCATCAAAGAGGCCTACCGCACGGGGCGCGGCCGCATCCGCGTGCGCGCCAAGGCCCACACCGAGCAGATCAAGGGCAACCGCACCGCGATCGTGGTCACCGAGCTGCCCTACCAGGTCAACCGTGCCGCCCTCATCGAGAACATCGTCGAACTCGTGAAGGCCAAGAAGATCTCCGAGATCTCCGACCTGCGCAACGAATCCGACCGCTCCGGCATGCGCCTGGTCATCGAGCTCAAGCGCGACGCCATCGCCATGGTGGTGCTCAACAAGCTCTACAAGCACACCCAGATGCAGACCACCTTCGGCGTCATCAACATCGCCCTGGTGGGCGGTGTGCCGCGCACCCTTACGTTGCCCGAGATGCTCAAGGCCTACATCGCCTTCCAAAAAGAGGTCGTGATCCGGCGCACCAAGTTCGAGCTCGACAAGGCTGAGACTCGCGCCCACATCCTCGAAGGCCTGCTGGTCGCTCTCGACAACTTGGACCAGATCATCGCCATCATTCGTCATGCGGCCGACGTCGAGACCGCCCGCACCGCCCTCATGGATACCTTCGAGCTCACGCTGCCCCAGGCCCAGGCCATCCTCGACCTGCGCCTGCAGAAACTCACCAGCCTCGAGCGCGACAAGGTCAAAGAAGAGCACCGCGGCCTGCTGGCGCGCATCAAGGAGCTGCGCGAGCTGCTCGGCGACGAAGACGCCATCTACGGCGTCATCAAGACCGAGCTGGGCGAGCTCAAACGTCTCTACAACGACGACCGCCGCACCGAGATCGTGCCCGACGAAGGCGACCTCGACATCGAGGACCTGATCGCCGAGCAGCAGATGGTGATCACGGTCACCAAGACCGGCTACGTCAAGCGCCTGCCGACCGCCACCTACCGCCAGCAAAAGCGCGGCGGCGTGGGCATCGCCGGCATGGACCTAAAAGAAGAAGACGAGGTCGAGCACCTCTTCATCACCAGTACCCATCACTTCCTGCTGTTCTTCACGAGTGTCGGCAAGGTCTACCGGCTCAAGGTCCACGAGCTGCCCGAAGCGGGCCGCAACGCCCGCGGCAAGCACCTCTCCAACCTGCTGCCGCTGCGCCAGGACGAGCACGTCTGCGCCGTCATCAACACGCGCAACTTCGACGTCGCCGAAGGCAAGTTCCTCATGTTCTGCACGCGGAAGGGCATCGTCAAAAAGACGCTGTTCGGCTCGTACAACACGCCGCTCAAGTCCGACGGCATCATCGCCATCGACATCCGCGACGACGACGAACTGATCGCCGTGCGTAACACCACGGGCGACGACGACCTGCTCCTGGTGAGCCGCCTCGGTCAGGGCATCCGCTTCCACGAAAGCGACGTTCGCCCCACCGGTCGCAACACCTCGGGCGTGCACGGCATGCGGCTGCGCAAGGGCGACGAGCTCATCAGCATGGACATCGCCCGCGACGACTCCGACCTCTTCCTGGTCACCGACAACGGCTACGGCAAGCGTACGCCCATCATGGACTGGCGCGTGCAGGGCCGCGGCGGGCAGGGCGTGATCGCCATCAAGCTCACCGACCGCAAGGGCTACCTGGTCGGCGTGCGCATGGTGCGCGACAACCACGAGCTCATGCTGCAAAGCCGCGAGGGCGTCATGATCCGCATGGCGGCCGCCGACGTCAGCCGCCAGGGGCGCACCGCCACGGGCGTGCGCGTCATGAACATGCGCGAGGGCGACGTGGTCAGCGCGATCGCTCGCATGGTGGTCTCCGAATCGGGCGCGACCGACGAAGAGATCGACGCCGAGTAGCGGCGCCGGCCTGCTGGACTGAAATAGCACCATGGCGACCGACTCCGACACGCATCGCGCCGCACCGCAGGCAGGCTCCGGCCCGGCGGCCGGAGCCGCGCCCCAGACGGGGTCCGACCCCGTCGCGGCCGCGCCGGCTCGCCGGCCGCGCGTCTTCAGCGGCATCCAGCCGACCGGCGCGCTGCATCTGGGCAACTACCTGGGGGCCATCCGCAACTTCGTCGCCATGCAGGACACGCACGACTGCGTCTACTGCGCCGTCGACCTGCACGCCATCACCATGCGCCAGGCCAAGGCCGACCTCAAACGCAACACCATCGACACGATCAACATGTTCCTGGCTGCCGGCGTCGACCCGCAACGGTCTATCGTCATCGTGCAGTCGCACGTGCCGCAGCACTCCGAGCTCGCCTGGATCCTCAACACGGTGGCGTATGTGGGCGAGCTCAATCGCATGACCCAGTTCAAAGACAAGACCCGCGGCGGCGAGGCCGAAAGCATCGGCGTCGGCATCTTCGACTATCCCGTGCTCATGGCGGCCGACATCCTGCTCTACCGGGCCGACGCGGTGCCCGTCGGCGAAGACCAAAAACAGCACGTCGAGCTCACCCGCGACCTCGCCGAGCGCTTCAACAACGCCTTCGGCAAGACCTTCGTCGTGCCCGAGCCGATCATCCGCACCGAGGGCGCGCGCGTCATGGGTCTCGATGATCCCGCCAAGAAGATGAGCAAGAGCGCCGACTCGGCCTACAACTTCATCGCCCTGACCGACTCGCCCGACGACATCCGCCGCAAGATCAAGCGCGCCGTCACCGATTCGGGCGCCGAAGTGCGTCCCGGCCCCGACAAGCCGGCGCTCACCAATCTGCTGACCATCTACAGCACGCTGGCCGGCGAGACCGTCGATGCCGTGGTCGCCCGCTACGAAGGCCAGGGCTACGCCCAGTTCAAGCAAGACCTGGCCGAGGTGGTCGTCGAGGCGCTGGCTCCCTTCCAGCGTCGCATGAAGGAGCTCGGCACCGACAAGGGCTTCACCCTCGACGTGCTGCGCGACGGCGCCGAGCGTGCCGCGGCCATCGCCGAGCGCACCATGCAGAAGGTGCGCGACCGCATGGGGTTCGTGCCCCGCCCGTAAGGTCGCGTCCGGCGCCCGCGCCAGACGCGACGCCTCTCGCCGTCGATCGTGCCAGTGACCAGCGCTCGTCGAACGACGGCGCGGATTGCGGTCAGCCCTCCGACACCCTGCTCGCGGCCACCGCGGCGCTCCAGCGCGCAAAGCGCCAGGGCGTGTAGAGCTCGTAGAGCAGGCGGCCCGGGTGGGGCGGTCGCGTGTAGTCGTGAGCGGGGAGGGGGCGGGCCGGTTCGGCCCGCCCCCTCCCCGCCAGTCGCGCCACGCCGAGCAGGGGCAGCAGCGACGGCACGAGCTGGCTTGCATTGGCACGCGCCAGCAGACGGCGCAGAGCCAGGTCGCGGCCGTCGAGGGGCAGCACCACCAGGGGCTCGCGCGCCGTGCCTGCCGGCGGCAGGGGCGAGGCCGCGGTCAAGCCCAACGGTCCGCGCCGGTAGAGCGGGAACTCGACTACGCGCAGGCCGGGCCGCGCCGCTGCGGCGAGCGCCGCCGCGGCGTTGACCGCGTCGTGGTCGGGGTGGCCGCCTTCATAGGCCGGCACGTAGACGGTCGCCTGGGCGGCGCGCACACCTTCGCGGATCGCATCGCCCTCGCTCGCATCGGGCAGCGGCGCCCCGTCGACCAGCAGCCCCACGGCGGCCGCGATGGTCGCGACGTGCTCGACGGCGTGCTGGTCGGCAAGGCGAAGGTCGCTGCCCGTGGCGCCCGTGGGCTTGAGGACCTCGAGCACCCGGGCCCCTTCGGCCACGCGCCGTCGGGCGGGGGCCAGGCCGCCGGCGGTCGCCCAGAGCAGGTGCACGCGGCCACCGCCGGCGAGCGCCCGGCGCAGGTGGCCGGCGCAGAACACCTCGTCGTCGTGATGGGCGAGCAAGAAGAGGTCGACTGTGGCCGCGGCCGGGGAAGTCGCCATGAGATCGCCCGCGGCTCGCCCGCCCTACCTGGTCGGCATCGCGCGGTAGACCTCGCGCATGTGGGCGAAGGTCGCCGGCCAGCTGCGCTGCAGGGCCCGCTCGCGGGCGGCGACGCCCATGCTGTGGCGCAGCGCTTCGTCGTCGAGCAGGCGGGCGAGGCCGGCGACGAAGCCGCCGGCGTCGCCCGGAGGCACGACCAGGGCCGTCACGTCGCGCGCCACGTTCTCGTCGACGCCGATGCCCGCGGTCACCACCGCCGGCAGTCCCGACGCCGCCGCCTCGAGGAGCACCTGGCCGAAGGTCTCGGCCCGCCCCGGAAACACGAAGACGTCGGCCGAGGCGTAGATCGTGGCGAGCTCATCGCCGGTGCGATAGCCCAGGAACGAGGCGCCGGGCAGCAGGCCGGCGAGCTGCTCGCGGTACGGCCCGTCGCCCACCAGGACGAGCTGCACGTCGTCGCGCTCGCGGCGCAGCCGGTTATAGGCGAGCGCCAGAAAGTCGAGCCCCTTCTCGGGCGACATGCGCCCCACCCAGAGGATCACCTTCTTGCCGCCGCCGAGCACGCGGCGCACCTCGTCGTTGCGCCGTCCGGGGGTGAAGCGCGTGCTGTCGATGGCCTGGTCCAAGTTCTCGAAGCGCACCCGCACGCCGTGCTGGGTGAGGTCGTCCTGCACCGCGCGTGAGGGGCAGAAGACGATCTCGGCCTGGTTGTAGAAGCCGCGCACGTAGGTCCACAGGGCCTCGCGCACGATGTGGTCGGAGGTCAGGAAATAGCCCAGGCGCGGCAGATCGGTGTGGTACGAGGCGACCAGCGGCAGGCCGAGGGTGCGCGCCAGCAGCGCCGCGACCATGCCCAGCGGACCGGGGGTGGCGGCGTGGATGACATCGACGTTGTTGTCTTCGCACCAGCGCAGGAGCTCCAGCACGGGCGGCACGAACAAGGGGAACTCCTCGTAGACGTCGAACCGGAAGCGGTCGAGCGCCGGGAAGACCTCGTGGGTGGGCTTGCTGACGCGCGCGTCGCCGCACGAGATCATGGTGAACGGCCAGCCTTCGTCGGCGGCGAAGGCGACCAGCGGCTGGAGCACGGCCGCAACTCCGTTGATCTCTTCGATCGTGTCGGTGAACATGGCCACGTGCGGCTCGGGCGGCATGGGCCAGGGGTCGAGCAACCCGGCGTCGGACAGCTCGTGGTGCACGTCGCGGGCGTGGGTGCGCTGGCGCGCCAGCGAGGTCGCCGCCAGCATGTAGGGAGCGATCAGCGTCTGGGCCTGGCCGAGCGTCTTCCACGCTTCGAGCGAGTCTTTGCCGAAGCCCTTGCCGCGCAGGTCCTTGAAGCAGTCGCGGACGGTGCGCTCCCAGGTGGTCTCGGCGATCGCGGCGAGGCGTTCGTGGTGCAGGCCGCCGCCCACCAGGGCGCCGCTGCGAATGACTTCGGCGGCGCCGCTGGCGGCCGCCCTGCGCAGTGCCCCCTCGCGGCGCCAGGGCGGGTCGATCGCCAAGCTCACGAAACGCCCGGCGAGCTGCCGGCTGCGCTGTCCTTCGAGCACGGTCCAGGGGATGCTCGAACGCATGCCGCGGCGCAGCAGCGTGCGCGACAGCCAGTTGCGCGAGTCGCTGTCGCCGCCGCGAAACAGGAGGCTGATGGCGGTGTGTGCGGTCTTGGCCGTCGAGCCCTGGGTACCGCGCAGGGCCGCCTTACGGCGCAGCAGGGCGGCGAACGGGTCGGTCTCGCCTGCGTTCAGGGTGATCTGCGTGAAGGTGCCGCCCACGTCGAGGCCGCCGTGGTCGTCGGAGCCCGCGACCGGACGGATGGCCGCGGCCACCGGCTCACGGCCGTACTTCTCGGCGAGCCGCGGAATGAGGGCGGCCGAGGCGGCGACGAGCTCGGCGCTCATCTGGTTTTCGACCTTGGTCGAGCTGCCGTTGCGCGTTTCCCACAGGGCGAACAGCAGCAACAGCTGCTCGTAGTGCTCGACCCGCAGCTCGGAGACGACCGACATGGGGTGGGCGAGCGCGTGGGCCAGGCCCTCGCCGCGCAGGTAGTCGGCGAGCTCGAAGATGTTGAAGCGCAGCTCGGTGATCTCGCGGTGCTGGACCTCGTTCAGGCCCCAGACCAGCACGTGCACATGGAGGGCCTCGGTCGGGAAGAAGGCGCTGATCTCTTCGCCGATCGTGAAGTCGGGGTAGTCGGCCAGCTGCAGGGCGCCGGTGATGGTGTCGTGGTCGGTGAGCGTGACGTGGGTCATGCCGCGGGCCTTGGCTTCGCGGTAGACGAGATGCGGGTCGGTGAAGCACTCGCGCACGCCGAACGTGCGGGCCAGGTAGAGCTCTGAGCGGGCGGAAAAGCGCGAATGGCAGTGCAGGTCGACGCGAGCGACGGCGGGTGTGCCGGGCTCTGCGTCGTTCAGCGGTTCGCTCATCGGCCTCGGTTGTCGGTCGCCTTGGGGCAACTGTACTATGCCCGCCGAAGCGGACAATACGGCGGGCGCCGCAGCGGTTCAGGGTACCATAGAACGACCACGACCTGAGATGAACCATACGACCGACATGCCATGATCCTCGACAAGGCGACCAGCGAGTACCTGCGCACCTTGCGACGGCCGGCCGACCAGTTGCTCGCCGAGATGGAGGCCTACGCCGCCGCCAACGGCGTGCCCATCGCACCCCCCGAGACGGCCGCCTTACTGGCCATGCTGGCCCGCGCGTCGGGCGCGAGGTTC
>Ga0181517_10003931_pt1 | contig 13830 bp, 16 predicted proteins | sample PEATcosm2014_Bin_31_FD_119748 | JGI IMG/M metagenome (GOLD analysis project Ga0181517, IMG submission 119748) | Peatland microbial communities from MTU Mesocosm Facility, Houghton, MI, USA - PEATcosm2014_Bin01_30_metaG | ecosystem: Environmental > Terrestrial > Soil > Wetlands > Peat | place... | reverse complement strand
GGGGGACAGCCGGGAGAGGGGCAGGTCAGGACAGGTGGGGACCCGCCCCGGGAGACTAAGGCAGTACCGGACCACGGGGGGCGCTCAGGACCACCAGCGGCCGCCAGCCGGGGGCTCTCCCTTCCAACCACAGCCGGGCCGCCCTACCTCGCTGAGGCCCCGGGACGGGCGGAGACAGGCTCCGACGGTGCCACGGGCGTGGCTGCCCTCCCCGGCTGGCCTACCTAGGCCCACCGCCACCACGACGGCGGCGCACAGGAGGGCCACAACCGCGACCAGGCGCAGCGGCCTGGCCCCCGGCATGATGCCAACTAGCCGGGCCGGGGCGAGCTCGATCCCGTGGTAGCCCTGCCACCTGGCACTTGCCCTCCTGTTGGTGACCAATACGACGCTCAGCCCGGTCCCTTCGGTCAACATCGGCTCTCGTGCCCTACGAGTTGTAAGAGGGTAGCCAGGCGCCCAGTTGGCTCGCGAGATGGGCTGGTGCCGGGTCCTGGTCCTGACCTATAAGCCCGCAGTGCAGACGGCCTGGAGGGACGACCTGCTGTCGCATATCGATTTTGAGGGCTGGCGGTTCGTGGACCGCGACACCCCGGACGCCGACCGCGACGCCTACGCCGACGGTCCGGACCCGCTCGTCTGGTTCGCCTCCTTCCAGGATCTTCACGGCAGGACTCCAGATGGTGACGTAAAGGCGCACAACGAGGTTGTACACCTGATCGACTGGGACTGCATCGTCATCGACGAGTACCACTTCGGGGCGTGGCGGGACACCGCCCGAGAGCTGTACGACCCTTCCGACAAGTCCATCGCAGAGGTGGAGGAACCCGAGGAGGCAGTTACCGAGGACGACCTCGGGCTTGGCACGCGGTACCAGCTGTACCTGTCCGGCACCCCGTTCCGCGCGATCACCAGTGGTGAGTTCACCGAAGATCAGATCTTCAACTGGACCTATGTGGACGAGCAGCGCGAGAAGGCCGGTTGGGACGCGTCCCGCGGCCCGAACCCCCACCTCGACCTGCCCCGCATGGAGATGTACTCGGACCAGATGGGCCCTGATGCCGAAGGCTGGGCTCTGGATGGAGAGTTTATCGGGTTCTCTCTCGGTGACTACTTCAAGGCCGACAAGGTCACCGCAGGCCCACGGAGTTCGTGGCAGTGACAATGACGGCATAGCTATCGGCCGTGGTCGGGGTGCCGGTGACCTTGCCCGTAGTCGTGCTGATGGCCAGGCCTGGGGGCAAACCGGTGGCCGACCACAAGACGACCTTTATCGAAACCCTGAGATAAACATCGGCGATTCGCCTCGCGAGGGGGTCGAGATCCTCGATCTTGATTTGGCCCTGCCAGTAGTAGTGACCGGCCTTGACGCGCCTCCCAAGGGGATCGGAGGCGGGGCGGCGTGGATTATCCGGGACCTTCGTATTGTAAGGGCTTTGGGTCCACACGGTCACCGAGGTGATCTCATCGTCGGGATTATTGTCGGGTCCCGTCTTGAATCGAGCTCTTGCGGCAGCACGATGAGGCCGAGAAGCGAGTTCCAGAGCTGGGTCACTTCATAGGCGTCAGGGTCGCCGGCACTCGCCTGCGCCTGAATGAAGTTGAGGTTCTGGATCGTCCGCTCGGCAAAGTCCCTGATGAGGTTTCCGTAGCCACTCACTACCGAAACCTACTTCAGCTCGATCGGCCTCCTGGGCGAGCTTTGCGCCGAAGTTATCCGCAAGTTATCCGACGCTCGCCTGTCGCGACCTGCCGTGGCGCTCCATAAGCCTCTGACGTGCACACTTACCCGGAGCGGGGTCTTCGCTCACAACAGCCAGAAGATAAGCGGCCTTATCGCCGACAAGAACAGCCCGGCCGGCAGCACCCGCCCACCCGTCAGGCCAAAACGGCCCGCCGTCGCACGACACGGCGAGCGTGGAACGCCGCTGGGGCCGTCAGGCTTTGATGACGTTGTGCAGGTTTGCCACCATCGGTGGTTTTAGCCCCACCCCGAGTTCGCTCAGGATCGGCATAAGCACCGGTCCAAACGCATCGAAGTCGGCCTGTGACTCCCAGATGTCGAAGACCTGGATCGCACCGTCCGATTCGAGGGCAAAGTGCTGTGTACGACCCTTGGGGGCGCCCGCACCTGCTGCCTCCAGTTTGCTGATCACTTGGGCGTACTTCTCCGGCGTGAACCCGTCGTGAGCGAAATAAAAGGCGAGAGCCATGTTCTACCCGTTCCCTTCCAGGGACATCGGTCCCGCGCCCAGATGGCGAGGGTCATGGCAGCGTAGCAGAGCTCCGCCGCCGGCGCCCCAAGGCGCCACGGGGTACAGAACGACGCCGGCGCGGAAAGGAAGCGACCGAGTCGGCGATCATCGTCGGCATCGCCGCCAATGCCGACCTTGGTTACCGGCTCATCACCCCCGAGGGCGGCGCCCACAGCTTTGGGACCGTCCCGCAACTGGCGGGTGTTCCTTTTGCTCGGGACCGGCACACGTTGGTTTGGGCGAGCCTTCGGTCTGAGGCGTCCTCGTTGTTGTGAGCCGCAAGATGGCTGTCGGACATTACCTGTATCTGCGCGGTGACCGACGGCGGCAGCGTCGTCATGGGAGGCGACAGTGCCACCAGCAACGACGAGGGAAACCGCAGGCTACCAATCGTGTTTTCCATTGGGACGTTCTGGCCGGCTGGTACGAGCTGCAGGCCAGCGCCAAGGGGTGCTTTGCTCCCGGGAAGCCGGCTGACCCGGGCGTCACCTCACCTCCCCTGTCGGTGCCGCTAGCGCCCGGCGGGGCGAGGCGTTGGTGGTCCAGGCCGGGCGGCGGTACATCAGGAGAGTGTGTCGACGACTGGTTCGTCGGCGGCATTGCTTCCCGCACCCGTGAAGTAGTCGCCCATGGCGACGCACGAATTAGACGAGCAGGCCACCTCGAAAAGGTTCACGTCGGCGTACTTAGCCCCGTCCGCCGGGGGGGACGGGGCTACAGACACCTGCCAGGAGGCCCCCGCGCCCGTAACAAAGGCAGTGGTGCCAGCTCGGTCGGCTGTCTGGCACATGCCTGTCGCCACAGAGAAAGACGCAGACTCGCAGGCCAACCCGGCGAGGCTGAGCGCGCTCTTCGGGTACGCGCTCTTCGGCGGCGATATGGCCGACGATGTCCAGCTGAGGGCCGGCCCCTGGGAGATGAAGCCCGCGCCCGGCTCGGCCCCGTTGTAGGTCCCTACCGCGAGGCATGTGGACGAGGGGCACGCGAGGCCGCTGAACAGGACCGTCTGGCCTGCTTGGGCGAGCGAGCTCCCCGTCGGGAGAGCCGCCTCCCGCACGCTCCAGGTCGAACCGGACAGCGAGTAAATAAAGCCCTCGGTGTCGGAGCCCTGGTCGTCGCCGACGGCGAGGCAAGACGTGGCGGTCTTGCACACGGCCGAGTAGAAGTGCATATCGGTGTAGCTCGAGGAAACGCCAGGGCCGGACAGGAGCGGCAGCGTCCTCACCGTCCAGGCGTCGCCAAACCCGGACAGAACTATGGCCGGCGACGTACCTGGATGACCGGCCACTGCATATTGGCCGAGCACCAGGCACTGCCGGGACGTCGGGCAGGTGGCGACTTGCAGGTTTATGGCCGGCGGGCTCGAGCTTTGCGGCGGCATGGGCGCGCTGGTCGCCCGCCACACGCGGCCGTAACCGGACAGGACCAGGCCGTGGTCGTCGGGCGTTGTCGCACCGCTCGGGTAGTAGAGGCCCACGGCAACGCACGATGAGGTCGAGGCGCAGGTGAGGCCGTTCAGCTGGACCGACGTGCCCGGGTTGGGGGCCCCGGCGGGGAGCGGGGCCGGGACGGCCGTCCAGGACGAGCCTGAACCGCTGACGAGTATGACCCCGCCCTTGCGCGTCGCCGGGTCGTTATAGCCGCCTATGGCCACACAGTGGGTGGGGTCGGCGCAGGCTACCGAAGAGAGCCCCACTGCGGCCGACCCGGGCACACCGGCAGGGACGGGGGCCTTGTAAGTCGACCAGGTCCCGCCCTGGCGGGCCGCGATCAAACCGGCAGCGACCCCGTCGGCTCGGTAATAGTCGCCCACGGCGACGCGCGTCGTGCTTCCCGGGCAGGTGACGTCGCCGAAGCTGGTACGGGGATTGCTGGCGGCACCGGCCGGCAGGGCCAGGGCCAGTGTTGTCCACTTCGTGCGTGGCAGAGATCTTTCCCGAGAGGCTCCCTCTTGTCAACGGTCCTGTCTGGCCAGTAAGGTCGAGGTGACAAGGAGCGGACGCCGGTAGAAGGGGCAGGCCGGCGCCGGCTAGGCCCCCTGTCGCCCGCCAGGCCCGGCCTCCGTGTGTTTGCGAAGGGTGATGTCCTCAACGTGCAAGATCGTGTTCAGGGGCTGGCCACCGGCGTGCACGGCAGACATACTCGCCTGGACCCAAATGATCGCGCCGTTTGCTCGGACGTAGCGTCTTTCGACCTGGCTGTGATGGCTGCGGCCAGCGGCAAGGGCGGCGATCTCAGCGTCGCCGTCGGCGAGGTCGTCGGGGTGTATGAGCTGCCGGTAGGTCATACGCAGCAGTTGCTCCCGGCGGTAGCCGGTGAGGTTGCAAAATGCCCGGTTGACTTCTAGGTACCGGCCGAGCGTGCCCGCGGCCAGGCTCTCTATAGCCACGCCGACCGGGGCGTGTTCGAACGCCAGGCGGAACCGGTCCTCGCTCTCGCGCAGCTTCTGGCCCTCCTCCGCCACTTGCTGGGACCGCATGTAGATCTCGGCCCCCATGGCGTCGGCGCTCGATCGGTTCTCGTTAGTTACGTCTTCGGCGACGCGGTTGGTCCTTTGGAGGTACATGAACTCGGTTACATCCTCGACCCTATGGATGATGTAGGCAAGCGAACCGTCGGGTCCGAGGACCGGCGAGTTCGTCGGGGCCCAGTACCGCACCTCAAAAGTGTTATCCGGGCTGCGAATGTCGTATTTTTGTAGCGGCATCGTATCGGTTACCAACTTCCGAGCGACACGGTCCAACGACATCCTCAGATTGGCCACCCCCGTCGCCCTGGGGTCAGCCGGGTTGTCGGGGAACACGTCGAAAATCCCCCGGCCCACGATGGCGTGACGTTCGGTCGTCGTCGCTTTCAAGTAGGCGTCACTGACCGCCACGACCTCCAGCGCGGGGTTTAGCACCAAGAACGGAACTGGGCCCCCCTCGAACAGGGCCCGGAAGTCAGGCTCCGGGGACTCCCGCTGGCGGGTCAGTGCTCCGGCCCGTCGTCGGTACCCGCCTTGCCCGCTCGTTCGCTGCGCATACGGGTCCTTGTCGTTGACGCCAGTTGAGGAGTACGGACGACCTAAACGCCCGTGACCAGGGTACACCCTCATATCCCTGGGGGACTCGCCTCGGCTCAGGTAGCTGAGGTGGATCCGTTCATCGAGATGTTCATGCGAGGCGCTCCGTGCCGCACCGGTGACCTTGTGGAGCAGCCGACGCTTGGACCGGTACCGGTATGCTCGTGGGCGTGAGCGAGCACCGCACGGAAGGAGCCGCTCCGGTTCGATAGGTGACCGGCGCGAAGTCGACAGCGGTTGATATCCGCCGTGAGCGCGGTCGTTCCCGCCACGGTTGTTGGGAGCACCTGGTCGTTGCTCGGCTCTGGGTGGCCTACGGCGCCAACCTCGGGACGCTGGTGCGGACCTGCGACGCCGTGGGCGCTTGCATGGCTGTCCCTCCGACCGATCATTACCGCCAGGCCCTGGACCACGGCGACACCTTGGGAGGACGCTTTCGTCCTCACGTTCATTGGGCGCGGCCAGGCAAGGACGGCTGGATCGAGTCGATGCGTTCCCAGGGTTGGCGGATCATGGCCGTCGAGTTGGCGGACGGTGCCATACCCCTACCTCGACTGGGAACGGCTCGCCAGCCGACGGTTGTCCTCCTCGGTCACGAGCACGAGGGCATCCCGTCGCGGTGGGTCGAAAGCGCCGACGTCTGCGTGGAGATCCCGATGGTCGGGAAAGGGGCCAGTCTCAATGTCGCGGTGGCCGGCAGTCTGGTGCTCTACCGTCTAGCCGGCTTGTCCTGAGCCGCTCGCAATCAGCCCGCGTCACGGGCCTAAGTCGCCTCAAGGAGGAACGCCAAACGGCGCGACTGGGCTTGACGGCCGTGATGGTCGTCGATGGCGTGACCGGTCCACTCAGGTATGATTTACTTGTCGTCGATACTTAGTAACTGTCTACACTTAGTAACATAAGCACGTATCGAGGAGGGCCCAGCACCCATGCCGGTCGAAGCTGCGAAGGGTGACATGAGCAGGGAGCCGGGCGGGCCCTCGCCTCAGGCGCTGGCCAGCCGGTTACGGCTGTCGATGATCCGTCTAAGCCGCCAGCTTCGTCGTTACGACCCCACGGAGCTCACCATCGCCCAGCTTTCGTTGCTGGCCAGTGTCGTACGGGGTGGCCCGATCGGCGTCGGACAACTGGCCGAGATCGAAGGGCTGCCCTCGCCGGCGGTGACACGCCTTGCCGACAAGTTAGAAGAGGCCGGCCTCGTCACCCGCCAAGCTAACCCCACCGACCGCCGAGGCGTTCACTTGGTGGCGACCGTTGCGGGCGAGCAACTGTTCGCTCACCGCTGGGAGTCCGGCAACGCCTGGCTCGCCGGGCACCTCATTGCGCTGAGCGAGGAGGACCGCGTGGCGTTGGAACGCGCCGTGACGGTACTCGAGTCCTTTACCGCACAAAACCCCGAAGAGAAGGAGGTGCTGGCATGAGGGCCGGCACGACCACGTTGCCGTCCGCCCCGTCACCGGTCGTGGGGCCCCACTACAAATGGGTCGTCCTTTCCAACACCACCGTCGGGGTGTTGTTGGCCACCCTCAACGGGACCAGCCTCATGATCGCTTTGCCGGTCATCTTCCGGGGCATCCACCTGGACCCGCTGCAGGCGGCGAACTTCCCTTACCTGCTCTGGATCATGATGGGCTACACATTGGTGTCGGCCGCCGCCGTGGTGACGGTCGGCCGTATCGGCGACATGTACGGCCGCACGAAGATGTACAACCTTGGCTTCGCCTGGTTCACTATCGGGGCGGTCCTGCTTTCAGTTGTGTGGAGCACGGGCTCCACCGGGGCTCTGGAGCTCGTAGTCCTGCGGATGTTCCAGGCCATTGGCGGGGCGTTGCTCATGGCAAATTCGGCCGCCATCATCACCGACGCCTTCCCCGCCGAACAGCTCGGTCTCGCCCTCGGGATGAACATGGTCGCCGGCATCCTCGGTTCTTTCTTGGGCATCCTCGCCGGCGGGCTCCTGTCCCAGATCGGGTGGCGCTGGGTGTTCCTGGCGAACGTGCCGGTCGGGGTCTTCGGCACTGTCTGGGCGTACTTGAAGCTGAAGGAGATCGGCGTCCGTATAAAAGCCAAGATCGATTGGCTGGGCAACGTCGCCTTCGCCGGGGGCTTGGCCATGGTCCTCACCGGGGCGACCTATGGCATCAAGCCCTACGGGCACGCGCTCACCGGTTGGGGCGACCCCTTCGTGCTGGAGATGGTCTTTGGGGGCTTGGCTCTGCTCGTCATCTTTGTCGTCGTAGAGAGCAGGGTGGCAGAACCGATGTTCCGCCTGTCGCTGTTCCGCATCCGAGCGTTCACCGCCGGCAACGCCGCGTCGTTCCTCGGGGCGATCGGGCGCGGTGGCTTGCAGTTTATGTTGATGATCTGGTTCCAGGGCATCTGGCTGCCCCAGCACGGCTACAGCTTCACGAGGACGCCGCTGTGGGCGGGGATCTACATGTTGCCCTTCATGCTCGGTTTTGCGTTCGCTGGGCCCATCTCGGGCAAGCTGTCGGACCGGTATGGCGCTCGGCCCTTCGCTACGAGCGGGATGCTGGTCTCGGCCCTCATGTACTTGGCGATGATGGCCTTCCCGGCCGACTTCTCCTACTGGCCCTTCGCGGCGGTGATGCTCGTCTCTGGGATCGGCGGAGGCCTGTTCGCCTCTCCGAACACCGCCTCGATCATGAACTCGGTCCCTGCTCGTAACCGGGGAGCGGCTTCGGGGATGCGGGTGACATTCGCCCAAGTCGGGATGCCACTTTCGATGGGGCTTTTCTTCACGCTGCTCGTGTTCGGTCTTAACTCCAAGGTGCCGGCGGCGATGTACCAAGGCCTGGTCGCCCATGGGGTCCCCGCAGCCAACGCCACGCAATTGGCCCACCTTCCCCCGCTCGGTTACCTCTTTGCGGCTTTCTTGGGCCTCAACCCGCTGAAAAGCCTTCTCGGGCCGGCAGTTCTGGGGCACCTGGTCCCAGCGCAGGCTACTGCCCTGACCAGTAGGGCCTTCTTCCCGCAACTGATCGGGCCCCCGTTCAAGCACGGCTTGGTGATCATCCTGACCTTCGCCGCAGTCATGAGCGTCATCGCGGCGCTCGCTTCTGCACTGCGAGGCCAGAAGTTCATCCACGAGGACGACGAGTCGAGGGACCAAAAGGCGCTGCTCACCTCGGGAATTGCGCCCTCGCCCAACGGCGGCGGCGCCGCGGTCGGGGCGGTACCCGCTGCTGCGGCGACGGCCACGGTCAGCCCAGGCCGCCGGGTGCCCCAACAAGTACCCGGCGATGGCACGCCCGCGCACGCGTTGACCAACGCCTTTGCCGCCATCCCGGTGCCACTGTCGGCCGCCAAGCCTCGCCCGCACCGGTTGTTGCGTGAGCGGGTGCGTCATCCCGGTGGCAGCGCGCACGGGCGTCGCCACTGAGAGCCCGGCCATATGGAGCGCGCAAGTACTAGGCGGCCCCCAAAACCACGGGCCGTCTGCGGGACGGGGTGGTCATCGTGAGGGACCTCGTTGTCGGCATCGACGGCTCGACGACGAGTTGGCGCGCTTTTTCCATGGCCGTCGGTATCGCCATGAGGTACGAAGCTCGCGTGCATGCCTGCTTTGTCTTACATGTGCCGCCGTCCGCGGACCTGGCCGTCTTCGCCGTGCCGGTCACCGCCTTTGTCGACGGCGACGACGGCGGCGACTTGGGCCGGGATGTGGCCAAAGAGCTGAGCCAGGCCGGCGTAAAAGGCGACTTCACCTACGTCAAAGGCGACGTGGCCCATGAACTCGAAGAACTGGCCCAAAGCTGCCTTGCTGACGTGATAGTGGTCGGGCGCTCCCACCACCCTGCCCTACACCTGGGTGGTGTACCCAGGAAGCTATTGGCCACGGGCCGCCGTCCGGTGCTCGTGGTGCCATAAACCGCCGCCGCGCTACTGCGCCTCCACGCCGGTGGCCCCGGCGCCTGGTGAGCCGGCCGGCGGCGGCTCTGTCGCCCCAGCGCCCGGGCTTCGGTCCCGGTAGGCGTGCGCCGACGCCTCGATGAGCTCGACGAACTCGGGCCGGAGGCGGTGAAAGCCCTTTTTGTCGTACCAAATGGTCACGGCGGTGCCGACGGCGACCCAGAACACGAGCCCTATGGACGTGAGGAGCAGGCCCCTGTCCAGGCCGGCGTCGCCCGCGCCGTTGAAATAGAGGACCGCCCGTACCGCGCCGACGATCTGGCGCAGAGGCTCGAAGCTGGCCACGAAACGGAAGAAACCGGGGAGCGCCTGGAGGGGCACCGTGCCGCCCGACGACGCCAGCGCGAGGTAGACGAACACGATGAGGGCGAGCAGTTGGCCGAGGGCCCCCAGCACGGCGAAGAGAGCCAGCGTCCCGATGCCGACCACGGCGGCGGCGAACCAGCCGTACATCCACAGCTCGGGCCAATGGGGCGCGTCCATCCGCAGCAGTCCGGCCGCCATCCCTATCAGCAGCCCGGTGAACAACAAGGTCGCCGGTACGGCGATCACCCATTTGGCCACCAAGGTCTGCCAACGCGTGATGTTGCGGGGTAGGTTCTGGCTCCAGCGCGGCCCGACCTCGCTCGCGGCGAAGCCGAGGGTGGAGTCGACGGCGGTGTTCACGATGGTGGCGCCGAGGAACCCGCACATCATGATGAGCAGGGAGATGTAAAAGGCGCTTAAACCGAGGCCGGCATGGGCAGGCAGCGGCCGGTAGCTTTCGGCCAACACCGTGACCGGGTTGGCCAGCAGCGCGGTGTCGGGGCCGCCGGGGGCTGCCTCGGCCTCCAGGTGCTTGCCGATCGAACGCGAGACATCGGCGAGCGCCGGCTCCAAAACTCCTTCGGCCAGGCTGACGCCGAGGGTGCCGGCGCGCGTGTTGGCCATCAGTTCGACCGTCGGCAGCGATGCCGACGAGGAGGCCGTCTTGGGCCCGCCAGCCAGGGCCAAGACCAAGGCCGTGAAGTCGGACGGGACGACAACGGACGCGTAGGCGGCACCCTTGTCCATTTCCGCTTCGGCGTCCGGAAGGGACAGGGCCCTTACCGCCAGCCGGTCGGTCACCGCCGGCGTCTTGGTGAGGGCGTCGACCACCTGGTCGCCGAGATCCACCCGGCCCGAGGTCGTGGTGGCACCGACGTCCTGGTCGACGACGATCACGGGCAGGCCGTGCAGGTGTGCGGTCGGGTCGACGATAGACCCGAAATAGAAGAGGGTCATCAGCACCACCAGCACCGAACCGACGCCAAGGGGGAACGCCCACACCTGCTTTCCTTTGAGGAGCTGCGCCGCTCGCAGCCCCGCGGAGGTCGATTTGGTCGGGCCTGTCATCTTTCGCCTACCCTCCTGGCGCCGGGGCCCCGGCCGGAACGGGCCGTCGAGCGGTCAGGTCGACGGCGGCGTCGAGCGAGGCTCTGTCCTCGTCCGCTAACCGAGCCGCCAGCGGGCTCACGCCGGCGTCCATTTTCGCCCTCCCCGCCATCAAGCCGGCGACGGTGCCGTCGCCGGCCCCCGCTGCCGGGGCCGATGAGAGCTTGTGAAGGGACAAGGCGGCGTCGCGAGACCTAAGTGCCTGGGCGTAGACGATGAGGGCCTGTACCGCCACGGACACCGCCCGTTCCTGGCGCCGGCGGCGGGCGAGGACCTCGTCGATGATGAGTACCGTCACCCCGAGCACGAGCAGGCTCGAAACGACGCAGCTCGTGAAGGAATGCCGGTCCCACCAGGCACGCACGCCGGCCACCCAGACGTCACAAGCGACCAGCCCGAGGAGCACCCCCGCCGTTGCCCCCGCAGCGGCCCGGCGTAGGCGCGGCCCGTTAGCCATACCGAATGTTAGCCATACCGAAAACGTCCCGGACCGAGGCGACGCTGGCGGCGGGCTTTCCAACGGCACCGGCCTTACGCTGAACCCCGCCCTAGTTAGAGCCCCTCTAGTTAGAGCAGAGTACCCAGCACATTTTGTGTGTTAGCGGCGGCGGTCGACGACCCTGTTCCCAGCGGCTGGGAGATGGCGGTGGCGATGCTGGTCGCCTGCGACGAGCTCAGGTCCGATTGCAACTGGCCGGTGCTGACACCGGCAGGCGGCGTTTGCCACTTAGTCCCGATCGGCCGGCGGCCGGCGTTCCTGAGGACTATGCAGGTCTGTCCCGGCCGCCACCAAGTCGCACGGGTCGGCGTTACCACCGCAGACGACGACGGCGACGCGCTCCGAAAGGGCGGGCCGGTAGGCGCCTTCGAGCAGGGCGGCTAGCGCGGTTGCTCCCCCCGGTTCGGCGGCGACGCGCAGGTCGTCCCAGAGCAGCCGGCGGGCTTCGACGATGGCGGCTTCGCTCACGAGCACGGCCTTCACGTTCGCGGCCTGGGCGCTGAGGAACCCGTGTACCCCGATCCGGCGAGCTCCGAGCGCGTCGGACGCCAAGCCGCCCACCTCGACGTCCACTGGTCCACCGGCGGCGAGGGCCGCGTACATGGTGGGCGAACCGTGAGGCTCCACCGAAACGACCTGGGCCCTTCGTCCAAACCAGGCGGCAATACCGCCGATCAGGCCACCACCGCCGGTCGCCACGAGGACCGTGGTCAGCTCCGGCGCTTGCTGGTCGAGTTCCAGGCCCACCGTCCCCTGTCCGGCGACGACCTCGCTCTGGTCGTAGGGATGTACGTACAGAGCTCCGGGCTCGCCGGCGCGCTCGAAGCTGGCCTCGGCCGCGTCGGCGTAGGAGTTGCCGACCAGCACCGTTCCCGCTCCAAGGGCCCGGATGCCGTCGACCTTCACCTTTGGCGCCGTCACAGGCACGTACACCGCGGCGCGGATGCCAAGCTCGTGTGCGGCGTAGGCAACGGCGAGACCGTGGTTGCCACCAGAGGCGGCGACCACGGTCTCGGGTAGGGCCGGCGCGGAAAGGATCCGGTTGAACGCCCCTCTCGGTTTGAACGACCCCACGTGCTGGAGCAGCTCCAACTTCAGGGTCACTTCGACCCGGCCGCTCTGGGCGCGTACTGACCAATCGATGACCGGAGTGCGCCGCGCCCGCCCCGCGATGCGCTCGGCGGCCTCCTGGACCATCGCAGCCGAAACGACGGGTGCCTGGGCGACGCCTGTCATGGGACCGGTAACTCGTAAAGAGCTGCCACCGCGGCTCGGCCGGCGTGCAGACCGGCTTCGCGCGCCCGTTCGATCTGGTGGAACTCGAGGAGACCGACCACAATGGCACCCGGGCCGAACTCGCGTACGGCCCCGTCGGCCATATAACCGCGCAGCCGGCCCGATCGCAGGAGGTACAGCTCCTTGCCGATCTCGCCGAGGCAGAAGAGGGTCTCCCCCGACTTGAGGTGGACGAGGGTGCCCTGGGCGAGCATTTCCTCCCGGGCGGTGACGGGCAGTAGGGAGAGGAGATCGTCGTCCGCTGAGGGCTGTCTCGTCTCTACCTGGGGCTCGTATGTCGTTACCCGCAGGAGCGGCTCACCCACGCCGGCGCCTTCGCCGTCGCCCGTTGGACGGGCTCGCCCGAAGAACAACCCCAGCACCGCCGCGGCGACGAAGCTCCCGGCCGCCAGCTCCCAGCCGTGGCGCAGGTCACCGGGTAGGGAAGCCTTCGAAGGGTGGGAGAGGAAGATGGTGAGGATGGCGATGCCAAGCACACCGCCCAGCTGCCGGGCGCTCGAGTTGACGGCCGACGCGGTGGCGTAGCGACCCGCCGGTACCGTGGCCAGCCCGCCGCCGGCCGCCACCACCAGCGTGATCAGGTTGCTGACGCCGAACGCCCGCATACGCAAGAGGACCGGGTCGAGAACGGGTGATGGGTGGCGCAGTCAGTTGTAGGCCTCCACCAACGCCCCGCCGACCGGGGGGCCAAGGCCGGCCGCCAGGGCTCCGGCCGCCGCCCAAAGGCTGAGCGAGTGAGCCCGGTGCTCCGACGAGGAGGCGTGGACTAGGATGCCGAGCGACGCCGGTACGAGCATGGCCGCTCCGGCTCCCTGGACCACTCGCAGCGCGACGAGCATCGGCACGGACGTAGAAGCTGCGCACAGTCCCGACGCCAGGGTAAAGACGGCCAAGCCGGTGCGGAACAGGCGGCGCCGGCCGATGAGGTCGGCGAAGCGGCCGAAAAGCACGAGCAGCCCGGCGAAGATGATGTTGTAGCCGTTCAGGGCCCACGAGAGGGTGTTGATGCCGGCGGAAGGGAACGCGGCCTCGAGGTTGGGGAACGCCACATTGACGACCGTGGAGTCGAGAAAGGCCAGAAAAGCACCGAAAGCGGCGACCTCCACCGCCACCTTCGGAACATACCGTCCGCCATGAGGCGGCGGTCCTGGCGCCGCCTGGCGCCCGGCCGGCAGTTCACGCTTGGCTGTCACCATCCACACAGGATCCTCTCTGACCGTCAAGCGAGCGTCACAAGTGACGATAGGCCTTATAGCCACCCCGAAGAAGGAGGAAATGGATGGGGTACCTCGTGCTGCTGGTCATACTGGCGATCGATTTGAGCATCTGCGTGCTCAGCATCGTCGCCGGGGTGAAGGTCGTCTCCAAGG
>Ga0181517_10003930_pt1 | contig 13832 bp, 5 predicted proteins | sample PEATcosm2014_Bin_31_FD_119748 | JGI IMG/M metagenome (GOLD analysis project Ga0181517, IMG submission 119748) | Peatland microbial communities from MTU Mesocosm Facility, Houghton, MI, USA - PEATcosm2014_Bin01_30_metaG | ecosystem: Environmental > Terrestrial > Soil > Wetlands > Peat | place... | reverse complement strand
TCACCAGCAGCAAGTCCGGCTATGCCACCGCCGAGGCCATCGAGATCGCCGCAAACTCGCCGCAGCGTGTCGCTCCGCGCTGCTCGCACTTCGGCGCATGTGGCGGCTGCCACTATCAGCACACCGGGTACGAAACCCAACTCGGCTTCAAGCAGGCAATTCTGCGCGAAACCCTGGAACGCGCCGGTGTGGATGCACCTTCCGAAATCGACCTGCTTGCCGCCGAGCCCTGGGGCTATCGCAACCGGATTCGGCTGGCCTTCGATGCCGCCGGAAACCCCGGCTATCGCGGACGCCGTTCCCACACCGTGATTCCCATCGCAGAGTGCCCTATCGCCGCTCCGCTGCTGGTTCAGGCCGCACTGGCCTTTGCCTCGGTAGCTCGTCAGGTTGCGCCGGCCCTCAGGCCTGCCGAGATTGCCCTTTTCAGCGACGCCTCCGAGTCTTCCCTTCTTCTCACCGTCGTTGTGTCCAGCGCCAAAAAGGTGCGCTTTGACGAGCTGATGCACACGCTGAGTCAGCAACTCCCCGCGCTCTCAGGCGCAGAACTCGTGCTCGAAGGTCCGGCAGGCCAGCAACCCCGCACAGTTGCCAAATGGGGAGCCAGTTCGCTCGTCTATCGTGCGGCCGGATTCGATTATCGCGTAGACCATGGAGCTTTTTTCCAGGTCAATCGCTGGCTGGTCGATTCTCTGGTCGAGCGGGTAATCGGCAGCCACAGCGGCAAGCTGGCTTGGGATCTCTACGCCGGGGTAGGTCTGTTTGCCCGCCAGTTGACCACCCGCTTTGACCGCGTGATTGCGGTTGAGTCCGCTCCCGCCTCTACCCAGGCTCTGGCGGCAAATCTCAAGGGAACCCGCGGGGCTCCTGTCCGCTCCGCGACTCACGACTTCCTGCAGCGACCGCACAACGACTCCCGGCCCGACCTGGTCGTGGTCGATCCTCCCCGCACCGGCCTCGGTGCCGAGACCTGCGCTCTTCTTGCAAAGATCGCCGCCCCCGCGCTTGTTTATGTCTCCTGCGACCCCTCCACGCTGGCGCGCGACCTGCGCACCTTGGCCGGTTCCGGTTATTCCCTTGATTCGGTGTCCGTTGCCGATCTCTTTCCGCAGACCTTTCACCTGGAAACCGTGGTCCATTTGCGCCGCACCTGATACGCTTGTTCCTCAAGAATCCCTTTGTTGATCCGGCAACAAGATAGTGTGCGGGTGCCGTATCCTTTCCCGCGTATTTTGCGGGAAGGGATGGGAAGCAATGACACTCATTTCTTGCCGGACCAATGAGCGGTAGGCGTAACGTAAACGGTCGCAATGCACGGCGAGCGGACCACCCCAGGGCCTAACTACGTTCGTTCCATCGGCGCTTCCACAAGCGCCAACATCACCTCTGCCCCTCTTTTTCATGCCGCCTGGCTTTTTGCCCTGGGAATCCTCTGCGCCCACTGGCTCTGGCTTCGCCCCAGCCTTCTTTTGCTTTCGTTGCTTCCGGTTTCCGCACTTGTCATCCTGGCCTCATTCCGCGCCCAACGGATACTTTGGCTCCCGCTTGCCACCCTTTGGCTTCTGCTTGGTGCGTGGTGTGGCCAGATGGAGCCCCAGCCCGCTCCCGCGCCCCAGTTAGCCGTGCTTTCCGATGATCTCCTCCGTGTCGTCGAGGGGACGGTGGTTGACGCCGGTGCTCTTCGCGAAGAATCTGAGCAGATTCTTCCCTCCCCCGAAACACCCTGGGCCACGGCGCGCGGACCTGTCAGCCAGTCTGTTCAAAGGATCGACCTAGGCATTTCCACGCTGGAGTTGGTCACAGACAAGGTAGACGAGCAGATGCCAGTCTCTGGGGCCGTCCGCCTCTCGGTCCGCTGGCCCGTTGGCCAGTCGGTGCAAGCGTCTTTTCGTTGCGGAGAGCGCATTCGCGCCGCTGTCCGCTTGCTTCCACCGGAGGCTTACCATGATCCCGGCGCATGGAGCCGTTCGGACTTGTTGCTCAACCAGGGGATCACGTCCACAGCTTCGGTCGGTATTGAACATATCGAGCGGCTGGGGCCTTCCCGTGAGTCGCTCTGGTCTTGTCGTCTTCACGAACTTCAGCGCGCCTCGAGCTCCCGCCTTTTGGCCTTGCCGAATTCAATGCTCTGGTTGCCCGCGAGCCTTCGCCTATCCAACCCCGACGCCATCATGCTCGCCGCCATGGTCACCGGAGACCGCACTTACCTTTCTCATCCTCTCCGTGTCGGATTCGAACGCACCGGCTCCTTCCACATGCTCGTCGTTTCCGGCTTCCATCTGGCCATCGTCGCCGGATGCATTTTGTGGCTGGCCCGGAAGCTTCGTCTACCACGCGTCCCTGCAACCTTGCTGACTATCTTCGCCTCATTTGCCTACGCCCTATTCACTGGTTTTGCCACCCCGGTCCAGCGTTCGCTTTGGATGGTGACCCTTTATCTTCTCGGCCGCCTCATCTACCGCGACCGGGCCCCGCTCAACACCATCGGATTTGCCTGCCTTTGCCTGCTTGCCGTCAGCCCGCGCAGCCTCTTCGATTCGAGCCTGCAAATGACGCTCCTCGCGGTGATTGCCATCGGCGGTATTGCAGCGCCGTTGCTCCAGGCCACCATTCATCCCTACTGGGCCGCCGCGGACTCCCTGCCCGTGCTTGCGCTGGACGCCAAGGTCCCGCCACAGCTCGGCGAGTTCCGGGTCTCTCTGCGCCTGGTCGCTTCTTCGCTTGAACGCGCCACCAGCCGCCGCGTTGCCTGGGACCTTTTTCCGTGGCTGGTTCGATTTGTCCTGCGTACCGTTGAGCTTCTCGTCGTCTCCGTCGTTGTGGAGCTGGTCATGACGCTGCCCATGGCGATCTATTTTCACCGCATCACGATTTTTGCCTTGCCGGTGAATATCTTCATCCTGCCCCTGCTCATTCTTCTCATGCCGGCGGCGCTGATCACCCTTCTGTTTGCACTCCTTTGGCCTTCGGCCGCGGCTGTGCCTGCAATCGCTGTCGCCATTCCACTTCACTTCGGAGTCGCATTGGTCACCGGCTTCGGCTCGCTTACGCTTGGCGACTTTCGCATTCCCGCACCGACGCTTTGGCAGATTGCTGCTTCCATTCTGATGCTTGCAACCGCGGTCGTCCTCGCACGCGGCTCCCGTCGGGGCCGGCGCTTGGCCTGGACCGCACTCGTCGCCGCTGCTCTCTTTGCCGTCATGCCCCGGCCTATCCAGCATCCGCACGATGCACTGCTGGTTGAGGTGATCGATGTCGGCCAAGGCGATTCCATCTTGCTCATCACTCCCGACGGTCATACCCTGCTGATCGATGGAGGAGGTTTTGGCGGCGGGGCTCTGCAGGCTGCGCAGGATTTCGACATTGGCGAAGAGGTTGTTAGCCCAGCGCTGTGGGCTCGTGGCATCCGCCGCCTCGACGCCGTCGCTCTCACTCACGGTCATTCCGACCACATGGGCGGTTTGCCTGCGGTTCTGCGCAACTTCCGCCCTGTGGAACTATGGCTCGGAAACAATCCTCGCTTTGCCGCTTATGAAGCCCTGCTCGGCGAAGCTGCTGCCTTGCACGTCCGCCTTCGCCCCCTGCGCGCCGGGGATTCCCTCTCCCTTGGCCAGGTTCAGTTTCAGGTTCTTGCGCCTTTTCCTGGCTACCAGCCCGGTCCCGAGCCGGGAAACAACGACTCGCTGGTGCTGCGTGCCGCCTATCGCGCGACTTCGGTTCTGCTGGAGGGCGATGCAGAAGCCCCCATCGAAGAGGCAATGCTCGCCGAGCCGAACCTCCGCAGTTCCGTCCTGAAAGTCGGCCATCACGGCAGCCTGACTTCCACCCGTCCAGCGTTTCTTGCCCGCATCGCCCCGCAGTGGGCCGTCATCTCCTGCGGCCGCCACAACCGTTACCGCCATCCCCGCATCGAAGTCCTCGAAGAGCTGGAAGCCGCGCGGGTCCGCACCTTTCGCACCGACCTCAGCGGCGCTGCCTGCTTTCAGCTCGACGGCCTTGCCGCCTCTCCGCTGCCTTCCTGTGGCCCATGAACGAAAAGGAGCCCGCGGCATTCATGCCGAATCGGGCTCCTCGTCACCTAGGCTATTTTTCGCTTCCCGCTTACTTGCTTTCAGGCATTCCCGCTGCCTTCGCACGCTCGGCCGCGGCGTCTTCCGCACGTCCCTGGCGCTCGTACGCAGCCGCCAGTTGCACGTGTGCTTCGGCAAAGGTCGCGTCGGCGGCAATCGATTCCTGGTAGCGCGCCACCGCCCCTGCCACATCTCCGCGCAGCAGCAGCTGATTGCCCGCATTCAAAGCAAAGTGGGCCTTTTGCCGATTCACCGCGCTACGTGCCAGGTCCGCGCCCTCGTGCCGGTACTCGGCGGCCTGTTTCCGATATTCCTGCACTTCAGCCCGCAGCTGCTCCGCCTTCTTGGCGTCGCCCGCAGCTTCGCTCGCATCGGCATCTGCGGAGGCCGTTCCCGCCAGCTCCGCCAGAACCGCTGCGAGCGTCACCCGCGGGCCAGGCTGTCCCGGCTGCAAGGGAATTGCATGTTCCAGCGCATCCTTCGCTTCAGCCAGGCGCGAAGCCTGTTTCAATGTGCTGCCCAGGATCGCCCATGCGTCGCCGCTGTCCGGACGCAGCGCAACCGCCTTCTTCAGCTCCACCGCAGCCTCGTCCAGTTTGCCGATCTGCATGTACAAAATGCCCAGCGTATAAGGAGGGTCTTGCAAGGTCGGATCCATCTCGCCCGCGCGTTTCAGCTCCGCAATCGCCTCATCCACGCGATCCTTGAACTTGTAGGCCAGTCCAAGGTCGTAGTGAAGCTGCGGATCGTTTCCGTCCAGCGCCAGCGCTGCTTGAAAATCTCCGATCGCCTCATCGAAAGCCGAAAGCTGAATGTGCGCTACGCCCCGGTCCTTGAGAATCGTGACGTCTTTGGGCCTCAGCTCGATGGCTTTCGCAAGAAACTCCAGCCCTTCCTTCGCCTTTCCTGTCAGCGTCAGTGCGAGGCCAAGGTTGGTCAGCGCCGCAAAGTTCTTCGGCTCTCGTTCTACCGCTGCCCGGAACCACGGAATCGCCTCGTCCTGCCGCCCCTGCCGTTGCAGCGCCATCGCCAGCTCATTCTGCACCCCCGGCAGTTGCGGATTCAGCTTCGCCGCTTCCTCAAGATTGGTCGTTGCCGCCTCATCTTTGCCGCCCGCCGCCAGTGTCCTGCCATATTCGAATTGGGCCATTGCATTGCCCGGAGCCAGCCGTACCGCGGCCTCCAGCGCCGCAGCCGAATCATCAAGGTCGTGCTGCTCCCGCTCGACGATGCCCAGGTGAATCCGCGGCAAAACCGCCGTCTGGTCCAGCGACACTGCCTGCTCAAACTGCGGGCGCGCTTCCGCCCACTTCCCCTTCTGCGCGTACAGGGAGCCGATTGCATCGGCGAGGTCCGCGCGGGGTCCGCCTTTCTCCACTGCGGCATTGAAGATCTGGATCGCCTCGTCCGGCTTACCTGCTACCACCAGCTCGCGGGCATAGGCTTCGCAAAACGCCCCATCCACAACCGTCTGGGCCTGATCCTGTCGGGCTGCATAAACAGCGGCAAATAACGGGACAGACTTGCCTGGATTCCCGCCCTTTGCATATGCCAGGGCCAGGTCGGCTTCGATTCCCGGATCGTCCGGTTTCAGCCGCAGAGCCGCTGCAAACTCCGGCACTGCCTCGTTGGGTTTTGCCAGCTCCACCAGCACGGCGGCCAATGCTTCATGCCCTTCGGCGATCTTCGGCGCCAGCCGCACCACCTCGCTAAACCGTGTGCGGGCCAGCTCCAGATTGCCTGCCGCCCGGGCTGCAACGCCCGCCTTGAATGCCTCGCTGGCGCGATCAAGCGCCTGCGGCTTCGGCGTCTGTGCGGCGACGGCCAATGAGAGTGTCGCCACGCAAACGGCGCAACAGCAAAGCAGATTCTTTCTCAACTTCATCGTCTATTTCCTTGGCGCGGGCGGAGGAGCGTTGTGTTGCAGCGCTACCCCGGTCTGAAACTCGCGGTTGGCTTCGGCCAACTGCCCTACCGCCTTGTAGGCCTGTCCCAGTAGATTGTGGGTAATGTAATTGGATGGGTCCATCTTTGCCGCATGATCCAGATAGTGCAGCGCCTGGATTGGCTGCTTCAGCTTCAAAAATGCCTCTCCCAAAAGGATGTAAGGCCCGGTCGCGTTCGGTTCCAGTAACACCGCTCGATTTAGCGCCTGCTGCGCGTCTGTGTATCGCTCATTGCGCAGATAAGCGTCGCCCAGGCGGTCATACATCACGCCATTCAGCGGATTGATCTTGCGCTCAGCCTCCAGCTCTGTGATCGCCGCATTCAGGTCGCCCTTGGCCAGCGCCACTTCGCCCAGCAGCTGATGGGCCAGCGGCAGAACCGGGTTCAGTTTCAATGCCTTGTGGGCCTCCGCCTCCGCTACCGGCACGAACTCACGGCGCAGAAACAGGCGGGCTGCCAGCAGGTGAGCCTCCGGTGAGTCCGGCTCAAATCCGTATTGCGCCGCGAACGCGCGTCGCGCATCGTCGTAGCGCTGCAGATCGGTATAGCAAAGGCCCAGAACATATTCCGGGTCGACGTTCGCCCGTTCGACAGCTGAATGCGACTTTTCCAGGAACGGCAAAGCCTCGGTCGCACGTCCCAGCCGGAACAGGCTCACTCCCTGCATCTCGGTGGATTCGCGGTCCCCGGGGTCTGCCGCAACTGCTTTGGCAAAAGCTTCGATTGCCTTGGAAAATTGTTCCCGCTGGTAAAAGATCACCCCGCGGAGCCGTTCCACTCCCGCCGCTTCCGGCGGGTGGGCCGCAAGTTGATCCAGAATCTCCATCGCCTTGTCCAGACGGCCTTTGGAGGCAAGATTCTGGGCATCCTCAAAGGTCGGTCTCACCGCGGCAACGGGGATCTGCGCGTCCTCGAAGGATGCAACTGACGACGGCGCCGTGGGGGATGGTACAGCTTGCTGAGCTCGGGCATAAGAGCCAAGCAAGAGAAAAATAGTGGGGATTGCGATAAGAAAAGTGCGTTGCATGTTGAATACCTGTCTAGCAGTTTAGGGTCTGTCTCTTCAGTGCGCACCAAAGAAAGAGGGGAGCCGAAGCTCCCCTCGTAGTTGTGTTGCGGCTCCTTCGCGGAATTAGAACTGCAAGCGGAAGGAGAATTCGAGGTAACGGGTGTTGGCGCCTGGGGCCTGGCCGGTGATCTGGCCGCCTGTGCTGAAGATGTTCGTGTTGCCAGGGTTACCTGGGTTGACGTGGTTGAAGGCGTTGTACGCATCCACCCGGAACTTCGCAGCGATGTTCTCGTGGATGGTGAAAGCCTTCGTGATGGCCATATCGTCATTCCAGAACATCGGGCCGACGTAGTTGTTGGCGCCTGCGTTACCGATGACGTCAAGTCCGGGGTAAGAGAATTTTCCGCCCGTCGCGGGCTGCGCAGAAAAGTAAGTGCGAGCCTTCGGATAGGCCCCGGAGGCGTTGAAACCGCCGAGGCTGGTGGAAAGTTTTCCGGTGGCATTCGGACGGCAAGGTGCGTTGCTCCCGAGCCCGTTACCGGGGTTGCCTACGTTGTGGGCACAGTCCTGGTTGCCGCCGAAGTTGCCAAAGCTGACGCCCCAGGGCAGGCCGCCCGAGATGTTGGCAACGGTGCTGAGCTGGTAGCCGCCAATGAGCAGATCGGTAATCCGGTTGGCGCCGGCAGCGTACTGCTTGCCCTTGCCGAACGGAAGATCGTAGCTGCCGTACAGAATGAGTTGCTGTCCGCGCACGTTGCTGTCGCGCATATGGGTGGCTGCATGGTCCCAGGTGTAGTAGCCCGAAGCTTCATCGAAGGCGCTCGCCCACTGATAGTTGGCGGTCACCGCGAGGCCCTTGCTCATCTGTTTGGCCAGAGTAACCTGCAGGGCGTCGAATTCGGTGTTCTGGTCGTCGCCGTAGTAGGAGATGCTCTGCGTCCAGCCGCACATACCGTTGGTCAGGTTCGGGTTGCTTGGGCCAGTCTGCTGCTGATAGTTCGGGTCTGCGCAGGCTGCCAGCTTGCCGCCATAATAACGCTGGAGCAATACGCTGCTGGTAACGCCGCCATTGTATCCGGCAGGGAGCTGAGTGGAACTGCTCAATCCATTCGGATCGAAGTGCAGGGTCTGCCCTGTCGGGCTGAACTGACCAGGCAGGAAGAGAGCCGGCTCGTTCGGGTTGGTGTTGTTGCTGTCGCCGTCACCCAGAGTATGAGTGCCCTTGTTGCCAACGTAAGCAACCGTCAAAGCAAGGGTCGGAGTCAGAGCGCGCTGAACGCTGAAGTTCCACGCATCGATCGTCGGGAAATGCAGCGGGTTGGGGCGTGCCTTCGGGTTGACCGCATAACCCTGTGCAGGCAGCAGTCCGTTTGCCGGCACCGTCGGGAAGACGAAGGCCGCAGGACCGACAGACGTGTTGAACGCGTAGCCGTTGGTAACACCGTTGTTGCTGAGGCTCTGGCTGGCCAGAACCGGCAGGTTCTGCGTCACGACGTGACCGAAGATCGAACCGAAGACGCCGGTGTCGAAGCTGCGTCCGTAGCCAGCGCGGATCACGGTCTTGGAATCATACTGATAGGTCAGGCCGATGCGCGGATCGAACTGCTTCATCTTGTCGACAGACCAGCCCATATTCGTGCCGATGCCGCCGATTCCGGCCACATGCATGTAGCCGTCCTTGAGGTTCATCAAAGAGCCGTTGCCAGCCCCATTGACAGCTTCAGGGAAGTACAGCTCGTAGCGGAGTCCCAGGTTCAGGGTCAGGTCGCGGGTTACGCGCCATGTGTCCTGTCCATAGAAGAACGTGCGCTTCTGGAATTCCTTGTTATTGGTGCCCGTCGACACGTAGCGGCCAAAGTTGGTCACATCGCCAAGAGCGAAGCTGGCCCAGCCGAGACCGTTCGAGCCTGCGGCTGTTGCTGTCGGACCGGGGTTGAAGGTCATCTGTCCGGCGCGGTCGGTATCGGAAGGTACGCGCAGGTTGCGGCCGTAGCGAAGGTCAACACCCACCTTGACGGTGTGGTTGCCCATCACGCGGGTCCAGTTGTTCACGATCTGGAACTGGTCTTCACGCTCTTCCAGCGGGCAGTTGCAGCGATTGATATTGAGGCCGCCGCCGATATTCGTCTGGCTCAGGTTGGGATTGTTGACGACCCATCCAGGCGCACCAGAGGTAAAGGAATTGCCGGTGTTGATTCCCGGAATGCCCATCTGGGTAGCGAACGCGGTGCCCGCATCGTACTTCGAGTCGATGACGTTGTAGCGATAGTAGCCCAGGCGGAAGTCAGTCAGCAGCTTGGGGCTGATCGCGATGTCCATGCCGGTGGCAAGGCTGTCGTTGGCGCCGTTCGAGTTGCCGCCGTAACCGCCGATGCCGAATCCAGGTCCGCCGGCCGCACCAAACATAACCGTTCCCGACAGGGTATCCCAGAAGCGCGAGAAGCGCACAAACGCGTGGGCCATCTCGTTGAGGGTATAGTCGCCGCGTGCCGTCCACGAGTTGCTGTTGAAGAGACCAGTGCCCGTCTCAGAGAAGTTGTTGTTGACATAACCAAAGGAGCCAGGGGCGGCGCCGTTGTTTGGCTTGTATGCCGCCATCAGCTTCAGAAGATTCACCGATTGCGGAGAAACAAGCGCCGTCGGAATCACGTTCGCTGCAAAAGCGGCGTCGTATGCATGGTTGCCCGTGTTGTTGGTGAGCATCGGCAAACCGCCGAGTCCGGGCGTTTGGGTTGCGTAAGCAGCAGCATAGTCGCTGAAGTCGCAACCAGCGATGCCGCTCGGTCCGGTCGTGCCAAGGCAAGAGCTGACCAGAGTCGGTGTGGGGACGGTGTCCGAAGCGGAAGTGCCAACCTTCTGGCGCTGCGCTTCATAGTTGAAGAAGAAGAACGCCTTGTCCTTCAGAACCGGGCCGCCAACTGATCCGCCGAAGCGGTTCTTCAAGCCGGCAGGCAAGCCATTCGGGTTGGTGAGAATGTTGTACTTGCCCGTGGTTTCAGCCGTGAAAGGGTCACGCGCCTGATTGGCGTTGCCGGTACGGAAATCGTACGCGCTGCCGTGGAAGCTGTTGGTGCCCGAACGGGTCTGGGCGGTCACAACGGCCGAAACGGCCTTGCCCAACTCGGCGTCAAAGTTCTGCGTGGTGATCTTGGTCTCGGTGACCGAGTCCATGGCCGGGTTGATAACGATGATGCCCAGAATCGGATCCTGGTTGTCGGTGCCGTCCAGTTCGAATGCCGTGCCACCGAAGGCCTGGCCGTCAACCTGAATCTGCTGCGATCCCTGCGGGTTTTCATCGGCCGCGTGAGACCAGCCCAGCTTCTGGGCGCCCGGCAGCAAGAGTTGCAGGTTGGTGAAGTTCTGGTCGCCAACCGGCAGGCTGGAAACCTGCTGCTCGTTGAACACCGTCGAAACGTCGGCGCGGTCGGTTTTCAGTTCAGGCTGCTGATCGGCCGTGACTTCGATCGTCTCGCTGCCGCCGCCCACTTGAAGGGACGGATCGATGCGAGGCGCGGTATCGGCCAGGATGCTGATGCCCTTGGACTCGAACGACTTGAATCCCTTCGCCGTAACCTTGATGTCGTAAACGTCAGGGATAAGGTGAGGAACGGTGTAGTCGCCGGCGGCGTTGGAGGTAGCGGTAACGACGGTGCCCTTGGCTTCGTCCTTTACCGTGACCGTAGCGCCGGAAACGGCTGCGCCGGTCGAATCAGACACCGTGCCGAAGATCGAACCGTAAACCGATTGCGCTCTGGCCGGCGTAAGAATGAGCAAAAACGCGCAGGCTAAAAACGCCAGCGCGATTGCTGTGCGGAAATTCTTGTTCATGCGGTCTCCTGAAAATGCTTCTGTTTTTTCTGTGAACTCTTGGTGATTCGGTCATTCCGGCAGATTGGAGGTCCACCGGTGACATAAAAGGCTCCCCTGCCGCAGTGGCAGGTTCGCTAAATCTTCAGTGCCGCCGCCCCCTGAGTACAGAAATGGCAGGAACATAAAAAAGCATGCACTGAAACAAAACGAAAACATACTTAAAAGTAGGAGCGACTGTCAACGCTTAAAATTTCATCAGAGGAGCGCAGTTCTTGCGAAAAGACATATCAAAGAAATGAAAACATTTACATATTCGCCGACTCCCTCTTCGCCTTTTCGCTCCCTGTACGTTTATCTCGGTAAAATACTATATGCAAAAGACTTACTAAACTATCTCCCGAACCAACCGCTCGGACTCTTGCTCATTGATAATCCTGATTCCCCTCCATCTCACCGCTTCCTGCCTTCCTCTATTTGAGATATTCCCTCTATTTGATATAACAATTACCGAGATCCGCACTCCCACCCGGTTGCGTTTTTCACCAGATTTCCTCTTTGCCGCAGCCAATCCCTTTAATTGATTCCGAAAGCGCGCGCATCCATCGAAAGTTTGGCTTGCACCAACCGGGCTCATCTCGTTCTGGTCTTCCAAGCCCCCAGTTGAGATTGTTGCCCGTGTCCAGCAGTCACGAGAAAGCCGTGGGCGCGTACCGCTATCCCGTGGCTGGCTCGGTTTGGCATTTCCGTAAAAGCCAGCGTCGTCACGACTGAAGCAAGTTCCCATCCCACCCAAAGGGCGCGTCAGGATTTGAAACTGTCCGTCTTGAGAATCTTTCCGCCTTCCTCCACAACATAGAGGCGATTCACATCCAGGTCCTTCAGCGTGTCCACCACTCCCGAAGGCCAGCGGATCTCTACCAGATCAACTTTTTTCGCCTCCCCTAGGCCGAAATGGATGCGCAGGTCGCTGGCCGAATAGTAGCCGTTGCTGGAGCGCACCTCCTCGATCTGCGTCAGGGGAGCTGCAGGAACATTCGCCGGCTGGGGGGTTGCGGTCAGGACCGGCGTTCCGGTGTGGGCTACAACCTTGATGCGCGCGCCGATCCCTGTCCGGTTGCTCTGCTTGCCCACCAGGCGAATCTTGACCCAACTGCGCTTCCAGCTAGAAACGCAATGCAGCAGTTGCGGCACATCGTTCACGCAATTGACCACTACATCCAGGTTTCCGTCGTTGTCGAAGTCGCCCACCGCAAAGCCGCGCGCCTTTGCTGCCGCGGTGATGCCGCTCCCGCCTAGCAGGCTCACGTCTTCGAACTGCCCGTTGCGCAAGTTGCGATAAAGGTATTTCCGCTCCGCGTACGACGCATCCACCTGCGTGCCATCCACTTCCGGGTAGACGTGGCCGTTGGCGACCAGGATATCGAGCCACCCGTCATTGTCGAAGTCGATGAAGCTGACGCCCCAGCCCAGCAACCGCGTGTTCAGCCCCAGCCCTGCCTGATAGGTTCTGTCGTCGAAGGAACCATCGCCAATGTTCATGTACAGCGAATCCGTATCCCCGGCGAAGTTCGTTTTCACAATATCCAGCAGGCCGTCGCGGTTATAGTCCCCGATGCTGACGCCCATTCCCGCCTGCGGCTTTCCATCCGGCGAATAGGCAACGCCCGCCTCGATCGCCTGGTCCTTGAAGGTTCCGTCCTTCTGGTTGACGTAATAGGTGGCGGAGGTCGAATCGTTGGCCACATAGATATTCGGGTAGCCGGTGTTGTCCAGGTCAGCGGCCGCCGCGCTCAGCGCGTACGTGCCCAGCGTGCCCCACATCCCCGCTTTTTCGCTTACGTCGGTGAACGTCCCGTCTCCGTTGTTGTGATACAGCAGGTTCTTGCCGCCCTCAAGTCCAGGCGGCCCGCAGGCCACCACAATCCCCTTGTAGGTGCAATTGGCATCCTCTGGCGCGGGCGCGGTCTTCACATCGAAATCAATGTAGTTGCCTACAAACAGGTCCAGCCGCCCGTCCTTGTCGTAATCCAGAAAGGTGCAGCCTGAGTTCCAGCGCAGCCGGTCCTGCTGCAGCCCAGCCTCTTTCGTCACGTCGGTAAACGTCCCGTTCCCATTGTTGCGGAACAGCGAGTTCTGGCCATAGTAGCTGACGAATAGATCATTCCAGCCGTCGTTGTTGTAGTCTCCCACGCAGCACGCCTGGCCCCACCCCGAGCGCGCCAGGCCGGCCTTCAGCGTCACATCCGTAAACGTGCCGTCCCGATTGTTCTTGAAGAGGTGGCAGACCGGCTCCTGTCCTTTCGGAAAGCCCTCCAGCCGCCAGCCGTTCACCAGGAAGATATCGATCCAGTCGTCCTGGTCGTAATCGAAGAACGCCACGCCGCAGCCCGTGGTTTCAAGCAGATATTTGTTGCGGTGTTCCCCGCCGAATATGGTCTTGCTGGTCAGTCCGGCCTTCAGGGCCACATCCTCAAACTGGACTCCCAGCGGCGTTCCCGTCACCGGAGACGGAATCCCCTTCGGAGCTGGTCGCACCGGGGCCTCGTAGGCCTGCCGGGCCGCGCCTGCCTGTTTGGTTGGCTGGGTCTGCTGTTGCGCGCCCATCGCGAATGCCGGACCTGCCAGCCTCAACACCTCTTCCAGAGGCAATACGAGTGCGGTCCGTGAAAGTGACTTCAAAAATCCTCGGCGGCTGAAAGGCAATGCAAATCTCCTCATGCGGCAAGGGGCGATTCGCTCTTTGGCGTCTTCACCCTTAAAGGGCGAGTATATCGGGTCGGATGGGATGGTTGAACAGCACGCCCTTGCCGGCTCGGCAATCGCATGAAGCTTGAGAGCCAAGTAGAGCAACTGTTTTGAAAGGGCACGGCTTCACAGGCTGCGGAAAAACTCGATTCAGGATGGCTTTGTAACAGTCCGGCACCGGTGTTTCCGACCCGCGATGGATGAAACACGCCAACGATGTTCTGCCTTTGCGGAGGGAGCAGGGGCCTTTA
>Ga0181517_10003928_pt1 | contig 13841 bp, 16 predicted proteins | sample PEATcosm2014_Bin_31_FD_119748 | JGI IMG/M metagenome (GOLD analysis project Ga0181517, IMG submission 119748) | Peatland microbial communities from MTU Mesocosm Facility, Houghton, MI, USA - PEATcosm2014_Bin01_30_metaG | ecosystem: Environmental > Terrestrial > Soil > Wetlands > Peat | place... | reverse complement strand
TGGCGGAGGGAGAGGGATTCGAACCCCCGGAGCCCTTTCGAGCTCAGCGGTTTTCAAGACCGCCTGTTTCAACCGCTCACACATCCCTCCGCGAGGGAATCAGCGTTTAGGTTAGCAGGAAACACCGCACCGCTGCGATACTGAAGAGTGACTAATAGCTGAATAGGGCACGAAGCTCCGGATGGTCCTGCGTTGGCGCGCCACGCCAGCGAGGAACAAATTGCGGCGAGCCCGATGGGATGGATCAACGGATGGCAACCACAATCGTTCCTAAACCGGAGTCCGACGATAAGTCGTTCGATAGCACGCTGGCCAGTGCACATACCACCATGATCTTCAGCGAGGTGTTCTCGTTGGCGATGGACAGCTTCTGCGCCAGCAAGGCCCGTTTTCTGCTCACTATGCTGGGCATGGTAATCGGTTCGGCGTCGATCATTCTGGTGGTGACAGTGGGACTCACCGGCAAGAAGTACACTCTGGACACCATATCCAGCCTTGGGCCGAACAAGATCGAGATGCAGTACCGCGGCGGCAGCATCATCGGGCCCGACAATACCACCACACAAGATTCAATGACCCGCGAAGACATGGAGGCGGTGCATGACTCGGTGCCTGGAATTGTGGCTTACTCGCCCCTGCTGGAGGACCACGAACGTATCAGTCTGGGCGGCGGTATCACCAACTACACCATGCTGCTGGGCGTGTCGCCGCAGTATAAGCAGGTGCGCGGGCTCATCGTCCTTGCGGGCCGCTTCTTCGACGACCAGGACGCCGATTCACACGCCAAAGTCGCGGTGCTCAACCAGCCTCTGGCGATTAAACTCTTCGGCAGCGAGCAGGCCGCCATCGACAGGGACGTCTCCATCCATGGCATTCCGCTCACGATCGTTGGCGTCTTCAAGGAGAGCATCGACACCTACGGCACCTCCGAGATCAATGACCAGACCATCCTCATTCCCTACGGAGTCGCCCGCTACTTCACCGGAACCGACAATCTCAAGGAGATATTCTTCAAAATGGCCGACCCCTCAATGGTCGTGCCCGGGGCGAAAGAAATCACCGACGTGATCCAACGCCGCCATCGGCCAACCAGCGTCTACCACGCAGAGACTCTCATCGGGATTCTGAATACGATGAACAAGGTCGCCAATGACCTCACCTGGATGCTGGTGATCGTTGCCGCCATCACCCTGGTAGTCGGCGGAGTGGGCATTATGAACAGTATGTTGGCCAATGTGCAAGCGCGCACCCATGAGATCGGCATCCGCAAGGCGCTGGGTGCGACCCGCCGCGAGATTCGCCTTCAGTTCCTCACCGAGGCGGTCTTTCTCTCGCTCTCTGGCGGCGTCCTGGGCACCATCGTCGGGCTCGGCGTCCCTCTCTCGGTGGGCCTGCTGACGCCGTATAAGATTCCAGTGGGTTGGCCGGCTGCGCCCATCGCACTGGCAACTTCGGTGATTGTGGGTGTGATCTTCGGCACCGTCCCAGCCAACCGCGCCGCTCGGCTGAATCCGGTGGACACTCTCAAGTACGAATAAGATTTATAGACTTAACACCGATCGACACCGATTCCACCGATCCTATCTAACAGGTAAGAAAATAGCTGTCTTCGGTGTCGATCGGGGTTAAGCCGTTCGTCTTGCTTATCTAGGCCGCTGGATCGCCTTTGTCTTCCGGCAGGTCTTCTCCCTTGACCGTTACCTTGAGGTGGCTGGTGACCTCGCGGTGCAGCTTGATCGGGACGTGGAATTCGCCGAGTGATCGCAGCGGCTCTTCCAGCGAGATCTTGCGCCGATCGATGGTATAGCCCTGCTCCTCCAACTGGTGCGCGATGTCGCTCGAGGTGACGGAGCCGAAGAGATGGTCGTTCTCGCCCACCTTACGCTCAAACACCAGTTCCACGGACTCCAGCTTCTTGGAGAGCTCCTCGGCGAGGACCTTCTCCTTGGCCAGTCTGCGGATGGCCGATCCTTTCATCTGCTCGATTACCGCCTTGTTCGCAACCGTCGCCTCGATGGCGAGTTTGCCCGGCAGAAGATAGTTGCGCCCGTAGCCGTCGGCGACCTTCACTACATCGCCGCGATGGCCGAGCTTGTTGACGTCTTCCTTGAGTATCACTTCCATTGCTGTTCTCCGAGATCTTTGTCGCCGTCCGCGGTGATTGCGAAGGGCAAGGTTGGTTAAAAGCGTGCGGCGAAGGCGAGCAGGGCGATGTTGCGCGACTGCTTAATGGCCAGCGAGACACGACGCTGGTGGCGTGTGCAGACGCCGGTCAACCGGCGCGGTACGATCTTGCCCCGCTCGGCGACGAAGCCCTGTAGCAGGCGCACATCGCGATAGCTGATGGCGTCGATCTTCTCGGTGCAGAACTTGCAGACCTTCTTGCGGCGGAAAAACTTCCGTCCGCCGGGTCCGCCACCGGGACCTCCTGGGCCTCCAGGACCGCCAGGGCCACCAGCGGGTCGAGGGGGACGTGGACCGCCAGGTCCGGCATAGGCGGGTCGCGGCGTGTAGGGTCTTGCTTCCGGTGCGGATTGTGGTGTGCTTGTTTCGTCAGACATTACGATTCCTCTCATCACTTCGTTTAGCGCTCACACGGCAATCGCCGCAGGGCGAAATCCTGGATCGTGCCGCCGTGGTTAAACCGCCGCGGTGACGGGCTCTGTATTGCCGGCAGGCGCTTCCGCATCGGCAGCGACGGGCGCCTCTGCATCTGCACTCGGTTCGGGAGCGTCCGGGACGGCGGAGATGGATGCCGGAGCATGCTGCGGCACGGCGGGCTGCGCGCTGCGCTTGACCTTGGAGTCTCGCAGGGCCTTCACTTTCGCCAGACGCTTCTCTTCCTCGTCCATGCGTACTGTGATGAACTTGATCACCGGCTCGGAGACGCGCAGACGGCGCTCAATCTCGCCGATCAGGCTGCCCGGCGCGCCCACGGTAAGCAGTACGTAGAAGCCGTCGTTGAACTTGCGTACGGTATATGCGAGCCTGCGGCGTCCCATCTTCTCCACGCTTTTGACCTCGCCCCCGCCGCCGGCGATGTTGGCAGAGAAGCCTTCGATCAACTTGTCGAGGTCCGCCTCTTCCACATCGGGACGGACGATAAACATAATTTCGTAAGTACGATTCATTCGGTTACTTCTTTCTGCGAAGTTCTGCTTCGCACCGTGAGGGCGTGTGCTCTGCCAACCCGGTCTGGAATGTACATCAGGTGCTAAAGCCCCTTTAGGAATCTTGCCTCGTTCGGCACGGCTGAAGCCGTGCCCTTCCGATCTTGCTACCTCTGCATCGCTTCCGACTACTCTCCGCCCTGCGGGCGGTTGAACTCGTTCATCGCGGCACTCACCCCTTGGGAGAGTATCGCTTCAACCGCGCCTCTGACGCGGTCGAGTGCCTCATCCAGCACTGCAAGCTCCTGCTTGCGCATAGGCGACAGCAGGTAATCCGTGCCGCCTGCCTTCACCTCTCTGCCGTCTTCCAGCGGGGGCTTGCCAACCCCGATGCGAATGCGAAACCACTCCTGAGTGCCAAGCGCGCCGGAGACTGAATCGGCTCCGTTGTGCCCGTTCGCCGAGCCGCGCTCGCGAATGCGAAGCGTGCCCAGCGGAAGATCCAGCTCGTCGTAGATCACAATCAGGTCCTGCGACGGAACCGCGATCTCCAACTCACGAACCAGTGCGGCCACCGACAGCCCGCTCAGATTCATATACGTCTCCGGCTTGGCCAGCAGCACCTCGTGTCCTGCCAGCATTGCCTTCGCCGTAAGCGCCCTGCCCCGGCAATTCGCGAGGGTGACACCGCAGTACTCCGCAATGCGGTCCAGCGCGAGAAAACCGACGTTGTGCGGAGTGAACTGATACTCGATACCGGGGTTGCCGAGACCAACAATCAGTTTCACGCCGCGCGTTCCTCTGTCTTCAACTCACAACTAACAACTGTCTCTCTACTTCTTCTTGGCGTCGGCCTTGGCATCCGCCTTGGCGTCCGGCTTGGCATCCGTCTTGGCATCCGGCGCGGCTTCCGTCTCGCCCTTGCCCTTCTTGGCAACCTCCGGTTCGGTCGGCTCGGCAACCACCTCTTCCACCGCGACGACCTCTTCTTTAATCATGGAGACGTGTGCAATGGTCAAGCCCTCGTCGTCGAGGAACTTGATCGAGCCCGAGTGCGGCAGATCGGATACATGGACGGCCTGGTTGATCTCCAGCAACGAGACATCGGCGTCCAAATGACTTGGTATGTCCGCGGGGAGGCATTCGATCTCGACCTCGCGCAGTACATGCTCCAAAATGCCGCCCTGGGTCTTCACGCCTACCGGAATTCCGATCAACTGGACGGGCACCGAGACGCGTATCGCCTTGTCCATTGCGATGCGCTTCAGATCGATGTGCAATAGCGCTCCCTTGATCGGCTCATTCTGCCAGTCGACGACCATCGCCTTCACCGTCGCGGACCCCGTCACATCCAGGTCGAAGATGGTGTTGTGGCCGGAGTCGGAGTGAAGGATCTTGGTAATAATGCGCGGGTCAACGGTGACGGCGACGGCAGGCTGCCCGGCCCCATAAACCACAGCGGGAATCTTGCCTTCAACGCGTACGCGACGCGCGGCATTTTTATTGAACCGGCCCTCGCGAGGCGAGGCGACGACGGATGAGATGGTGGATGTTGCCATGTTCTTTTCCTTTCGGGCACGAGGTGCAGGGAACTTGGATCAGGGAACAGGGATCAGAAATCCGCGCTACCGTCTCATCAATTCGTCTGTGTCTCGCTCCCTTTGCGGCTTGCCGCTAAATCTAACTACGCTTTCGCTCTTCTAACTCACAACTGTACTTAACTGAACAGCGTACTCACGCTGGTCTCCATGTGGATGCTCTCGATCGCGCGGCCAAGCAGTCCGGCAATCGATAGCACTTTGATCTTCGGCACACGCAGCGCGTCTTCGCGCAACGGAATGGTGTTGGTCGCGACCAGCTCTTCCAGGCGAGATGCCGCGATGCGTTCCGCAGCGGGCCCCGAGAGCACCGGGTGCGATGCGCAGGCATAAATTTTCTTCGCTCCCTGCGCCAGCAGGGCATCCACCGTTCCCACCAACGTTCCGGCGGTGTCGATGATGTCGTCCAGGATGAGGCAGGTGCGTCCGCGCACATCGCCAATCACGTTCATCACCTCGGTCACATTCATGTCGGTCCGCCGTTTGTCCACGATGGCCAACGGAACTTCCAGTTTTCTGGCGAAGAAGCGCGCGCGTTCCACGCCTCCCGCATCCGGCGAAACCACCGTCAGATCGGGCAGTCCAAGCTCCCGGAAATAGCTCACCAGCACCGGGCTGGCGAACAGATGGTCCACCGGAATATCGAAGAACCCCTGAATCTGAGCCGCATGCAGATCCACCAGCAAGGCGCGGTTGGCGCCCGCCGTACTGAGCAGGTCTGCCACCAGCTTCGCGGTGATCGCCACCCTTGGCCGGTCCTTGCGGTCCTGACGTGCGTAGCCGTAATACGGAATCACAACCGTAATGCGTCCGGCCGATGCACGCTTCAGAGCGTCGATCATGATCAGCAGTTCCATCAGGTGCTCGTCCACGGGGTGGCATGTGGGCTGTACCAGAAACACATCCACGCCGCGAACATTTTCCAGCAACTGGAAGTAAACCTCTCCATCGGCGAAGCGCTGTAGCTTGGACTCGCCCAGCGGCACGCCGACAAATTTACATATCTCCTCGGCCAGCGGTCGATTGGCGGACCCGCAAAAAATCTTGAAGCGCTTGTCTTCATTCTGCCGCGGAGAGCGCTTTCGCTCTGTAGCCGTCTTTGCTCCATCCGCCGCTAACTTTGACGTGTCCGGCAAGGACCCGTCCGGGGATGGCTTTGTAGCAGGCTGGGAATTGTTTTCTAGTTCCTCAGCCTGCTCTGAAATAGGGGAAAGGACCGCAGTCGTGTTCTGGTTGTTCACGTCGAAACCCTCCAGGCTGGTTGACCTTGGTAGCTCCTGCTGCTTTACGTCTTACGGCGCCATTTTTTCTGCGCCGCTACTTCGCCCTGCGAAATATCAGACATGGCCCTTCAAACTTCCGCTTCTGAACCTCACTCGTTGCGCCCATTGCGGCGCTCTGTGCAAAATCTCAAAAACCGTCCAACTTCCGCGGCAAGTTGCTGCCGCCAAAAGAACCCTAAGTTGCCAACTGGCCTTCGCCAGTTGCTCGCCTGACCTAAGTCAGCCGATCGTCTGCGCGTGTAATCAACCCACGCCGACTTGGTTCGCTCTCCTCGTCCCTGTGCGTCGACTGATTGGCTGGGCGACCAGGATTCGAACCTGGACTGAGTGCGTCAAAGGCACTTGACCTACCGTTAGTCGATCGCCCAGTACGGTCGCCGGTGTTCCCACCCGGCAATCATCACTCTGCGAACATTCTGCGCCAGTACTCTTGTCGGGGCAAGGTCTCCGTTAGGATCGCCTTGCAGCCGGTAGCCTGCACGCGTTGTTGAGCCGCCCTTGCATCTGCCTCGGACCGGTATAGCCCGAACATTGCGGAGCCTGAACCCGAGAGCGCCGCGTACAACGCGTTGCCGCTCGAATCCCCCGGACGGGCCTCGGAAAAAGCTCCCGAAGACACGCCAGCCGGAGTTCCCATCAATAAACGCTTGATTTCTCGCAGGAGGGGATACTGAGGAAAGACGACCGATTCAAAGTCGTTTTCGATCCCGGTGCGGACAAGCGCGAGGAGGGTTTTCTCGGCCAGATCGTCACGTGTGTCGCTCTCTGCAGAGCCACGAACGATACCGGATGTGTCAGGCGTTTGCTCTGTTGCGGGGCATGCCCCAAGAACAGATGCGTAAACGTGACTCAACTGTTCTAGCCTATCGGGTTGCGTAGGGGAAGTCAACGAATCCCTCTCTTCGTCCCCTATCCCCTTTGTTTGCTTGTGATCCCAGTCGCAAAAGGCCTGAGGCGTAGAGACGCCCACCTCCGGTATGGCGATGACGCATGGAGTTGCCGGAAGGTCGGGCATCGCCGAGACGCACTCGCCGCGGCCTTTTCCCATCACCGCGCCACCGAGCATAAACAGCGGAACATCCGAGCCGACCTCCGCGGCGATTTCCATCCGCTCCACCTCCGGCAGCGTTACTCCCAACTCCCGCTCCAGGCCAATCAGCGCCGCCGCTGCGTTCGCAGACCCTGCGCCCAGCCCGCCCTGTACCGGCAGATTCTTCTCGATATGAATTGCCACCTCGGCGGAGACACCCATCCGCGTCAGCGCAAGCTCCACCATCTTCCATGCCGTATTGCGCGCGTCGGTCGGAACTTCAGGATGGTTCGTAGTCAGCGTAATCTTCGACTGCCACAAATCCAGGTGCCCCACATCTGGCTTTTGAGATGTGGGCTTATACACCGTAACTGTCACCACATCGTGCAGTGCAAGCGTCTGATACAGCGTCGCCAGCCCATGAAAGCCATCCGCGCGCACCGGCCCAATCGCCAGCCCCAGGTTGATCTTCGAGTACGAACAGACACGCGTAGGCATATAACTGTAGTGTATCCGCACTGTATGCCGAACTAGTGACCGCATATGGCCACTTGGATAGTGGCGTGCCTCGGAGTCATCACCGCTGCCTACTTTGCAGCCGAGGTGATAGGCTCAATGAACTTTGAAGAGGCGGTCTTTCGCAAAGGCGATCATTCGTTTCTCTATGTAAATAAGTTTAGGCGGATATTCTTTACTTCGCTCTATGCTATAGAGGGTTTCTCGCGCCAGCGCAGTCTGCGCCGGGACATCTTTATTCCATTGGACACTATGGATCACTTTGAAATATGCAAGGGCGAATTGGGAGTTATGGGCTGGGGCGTGACGGACGTCTACTATTTCCTGGCTCTCGACGGTCGCACCGTGAAGGTGAACGATCGGTCACAGAATGTGCTTACTCTACTGAACAAAATTGCCACCTATTAAGATGCTGCAAGGACTTCCCTTCCATCGCTGATCTACCATCGGTCCCGGCTCCGGCACACGGCTCGACAGCCAGGATCAGCGTCATCAGTTCGACCAAGCAGCGGGTTATTACTGCAAATCAGACTCCAAATGGCCGATATAGCCTTGGCAAAGCCGCGGGCAGGCATAAGGTAGAACAATATGCCGAAAGCAATGATGACTTGGGTCCAAGTTGTTTAGAACCAAAGCGGTAGGGAGGTCGTCTCCGGGCAATGACCCTCTGCCTCGCCAGATATAATTTCCACTAGTAAAATCAGGCGCTAAAGCCATGGGAACTGAAATCCCGATCACCACCAAGCAGAGGACTTCGGAAAAACGGCAGAGCAAACGTTATAGATACCGGGGCGATGCAAAGGTACGGCAGCTGGAAACGGATCTCTCGCTGTCCGGCCGCATCCTAGATCTGAGCGCGCGCGGCTGCTTGCTCCAGATGCCCGACCTTTCCGCCTTCGCGGTCGATACGCTTGTGGACATGTGCGTCAACACGGGCTGGGTCAGCTTCCGCGCGCTGGGCTCGGTGCGCCATGTCAATCTGAACCACTGGAGAATCGGCATTTCCTTCATAAAACTTAGCCGTCGCGGTGAATCCGAGTTGCTGGAACTGATTGCCGACCTTGAGGAGGCCGAGCGAGCCGGGCGCTACGGCGTCCTGGAGATCAGCATCGCGAGACATGCCGCATCTCACCGTCACCGACTGGATGAACCGGATTAGTGCGCAATCCACCCTTGTTGGTTACAGACGGTGCCATTGGCTGTACGCTTAATACCAATGCAACCTGGACTCTCTACCCATGTCTTCTTCCAGCAGCGCCTGCACCCCGGCCTGCTGGACGCCCTCGCTACAGCTGGCGCGCGCACCATCGAAGTCTTCGCCGCGCGCCACCACTTCGACTACACCGATCCGCAAGCCCTGCGCGAGACTGCAGCGTGGTTCCGCTGCAATGATGTTCGCGCGGTGATGCGGCAACCCATCTATTTTTCTGACCGCGCGGACGCTCAATGGTCGCGCCACGTTGCACCCAACCTCGACCTGCTGGCGCCCGAAAAGTTCCACCGCATTGCCGCTATGGACGAGGTGAAGCGTGCCATCGAGGCAGCCGAACAGGTACCGTTTACCGCCGTCGTCATCGACCTTGGCCGCAAGGACGCGCCCTGGGACGAGCTCGCCTTCGAGCACTCGCTCACAGCCATAGAACACCTTAAAGCATTCGCCGCGCCGCTCGGTGTGCGACTGTTGGTGGAGAACCTACAGAACGAGATTGCCACGCCGGAAAACCTGCTCTCCATCCTCAAGACTGGCCACTTCGACTCGGTCGGCGTGTGCCTCGACGTTGGCCACCTCCACCTCGCACAGGATTCCTCGGCCCCCGCATCGAACTCAAAATCGGGTGCCCCATCGTCTTCGGCCGCGTCGCCGCCAAAGCTGAGTACAGACTCCGGCGTTGGCGCTGCCATCGAGTTGCTCGGCCCGCGCATCGCGCAGGTGCATCTGCACGACAACCACGGCGCATTCGCACACACGGTCGACATGAAGGACGAGCACCTGTGGCCGGGCAGCGGCAGCATCGACTGGATTGCTGTCTGCTCCTCGCTTGCCGCCCTGCCCGACGCCACGCCCGGCATTCTGGAGATTGCGGGCGACCGCGACGAACCCGCCGAATCCGTCACACGCAAGGCCGAAGCGGCCTTCCGCATGCTCGCAAACACTCAATCCGCGCAGCTTTCGCAGAATATGTAACCGTTCTTGATTGAAAGAAGTGTCCCATGAGATATCCGCCAGAACAAAAAACAGAATCCGTTACAAATCCGAAAATTGCGACCATCGCCTCGCTCGCCGCGCACGTCGGCGATACCGTAACCCTGCGCGGATGGCTCTATAACATTCGTTCGTCCGGCAAGCTGCTCTTCCCCTCCTTCCGCGACGGCACCGGAACCATCCAGGGAATCGTTCCCAAGGCCGCCGTCTCCGAAGAGGTCTTCGACCGCGTCAAGTCCCTCACCCAGGAGTCGTCCGTCATCGTCACAGGCCGCGTCCGCGCCGATGCGCGCGCGCCCTCCGGCTTCGAGCTCGACGTCGAGAACCTCGAAATCGTCCACCTCGTCCCCGAATCCGCACCCTACCCCATCACGCCCAAGGAGCATGGCACAGACTTCCTCATGGAGCATCGCCACCTCTGGGTGCGCACTCCGCGCCAGTCGGCCATCCTGCGCATCAGGGCCACCATCATGCGCGCGGCACAGGAGTATTTCGACACTAACGGCTTCGTCCGCACCGACCCACCCATCCTGACGCCCGCCGCATGCGAAGGAACCAGCACGCTCTTCGAACTCGACTACTTCGGCGACCCCGCATTCCTCACCCAATCCGGCCAACTTTATATGGAAGCTACCGCACTCGCCCTGGGCAAGGTCTACAGCTTCGGCCCAACCTTCCGCGCGGAGAAATCCAAGACGCGCCGTCACCTTACTGAATTCTGGATGATCGAACCCGAGGTCGCCTTCATGGACCTCGAAGGCGATATGGACCTCGCCGAAGCCTTCCTTGCCCACATCGTCACGCGTGTACTGGAACTCCACCGCGCCGACCTCAAAGTCATCGGCCGCGACATCTCCAAACTCGAAGCGATTCAACCGCCGTTCCCACGAGTTAGTTACGACGAGGCTCACGCCATGCTCGAAGCCGCCTTCGCCACCGGCAAGCTCGAAGCGCCCCACATCTATGGAGACGACCTCGGCTCACCCGACGAGACCTACCTCAGCTCACAGTTCGACCGCCCCGTTATGATTCACCGCTACCCCGCCGCTTCCAAGGCCTTCTACATGCAGCCCGACCCGGCCGATCCCACCAAGGCCCTCTGCGTCGACGTCCTCGCGCCCGAGGGCTACGGCGAAATCATCGGCGGCTCGCAGCGCGTCGACAGCTACGACCTCCTCCGCGCCCGCATCCTCGAACATGGCTTACCCCTGTCGGCGTTCGAGTGGTACCTCGACCTGCGCCGCTACGGCTCCGTCCCCCACTCCGGCTTCGGCATGGGCATCGAGCGCGCCGTCGCCTGGATCTGCGGCCTCGATCACGTCCGCGAAACCATCCCCTTCGCCCGCACCCTTAACCGCATCTACCCGTGACAGGGATTTTATTGGCTGGCAATTGGCGGAACTGGTCGTCTGGTGTTCCTCTCGATCGCAAGCAGGACCAAAATAAGACTACAAAGCGCAATCAGGAATAACGTTGAAACAGCGCCACCGAGAATATAGAGTTGCCTTGTCGTACGGAGAGTACGCCCATCTTTAGCAATTTCTAGCTGGGAATCTTTCAGATCGTAGTATGTGTTAATGACATCATCGTTAAGTTCGTTGCGTACCTTGGCTTCGTTCATTACCTCGACAAGATTCTCGACATAATACTTGCGCTCGTCGGCATCAAGCCGGGATAGATGTTCATAAAGAGCACGTTTACTCTCAGGAGAACTGAAATAGGGTTGAAGATGTACCGGAAGATCAACCGACGTTGGGCTGGTATCACTGACAGACGGAGCCGTATTTGAGCTGTCAGGCGTAGGTGCTGTTTGAGGGTGCAATTGCATCCAAATCGTTCTATAGCTGATGCTTGGGTTTTCACGTGGGACAAACAAGTCGTCGGCAAAAATAACTGTACCCACAACTAGTCCCAGTGTGAGAACAAAGACAACAATAAAAGCTAATGAACGAGTTAGACGAAACAAGGCGCGGCGTTCAAGCTGGTCAAGTATTGGCATTTGAACCTCGGAGTTTCTGGTTGCGACCAATATAACCCCATTTGTTGCCGGAATGCCCATTCAACGAGTCTTTGTCTCAAGCGATGAGTGGGTATTCGTGCTCCGCGCGAACCGGCTTCCTCCAACCCACCCCAAACGCTCGGGTGCCCCATCCTTTGCAGCCTCACCGCAAAGGATGGGAGTGTAACCGTTCCACCTGCCGCATCTCCCCATTATCCACGTCCGGAAGGGCACGGCTTCAGCCGTGCCATAAAAGCCCGGGTCGAAGACCCGTACCTCCCTGCCGAGGGCCGGAGTGAAGGCTCAGCCGGAACGACTGAATTCGCCTTCCCCCACCCGCCCTAACATCTCACGGCACACGCACCCCCCCGCCACGCGAAGCCCCTCGCCGTCCGCGCAGGACCTAAAATCTCGCCCTTAGCTCGAAGCTCTTGGCCACCGGCTCCACGATCTTCACCCGTCCGTGCCCCGGATTGATCGCCTCCCGCGTGCGCAGCACCCCGCACTCCATCAGCTTCTTCACGTCGCGCCGCACCGACTTCGGGTCGCGCCGCAACACCCTCGCCAGTTCCGTCACCGAGTAGGGCTTCGTCCGCGCCACCTCCACCATCCGCACCCGCTCCGCCGACAGCACCTCAAACATCTGCTCCGGCGACTCGAATGTGAAGCCGAACGAAGGCTCAACGCGCTCTCCTCTGGCCCACTTCTCCGCGCGCATACGCGAACGTTCCATGTAGCCATCGAAGCCGTCGGTATGAATGGTCAGCTTCATCGCTCTCTCCTTCTCAACTCTTTGAGTTCTGCATGAAACATCGACTCCACCTCATCGAAACCCGCCACCGAAACCGCTTCGATCTTGCCGAAATAGTGCCGGTGATGCGTCCCGTGCGCGTTGTCATAACCTAGGACTCGCCCATTGTCTTTGGGGTAGAGAAAGTGGTTGATGAAGGCCAGATTGTAACGGGAAACCTTACCCGCCTCGTCTTCCCAAACCTCCGTGCGAACTAGCCCCGGCCCGCTCGCGCAGGAAATGAACGCAACTTCATCCACGACCTTCCGCAAACTTCTCTTCAGCGGCACAGAGCCATCCTACCACAGGTAGGGCGTTACTAGCCCTACCTGTAATCTCACAACAACGTTGCCCTACGGATGGTGGTACCGCCCTACCAACACGCCCTTGTCCAGGATGTGGCCATTCATTGCGGCCATCAGGTCGGCGCGCGTTGCATCCGGCCCCAGCGTCAGCTTGGTATCCAGCGCAAACAGCTCCCAGGTGTAGTGGTGATACGGCCCGGCCGGCCCCATGCCCATGCCCATATAGCCGGGCTTCCGTCCGCGGTTCATAGCCTGCACCGATCCATCGGGCAACTGCGCCTCATTGGGCACACCCTCCGGCAGCCCGGTCGCCGTCCCCGGAATGTTGAAGATCAGCCAGTGGATCACCTCGTCCGTGGTATGGGCCAGCGACGTGTCCGGGTCGTGCAGAATGATGGCAAAGCTCACCGTGCCATCCGGCACATGCGTCCACTGCAGCGCGGGCGATACGGGCGCAGCCGGGCTGGCCGCGCCGGTGTACTTGTTGGGAATAATTGCGCCATCTTCAAACGCCGTCGTCGTCAGCGTCAATCCCGGCTTGGCCGGGGGTCGCGCTGTTGCTGTCGCCGGCGCCTGCGCCAGCCCAAGCGTTGCAATCGATAACACCACCGCACCCAGCAGCATTTGTTTTGCGCTGAGTAATCCTTCGGCTCGTTCCATATTGCCCTTCCCTTTCATTCCTGACCCCTGTCTGCGACGCTTGTCGGGTGCCCCGCATCACGCTTTTGAGATGTGGGAGAAATGCTCTGCCCGGTCGCGCAACCATTACAACACAACCAGTGTGACCATCATCGCGATTCCGGCTAAAGTTATCACTGGAGCGCCCAGTGAACGACGCATACAACTTGCAGCGGTTTGTCGATGCTCAAGTGGGCGTGATCAAGAGCGTCCTCGCCGAACTGCGTCATGGCCGCAAGACCGGCCATTGGATGTGGTATATCTTTCCTCAGCTCAAAGGCCTGGGCTTCAGTTCGATGGCGCAGTTCTACGGGATCGCATCGCTCGCC
>Ga0181517_10003927_pt1 | contig 13844 bp, 15 predicted proteins | sample PEATcosm2014_Bin_31_FD_119748 | JGI IMG/M metagenome (GOLD analysis project Ga0181517, IMG submission 119748) | Peatland microbial communities from MTU Mesocosm Facility, Houghton, MI, USA - PEATcosm2014_Bin01_30_metaG | ecosystem: Environmental > Terrestrial > Soil > Wetlands > Peat | place... | reverse complement strand
GGATAGAGCATGGAGGCAAGCGCCCCGCTGAGGGGATTCTTCTCGACCCCAAAAAGTTCGGACTCATGGAGAAGCTGGTCGGGAATGCGGGCAAAGAAATTGCCCACTCCCATGCCCGGTTCGAGGATGCGCCCGCCGGTGAAGCCAAGGCGGTTTGCCGCCGCCCACATCTGGTCCACGACCTCAATGGCGGTGTAGTGGGTGTTGAGGGATGTCTCCTTGACCGCATCAATCTCGTCCTCAGTGAGGATCTCGGCAAGGCGGTTGCGCTCCTCATAGTAGCGGTATCCCTGATCCCACATTTCCCGCAGCCCGCCGAAGTCGATGTATTGAGCGATGCGATTCTGTTCGTCGGTGGTCGCAGTGCGCTGATCGGTCTGGATGGACTTGAGCAGTTCAAGAATGTCGAGGTTATGCTGTATGCGCGCCTTTGAGCCGCCCTCGGCGATATGCGAGGCGACATCGTCGTTAAGGCGGAAATTGCGGCTGTTGCGAAGAGGGTCGGGAGGGAGAATCGGTTTGGGTCTTGCGGCTTCGGTGGACTCGTCGGAGGCGATGCCAAAGTCCAACTGGTGGGCTTTGGCATCGCTTTCGAGTATCAGTTGTCGTCCGACTCCAGCGGTGGGTAGACCAGTTCGGAGATCAGTTCCTGGGCCTGCTCCATCGGCAGGCCCGACGAGCGGGCTTCCTTCAGAATCTCCCACGCCTGGGCTGCTCGCTCCTGGAGCGTAAAGCGTATCGTCCCCTCCAATTCCAGTTCTGCCGCTTCCTTGGGGCGGTTCCGGTAGAAGTTCGTCTCCACCTTGGCGAGCAGGTTCTGGAAGGCCGGGAGCTGCATCAACCCCGAAATGTAGTCGGGGTCGCAGGGGATGGTGCTGGATGCGTCGTTGGGAGTCATGTCGTGCCTCCTGGCTTAGTGTAGCGGTGGATTCGGATTCCCGGAAGGTGCCGGACAGCTCCGGGAACAGGGACTGCTGAATTGGCCGAACTTGTGGCATTTCCACCTCGCGAAAGTGAGGGTACAGGCCAGTATAATACATCTCTGATATAATAAATATGCAGCCATTCCCCGATTCTCGTCATAAATGACAGAGAGCGACTGGTCCCGAATGTCGCTGGATGTGGAAAAGAAGACATTCGCTTCTCCTCTACCTCAACTTGGCCCTTGCCGGGAAACTGAGTCGTCTTCCATCGCAGAATCCTGTGAGCTATAGTCGCAGTTAAGGCACTGTAAATGAACATTTTATGTCAAGAAGTTGACACCGTATGCTTACGTTGTCATAATTGGAGGCATGGCCGAGCTCGGAGAGCTGATAAAGAACAAGCGTCAAGCCCGAAAATGGTCGCTGCGCCGATTGGCTGAGAGTATCGGCGTAACGCCAGCCTACGTTGCCGACATCGAGGCCGAGCGTCGGCTTCCGAGTGCGGACCTTAGAGCTCGCATATCCTCGGTCCTTGGGATTTCTCCTGAAGAACTGGAGGCAGCAGATGATCGTCTATCGCCAGACCTACGGGAGTGGATCGAAGAACGCCCGCTGCTTAGTACTCTCCTCCGTTCACTCCGTGTATCGCCCGAGTCCGATATGCTGATCCAACGCCTCACGCGATTTCTCAACCGTCGGTCACCGCCCAGAATTCCGCGGGGATTTCTGGTGACTTGGGAATCAGAAATACGTGCAATAGCTGCGGAAGCCTCAGCTTGGTCTATCGAGACCGGAGGCGATCTGTTCGGTCGGTGGAATGACATTCCCACAATTCTTCTCGCCACGAAGGCTGGGCCGAACGCACAGCGCAACAACGCGCACTTTCGTTTGGATGTGGAATATCTCCGGCAACTCAGCGAAACCCTCGCGTCGGACTGGGCACTCCGCTATTTTGGCGACTGGCACTCTCACCACCGCCTGGGGCTATCTTCTCCGAGCGGCGGAGACCAAAAACGTATTCACAGTATTGCCGGTCGCAACGAGTTCCTTGGAATGGCGGAGTTCATTGTTACTCTGGAGGACACCCGTAACGAGCCCTCCATCAGGATTCATCCCTGGCTCTATGACTTTTCGAGCGAGGACAGTGGACCTTTTCCGCTGCGCGTTAGAGTGCTGCCAGGTCTGAGTCCGATACGACAGGCACTTTTGGCGAGACGTGTACTGCCGGAGCAGGAGTTATTTGCATGGGAAAAGGTTTCGTTGCACCGCATCCGGATCGGGGCAGACACAGCTCCGCCGATACTAGAGGCGACATCCGATGTGGACTTGGTAACGCGGGAGAAAATACTCTCTCACCTATCCGATGCGCTGAAACAAGCAAGTGGAAGTCAGGTTGAGTTGCATTCCACTGGTTTCGGCTACGTGTTGGTAGCGAAGCTCCATCGTACCCACTACCTGGGTTTCGCACTCGGGGCCACGTGGCCCATGAGTGTACTGGAAGTCCATCGATTAAACCGCAGCGATGGAACAACGGAGACGTATGATGCGCCTGTGGGCCTGGTGGCTGCGGATACCGAGGGCATCGTCGCAGTTTTTCGTTCCGCGCAAGCAAAGGAAAAGGGTACTGCATAGCAATGTGGATGAATGATCAGCGCAAGCGTCTGTGCCTGGAGAACGAAGTTCTCCATAAAGAAGACTTCACGCAATTTTCGGTGTACTGGTATCAATCCAGCGATACCTACGAAGCGTCAGGCACCACTTCATCGAGTTCGGGAAAGCTCTACACGCTTGCGATTCCCATCCCCAGCGGTTTCCCGCAGCAGCGTCCGCCCATGTACCTAACATATCCACTTCCGCTCTATACGGCGGCTGGATATCTTGTTTCTGCACTGGGAACCTCGCACGACATGCACACTCTGGCACCGTCGTCGTCGGGTCAGGTTCAGATCTGTCACTGGCGGGATGATCGATGGCACTCGGGTATCCTGCTGCACAAGGTTTTTCTCAAAGGCCTTCTCTGGATCGAGGCGTACGAACAGCATCTGGCAACAGGCCGTCCACTGGCTGAGTTCGTTTCGACTATGAAAGAAAGAATATGACAACTGATCCGCAGCAACAGCAGATGATCCGCGAGGCAATGAAGGCCATTGCCGAACGTAGGCCAGGTCGCTCCAAGCTGGTCTATGACAAGACGAAACGCACTATCGTCGCCGTAACCGAGGGCACGCAGTCTCCGAGAGCTCTTAACATCACCGCGGACGACGCAGATATGTTTGCCGTCGCCACGTTGTCGAGCCGATGGCTGCGGGAGCAGTGGGAGAAATTCGCCCGAGATGGCACGATTACCGTCCGATTCAGCTCCTGGGACGACGGCGAAGCATTCACCCAACAGGAGCTCGGGCCGCTGCCCGCTACGTCTCTTGTAGACGGAACTCTATCAACACCTGATAAAGCGTCGTCTGCAACGAGAACGCTATTGTTCCTAGTTCTCGACCCTGCAAAACCAGACGATTCCGATCTGGCAGTCTTCACCGCGCCCGACGGCTCCGCGTATCGCGCGAGGGTCTGCGAAGGCGCAGACCCCGTTTCCGTGGTATTTGCCGATGTACAACCGGCGCTTGCCAAACGCCGCGCTAGCATCCTTGAGACCACAGTTCTCGCTGATAAGTCCGTTGTCTGCGTTGGTGTCGGGACCGGCGGTGCGCACGTTGCGATTGAGTTGGCAAAATGCGGTGTGGGGCGCTTCGATCTGATCGATCCGGATACGCTTACAGTCGGTAATGTCGTTCGTCACCCAGGAGGTATTTCGCAGGTTGGCCGGCTCAAGGTGAAGGTCGTACGCGACTTGATTTTAGAAAAAAACCCCGATGCCCGTGTATCGATTCATCCAGTTGCGGTCACCGCCGAGAATCTTGAAACTATCAGGCTCATGATTGCTGAAGCCGACGTTGTGATCTGCGGCACGGATGGCAGGCCCAGCAAGCTTCTGGTCAATCGACTCTGCATCGAGGAAAACGTGGTCGCCGTTTACGGCGGCGCTTTCCGACGCGCCTACGGCGGTCAGGTCTTGCGGGTGCGTCCGAAGGCATCCCCTTGTCATGAGTGTTTTGTCGCCGCCATGCCGGAGGAGTCCACCGACGTAGAAATTTCATCGGCATCGGCGGCCGAAGCGATTGCGTATTCCGACCGTCCCGTTGCCATTGAACCCGGCTTGTCTCTTGACGTTCTTCCGATTGCCAACATGCTGACGAAGCTGGCCCTGATGGAATTGCTTGCCGATACGTCAAGCTCCCTCGACATTCTTAAGGCCGACTATGCCGCACCCTGGTATCTATGGCTTAATAGGCCCGAACCCGGCACACCATATGCGGACTGGCCGCCACTCAGCGAGAGCAGCGACGAGATGACCATCAATCGCTGGTACGGGATAGACCTTGCTCGTGATCCAGATTGCCCCGTGTGCGGCGACTTCATTTCATCCGTAGCCGCATCATACGGTCTCGATTTTGCTTCTCTTGGGGCGCTCCCATCCTTACCTACAAAGGAGTAATGCACAGTGGAACTGGTAGGCGAATTCAAAGCGTTTCTCTCCTCACTCCAGCCCGGTGAAAATGATGTAGCGGCAGCAAAGGCCGCACATGAAAAGGTTCGCGAAGAGTTACGAACCGACGAGGAGTCAAAGGAAGCCCACAAGGATACTTTTCTCTCGGGCTCTTACGCACGAAGTACAGCCATCAATGACATCAATGATGTTGATGTGATTTGCATCTTGGACCTCGATTACAGAATCACGGAGCCCGAGGTTTGTCTCGCGTGGATTCAAGGCATTCTCGCTAAGCACTACAAAGAAACCAAGCGACAGGGAAGGTCAGTGGGCGCCAGCGGCGCGAAGGGTGTGTGGCTGGATATCGTTCCTGCCACGCCAGTATCGTCGGATGACGGGCCGCTGTGGATACCTGATAGGGAAGCCCGTGAGTGGGTCCAGACTCATCCAAAGGGTCAGATTGCCGCAGGCGTCAGCAAGAACAAAGCGACCAATGGATATTTTGTTCAGGTTGTGAAATTGATGAAATTCTGGCGCGACAGATTGGGAACCGATCCGTGCAATCCAAAGTCATACATTCTTGAATCGCTTATTTACAGCACCATCGGAAGCCCATCATCGCATGCAACTGCAATTGTGAACATACTCGAAGGTCTCGAACGCAATTACGGCAGCTATCGCAATTCCAACCTCGTCCCCGTTATCTCTGATCCGGGATATACCTCAGTCAACATAGCAAAGCGGTGGACCGCTAAGGAGTTTCGCGATTTCCTTGTGCAAGTCAAGTCCGCTAGCGTGATCGCGCGCAGTGCGCTTAACAGCTCCGATGATTCTGCGAGCCGGAAGCTCTGGCGGCAGATATTCGGCTCAGATTTTGGTCAGTGAGGAAGAATGACTGAATCTCCAAAACCACTAGACGAGTCTCGCTCCCATCCCGGCTCTCTGCTTTCACCAGAGGCAATGGGAGGTCTCAACGCTGAAAAGGGTCTCGATTTTCAGAAGCGGTTTACGGCGTGTCAATTGCCGGTTTGGCTCCTAGAAGAGGACTTTCATCAACTGCTCTTCGAGGGTACTGGCGACATCGACACACGCTTCACAGAGGTGGGCAAATCCTTTCGCGTTCACATTCAGGTAAAAGACCACGAAGTCTCCCAAGGCGAATTCAAATCAGTCGTGGAGCATTTCAGTCGCTTAGATTCAGAGTTTCCGCAAGCATACAAGCGTTTCATTCTCGCCTGTCCATTATTGTCCGCGACAATCCGATCAATTGAGGCAGGACTGGCCAGGTTCCGAGGCGCTGAGCCGTTCTACAACGATTTGCCAGACGCCCTGACCCCAACAAAGCAGGAACTTGACGAACGGCTGAAGAAGGCAGGACTGGCCGATTACATCGATTTCATTCATTCAAAAGTTTTCATCGACTTAGGGCACGGAGATCTGCATCATGACGATAGGGCAGTCGATCTCTTCATCGCTCGTTTGTTGAGACACCCAGAATACGCTGATAAGCTTCGCGCTATGGTGCAACCCGCATTTGCCGAGGTCGTTCGGGCGATTGGAGCAAACAAAGGTGTCGTCCTTGAGCGTGCCGAGATTGAGAAACTCCTGCGAGCAGCAGTCCTAGCAAGCGTTGCTGGCGAAAAGAAAATCACTGTCTGGCTACAGAACTGGACGAGCGAATCCTTCGATCCCCCTGCGGATTGCTCGTTGGACTGGTCACCTTATTTTGACCGTCCCACTCGGAAGGTGCCGTCACCCGAAACGTGGAACAACGAACTCATTCCCGCACTCTTTTCGCTTAAGAAGAAACTCTCGGCAGAGCGGAAGGAACGCCTCATTCGGTTTCGGGGTAAGTGCGCCCTGTCCACCGGCATCGCACTGGGAGCGGTTTTCCCTACAGTCGGTGGCTGGGCATTTGAGATACCTCAACCTCCGTCAAAAAAGGATTGGAGATCGGACACTCCCGGAACGAATGCTTACGATCTCCGTGTTGAGGTAATCGAAGGTAGCCGAGACGGTACAGACATCGTTCTTGGACTAAACATCAAGGGGGACGGCCGCCAGGAGATCATCAACTATGTAGAAAGCACGGGCATTCCGCCCAGGATATATGCATTCATGTCGCCACCGTCCCAAGGTGCGCAGTCAATCCGTGGGGCGGGGGACGCCTGCGCTTTTGGGCAAGCAGTTCGCGAGAACCTCGGCCAGCTCCTGAAGAAGCACCATCTTCACAAGACCCGGATTTTCTTCTATGGTCCGTTCGCACTCGCGGTTTTTTTTGGGCAGCAGTTAACCTCGGTTGGCGAGATTCAGCTATTCGAGTACCAGGACCCTGGCTACATCCCGAGCTGCTCGCTACGGACATAGCATCCGAACAATTGCCCGATGGCAGAAAACTACGGAGTATCTGTGTTATGAAAGGCAAACCAGCAGGATTGGAGCTATTCAGCCAAGAGCGCGATAGATTGCAGTCTCTAATAGATGAAGACCCTGCAAAAGCGCTCAAGGAAGCCCGTGCGCTTTCTTCGGATACGCCAGTGGGCGGTGTTCTGTACACTGGCCTCAAAGCTGGCATTTTGGTTGACGCCGGTTCTTGCGCCAAGGATAAACAGGCCGTTGAAGAAGGGATTGCCCTATTCAGAGCATTAGCGTCGGCGAATCCAAAACAACCAGACTCCCACTACAATCTCGGCAACGGACTCGTGGCTCTTGCAGATCTGGAGCCATATACCGGCGTAGATTGGTATCTCACTACGGCGGCAACCCGTCGCGAAGGCAGGAGTCAATTCCAGCGAGCGATATCGTCGAATCATAACCATCCGATTGTCTCCGTCGCACTGACGAATCTCGGTAATGCTTTGTGGAAGGCTCATCGTTGGGCAGAGGCGTACGATGCTTACGCTCGTGCATTAGCGCATGATGCTTCCAATGCAATGGCCTCGACAGGTGCTGCGAAGGTCCTTCTTCAGTGCATCGCGCGCGGCATCGGCGATAGAAAAGTCCTGCAATCCGTGGCAGCACGGCATCTGGAAGCAGCAAAACTGCATCCAGAAAGAATCGCGGAGCTAGCTGGAGCACGGGCACAGCAGCAACTATCGCAGCTTATGCAAAAGCGCCTCGAAGGCGGTGCCCCGCCCGATCTTAGCAGGGCAAGTGAGTATGAAAGATTTGTCGCCGCTAATAGGCTTGCGTTGTCCCCAACTATCGACGGGCAGGATTGCTCATTAAAGCGGTGGGATTCTCTCCGCTTTGCCTCGATAACGGAACCAGCCGGGACAGATCCTGGCGTACCAGCACTATTTGCCATGCTCAATGTAATGAAATCTGATTTTCTTGCGGCTCGGTATCTTGCATACCAAGCGCTCTCTAGCACATTTCCGGAGAGCGGCTTGTACTCCGATACGCTGGATTATGCCGTCTATGGCGTTGCGCCCTCTATGCTCTCTTTGGCTCAGCGTGCCTGCATCGACGTGCTTGACAAGATCGCTGTCGCGACCACTGAATACTTTGCGATGCCCGGTCCTGCAAGAGCTGTTTACTTCACGAATAGATGGTTTGCCGATTCCCAAAAGGGACAGCCCCTTGCATGGCACCCATCGCTGCGGCCACACATCGACAAAGGTAATGCGGCATTGATTGCCCTGGCGGAAATATCCTTGGACGTTGGTGAAGGAGGGGCGTTGCAGCGGAAAAAGGCATTTCGTCATGCATCGACGCATCGGTTTACTGTTCTTCACGATATCGGCTGCAAGCCAAGCCGTAAATCAGTGCACATTGAGCACTGCGAAGTCTCCGATTTCAAATCCGATCTTATTGAGAGCCTACAACTGGGGCGCGCGGCTATGCTGTATTTCGTGGAGATGATATCGATCAACGAGAGAGCAAATACAGCCAGCCCGGAAAAGAGGCTGCCAATCAGCGTTCCCAGCCACCACTACATTCGTGGCGAGGACGAAGGTGAACGACAAATTCGACGGACGATTCCTAAGACGCCCCTGAGGAACGCAAAGAAACGCAGGTGAATTCATGGCCGCAAGTTTTCCAAAAGATCTCGCCAGCCACGTCCATTCCCAGTTGGTCGCCCGGAAGCAACAGCCACCATCGGTGAGAGTGCTAACAAAGCTATTCGAGACACTCTACTTCGCAAGCCTACAGCGAGAAGAAACCCAGCCTATTTCTTGTCGTGTCGCCTTCATTGCCCGCAAACGGCCGGACCCAGATCCACCCGGTCGAGTAGTCGCTGATCGGTGGCAATTCTTCCCCCTTGCTACTGATCTACCACTAAACGTGCGCAATCTAGTAAAGCTCTCGACTGCGGTTGATCCCTGGGGTTCGACCCTGGCAGTGGACGCGAATTCCAAAGGAAAGTTGCGGATATGGGGACTCATCGACCAGAGTGTTCATTACAGCGCATTCGTTATGAAAGAGGCATCGAGCGGATCGGAAATGCCTGGAATGTTTCAAGCCGTGATCCAAGGAGCTGGCGAACTTGGTGTGTACAGAACCTACCTTTTACTCGGTAGCCTGAAGCAAGCCACTCTTGTGAAAGGGCAACAAAGAGTATTCCAGTCCGGGCCAGTGCATTCGAAATTGATGCCGTCAATCAAGGCTTTTCAGAAATGTGTGCGCAAGGAAGTGGGAGTCGATCTCTATGACGAGAGGGGACACTGGGATGAGAGTCTCGAAGGTACATGGATCTCAGCTATCTGTAGGATCCTCATTGGTATCCACAAGTACCAGCATGGCGGTGCAGTGCTTATTTCGGACGATGGTGTGGGCTTGAACCCAAAATACTCACTCAAGTATCACCGGCTAGAGGAGGCCCTCTACCGGGCTAGTGTGCTATCGATCAAGCATACATCGTACTCAGATGACATTCACGCAAAGTACCTTGACACAAAAGCCTACGCAATCCCATCAGATCTCTACTTGGACGAGACCGTCAGCGGTGATGAATTGAGAGATACAAACGACGAAATCACCGGCTGTGTACGTTTCTTGGCATCCTTGTCACGCGTTGATGGACTGATTTGGCTTGATTTTGCATTGCGACTGAAAGCATTCGGAGTTGAAATTACGGTCAGAGATGAGCCTAGCCACATTTTTACAGCGCAGAATTCTCAGGCCACAAGAACCAAAAAGCTTGACATAAACCAATATGGCACGCGACACCGCTCGATGCTTCGTTATTGCGCTTCCAACCCTAACAGCGTTGGATTTGTTGTTTCACAAGACGGTGATGTCCGTGCGATTACTCGCTCAGGTAGTCGCGTCATCTTGTGGGACAACGTCCGCATTCAATCCCTTAGAAACGCGCGAAGTCTCCCTTCTGAGTAGTGCAGCTTAGTCCCGCCAAAAATGTGTTTGCCTGAGAACCTAGTTAGCCTCATTTCACTTATGGCCTAGTCTGTGCGGCAATCCCATTTGCGTTCAGTTCGACGGAAGCCGAGCCTTCACAGATCGGTATCAGCAAGCGCCGAAGAAATGCTTGCCTGGCCGGTGAGCCAGCGCGTGGGCAATGTGCGTTGCAACGCACCTGCACTGGTAGAGCCTCTGGCCGACCGTGGCACCTTGGGGAAAACGCACCTTTCTCCTGGGAATGTACGCCGCTGCGTAGGGTAGTCTTGGAGTGTCCCCGAACAGCCTCAGCTATCGCCCGGACCCGGAGAGGCATTTTCAAATTGGAGGAAGTATGGCGGAAGAGGAAAAATGGATCAGCAATCTCCCCATCAGCGAGATTCATTCCGAAGAAGGCGCCGAGGACCTTGTTCGTTCTGAAACAATGAGGCCTTATCTTGCTCTCTTGAAGGCGCAGACCGGAGGGCAGGACGCCGAGCCGCATCTGGCCGCGTTGACCGCGCTGTCGCTCGAAGAGAGATATGTCTGGCGAGTGGTCTCTGCGTTGAAATGGGCTTTCTGCGATCTTGGCACGGAAAACGTGATTGCCGATGTCCGCACTCTGTCGGAAGAGGATCTCAAGAAAGTGGTGGAACCGCTGTCCTTGAGAGCGATTCAATTCTGCCTATTCGTCAACGCGCTGATTGGGGAGGATGCTACTGAACGGATCATGCAACACGCGCTGCGGTGCGCAAAGGAATCATCCATGCCGGCCTCGGGCGAGTAGCTGGCCCGTGTCGGTAGATGGGAGCCATTCGCTATCTCGCCCTGTTGTGGAGCCGGTTAGTTGCAGAACTCCATGTTGAGCCGTTCGCAAAGCTCGTCGATCTCGTTGGGGCCGAGTGGAGAGTCCTCCTCGTCGCAGAAGTGGTCGCAGGAGTTGGGTTCGCTCAATTCCAGAGGGTCGTGGAGGCCGATGGAAGTGCAGCCGTGCATCTGCGGTTCCCATTGCTCTTGCATGAGGCGCAAGCCGTGGAGTACGCTGGCCAGTTCGCGGCGGCTTAATGCCCTCTCGTTTGCTGTTGGCGCTGGAGCGGGAAGAGCCGACAACTCAAGCGTTTGCTGTTCCACGCTGTAGGTTTTCAGGGCTTCGATCACTTCCTCGTGAACCCATTCGTCCAAGCTGTCAAAGTCCTCGGCCTCCATGAATGCCTCGGCCTTCGCCACGTCGTCCTTATTGTCGGCATCGACGGTCAATTGAATCAAGCGCCGGTATGCGGCGTCCTCTGTTTCGTGGACGCTGGCATAGGTGCCGTTGTCGTCGTCCGCTGCCACACTCCAAACTGTGATCTGCATAAATCCCTTTCCGTGTTGCACGTTTCAGGAACGTGCGGGGTTGAGGCCAGTTCCGTAGAGCATGGCTGAGAGATGGTCGGCGTAGATGGCGTGTCCGGCATGGCGCTGCATTTCGATGGCCTCGGCCATGCCGGGTTGGGCAGTAGTGCCGTCGGGCAACTTGGGTCCGGCTGCGGAGATGTTGTCGCGGTTAAGGCGATAGTGCGGGAACCCCAGCACGTTGCCGTCGAGCGGGCTGAAAATGGTGAGCAATGTCTTGCCGGTTTCCCATTCGTCTTTGGCAACCATGAAGCTGCACTCCAGATACTCGGAGTGGACTTCGATCAGTTCCACGTCTTCATAGCGGTGAATCGTTGGGTTGAGTCTGTGTCCTAGCATGGATGTCTCCGTGGGTTTGCTTGCGGGGGTACTGGTTAGAAGAGGGCGAGTTGAACCTGGGGCGTGGGAATGTCCTCGTGCTGGCTGGCAACGAACTGAACTTCGGGGCCGCACAGAACGAATTGCTGTCCGCCATGCTTGACGGTCATGCGGTCGTAAAAGCCATTGGGATCGTTGCGGGCTGCCTGTGCGCACTCTTCCGTGCCGGTCTTGTCGCGGTAAGTGGTGGGTATGCCGTTGAAGACTCGCATCGGGCACAAGCGGTACGCGCGGGCGCCATCGTTGCTTAGCCCGATGGCGACCCACATCTCTCCGTCCATCCGGAAGGGTTTGCGTACAGGCTGGCCCATGGCGATTGAATCACCGCTGTAGCTGGACGGGATGTCGCCCTCGCTCACGTAATCGTTCTTCGCGTGGTCGAAGGTTCCCCAAGTGAGCCGAGCCGGATTGACTTCGCGGATGATGGTTTCCATGGTGCGTACTCACTTTCTCGGCGTGGCGGGGCTGGCTCCCGTCGGCGAATTGTTGGGGATGGGAAACAAGAGTCCCTGCTCTGCGGGCGGGCATTCCGAAGGGTCGAGAACGCAAGCGGCCTCGATGCGAACCTTGAGTTCGTCGACTGCACGAAGGCCGAATGCGGAGCCGATTTCAAAGAGAATGGCCGCGTAGAGGCTGGCAAGCCGCTGTTCTTCCTCGACCATCTCGTCATGGTGAGACCTGGGCAGTGTGCTGGATTGACTCCAAAGGCGAACGATCTTGAGGCAGCGAGAAAGGTTCGTGGCTTCGATCTCCGCTCCGGCCAGCAAGGCTGCGGGGTTCTCGTCCAGCACATAGGGACTGTCGTCTTGAATCTGCATGGCTTGACTCACTGGATTGCACTCCCGATGATCTGGGACAGCGCGGAGACCTTTGGTTCAAGGTCGGCGATGGCCGATAGAACGTCGCGGCGCTCGGCGTTCAAGACAAAGAGCAGGTGCCGTATCCACCGCATGACCTTCACCGGGTAAGAGCCAAGGCGGTAGACCGGCTCCTCGCCGGGGTCCAACATCCCAAAGCGCATCGCTGCATCCCACCAATTCGCATCGATCTTCCCCTCGCGCGATGCCTTTTGGTGCATGGCGACGATGCTCAGGTTGTAATTCACGTCCTCAAGATCGGCTTGGGCCGTCGCCAACTGGCTGCGCAAGGTATCGAATTGGCGTTTCGCATTCTGAGCATTCACGCTCGGCTCCATGCCTACCGTGGCAACTTGAGGCTGCGCATTGAAGAGAGAGAATTGCATTGCGGCCATTGTGGTATCCGTGCCGGGATAAGGCTCCCGGCTGGCCCTGAGTGGAATGGTGCCGGTGGATGGCTACGCCGCGATCTCCTCGATCTCGGCTTCTGCCTGTTCCCATTCCTTCGAGTCCATTGCGCCAAGGATGTGGTGAACAGCATCGCGGATGGTGTGGAGGGAAGCGGTGATGCTCTCGGCGGTGGCGTCCCAACTGGCCAGATAGCGGTCGGAGGGCTGCTCGACGCCGAAGTGGGCGAGGACGGCAAAGGACGTGGCCTCGGCCTCCAGTTCGCGCTGCTCACGAGTCATGTCGTCTCTGCGATTGCTCTTCCAGTGGAGGTATTCGTGCGCCAGTTCATGGGCCAGCGTGCCGCACTTTGCGGCCGTGGACAGGGTCGCGTTGACAACGACCTTTCCACCCTCGCTCCAACCGTTCGGGGAACCTGTCTCCTCGCGGTACTCCAGAACGATTCCCATAGCGGCTGCTGCGGATTCAAGGCGGGGCAGAAGCGTCTCGCCTCCGGCCTGGGCGCGGTGGTCGAGTTCGGGAAGCGGCTTGCCTTGGCGCGCGTGAATCCCCTGGGGATTTATGTCACGAATGTGAGCTGGTCGAAGGTTCTGTAATTCAACCGAGAAAGGCGAGGGTATGAAGACGATTCGAGTGTTGATGTTATTTGCGATGGGTGCGAGCGCCTTTTGCGGGTTCGCGCAAGAGAGCGCGCCGAGTTTGGTTGTGGGTGCGGGCGCGCCGGCTGGTAGCGCTGTGGTGTTGAATCGGAGGGCCGCGCCGACGAAACAAGAGGTGGTTCCCACGGACAAGTATCCGTTTGCGGCGCTTCAGAAAGCTCTGGAGCAAGGCCCCGGAACTGGGATTAGTTCGGAGATTGGCTCGGCTACCGCGAGCATGGGACTTGGAGTGAAAGTTCCTCCGGGCTGGGAGCCGTCGAAAGATGTGGCGCTGTCGGAGACGGCGCGCGAGGCCGTTGCTCTCTCGGCGAAGCTCACGAATGAGCAGAACAATCCGGTTCCT
>Ga0181517_10003926_pt1 | contig 13844 bp, 10 predicted proteins | sample PEATcosm2014_Bin_31_FD_119748 | JGI IMG/M metagenome (GOLD analysis project Ga0181517, IMG submission 119748) | Peatland microbial communities from MTU Mesocosm Facility, Houghton, MI, USA - PEATcosm2014_Bin01_30_metaG | ecosystem: Environmental > Terrestrial > Soil > Wetlands > Peat | place... | reverse complement strand
CAGCGGCATCGAGTCATAGTAGGTGGTCGCCGGGTCCGCCCCGGCCTCGACCGCCGCCACCAGGGCGAAGGGCTTCATCGCCGAGCCGAGCTGGCGGTGGGCCTGCCAGGCCAGGTTGAACTGGGTGGTGCGGTAGTCGGTGCTGGCCACCATGGCGCGGATGAAGCCGTTCGCCGGGTCGATCGAGACCAGCGCTCCGGCCGGGCCTTTGGGCAGCGTGCTCTTGAGCGCCCTGATGCCGTCGTTCTGCATGCGCATGTCGAGCGAGGTGTAGACCTTGAGGCCGCCCTGCAGGGTCTCGGCCACGCCGAAGCGCCGGATGAGCTGCTCGGTCACGTACTGCACGAAGTAGGCCGCCGGCCCCTTCTGGCTGGGCGACGCCGTGGCGAACACGTGTGTGGCGGCCTGCGACGCGGCGGCGGCTTGCGAGGCGCCGATGTAGCCCTGCGCGCTCATCGCGCTCAGCACCAGGTCGCGGCGCGCCAGGGCGTCGGCGGGGTCGTAGATCGGCGAGTAGCCGGTCGGGTCGCGGGGCAGGCCGGCCAGCAGCGCGCACTGCGCCAGCGAAAGCTGCCAGACGTTTTTGTGGAAGTACGTCTGGGCGGCGGCCTGCACGCCGTAGGCGCCCGCGCCGTAGTAGACGGTGTTGAGGTAGGCGGTGAGGATCTGGTCTTTCGACCAGCGGTCCTCGAGCTGCCAGGCGAGCAACGCCTCGTGGATCTTGCGCAACAGCCCGCTCTCGTTGCTCAGATAGGCGTTCTTCACGTACTGCTCGGTGATCGTGCTGCCGCCCTGCACGACGTGACCGGCCAGCACGTCGGCGATCAGGGCTCGCGCCACGCCCACGAAATCGACGCCGTGGTGTACGTAGAAGCGGCGGTCCTCGATGGCGACGGTGGCGTCTTTCAAGGCCTGGGGGATCCGCGACGACGACACGACCGTGCGGTTGGTGTCGCCGTGCAGCTGGGCGATCACCGTGCCGCGGCTGTCATAGAGCACGGTGTTCTGGGCCAGTGTGCGAGACTGCAGCGAGGCGAGCGAAGGCGTGGTGTGCGAGACCGCCACCACGGCGCCGGCCAGGGCGGCCGCCGCCACGAGCGGCACCGCCAGCGCGGCCAGCACGACCAGCACGAACCAGCGACCAAGGCGGCGGCGGTACGACCGTCGCCGCCCTGCCGAAGAGGCGGCTGGCGCTGCGGGGCCGGAGCTCATGAGCCTACGGCACCCGCACGGCGGAGGTCGCCAGAGCGAGCATCTGGTGGTTGGTGAGCTCTTCGTCGAGCGTGTTCGCCACCCAGTAGGCCACGCCGCCGGCCTGCCAGGCGATCATGTGCAGGTGGGAGCCGTCGTAGTACAGCGAGTAGCTGCGCCCGGCGATCGTGCGCGTCGCGTCGGGGCTCGCCAGGATGGGCGCGCCGGTCCAGGCGATGGCCTGGACGTCCCAGAAGCCGCCCTGCGACGCGGTGCCGACCACCACGGCAGCCTTGGCCATGCCCGAGCCGGTGGGCACCGCGTAGGCCCGATACTGGTCGTAGCCCAAGCCACCGGGCAGGGCGGCCGGCATGTAGAGCTTCAGGTGCGAGTGCGCCTGCAGCGCGCGCCACTGGGCCACGTGGTAGGCCGAGTCGGTGATGGCGCGCCTGGTCTTTGGCCGCTTCGCGGTCGGCGACGGGCTCGCCGCACCCGCGGCCGGCGACACGCCCGGCGCGCCGGCGACGATGACGGAGTGCGGAGCCTTGACCGGGTGCAGGAACTGATGGACGGCGGCCTGCACCTGGACGGGCGTGGCGACCACGTAGTCGACACCGTTGATCGTGGGTGTCGAGCCCTGGACATGCGTCTGATAGACGTGGTCGGTGTTCAGCGACAGCGCCAGGGTGAGCACCGAGTAGAGCTTGCCCAGGCTCGAGATGTCTGAAGTCACGTTGCGCGAGATGATGGTCATGGCCGCCAGGAACCGCGGCAGGCTGGTGAGCGTCGCCGAGCCGGCGAGCTCGCGCTTCATCTCGCGCAGAAAGATCTGCTGGCGCACGATACGCGTGAAGTCGCCGTTCTGGTCGTGGCGAAAGCGCACCCAGTCGAGCGCCTGCGCGCCGTTCAAACGCTGGTAGCCGGGGTTGATGTCGATCGAGGCGTAGCCGGTGACGGCGGTGTTGTTGTAGTAGCCGCGGTCGATCATGAGGTACGCCCCGCCGAGCTTGTTGATGACCTGCTTGAAGCCGTCGAAGTCGATGTCGACGAAGTCGTTGATGGGCACGCCCAGCAGGCGCTTGGTGACCTCGAGCGCGAGCTTCGCGCCGCCGAACGAATAGGCGGCGTTGATCTTGTTCTGGCCGTACCCGGGGATCGTGACCAGCAGGTCGCGCGGCACCGAGAGCATCGAGATGCTGCCCGACTCGGGGTCGAGCCGCACCAGCAGCAGCGTGTCGGAGCGCGCTCCCAGGCTGGGCTGCCCGGCGCGGCGGTCGCTGCCCAGCACCAGGATGGTGAGCGGCTTGCCGGGCTGCGCGTGCGTGAGCTGCGATTTGGCGGCCTGCACCTCTTGCGGGTCGTTGCGGGCGACCTGCGCGGCCGTACTCTGCAGCCAGCCGATCAGCACGCCCGCCGTGACGGCCACAAAACAGACCACGGCGATCACGAAGATCTTGGTGACGCGCAACCACAAGCTGCCGCGGCGGGCGGGCGCCGCGGCCGCGGTATAGCGGGTGTAGGTGGGCACTACGGTGTTCCTCTTGTCGTTCCGTCTGGACCGCTTGGCTGCTCTCTTTGTACCCCGCTGCACGAAGTGTCAGTTCACAGACACCGATGGTGCGCGGCCGCGCGAGCGAGCGTCGCGGTACCCGTGCGTGCGTCGGGGGCGACCTGCTCATCTCGATGAAACGAGCGCGGGCGGCTCATCGGGCGAGGCGCTCGGCCGCCAGCGTGTAGGCCTCGGAGAAGGTCGGGTACTGAAAGACGGAGTCGCGCAGGAAGCTGGCCGACAGGCCCGCCCGTACGGCGAGCGCCGCGACGTGGATCCACTCGCCGGCGAACGGCCCTACCGCGGTGGCGCCGACGACCACGCCGTCGCCGGCGCGCGTCAGCAGCTTGAGCAGGCCGCGCGGCTCGCGCTCGAAGGTGAATGCGCGAGTGACGGCGCTGAGCTCGACGGTGGCCGCCTTCACGGCCACGCCGGCGGCGCCGGCCTGGGCCTCGGTCAAGCCCACGGCAGCCACCTCGGGATCGGTGAACACCACCCGCGGCACGGCGCCGTAGTCGAGGCCGCGCGGCTCGCCGTCGCCCCGCGCGGCCACGATGTTGGCGGCCACCGCGCGCGCCTGGTACTTGGCGACGTGGGTGAACAGCGCCACGCCGGTGACGTCTCCGACGGCCCAGAGCCCCTCGGGGCCGCCCTGCACGCGACCGCGATCGTCGATCTCGAGGCCGTCCTCGGGGTCGATGCCCACGCTCTCGAGGCCGATGCCCCGCGTGCGTGGTCTTCGGCCGGTGGCGACCAGAACGACGCTCGCGTTGAGGGTCGCACCGTCGGAGAGCGTCACGACCTTGCGACCGTCGCGCGCCTCGACGGCCTGCACGGTGACGCCGGCCAGCACGCGCACGCCGGCCTCAACGAGGGCGGTCGCGAGCAGGGCGGCGGCTTCGGGCTCGTGCCCCGTCAGGATGCGCTGGCCGCGCTGCACCAGGGTGACGCTCGCGCCGTAGCCGGCGAGCATCTGGGCGAGCTCGACGGCCACCGGCCCGCCGCCTTGCACGATCACGCTGTCGGGGACCTCGCGCAGGCCCGTGGCTTCGCGGTTGGTCCAGTACCCAGCCTCGCGGAGGCCGGCGACGGGCAGCACGACCGGGTCGGAGCCGGTCGCCACCACCACGTGTGGCGCCTCGAGCCTGCGCCCGTCGGCTTCGACGGCGCCGGGGCCGACGAGGCGGCCCGCCGCCTTCACCACGGTCACGCCCATCTTGCCGTACTCCGCCACCTGCGCGGCGTCGTCGTAGTCGCGCACCATGTAGTCGCGGTACTCGACGACCTGCGGCCAGTCGGGCGCCGCGCGACTGATGCCGAAGCCGCGGCGCGTCTCGTCGGCTATCGCCGGCGGGCGCAGCAGCGTCTTGCTGGGCACGCAGGCCCAGTACCCGCACTCCCCGCCGATCAGCTCACGCTCGACGAGGGCGACCTTCAGGCCTCGCGGTGCCAGCCGGTAGACCGCCACCTCCCCCCCGGGACCCGCTCCCAGCACGATCGCGTCGAACCGCTCCACGCTCATCGCCACCCGCCTTTCACCCTGGTCGCGCCCCTCGCGCCCCTCGCGCGCCGGCGCCCGCGCCGCGGTCTCGTCACCGGTCAGGCAGCGCTCGTTTCGCGCCGCGACTTCAGGCCTACGGCGCGCTTCATGTCGTCGGTGATCTCCTGGTCGGTCTCGGCGTAGCCCCGCCAGGGGTCTTCACCGCGGCCGCCCAGAAGGCGGCCCACGTTGCCCACGGTGTAGGCGTCGGGCCGCAGATCGGCGTCGAGCTGCTCCCAGCGCAGGGGCGCGCTCACGGGGGCGCCGGGGCGCCGGCGCGTCGAGTAGGGTGCGACGAAGGTGGCGCCTCGGCCGTTGCGCAGGTAGTCGATGAACACCTTGCCCACGCGCTTGCTGCGCGACATGGTGGCGAGGTAGCGCTGCGGCTCGGCGCGCACCATGAGGTCGGCGAGCGCATGCGAGAACTGCTTGACTTCGTCCCACGAGCGCGTCGGACGCAGCGGCACGACGACGTGCAGGCCCTTGCCGCCGCTCGTCTTCACGAAGCTGCGCAGACCGAGGTGCTCGAGCAGGAGCCGCAGAGTCTGCGCCGCGGCGATGGTGTGGCCGAAAGGCAGGCCGTCGGCGGGGTCCAGGTCGAAGACCATCTGGTCGGGCTGTTCGAGTGTCTCGATGTGCGACCCCCACACGTGCAGCTCGAGCGCGCCCATCTGCACCAGCGCGAGCACACCGGCCGCCGACTCGACGGCCGGATAGATCGCCGTCGCCCCAGATTCGCGGACCGGCACCTCGAGGACGCCGTCGGGCACATGCGCGGCGAGGTGCTTCTGAAAGAAGCACTGCGCCGCGGCGCCGCCGGGGCAGCGCACCAGCGTGAGCGGGCGCCGCGCGACGTAGGGCAGCAGGCGCTCGACGACCTTCTCGTAGTAGCGAGCCACTTCGAGCTTGGTGAGACCGATGTCCGGATACACCACGCGATCGGGGTGGCTGATGACCACGCCGCCGACGACCGCGGACTGCTTGCCGCGGGGGGCCGCCTTGGCTGGTCGTTTACGGTCGACGACTTTGGCGGCGGGTGACGGCTCGGCGGCAGGTGACGGCTCGGCGGCAGGTGACGGCTCGGCGGCCGGACCGGCCGCCGCCTCGCTCGCCACCTCGAAGACGACCTCGTCCGGCGGCTTGTCGAAGCGCAGGCCCTTGAACGAGGCGTGCCGCAACGCGTCGCGCCCGCCCCAGTCGAAGAACTCGATCTCCGCGACCAGGCTCGGCTCGACCCAGCGTACGCCGGCGGCCGCCTTGCCTCGCGGGGCGTTCTCGCAAGGCGGCTGGTCCACCACCAGAGGGTCGAGGCGGGCGCGCAGATCGCGCATGGCGCGGTCGTCCCAGCCCGTGCCGATCCGACCAGCGCAGCGCACCGGGCCCCCGGGGCCCTCATGAAAGCCCACGAGCAGCGCGCCGATGCGCCCCGTCACGCCCGTACGTTCGGTGAAGCCCGTGATCAGGAACTCCTGGCGGCGCAGGCACTTCACCTTGAGCCAGTCCCGGCTGCGGCCCGCGCGGTAGGCCGCGTCGACGCGCTTGGCCACGGCGCCCTCGAGGGCCAAACCGCAGGCCTGGCGCACGAACTCGTCGCCGTGACCGAGCACGTGGTCGACGTAGCGCACGCGGGCGCCGGGGGGCTGGCCCGCAAGGAGGCGCTCGAGCGCCTCCTTGCGGGCCAGCAGCGGCGCCCCCGTAAGGTCGAAGCCGTCGAGGTGCAGCAGGTCGAAGACGAAGTAGACGATGCGCCCCTCGGGGTCGGTGCCGCCCTGCAGGGCGCTCGCCAGCGCGGCGAAGGTCGTGCGCCCGTCGTCGTGCACGTAGACCACCTCGCCGTCGAGCAGCGCGCTCGCGGCCGGCAGTCGGCCGAGCGGCGCGATCAGTGTCGGAAAGTGGTCGGTCCAGTCGGCCCCGCGACGCGTGAACAGGCGCGGCACGCCGCCGTCGAGCCGGCAGAGCACCCGGTAGCCGTCGAACTTGATCTCATGCAGCCAGCCGTCGCCGCGCGGCGCCTCTGAGACGAGCGTCGCCAGCTCGGGCTCGACGCGCACAGGCAGGGGCCCGCGCCGCGCGCCGGGGACCGCCCCGGGGTCCGGCCGCGCCGCGGGCGGGCCGGCCGGGTCCCACACGCTGTCGGCGGCGGCAGTGATCTGCTCGGCGGTGCGCCCCGTCTTGGCGCTGTCGGGCAGCAGCGCGGTGACCGCCGCCTCGGCGCCGCTGCGGGCTTCGTCGTCGCGCTCTTTGAAGAACAGCCAGTTGTCGGCCTTCTCGTCGCTCGCGCGGCCGTCGGGGTCGTGGCGCGGCTTCATGCGCACCAGCATCCAGCGGCCGCGGAGCTTCTCGCCTTCAAGGCGGAACTTGAGGTGGCCGTCCCTGTAAGCCGCTCGCGGGTCGTCGGCCGTGGCCTCTTCGGGAAACCAGCGGCCGCGGTCCCAGACCATCACCGTGCCGCCGCCGTACTCGCCCTTGGGGATCACACCCTCGAAGTCGGCATAGTCGAGGGGGTGATCCTCGACGTGCACGGCAAGGTGCCTGTCGGCGGGGTCGAGGCTGGGGCCCTTAGGTACCGCCCAGCTCTTGAGCACGCCGTCGAGCTCGAGCCTGATGTCGTAGTGCAGCCGGCGCGCGGCGTGTTTGTGGATCACGAACAGGTCGCCGTGGGCGCTCGAGCCCAGCCTGGCGCCCGGCTCGGGCGTCTCGCCCAGGCGGCGCTTGGCCCGGTAGTCGTCGAGGGCCACCCTCAAGCCGCCTTGGGGCGCCCGCCCTTGCCGCGCTTGGGGGGCGCCTTCTTCTCGTCGGGCGCCCCCTCCCCGCCGGGCTCGAAGTCGCGCGACCCGCCGGCCTCGCGCACCTGGTCGACGCTGCGCTTGAGCAGCGCCATGATGTCGACGACCTGGCCTTCGGGCGCCGGCTCGCCGGCGGCGACCGCCTCGACCGCGCCCGTGCGTTCCTTCTCTTCGATCACCCTGAGCAGGTCGTCGCGGTACTCGTCGCGGTACGCCGCGGGGTCCCACCGGGTGGCCATGGCAGCGATCAGCTGCTCGGCCATGGTGATCTCGGGCTGAGTCAGGCCGAGCGCCTCGAGGTCGTCCTCGGGCACCTCGAGCTCGCTTGAGTCGCGCAGCTCATTGGCGTAGCGCAGCGTCTCCAGCACGAGCAGGTCGCCGCGCGCAAGGACAGCGCAGAGGTACTCCTTGGTGCGGATGACGACCTTGGCGATGGCCACTCTGTCGGTGTCGCGCAGCACAGCCCGCAGCAGCGCGTAGCCCTTCTTGCCCGAGCCGATCGGCGCCAGGTAGAAGGGCTTCACGAAATAGGTGATGTCGATCTCGTCGGCGTTCACGAACCCGAGGATGCTCACCGTCTGGCCGGCCTTGGGGTTCGCCCGCTTGAGCTCTTCGTCGGTGATCACCACGTACTTCCCGCCGCCGGTGTCGTAGCCTTTGACGATCTCCTGGTAGGGGACCTCCTGACCGGTCTTCTCGTCGACGCGCTTCTCGCGCACCCGGCTCATGGTGCGCCTGTCGAGCTGGTTGAAGCGCAGCTCCTGAGGGCGCTCGGCCGAGTACAGGGCGACCGGCACGTTGACGAGGCCGAAGCTGATGGCGCCTTTCCAGATCGATCTGGGCATCTCTCACCTCTAGCGTCATGCTGCCGCGAACAGGGGGCGCGTCGCTCGCAGTCAGAGCGAGCCGCCGCGACGCCCGGCAGCGCACGTGAGATACCCGCTCACGCTTCTCCCCACGACTGTTTGGCCGGCGCAGCCGTAACCGCGGCTCGTGCCGCGCTGCGCCGCGCGCGGTGGCGTCGGCGACATGAGCGGACGGCGGGAGTCTAGGTCTGTGCCCCGGGAGCGTACCGCGCAGATCGCGCCCGTCGACGGCCGCAGGAAGCGCCGACCTGGGTGCTGCGATGTGCCGCGGGCGCCGCGTCAGGCGAGGAGCGCGCCCGCCCTGTGCAGCAGGTCGACGAAGGCCGGCATGAGCGCCGGGCCGGCGGCGACGATGGCCGGCCCCTTGCCGTGCCCGGCCGGCAGCGCCGCCACTCGGGCGCCGGCCTCTTCGGCTATGAGACGGCCGGCGGCGTAATCCCAGGGCGAGAGGTCGAGCTCGTAGTAGGCGTCGAGCTGGCCCGCCGCGAGGCGGCACAGGTCGAGAGCGGCCGAGCCGCCGCGGCGAATGTCGGCGACGCGCGCCAGCACGTAGGCGACCGCGGCGCCCTGCTGGGCGCGCTGCCGCGCCTCGTAAGAGAACCCGGTGCCGACCAGCGCCTCGGCGAGGACCGTCTGCGACCGTACCGTCAGGCGCTTCTCGTCCTGCCAGGCGCCCCCACCGCGCACCGCCCAGAAGACGATGCCGGTCAGCGACTCATACACCACCCCGACGACCGTCTCGCCGTCGATCTCGGCGGCCACCGACGAGCAGAAGGCCGGGTAGCCGTACACGTAGTTCATGGTGCCGTCGAGCGGGTCGACGACCCAGCGCACGCCGCTGCTGCCCTGGCGGGCGCTGCCCTCTTCGGCGAGGATGGCGTCGTGGGGCCGGGCGGCGGTCAGCATCTCGACGATCGTCGCCTCGGCTGCGCGGTCGACGTCGCTCACGAAATCGTTGGGCGCCGACTTGGTGGTCAAGTCGCGGGTGCGGTCGAGGCCCTCGACGTGGAGACGCCCGGCGGCGCGCGCGAGCTCGACGGCCAGCGCCCGCAGCTCGTCGATCAGCTCGCTCGAAGCGGCCGTGGCAGTCATCGGGTCGCCGGCGCCACCGGGATCAGGCCTGGTTGTAGAAGCCGCTGCCGGCGAGGCCGCGCCGTTCGTCGCCTGAAAGGTCGACGTGAGTCGGACTGAGCATCAGCACGTGCTCGGCGACCACGCTCAGGCCGCCGTCGCGCGCGTACGCCAGGCCGCTGCAGAAGTCGGTCACCCGCCGGGCGACGTCGTTGCCGCAGCCCTGCAGGTCGACCATGACCGGCGTGTCGCGCCGAAAGGCATCGGCGACGCGCTGGGCGTCGTCGAAGCTGTCGATGGCCACCACGCAGAACTCGTGGCGCGCCGGCTGCACTAACCGCAGCGGAGGTTCGTCGGGTGCTTCGTAGGGCACGGCTTCCTCATCCCAGTCGTCTCCGTCGTCTCTGCCCGAAGACCAGGCCAAGGCCGCATCGAGTCGGCCGCGGGCCCGGCGCCAAGAATCGCTCGCACTCATCGTTACCGCTTCTCCTCGAGAACTTCTCGCCACCAGATCCGCTCCGCCGCCGGGACCTCCCGCGCCGCATCGCCCGGAAGGCCCGTGAGCCTCCGCAGGCGGCGCACGCCCTGTGGGGCGCCGGAGCCACGTCTCGCCCGCCGTCAGAGCGAGGAGACCAGTTGCATAAGCTTCGCCGAAGAGCGTCGGGTTTCCTTTGGCGCGCGGCCGTTGCCCGGCGTCCGGGGCGTCGCGGCGACCCGTCGGCGCGCGGCCGTTGCCCGACGTCTAGGGCGTCGCGGCGACCCGTCGGCGCGCGGCCCCGGCGCTCGTGCGCAGCAAGGGGTACAACCCGGCGCCGGCCAGACCGAGGGCAATGATCACCAGGTAGGTGACGTGAAACCCGAAATGGGCGAGCAGCAGGCCGCCGAAGATCGGGCCGAGAGAGCCCTGACCGGCCATCCAGACGAAGGTCCAGGCGCCCATGTAGCGCCCGCGGAGTTCGACGGGGGCCAGGTGGGCGACGATCGTCGAGGTCACAGGGCCGAAGATGGCCTGGGCCAGCCCCAGGGCGGCGATGGTGACGAGCAGCGGCCAGGCGGCCGGCATGAAGGCCGACAGGCCGATGCCACAGCCGAACAGCAGGCTCGCCACCGCCACCTGGTACATGGGGTCCAGCCTCTTGATGGCGCGCACGCTGGGGTACTGCGTGACGACGATCACGAGCGCCATGTACGACATGAGCAAACCATAGTCGGCCCGGGGCACGTGCAGGTAGCTCGTGAGCAGCACGGGGAAGGTCGAGTACGTTTGCCCGAAGATGAACAGCGGCAGCAGCGAGATCGCGCAGAAAGCGCAGAAGCGCCGGTCGCCGAGCACGCGCCGGTAGCCCTGCGGCGCCGCGGCGGCCTTGCGGCGGCGCGAGAGGCGACGGCTGGGAATGCGGATCACGTCGCGCACGCCGTAGACCGGGGGCCCTTCGCTTATGCTCGTCGAGTGCACGTGGCGCGCCACCCGGGGGCGGGTCTCGCGCAGCGCGATCAGCGTGAACACAAGGAAGGCGAAGCAGCCCGCGCCGGCCAGCAGGAACAGCAGAGGGAGCCCGAACCCGGCGGCGAGCAGCGCCGCCGCGATCAACGGTCCGACGATCTCCCCGGCGCCGATCATGAGGCGCACGAGGCTGTAGCCCTCGGGTCGCAGGCGGGCGCGTACCAGGTCGGCGACCATGGCGTTGCTCGCCGTAAGAAACAGCGGCCAGCCCAGGGCGCGGTCACAAAAGACGGCGAGACAGACCGGCACGATGCCGTGCACGAACGCGAGACTGCCGTACATGACCCCCGAGAAGGCGGCGCAGACGATCATCACGGCACGCCGCCCGAAGCGGTCGCTCAGGCTGCCGGCCAGCGGCTGCAGCGGCAGGCCGACCAGCGCCGTGCCGCCGATGATCGCGCCCACGACCGCCATCGACACACCGAGACGCCCCTTGATGAGGATCGCCGTATAGGGAAACGCGGTGCCGATGGCCACCAGGTAGAAGAAGGTGCCGCCGACCAGCAGCCAGAACTGCGGTGGGAAGAGCCGCAGCTGGCGCGCCAGCCGCCGCCTTCTCGAGTTCTGTTCAGCCTTCCACACGACGATCGCGTCGCCAAGGCTAACGCAAAGGCCGGGGCAAGGCGAGCCGCGACGAGCGCCGCGCCGGACGCGCTGCCGGCCGGGCGCCGGACGCGCCGGCGGCAGGGCGACGGGCTGCTCTGTTCATGCGCCTCTCGGGCTCGACGCCCGGGGCGCTCGCCTATGCGACGAGAACGACCTTGCCGAGCTTGCCGGGGGCCGCGAAGACCTCGTAGGCGCGCTGCGCCTGGTCGAGGGGGAACGTCGCGCACACCGGCACGCGGACGCGTCCGGCGGTAAGCAGCGGGAGCACGCCCGCCCGCAGCGCGGCCAGCACCGCGGCTTTCTCGGCCGGTGTGCGCGAGCGCAGCGTGGAGCCGCGCACCTGCGCGCGCTTGCCCATGAGCTCGAACAGGTCGAGTGCGAGCTCGGCACCGCCCCCCACGCCGATGACCAGCACGCGCCCCTGGGTGGCGAGCGCCGACAGGGCGACCTTGAGACCGGCACCGCCGACCAGCTCGAGCACGACGTCGTATGGACCGTGCCCGGCGACCTCGGAGGAGTCGATCACCCGGCTCGCGCCGAGCGCGGCGACGGCCTCGCGCTGCGCGGCGGCGCGCACCACGGCCGTGACCTGCGCGCCGGCGGCCGCGGCGAGCTGTACCGCCGCGGTGCCCACGCCGCCGCTCGCGCCGCTCACCAGCACGCGCTCGCCGAGCGTCAGTCCGCCCTGGCTGAACAGCGCGTCGAAGGCGGTCGCGTAGACCTCGGGAAACCCGCCCGCCTCGGGCCACGACAGCGCGGCGGGCACGGGCAGGGTATGCGTCTCGTCGACCGTGGCGAGGCTCGCCTGAGCGCCTCCGCCGACGAGCGCCATGACGCGGTCGCCGACGGCGAACCGCGTGACGCGGCGACCGATCGCCGCGACCTCGCCGGCCAGCTCGAGACCGGGGATGTCGGCGGGCACGCCCGGTGGCGCCGGGTACGCGCCCCGACTCTGGGCGAGGTCGGCGCCGTTGACGCCCGCGGCGCGCACCGCGACCAGAAGCTCGGTGTCGCCCGGCACTGGGTCGGGCCGCTCGACCGTGTCGAGCCGCCCGTCGAGAATGACTACCGCCTGCACGCTGCGCGCACCTCCGCGAGGGCTACTTTTCGACCACCTGCGACAGCGCCGACTTGACCAGACGCACTTGCTTGCGGTCGGCGATCTCGACGATGACGAAGGAGTCCTGGACCTGGCGCACGGTGCCGCAGAGGCCGTCGACCGTCACGATCTCGTCACCCTTCTGGACGGCGGCGATCATCTCCTGCTGGGCGCGCCGCTTGCGGCGTTGCGGGCGCAGCATGAAAAAGTAGAAGACTCCGAGCACGATGACGACATAGGCGAACAGGATGACGATGTTCACTTCGGTGTTCCGCCTCCTTTGGAGACTTAGGGGGACGGGCCCGCGACATCTCGGGTGGCCGGCGATGGGCGACGCGCGCCCGCCGTCGGCTCGCTGGCCGTAGCGACACTGACGTTTCAAACCAAGTGTATCCTGCCGGCAAGGGCAGGCGAACCTTTCGGCGCGCTTAACATGCCTTAACTGTCGCCAACGGCCCCCACGCTCGCCGCCCTGTTGACCGGGGGACCCCAGGTGGATACCGTCAGACGAGACTTAGGTAACCAAACGGGTGACGCCACGCTTCACCATGAGCGGCGAAGCACGGCGACTCGAGACAAGGGGCGTGCACGACGCTACGCAGACGACCCCCGCTTGCGACCATCGCCGGACTCGCGGCCATCTTTTTGAGTGTCGCGCTCGCCCTTGTGGCTTACGCCTACTATCCGTGGGCCTTCAGCCCGGCGGCCAACTGGATCTCCGACCTCGGCAACACGATCCTGAGTCCCCGGGGCTCCATCTTCTTCCGCCTCGACATGATCGCCCTGGGCGCCATGCTGGCCGCCTTCTTCGTGGGCCTGCGTACCTGGGCCCACGGCCAGGGGGTCTTCGTCAAGCTGCTGATCGGCGTCGGGCAGCTCGCCGGGCTCGTCGGCGCGGGCGCCGTGGTCATGAGCGGCATCTTCTCAGAGAACGACTACGCCGCTCACGCCCTGTGGGCGACGGTGTTGTTCATCGCCCTGGCGACGGCCGTGTGGTTCATCGGCTGGGCCCACGTGTGGCACCCCGGGCTGTCGCAACGGCTGAGCTACCTGGCCTTCACGGTGTGCGCGGTCGATGTGATCTCGGTCGTCGAACGACGCCACTGGCTCGAATGGGTCGCGGTCGGTCTGCTGCTGTGCTTCGTGGGTGCCGTGTCCCTGGGCGCCTGGTCGATGGCCCCGAGTCCGAGCCAAGTACCGGGCGACCGCTAGCAGCTGCTGCGACCCGCCGACGGCCGCGCGGGCCTGCCTGCACCCTGCTCACGGCATCACCCAAGCCCGCCCGACACTGCCGTCCGACCCTGCGGCGTTGCGGCGCCTTGACCACCGCTTCCCGCACCACCCTCCGCTTCCCGCACCACCCCCTGTTCCCCGTCTGCCCCACTCCCCGCCACGTGCAACCGCCGGCGGCCGCCGCAGCTACGTCCGGCCGCAAAGTCGCGAACGGCCGGCGTGAGCCGGCCGTTCGCGACGGTCTGCGAGCTTGTGGCCTGACCTACGAAGGCGAGTCGGCCGGCAACGGTGGGCCCAGCCGCGGCTGGTGCGGCGTCGGGGTGCGCTTCTCGCTGGGGCTGTCGCCGGTGCTGCGCTGGCGCGCCTTGGCGTCTTTCTCGCGGAAGACCTCTTCTTCTG
>Ga0181517_10003924_pt1 | contig 13845 bp, 12 predicted proteins | sample PEATcosm2014_Bin_31_FD_119748 | JGI IMG/M metagenome (GOLD analysis project Ga0181517, IMG submission 119748) | Peatland microbial communities from MTU Mesocosm Facility, Houghton, MI, USA - PEATcosm2014_Bin01_30_metaG | ecosystem: Environmental > Terrestrial > Soil > Wetlands > Peat | place... | reverse complement strand
GGCGTCACACCGACCTCACCAGCCTCGGCGGCCTCGTAGCGGTGGCCTACCCGTTCGGCGACGTCATCATGGTCTTCCTCGTCATCGGGGTCATCCGCGACATGGCGAGCGGTGACCGTTTCGCCATGGGCTGCGTGCTTGGCGGGCTTGTCGCCATGGCCGGGGCGGACAGCACCTACACCTACCTGACCGAGGTGGGGCGCTACGCCACCGGGAACATCATCGACACCGGCTGGGTCGTCGGCTACCTGGGCCTGGCCTTGGGCGCCTTCTGCTCCAGCGGGGCGGAGCGGACCGAACCCGCCCGGGTGGCGGCCCCGGCCGGCCTGCGGTCGCTGGTCGTCAACTTCCTGCCCACGCTGCTGGCGCTCAGCGTGCTCACCATCGAGGTGGCGGTGGGGCGCAAGCTGTACCGGAGTGATTGGTACATCGCCATGGCGTTGGTGGTGTTGTCCCTGGCCCGACAGTTCTTGATGCTGCTGGAGCAGATGGGGCCGCTCCGCCCCACCAAGCCGGGTGCAGCCGAAGAGGTGCCGGGATGATGAGCACCGGTTCGGGCGTCTCGGTCGCGAAGCTGTTCGGCCGTTCTGCGATGGGCCGGAGCATGGCAAAGCAACCCGCCGCCTGGATGGGGCTGGTGTTGATGGTGGCGAACACTGTCGTAGCCCTGGTCGACCTGTCCCTGCTGGCGGGGAACATACCCCACTAGCGCAGCCGGGCCAGCGGCGTCGCGCCCTCCCAACAAGGAGCCTGCCGTGACCGAGCTTGGACGTCCTACGTTGAACGCGTGGACGCTCCTGGCGCTCGTACCGTGAACGATGTAGGCGTGACCGACGTAGGCGTGACCGACGTCGCCGTCTCCGAGCACCCCGGCTTGCTCGAGCCCGGTCCCGAGGCGGCGTGCACGGAGGAGCTGTGCGTCACCTGCTCGGACGAAGGCCGAGTAGCCGAGGTAATGGCCGTCTACGAGGACGGGCGGGCTGAAGTCCTGGCCAGGGGGCGGCGGGAGACCGTCGATGCCAGCCTGGTAGACGCCGGGCCAGGCGACCTCGTGCTGGTCCATGCCGGCGTGGCCCTTACCCTGGTGGCCGGCAAGGAGGCGTCGTGACTGACAAGCAGGCTGGTGAGGGTGCGGGGACCGAGACGAGCGCCGGGGAGAGGCGGCCCCGCCTCGGCTTTGTGGGCCTGGGGACGATGGGGGCGGCCATGGCCTCCAACCTGGCCCGGGCCGGTTTCCCCCTGACCGTGTTCAACCGGACGCCGGGGCGGGCCGGGCCGCTGGTGGAGCTGGGGGCGGTGGAGGCCCGCAGCCCGCGGCAGGTGGGGGAGGCGAGCGACGTGGTCGTGACCTGCGTGACCGACTCGCCCCAGGTGGACGACGTCCTGTTCGGGGCGCAAGGCCTGGCCCCTGGCCTGGCGGGGGGTTCGTTGTTTATCGACTGCTCGACGATAAGCCCCGCCCGTGCCCGCGAGTTCGGGGCCCGCCTCGCCTCCCAGGGCGTCGCCATGGTCGACGCTCCCGTCTCCGGCGGTTCAGAAGGCGCCAAGGCGGGCACCTTGACGATCATGGTGGGCGGGGAGACCGGCGATGTCGAGCGGGCCCGCCCCGTGCTGGGCGCCATGGGCCGTACCGTTACGCACATCGGTCCACTGGGGTCGGGCCAGGTGGCCAAGGCGGTCAACCAGGTGGTCCTGTGCGGCACCTACCTGGGTGTCGCCGAGGGCGTAGTGCTCGCCTTGAAGGCCGGCCTTGACCCCGAGGTCGTGGTCGGAGCACTGTCCGGTGGGGCGGCCGGCTCCTGGGTCATGCAAAACCGGAGCAAGAACATGATCGAGGACCGGTACCCATTGGGCTTCAAGCTGGCCCTGCACCGCAAGGACCTGGCTATCGCTCTCGAGCTGTCGCGCCAGGCCGGCGCCGCCCTCCCCGTGGCCGCCTTGGCCGCCACCCTCGAGGACGGGCTCATCGCCGCCGGCTTCGGCGACGACGACAATTCGGCGTTGGCCCGGGCCGTGCGGAGGTTGTCGGGCATTTGAGCGGGCCACCCACCGCTCCTTGAGGACTGGTGGCACCGTTGGACGTTTTCGACTACGACCTCGGCGAGCCCGAGTGACCCAAAGAGGTCGTTCCTCCGGCCGGGCGCCGGACCACCTCACATTGTCGCCGTGGGTTGTCGATAACTCGAGGCAACAAGCTGGAGGGCCCCATCTGGGCTCACCGATCGATTGAGGTGCCATGCGAAGCCTTTCCCAGCGTGCGACGGTGGCGCTGGTCTGTTTGTGCGTGTTCTTCGCGCTGGCGGTTGCCGGGGTCGGTGTGGTCGGTATCGTGGGGGTGCGATCGGCCACCGACACGGGCAAATCGATTGCGGGCGATGAAGTTGTGACCTTTGCCGCCACGGCGCAGATCGCTCGGAGCATGGATGCCGCTTACGCCGTCGGCGAGGAGGCGCTGCTCACCGGCAACCCGGCACGGCGGTCCCAGCTGGCCAGGCAGTTGAACACCCAGCTGGTCCCCGTGGTTGACGGCGAACTGAGCATTTTGCAACAACTCCATGCCCACGACCCTGCCGCAGAGTTGAGAAATCTGGCTCTCTTTGCCAGGCGTTGGGCCGCAGTGCGAGGCCTCATGGTGTCGATCTTGGTGGTGTCGGGCCCGCAACCTGGCCTGGCCACCAGCTTGCAGACCGCGTACCAGCCCGTAAGCGACCAGCTCGCTGGCTTGCTGACGAAGGAAGAGGGCGGGGCCCAGGATGGCGCGTCCCAAGCGGACTCGAAAGGGGCAGTGACGGTCTGGCTCATTGTTGCCACCATCGTGGTCGGACAGGTCGCCGCCGCGGGCCTGGCGTTGGTGGGTTCCCGCCGCATGCGTCGAGCGGTCGAGCCACAGCAGGACCGGATCGAGTTCACTGAGGCTTTGCAGATCGCGAACGACGAGGAAGAAGCACACCAGTTGCTCCGGCGACATCTGGAGCGCAGCTTTCCCGGCACCGCAGCGGCGGTGCTCAGCCGCAACAACAGCGCCGACCGCCTCGAGGCTGTGACGCCTCTGCCCGAGGGCTCTCCGCTGTTGTCCAGCCTTAGCAACGCTGAACCCCGCTCCTGTTTGGCGGTTCGCTCCGGTCGGACGCATCACCAGAGCGAGCGCGACCCCGGCCTGATCGCCTGCCCGGTATGTGCGGGGTGCTCGGGTCACTCTACCTGCACGGCGTTGACCGTGGGCGGGGAAGTCATCGGCTCAGTCCTGCTCAACCGACCGGCACCGTACAACCGGGTCGAGGACCAGCGCATCCAGGAGTCCGTGGACCAGGCCGCCCCGGTGCTGGCCAACCTGCGTAACCTGGCCATCGCAGAGATCCGCGCCGCCACCGACAGCCTCACCGGTCTGCCGAACCAGCGGGCCGTGACCGACACCCTGAAGCGGATGTTCGCCCAAGCGACGCGGACTGGCGGCCCGCTATCGCTCGTCGTCCTCGACCTCGACCACTTCAAAGCCATCAACGACCGTCTCGGGCACCCCGTCGGTGACCAGGCGCTCGCCAATGTCGGAGCAGTCTTGCGAAGCGTGCTCCGCGTCGGCGACTTTGCCGGGCGCAATGGCGGCGAGGAATTCGCACTACTTTTTCCGGCGACCGAGGTGGCCGCCGCCCAGGCGATCGCGGAACGAGTCCGCGCCGGCGTCGCGGACATCACCATCCCCGGTGTCGACCTCTCCCTGACCGCTAGCCTGGGCATCGCCGGGTACCCCGACCACGCCGGCGACGTTGACAAACTCGAACGACTGGCGGACGCCGCGCTCTACTTAGCCAAGAGATCCGGGCGGGACCGTACCGAAATTGCGACCTCGATAATCGAGCCCGTCACTGCCTCGGAGTTGGTTTCTAGCAACGGGCGGCGGCCCGTCGAGGTCCAGCCCGGGGGCTGAGGCACCAGGCCACCCCACGGAAATGGGCAGCAGACCAGTTCGGCCTCCAGGCGCTCGCTATCGGCGGCCGCCGGCCCGGTGGCGCGCAGGCTGAGGACGGGCACGAGGGTGTCGATGGCGGCGACCGGGCCGTGGCGGAGGTCGGCGGCCGATCACGGGGACGCCTCCTCCTGGGCGCCAGTCTCCTGGCGGCCGGTCTATTGGGTGCCGGTCTATTGGGTGCCGGTCTGTTGGGTGCCGGTCTGTTGGGTGCCGGTCTGTTGGGTGCCGGTCTCGCGGGCTGCGATATGGCAGGCCGCCTCGTGGCCCGGGCGCAATTCGACCAGTTCCGGCACCTGGGCCCGACAGATCTCCTCGGCCAGAGGGCAGCGGGTATGGTAGGGGCAGCCGCCCGGGGGCTCGGCCCCGAGGGCGCCGGCCTCGCCCGTGGACGCCTTTCGCCGTCCGGCCTCCACTTCGGGGTCGGGCAGGGGCACGGCCTCGGCCAGCGCCCGGGTGTAGGGGTGCAGCGGGGCGCCCAGGACGGCTTCGTAGGGGCCGGCCTCGACGATTTTGCCCAGGTACATCACCGAGATGGTGTCGCTGATGTGGCGGACCATGGCGAGGTCGTGGCTGATGAAGACGTAGGACAGTGCCAGTTGGTCCTGGAGCCGGGCCAACAGGTTCATCACCTCGGCCCGCACCGACACGTCGAGCGCCGAGGTCGGCTCGTCGAGCACGAGCAGGCGCGGCTCGACGGCCAGTGCCCGGGCGATGGCCACACGTTGGGCCTGGCCCCCGGACAGCTCGTGGGGGTAGCGGTCCAAGAAGCGGGGGCCGAGGGCGACCATGGCCAGCAGCTCGTCGACGCGCTGGCGGCGCTGGGCGCGGCCGGTCACGAGGTTGTGGACGGCGAGTACCTCCGTCAGGGTGCTCGAGACGGTGAGGCGAGGGTTGAGAGAGGAGAAGGGGTCCTGGAAGACGAGCTGGATACGCCGGGCCAGAGCCGGGCCGGCGTGGCCGCCAGCGGCGTGGCCCATCAGTTCGATGCGGCCCGAGGTCGGTTGCTCGAGGCCCACGAGCACGCGGGCCAGGGTCGATTTGCCACACCCGCTCTCGCCCACGACGCCGAGGGTGCGGGCCTCGGGGAGGCAGACCGAGACGCCCCGCAGGGCCCGGACCGGGGGACCGCGGCGCGACGGGTACTCCTTCACCACTCCCGTCGCCCGCAGGGCTACTTCGGCCATTCGGCTATTTCCCCCATTCGCTGGGGGCCTTCCAGCAGGCGGCGGCGCCGGCGCCACGGTCGATGAGGGGCGGTTCTTCCTCCGCGCAACGGTCGAACGCGTACGCGCAGCGCGACCGGAACGGGCAGCCGCGTCCCAGGTGAGCCGGGTCGGGCGGGGAGCCCCCGATCTGGGTCAGAGGCTGGCGGTGCCGCGTGCCCCGGTGCGGCAGAGAACCGAGCAGGGCCTGGGTATAAGGGTGATTTGGGCGGGCGAACAGCGGGCGGGTCGGCCCTTTTTCGACCACCCGCCCGGCGTACATCACCACGACCTGGTCGACGATGCGGGCCACCACGCCGAGGTCGTGGGTGACCCAGACCACGGCCATGCCTGTGCGCGACTGGATGTCCTCGACCAGCTCGAGGATCTGCTGCTGGATGGTGACGTCGAGGGCGGTCGTCGGCTCGTCGGCGATGAGCAAGCGGGGAGAAACGGCCAGAGCCATGGCGATCATCACGCGCTGGAGCATCCCGCCCGAGAGCTCGTGGGGAAAGGCCCGCTCCACCCTCTCGGGGCCCTGCAGCCCGACCTGGGCCAGCACCTCCCGGCAGCGGGCACGGGCCGCCTCCCGGGGCACACCGTGGGCGCGGAGCGTCTCCGCGATCTGCGTGCGGACGCGGAGCAACGGGTTGAGCGAGGTCATCGGGTCCTGGTAGACCATGGCGATCTCGGCCCCCCGCACCCGGGCCAGGGCTTTGTCGTCCAGCGCGCCGAGGTCCCGGCCGGCGAAGGTGATCTGGCCCCGGAGAAGCCGCACCGGAGGGTCGGGCAGGAGGCGCAGCACGGAGAGCACCGTGAGGGTCTTGCCCGACCCGCTCTCGCCGACGATGCCGAGCTTCTCGCCCGGGAACACCTCGAGGTCGACACCGCGGACGATCTCGGAGGACCGCCGGCGCCGCTTCAGCCCGATGCCCACGCCGCGCAGCGCCAGCAGCGGTTCGCCCACCGCCTCCGGCGGGCTCGTGCCCAGGGCCGCTTGGCTCATGCGGAGCGCAGGGGCGAGCGCACGACCAGCCGTGTGGGTGCTTGGGGGGCCGGCGCCAGTAGGGCGGCCAAAGGGGCCCGGCCGGGGGTCACCGAGCCGAGGACGGAGGACCGGGCCGCGCCGGTGCACGAAGGGACGGTGGCCGGCAGGCCGTGAAGGGTGAGGAAACCGATGATGGCGAAGATGAGAGCCTCTTTGGCCGCCTCGGGGACCCCGAGCTCGTCGGTGCGCCTCATCTTCACGCCCGGGAGCCGGGCCTGGAGCCCGGCCATCAAGGTGAGGTTGCGGGTGCCGCCGCCGGCCACGATGAGCTCGGTGACATGGAACGGCCGGATGGCGGCCGCCACGGACTCAGCCGTGGTCACCGTCAGCGATGCCAGCAGGTCCTCGGCCGAAATTTCCCTGCCGTCGAGGCGCTCGGTCACATAACCGAGGTTGAAGTACTCCTTGCCCGTCGACTTGGGCGCCGGTAGGGCGAAGTAGGGGTCGTCCAACAGCCTGTCGACCAGCGCCGCGTCCGCTCGGCCCCGGGCCGCCCAGGCCCCGTCGCGGTCCAAGCCCTGGGCTCCGTCGGTAAGCATCTCGACGGCGGCGTCGATCAGGGCATTGGACGGGCCGATGTCGAAGGCGAGCGGCTCCCGGCCAGGCCCGAGCACGGTGACGTTGGCGATGCCACCGAGGTTGAGCGAGCCGCATGCCGCGACGGGGGAGGCACCCAGAAGTAGGACATCGAGCAGGCTGGCCAGCGGCGCCCCGTGGCCTCCGGCGGCGATGTCCCGGTTGCGGACATCGCTTATTACGGCGGCGCCCGTGCGTTCGGCGATCCAGGCCGGCTCGCCCAGCTGCAGCGTGCCCCGGGCGGCGGCGCCGTCGACCCAGTGGTAGACGGTTTGGCCGTGCGAGCAGATGGCGTCCACGCCCCCATGCTCGTCCGCCAGTTCCTTGGCCACCTCGCCGAAGAACTGGCCGATGGCCACGTCGAGGCGGCAGACCTGTTCGATCGTGGTCGGGGACGGGGGCAATATGGCCGAGATGTCATGGCGGACCGAGGCCGGGTAGGGGACGGAGCGGTGCTCGACGAGGTCGCACACGAGGCGGTCCCCGTCGAGCTCGAGGTCGGCCAGCAGGGCCTCGACGGCGTCGAAAGACGTGCCCGAGATCATGCCGATGATGCGCATAAGTAGTTAGCTCCTTAGCTTTTAAGCTTCTTAGCGGGCTCGCGCTCGGGGGTCGATGGCGTCCCGCAGGCCGTCGCCCAGGAAATTGAAGCCGATAACGGCTATGACGATGGCCACAGAGGGTGCGGCCAGCGTCCACCAGGCGGTGCTGGCCAGAGAGCTGGACTGGCTCACCATCTCGCCCAGCGAGGCCGTGGGGGGCGGGGGCCCGAGACCGAGGAAGCTGAGGCTGGCCTCGGCCAGGACCGACCAGGCCAGGGCCAGGCTGGTCTGCACGGCGACGGTCCCGGCCACGTTGGGCAATATGTGGCGGAAGAGAAGGCGGCGGCGGGAGAACCCGAGCACCCGGCCCGCACGCACGTAGCCGGCTTCCCGCAGGGCGAGGACCGGCCCCCGTACCACTCGGACGAAGATGGGTATGTAGCCGATCCCTATGGCCAGGGCGCTGTTCAGCCAGCCCGGGCCTAGTGCCGTCACGATGGCCAGGGCGAAGAGGATGGCCGGGATGGCGAAGAGCATGTCCGTGGCCCGCATGATGACGCTCGCCGTCCAGCGCCCGAGGTAACCGGCCACGATCCCGGCCACGGTCCCGATGACCCCGGCGATGGCCACGGCCACGCAGGCGATCTTGACCGATATGTACAGGGCCTGCAGGACCAGCGAGAAAAGGTCGCGCCCGAACTGGTCCGTGCCCAACAGGTGGCTGAACGAGGGCGACTTGAGCACGGCCGAGGGGTCCTGGGCCTGGGCGGGGTAGGGCGTTGTCCCGACGGCGCCGGCGATGGCGGCCAGGAGCACGAGGCCGACGAGCACGCACCCGGTCCGGCCATTGGAGTTGTTCCACAGGCTGGCCAGCAGCGTGCGCCGGCCGGGCGTGTCGGCGGGGTCGCCTCGTCCGGCCCGGGCGTCGCTTTCGAGCGGCGCGCCCGCCGGCGCCGGGACGGGGAGGGGACCGGCGAGGGTCACGACGCCCGCGTCCTTGGGTCTATGACGGTGTAGAGCACGTCGGTCAGCATGTTGACGATGATGAAGCCGGCGGCGAATATCAGGGTCACCGTCTGGACGACGGGGAAATCACGTTCGTTTATCGAGGTTATGAGCAGGCGCCCGAGCCCGGGCAGGACGAATATCTGTTCCACGATCACCGTACCGCCCAGCAGGTAGCCGAGCTGGATGCCGGACATGGTGGTGACCGGGACCAGTGCGCCGAGGAAGAGGTGCTTCCAGGTGACCACCCGCTTGGACAGGCCCTTGCCCCGGGCCGTGCGGGCGTAGTTGAGGCCGATCACCTCGAGCATGGCGGCCCTCGTGGTCCGCATCATGGCCGCCCCGATCCCCAGGCCCAGGGTGAGAGCAGGGAAGAAGATCTGCTGCACGTTGAGCCAGGGGTCCTGGGTGATGCTGGCGAAGCCCTCCGAGGACGGGAAGTAATGGAACTCCGAGGCCAGGAACGTCACCAGGCCCGTGCCGATGATAAAACTGGGCACCCCGAGCCCCACGACCGACACGCCCCGGCCCAAGTCGTCCACCAAGCGGCCCGGCTTGAGCGAGCCGAACACGCCGAAGAGCACGCCGATGAGCTCGCCGATGATCATAGAAGCGATGGCCAGCTCGAGGGTTATCGGCAGCGCCGCCCCCACCAGTGATGCCACCGACGTCCGAGAGGTGAGCGAGACGCCCAGGTTGCCCGTGAAAATGGCGCCCAGCCAGGAGCCGAACTGCTGGAAAAACGGCTCGCCCACGCCGTAGTAGTGGTCGAGGGCGACGACCTGGGCGTGGCTGAGCAGGCCGGCGCTCACCCCGAGCTGGGCCGTCACCGCATTGCCCGGGAGCAGGCGGAGCACCACGAAGATGATCACGGCCACGCCAAAGAGCGTGACGAGCATGCTGAGCAGGCGCCGGGCCACACCGGTCAGCACGGGGAGGGCCCGGCCATCACCAGGACACTAGCCCGAAGGGGCCTCGCCGGCAGCCGAGCCGCCGGTGAGGCCCCTTTGCTGGGCACCTTTCCTCACGCGATCGCTAGTGCCGCTGGAGCCTACGAGAGCGTCGTGGAACGCAGCGAGTCGAGCGTGGTCGAGTTCGTCGGGGCCAGCGTGAACCCGTGCACGTTGGCCGTGACGGCGGCATAGTCGTACGCCGTGAACAGCCAGATCCACACGGCATTGGAGGTCAGCGCGTTGGAGAACTGCGTCCAGATGGCCTTGCGATTGGCCAGGTTCGACGCCGCGTCCCCCTGGGCCAGCAACTTCTGCAACGACGGCGAGCTGTAGCCGGCGGGCACGCCGAGGTTGGCCCCCGTGCCGAAGTAGCGGCCGTACATCGTGTACGGGTCGGGGTCGGAGCTGTTCCAGGCGAAGGCGGCCTGGAAATCGCCCTTCAGCCAGTCCTGGATGTAGGCGTTGCCGGCGATGTTCTCGGGGTGCATAGTGATCCCCGCCTGGGCCAGCTCGGACTGCATGACGGTGGCCTGGGCCGCGCTCGTCGGGTCCAGGTCCGTCGAGGTCAGCGCCGTGAACGAGAAGCCGTTCGGGTCACCGGCCTTCTTCAGGTAGGCCTTGGCCGTGGCGATGTTGGGCGTCGGGCAGACCGCTGAGACCGGGTCGGAGGCGAACACGCCCAGCGGCACCGGCCCGACCACTTGGCCGGCCCCGAAGACGGCCTCGTTGAGGATGGTGTTGCGGTCGGTGGCGCAGGCGATGGCCAGGCGGTTGTCCACGTTGGCCAGCGGCCCCGTCTTGTCCTGGAGCATGAGCGCCCGGTAGGTGAGGTCGAGCACCTTCTGGTCCACTATCGGCGACGGCAAGTGGGTGGCGATCTGCGGTTCTGTGAGCAGCCCGATCTGGACCGTGTTGGCCTCGACAGCCGACGCGATCGACTGCTCGGAGGGGATCGTCTCGATCTTCACGCTGCTCAGGCTGACCTTGCCGCCCCAGTAGTTGGGGTTGGCCTTGACCACGAAGGTATTGCCCGGGCTCCAGCTGGAGAACTCGAACGGGCCGGTCCCGTCGGGCGTCTTGGCCACGGTCCCGGCGGCGATGGCCTTGGTGGACAGCATCGAGAGGTTGACGTACGTCAGCCCGTCGAGGACCGAGGTGTCAGGCGCGCTCAGCTGGAACTGCACCGTGTAAGGGCCGGTGGCCACGATCTTCTTCACATTGGCGAGGTATGAGGCGGAGGCGTCGCCGGTCTTGGGGGCGATGGCCCGCTCGAGCGAAGCGACGACGTTGGCCGAGGTGAAGGTCGAACCGTCATCGAAGGTCACGCCCTTGCGGAGCTGGAAAGTGATCAGTTTGTTGCCGTCGCTGTAGGCCCAAGCCGTGGCCAGGTCGGGGACCAGTTGCAGCTTGGCGTTGTACTGGACGAGCTGGTCGTAGATCAGGCCCAGGGCCTGGAAGTCCAGGAAGTTGGTGACGATGTCGGGGTCGAGCTTTTGCACGCTCGACGTGTCGCCCACCACGAGGGCCCCGCCCGACACCGCTGGTACCCGCGACGCCTGCGCTGCTTGGGCGGTGGCGGCGCTTCCGGAGACGACGCCGCCCAGCGTGGCCACGAGGCCGGCGCTGAGGACCAGCGCAACGCGGTTGCGGGCGAACTTCTTCGGGCCTGGCTGGTCGAGGACGGCTTTCGCATTGAAACCCACTAAGGCACCTCCCAGTGCTGGTCACGCTCCAACGGAGCGAACTCGCGACAAGTTATACCACTGGGCATTGGTCCGATCAAGTAGGGTAGAAGGTTGTACGCGTACTCGTTCGTCCGTCAGCCTGGGGGAGTTGTGCCACAGCGAAATCTTTGCCCGTACTTACTAAGCCCAGACCTGGCAGTACCAGGCACATTTGGCGGTGCCAATTGGTCTGGTCCAATTTATTGGCCTAGTCCAATCGCCGGAGCCCAGCTCGACAGAGCGGTCCAAGGAGGGGTGCGGTGACGGCAGCGGGGGTGCCGGCGGTGGAGGGCTACGGCGAGCTGCTCGAGAGGCAGAGCATCGAGACGGGCCAGCCGAAGTACCGGGTACTGCGCGACGCGCTCCTGGGTCTCATCCGGGAGCTGCCGCCCGGTTCCGCCGTGCCTACCGAGAGGGAGCTGTGCGAACGCTTCGGCGTCTCCCGGGGGACCGTACGCCAGGCCCTGGACCGCCTGGCCGCCGAGCAACGGATCCATCGCCACCAAGGCAAGGGTACCTTTGTCGCCAAGGCCAAGATCGACCAGGTGCTCGAGCTGACGAGCCACACGGAGTTCGTCAAGGCGCAGGGCATGGAGCCGGCATCGAGGCTGATCGGTGTCACCCGGACGCTGGCCGAGAGCGATGTGGCCGCCATGATCGGTTTGCAGGAGGGCGACGAGGTCCTCCAGATCGAGCGGGTCCGCCTGGCCGACGACGAGCCACTGGGGGTGGAGCTGCTCTACCTGGACGCCAAGCGCTTCGACGGGATCGTGGCCGTGTTGGGAGAGTCGCAATCGGTGTACCAGCTATTGCGCTCGGGCTTCGGCGTCGAGCTGGCCTGGGCGGAGGAGACGATCGAGGCGATCGTGGCCCGGGAGCGGGAGGCGGACCTGCTCGGGATCCACACCGGTGCACCGGTGCTCCTACGCTGCCGGCAGAGCTTCGATTCCAACGGGCTACCGGTCGAGTTCGTGCGCTCGGTGTACCGGGCCGACCGCTTCCGTTTCCGTACCCGGCTGCAACCGGTGGCCAACGCCCCCGCCCTACCCCTGCCCCCCGGTACCAAGTTGCGCCTGGCGACGACGGCTGATGCGCCCGGCCTGGCCCGGGTGTTCGTCGGCGCGTGGCGGGCGGGCTACGCCGGCATCGTGGACCGCCGCGTGCTCGAAGGCCTGGACGAGGAGGACATCGCCGACTGGCTCGGGACCCTGACTTCGTCCAACGGTCCCACCACTTGGTTGGCCGAGTCCGCCGCCGGGGACATCCTGGCCTTCTCCCGTCACGGCGAGGACCCCGTGGACAGCCGCCGGGGCCACATCTACTCGCTTTACGTGGCGCCCGAGGCGAGCGGCCGGGGCCTGGCCAAGGCATTGCTCGAGCACGATCTCGGCCTCCTGGCCGAACGAGGGCTGCGCACCGTCACCCTGTGGGTGTTCGAGGAGAACCGGGCGGCGCGCAACCTGTACGCCTCGTTCGGGTTCGTCTCGGACGGCGGCCAGCGGGTCGAACCTCAGTACGGGGCGCAGGAGATCCGACTACGCCGGACCTCGACGGACAAGGAGGGGGCAGGCACAGAGTGAGGAGCGTGGCGAGCGGCCGGGTGCGGCCAGACCTGTTTTTCAGCGTGACCGACGCCAGCGCCCGACTGCGCCCGGGCGCCCTCAAGCGCCTCCGGGCTTACCTCGCCTCCCTTTTGTCCGAAGGGTTCCCGCCCAGCGTCTCCCTCGCCGTCGTCGCGCCCGAAGGCGTGCTGGTCCAAGCCTTCGGCGGCTGGTCCTGCCTGGTCGAGGAGACCGTGGCCACGACCCCTGCGACCCGGTACGACTTGGCCTCGCTGACCAAGGCGGTATGCACCACGACCCTGGTGCTGCTGGCCGCGGAGCGCGGCGCCCTGGCCCTCGAAGACGAGGTGGTGCGTTGGCTGCCCCGGTACCCCGAGCCGCGCACGACCCTGTGGCACCTGCTCACCCACACCTCCGGCCTCGTCGCCCACGTGCCGTTCTATTTGACCGGGACCGGTCGCGGGCCCATTGAGCAAGCTCTGTACGCGGAGGCGGCCGGTTCGCAGGCGGGCCAGGTCGTGCGTTATTCCGACCTCAATTTTATGCTGCTCGGGTGGGTGCTCGAAGCTTGCCTAGGGCGGAGCCTCGACCGGTCCTTCGGGGCCGAGGTGGCGGCGCCGATCGGGCTTCGGGCCACGGGGTTTTGCCCACCTCCGGCCGACCGTCCGTGCACGGCGGCCACCGAGCTCGACGGTGACCAGCGCTTCGGGCCCGGCCTCGTCTGGGGCGAGGTGCACGACGGCAACGCCTACTACCTCGGGGGTGTGGCCGGTCACGCCGGCCTGTTCGCCCCACTCTCCGATCTCGCCCGCTTCGTACAGGCCCTGCTGGACCCCGAGGCCGTGCGCCTGCTGTCAGCGGAGTCGATCGTCCGGATGAGCACCCCCCAGGCCTCCACTGGCGCAGACCTGCGAGGGCTCGGTTGGCGGCTCGAACCAAAAGACTGGGGGACGTGGCCGCCGGGCACCATCTGGCACACCGGCTTTACCGGGACCTCGTTGCTGGTCGCGCCGGGCGCGAGGACCGGGGTAGTTCTTCTCACGAACAGTGTCCACCCGTGCCGCCGCCTTGACGACCAGGCCGCCGTGCGGGCGGAAGTCCACCGGCTGGTGGCTGAGGCGTTGCCGTGACCCTCCCCAGCGCTTCACCACCAGCCGGGGCCCCGCCCTCCGCCGGTTTTGCCTCGACCGTCGAGTGTGCCCCGGCGAGCGATCTCGGCCGCCTGTCGACCGAGGCGGTACGTCCGGGGCTCCATGACCTGGACCT
>Ga0181517_10003921_pt1 | contig 13852 bp, 12 predicted proteins | sample PEATcosm2014_Bin_31_FD_119748 | JGI IMG/M metagenome (GOLD analysis project Ga0181517, IMG submission 119748) | Peatland microbial communities from MTU Mesocosm Facility, Houghton, MI, USA - PEATcosm2014_Bin01_30_metaG | ecosystem: Environmental > Terrestrial > Soil > Wetlands > Peat | place... | reverse complement strand
GGGTGGGCGAAGTGCTGGTGGGATTGTCGGCCGAAGAGCGGCGGCACTTTCTGTCGCGGGTCAAAGAGAATCTCAAGCGGCGTTTTCTGGAGGCGTATCCGGATGGCAGCGCGCTGGTGGAGATTGGCGCGGGGGAGCGGACGCGCCAGGTGCGGGAGGTGGTGGGCCGGGTGCAGCGGGGCGGGCGTGGGGCGGGCACGACGGTACGGCTGTGGACCAGTTTGCTGGACTGGCGGCGGCATCCGGCCACCGAGTTGCTGGCCTTGTATGCCCGGCGCTGGGAGCAAGAGATCTTTTACAAGGAACTGAAAGTGGCCGCGCGTTCGACTCCCTATCTGCAAAGCCATACGCCCTTGACGGCGATGCAAGAGATCGCCGCGCTGATCCTGGCCTATGCCGTCCTGGTAGGATACCGCGTGGAAGCCGGCGCCGTTGGCGGAACGGGTGTGTTGCGCATCAGTTTCTTGAAGACGCTGCAAGCCGTGCAAGGGTTGTGGCGATTTCTGGAGGTGTCGGGCGACCTTTTGACCCCGGCACAGGTACGCTTGGTTGTGCGCCGGACCTTGCGGCAAATCGCCGACATGGCGATTCCGAAACGACGCCAACGATCCTGCCCCAGGGCCTTGCGACAGCCGGTGAGCAGTTGGCCACGGCTGCGAAAAAACACCTCGCGAACCGGAGAGATCGGTTACGCCGTCGGCGAAATCTATGCCTGAATTCCTAAACGGCATTGCAGGTAGGCCACTCTTTTTTAAGAACTACACTGACCTCGAATACAACTACGTAGACACAAACCACCCCAATTACTTTCGGAGGCAGTACGCTCTCGCTGCATCGAACCAATTAGCACAGCAGCTCGTCAGGGATCGCATCTGCAACGAGACCCTTTATTTCATCGACATCCAGTATAACAAATTTGAAGGCTATCTCCGAGGTGTGAGGGATTGGAAGGATTTTGGCACGGACGCCGCAGTCATTGGTCTCAATGCGGCTGGGGCCATAACCGGCACAGCCGAAACAAAGGCGATTCTGGCCGCCATCTCTGGCGGCCTAGTCGCCACGAGCGCCTCCGCAGACAAGGTCTTCTTCAGGGAGAAGACAATCGAGGTGTTGGAACTACAGATGCAGGCTCTTAGAAAGGCGCAACTCGCGACAATCCTCATGAATCTTAAGGCGGACACCACGAAATACCCACTCGAAGCGGTCCTCCGAGACCTTACAGAGTATTATTTCGCCGGGACCCTTCCGCGGGCCTTTCAGGCCTTGTCCGAGACAGTTGGCGGAGAAGGCAAGACAGCCTCCGTCGACCTCAAGCGGGCAAAGAGTGGTGATCGCACCCCGCTGCCCCCACCAAGCCTCCCAGCAAAGGAGGGCAGTGACCCGTCCACTACCCGCTGAGGCGGTGCCCCCCCCGCCATCCTAATCCTCTCCGTCCCAACATGGGCAGCCCCAGTTCCAGCTACCGGCACGCCTGGGCAGAGTGTGCCAAAGTCGCGGGAATGCGAGAACGCTTCGCGCAGGAAGCGTTAGGACACAACAGCAAGGCGGTTCACCGCGCCTACGCGAAACGCGCCCTGATACGGATTCCGTCCTTGGAGGACTACGAGAAGAAGTCCGCAAGCACGTCGGTGGCGCAAGCGGCAGCTTAAAAGTCCCCGTCGCAGGCGGGCTGCGGAGTGTTAAGGCCCTTCCACTTCCAGGTGAATACTACCAAAAGTTGAGCATATTATGGCCGCTCGCTACGCCAGTTTCGAGGGCGCGCTGACCGATTTCTGGCCTTTGACTAGGCAGCGCCAGCAATCTGGACATCCTGGCCGCCGCCTGGGGTGGTGGTAGCCCCAGCGGATCGCCAGGACGGCAACGCTAGCGAGCGGCCCGAGCGCGGGGGAACTGAGGGGAAACGAAACGGCCAAACCGGCCACGGTCCGCGAGCGCTGGCAACGGTGGCTCGACACTGACGACAACCGGGGCGAATTCGACTAGCCGGGGAGTGGTAAACCAGCCTACCCGGACTCACGACTCGCATAAATGGTCAAACTTCCTGATGAACGCTTCTTGTGTGGATCGATTGGCAAGCAAACGACTGCGGTAATCCTCAAAGTATTCGTTAAGCGCCGGGACAAGCCGATTCCGAGAGATCGTGATCTCGCCAGCCGTTTCAGAAATCAAATTGGACCCGGATGCGGCTACAACCCAACCGCCTTTAGTTCGGGCCTCGTGAAGTAACCCGCATCGGACATCTTCATAAAATCCCTTGACAAGCTTCGAGGGGACCAGCGTCTTGAAAGGGGATCGGGTTTTAAGAAATGTTTGGAAACAATCCGAGGAATTAGAGTATTCGTTCTCACTTAACTTTTCGCCCTTCTTGAGATGATGATATTTTTGTCCCGTCTCACAACTTTCAAGAAACTCAATGAGCGAGCAAAAGAGAGCCACAATGGCGAAGCCCTCACCGTTTCGAGTGCCACGTGCTCGAATGGACTCCATCGGTTCTAAGTATCGTGTTTTGATTCGCGTTAGATAAAAGTCATCAAAGATCTCATCCCACAAACCTTCATCTTTTGGGGCAGCCCTTAGGCGCGATTTCATTACGCTCCAGTGATCGACAGTCTTGTTCCCTGCAATTCGCATAGCGTGTGAAAAGGGTTTCATAAGGGCTTTCACGTTATCATCCACGCCCATCAGAGCAAGCCCTATAGCGGGTATTCCACCCAGGGGACTTCCCCCTCCAGAAACGCCTTGCCGATAGCCAAGGCGGGTTAGCTGTCCATCGCCAAGGGAAAGCTGGTGCGAACCAAAGGGCCGTTCTGCGAACCGTTCACAGAACGGCCTTTTTTTGCGTTTTGTTTTTGCCAGTGCGTGTTGATGGCAGTGGTCATTTTGACCAGCCAGGCACGGTCTTTGGCCGTTTCTAAAAGGTCCGCCGTGGCAAAATACTTGGTGCCATTGACGGCAGGATTGCCCAACGGTTTGAGCAGGCGGGCGTGAATCAGCGCCGGAATGTCATGCGGCTGGCAGTTGAGCACCCAGCCCGCCTGTTCCGCCGTGAGGCGGACAGGCAGTTGGCCCAACAGCGACAGAAACCGATGCTGATCATCTTTCATACTCAACAACAGTCGCAGCCGCGCCAAAAAGCGAACACGATTTTTCGGTTTGAAAGGTCCCGGTATTGGTGCATTATCGCTTCTTACGAGGGAACATGCTGAAAAAGTTCATCGCAATTAAGAACGTCGGCAAGTTTCGGAACTGCGGTGCCTCTGGACTCCCTCTGTCCGCTCGCGCTGGCCTTATCGCTAACGCGCCCTTTCCGGCAGGGCGGAAAGGAAAGTGTGAGATCCCTAATCGCCACTTTCGGCCCCCTCGACATTGACGACCCGCAGCCCGCCACGGACCGTAAAAGCAGCGGAGTTGCCCGATGGAGGACTAGGAGGAGACGGATCGCATGCTGCTAAAGTTGATCGACCGAATATCGAGGAGCTTTTGCGCCGAATGCGAAAAGCGCCCTTACATTAAAACAGGTGGTTCCAACCTATAGTGAAAACTGCTTAGCGGCACCTCATTTCTTCCCATGATCCGCCGGCCGATTGAAGAAACTCGATGGACTTTGTAAACATCTCATTCCAGTCGCAGGGAATGCCTTCGACCAGCTCGGTCACATCGTCTGGGTCGAACGCGATCCTCACAACCCCGTCCGCATCTTGGGGGATGGGATCGTTAGAAAAAGTCAATTCGCCATCGTCTCCGGCAACAACATCATCCCAAAAACTGTATCCGCCGCCCTCCAAGAGTCGCCGCTTTAGCTTCTTAAGGTCATATTGGGCGATGCTGAAACCAAACTCAGTGCTAAACGCAAAAACACAGTCCGATTGACGCACCCGTCGCTTTCCGGTCGTATCTGAAAACTGGATTAGGAAGCCAATTGTTCTGACCGCTGGCGGATTTTTTACGGCCACAAATTGCGAAGTGAACGTGTCCATTTCATGAGGTGGCAGTCTAAAAACTCTGTTTCTCACGAGATTTCCCGAGCTGAAAAGCCCATCCCCGCTCTCCAGTAAGTCGCCTGGGTTGGTCCTCTGCATCAAATGGAGCTTGTCGAGTGTAGTCCTTGGAAGCACATGTGGCCTCACCTCATAATATTGGACGAAGTAGTGCCGAAACAGCAGCACCGGAACAACGCCAAAGACGTTCACCTGGCCTTGAGGACTCGCATTTGCCAGCGAGAACTGAACGCGGAATCCTCCCTTCGTCTCAGTTACTTTTTCCGTAACAAAAACCAAATCTGGCGGCAAACGGCGCTCGTGGGCACCTTCTCGCCCTTCGATCTCTTCCGCTGTAGCCCCTTCCGAAAACGACTTCCATTCGCGCAATAGTGCCGTTGTGAATTTTTCTGCATCGTTGTCAACTAGTTTGGCGTGCGTCGCACACAGCCAAATGCCGTTTTCTATTGACGATCTCTCAACATGCGTGAGTCCAGGGTCGTATCGAGGCCCACCTTCCGAGGCAGCAGTGATATGGGCGGCCACGCCCAAGTTAACGGTTTGAGACGAATCTGCTCTGGGCCCGCATGTTAGCCTTCGGCATTCGGGGTTCGAGCAGCGCATTCCGACTCGCCGTGCCAGAGCATCTTTTGTAGAGGCATCAAAATCATCCCGCATAACACGACATTTTAAGCAAGGTCTCCGGCAATTGTAAAGTCTTGTCAGTTTCTATATCGGTGACAGTATCCGAAAGCGGTGACGAACATTCGCGCGGGACGCCTTCAATTTATTTGCTGACATTGGACTGGACAGAGACCGCAGTGCCCGTGAAGGCGACGAGGTAGGGCGGAAAGGAAAATGGCATGGAATCACCACGACATTTCGCGTTGTTGAAATTTCGGCAATTCGCGTGTATGACAGGTTAAGTTGTTTCACTCAGGGCTAAGGAGCAGGAGTTGATCGTTACAGTTGCGAGTTTCAAAGGCGGGCAGGCCAAAACCACGACGGCGGTTCACTTGGCTGCATTGTTCAATGAGCGAAAGCCGACACTTTTGGTGGACGGCGACCCCAACCGCAGCGCCACCAGTTGGAACCGGCGCAAGGGTTTTCCCTTTCGCGTCGTGGACGAAAAGCAGGCTGTGCGCTTTGCCAGGGAGTTTGAGCATGTCGTCATTGACACGCAGGCCCGGCCCACCGAGGAGGATTTGAGGGAACTGGCTGGGGGATGCGATTTGCTGATTGTCCCGCTGACCCCGGACGCCCTGAGCCTGGACACGCTATTTCTCTTCACCGACGCGCTCTCGAAACTTGGAGCGAACCGCTTCAAGATACTGCTTACCATCGTGCCGCCCAAGCCGAGCCGGGACGCCGACGAAGTTTTGAACACCTTGAGGGAAGCCGGGCTTCCCTTTTTCAAAACCTTCATCCGGCGTTACAAAGTGTTCCAAAAGGCGGCCTTGGATGGCGTGCTGGTCAAGGACGTGGCCGACCCTTATGCCGCCGAAGCCTGGGCCGATTACGTTGAAGTTGTCAGGGAGGTATTGGCATGAGTGGCCAACCAAGCAAATTTACCGGAATTCTGCGCAACCGTCAGGAAGCCGCCAAGGAGCCGGGCCAGGGTGACTCCCTGGTTATGTCGCCGACGCGAGGCCGTCCCGGAGGCCAGGGCAAACGGCTCAACCCCAATTACGCCCAAGTGACCGCCTACATCCCGAAAAAGCTCCACGAGGAAACCAAGATCAATTTGATTCGACAGGGCAAGCGTGAGTTCAGCGGGCTTGTCGAGGAGTTGCTGGCCGCGTGGAATCAGCACCAACCCGCCGACCGTTGACCTCCCGGAGCCACGCGCAATCCCCCTTTTTGCTTTTCTTGGATATCCCCCGGGCTAGAATCGCCGGATGGGTGATGAACACGAACCGAGCGGAGACGGCCCCATCAGCAAGGCCTTGAGCTATACTGCTCCCGATATTTCACGTCCAGCGCAAGGATTCCGCAGTAGAAGCAGTTCTAAAACACCTCGGCGGAGCCCTGCTTCACCTACGCTACCTTCTCACCGCCTTCCTCCTCCTGATCGCCAGTTGCGGCCTAATTGGCTGGCTCTGGCACAACTCACACCTCGCCCTCTGGGCGGCCATCCCGCTGGCTCGACACGCTGGGGTGGGGACGAAGAATAGTCACGATAACCCTGAACTGCCATCATGAGCTGGAACACAAACCTAACACGGGAGCACCTCGCCATCGCCGCCTCTACTGCCCAGCGCCTCCGGGTAATGGCAGGTCCGGGGACAGGGAAGAGTTTTGCGATGAAACGTCGCATCGCTCGGTTAATTGAAGTCGATGGCGTTGACCCTGAACGCATCCTCGCCGTCACGTTCACGCGCACAGCGGCTCGCGACCTCGAACGCGAATTGCAAAACATGGGAGTTCCAGGTTGCGACGACATCTCAGCAGGCACGGTGCATTCCTTTTGCTTCAAACTTCTTCTGCGAAATGACGTGTTCGGATTTCTCGGTCGCGTTCCGCGCGGATTGATCTCGTTCAATAACAAAGGAGTCAGTGGCTTTGAAGTGGAGCCATTGCTCGCCGACCTCCAGCCACTCGGAAACTTCGGCGCGAGAAGGGCGATGACCCGTCGAATCCGCGCGTTTGAAGCGGATTGGGCACGATTGCAGCACCAGCAACCGGGCTGGCCAATTGACCCAGTTGACCAGCAATTCCACATTCTCCTCACCGCTTGGCTGCGATTTCACAGAGGAATGCTCATTGGCGAGCTCGTGCCTGAAGCTTTGCGGTATTTGCGAAATAATCCGGCGAGCCCTGCCCTGCAGCAGTTCGACCACATCGTTGTAGATGAATACCAAGATTTGAACCGCGCGGAGCAGGAACTTATCGACGTGTTGGCCACCGGAAAGCATTTGTCAATCGTGGGCGATGTTGACCAGTCAATTTACCGCTTCCGCTACGCTCACCCAGAAGGCATCACTGATTTCAGCAACCGTCATCAGAACGTAGAAGACCACGAACTCGATGAGTGTCGGCGGTGTCGTGAACTCATCGTTACGGTGTCAGACAACGTGATTCGGGGCAACTATCCTCCAGGAACAGACCATCGTCTCGTTCCACTTCAACCGCAGCCTGGGCCGGCTACGGTTCGTGTCGTCCAGTGGGGAACGTTGAACGCCGAGGCCGACGGGATTGCAGCTTTCATTCGACATTTGGTGACACAACGTGGGTTCAGCGCAGGGGATATCCTCGTGCTTTCCCCCCGAAGGGTTATTGCGAACGAAATCAAACGGCGGCTGTCAGCCCCGGGGTTCGGGATTACCGCCCACAGTTTCTACAACGACAAACTTCTTGAACCTGAAGAAGCACAAGCCGCGATGACCAAACTTCAGCTCTTGAGTAATCCCGAAGACCGCGTTGCCTTGCGCTACTGGCTTGGAATTGGAAGTTCGTCGTGGCGTCGCGGCCAATACGCAACCCTCCGTGACCACTGTGAACATGCCGACCTTTCGCCAGCGGACGTTCTGGCCCAGGTCGCGGCCGGGCAGCTTCAGTTGGCCGGTGTCAATCAGCTCATTGTCCGATACCTAGAGTTGCAGGCTGAACTTGCACGCCTTGGCCAGCTAGGCGTCACGGATTTGTTCGATGACTTGTTTCCCGGAGGCAATGCGTGGGCTGATCCAATTCGTGAATTGGTGACAGGAAAAGTAGATGAAGTTGAGGATGCTGAAGGCTTGCTCGACTTGCTCCGGACAGAAATCACTCAGCCGGAAATGCCCGCCGAAGGTGATTTCGTGAGGATAATGAGCCTCCACAAGTCGAAAGGATTGACCAGCCGAGTCACCATCATCGTTGGTTGCATACACGGACTGATCCCGTTTGTGGACAACGACCTTCCACCAGCCGAGCAACGTGCGCACCTTCAGGAGCAGAGGCGAGTTTTCTATGTTGCGCTCACGCGAGCGAAGGAAGTGTTGGTCGTTTCGTCTGTTGCAAGTATTCCACGAGCCATGTCGCACCAGATTGGAGCAGTTCTTCGGGGTGGCAATGCGCAGAACGGCAACACGATCGCCTGCCAGTTTCTTCACGAACTGGGACCGCAAGCACCCGCTGCTCAGCATGGGGCACACTGGGCGGCGGCAGGCTACCCCTAGCCATTACTGTTTGCCGTTTACGCTCCGTACTCACAACGACAACGAACGACGCCCCTTACAGCGTCATGATTAGCTAGATGTGTCTGTGAGAAATGCCATTTCCAGCCGTTCGCGATTGCGAAGCCAGTTGACCAGCCGGTCGAAGTCCGCCCCTTCAATTAGCCAGTTGTTTCTTTCCATATATTGCTTCGCTGGCAGCGTGAACCGTGATGATGTGGCGACAAGTCCTTTGGGAATTGCTTCAATAGAACTTTTCGTGCCTTTGTAATCAATTATTGCTCCCACCAATTGCCTAACTACTGCCACGCCAACCTTTTTCGCCTCCCCGTAGTGCTTCGCTTCGATCAAATATTTAACGTCGTCAGAGCGGTGGCTGACGGCGAAGATGTCAAATCCTCCGTCCCGCGTGCGTTGGCTCAATTCGACATGAAAACCAGATTTCGCCACCAGTTCACCAACAAAAATCTCAAATTCGGACGAAGTCAATTCGTGGATTCGCGCAGGCTCCTCGGTGAAGAACTTTATCAGCGGGCCGTCCAAACGGGAGAGAATTGGCAGAAGTCCACTTTCATTTGAGTTTGCTCCGACGAAAAAATGTGCGTGGACTGAAAATGTATATGGAGGCACAGGGGTCGTATCATTCCAGCCGTGCAGCTTTGACTCTTCGCCGAGAATACGAAAATCCTGATTTATGAATGGAACCAACCTTTTCTCCGCCTTAACGACTTCCTGGGCAGCCAAATGCACTATCTTTGCGCCGTGCTGCGCAAAGGCAGGTGAGGAAGCTGTAATACCGGCTGCGGAGATCGCCGCTTTCGTGGCCATGACTACTGGCATAATGGACTCATGGACACTCCCACGCATCAATGCGTCGGCAAGGTGACCGTCTGTAATCGCAACTTCTTGAACATTCACGAAGCCGCGTTCGGCTGCTGCCTCGGCGTAGTTGATCGCCCTGTTCAAAAATACTGCTTGTCGGAGCATTTCCCTTAAGTCCAAAACTGTCCACAGCCTTCTAGCGCACCTTGCTCCAAAGGCTACTTGGGCCCATTGCGGCAGCGTAGCAATCTGTTGCTCTGACGGAATTTCCATAGAAGGAAAAGCGTAATATACTGTCGGGATTCCTGCAAAATCAAATGCCACCGAAAACTTGCTGAATACACTGAATCTTGGCCTGTTTGAAAAGTGGCTTACGCGTTCGAAGTTCAGTCAGCCAGGTTGGCCGCCCGTCGCGGCGGCAGAGAGCGACAGAAGCACCGTCTGAAATTTGACCGCGCGTTTCGCGCATTGTGAAATCACACCCTAAAAGCCATCTGGAAAATTCACTGGCAGCAGAATCCACTGTCAGTGAAACTGTCAGTGATCATACTGGAAAATAGTGAAAAATTGTGGCGAATTCTGGCGAATTGTCTTTGAATTCCCCAGCAAAACCGCTATTTTATGGGCATCTGAATCGGTGACTTAGTCCGATTCCGACCCTCGCCTCCACTCTTTTACAAGGCATATTGCTTTGACCGAATTGGATTGGCGGCCATCCGGGCACATCAGGGAGTGCCAACGCCAGACTGCCCAAATGGATGGGCGGAGACTGCGCCCTCCGGTTTCAATGAAAGGCCGGCCGGGAATAAAATGGACCAAGCCATGGGTTGGCCTTGGTCCTCTCCCGGCGAAGCTCCCCAGCGGCGGGTCAGCCGGCTTTGATCTTCTCGAGGGCGGCGCGGGCGCGGCCGAATTCCTGGCGCGCCCGCTCGATCAGGGGTTTGATGTCGTTCAAAATCCACGTCTTGGCCACCTGCTCGATCTCGTCGCAGAGGGCGGCGAGAGTGCGGGCGCCGAGGTTGCTGGCGCTGCCTTTGAGAGCGGTGGCCGAGCTGATAATGCGGGCCAGGGAGGCGGCATCGTTTTTGGCCACCGCGTCCTCCATCGTCTCCAATTGCGTCGGCGCTTCCTGGAGGAATAGATCGATTAACTCGACCAGCGGGTCCGGTTTGCCCTTGGTCCGCAATTGGCGCAGTCCCACGATAATGATCGGATCAATCACGTCGTCCGTGCCTTCGAGGGAAGCGCGGGCGGCCATGGCGCGAAGCAGCGCGGCTTCCAGTTCGGCCAACTGGACCGGCTTGTTGATGAATCCGTCCATGCCGGCTTCGCGGCATTTCTCGCGGTTATCCGCCTCGGCATTGGCGGTCATGGCAATGATATAGATCCGCTCGCTCGCTTGCGGGGTTCCCGCCCGTTCCTTTTCCCGGTGGCGGATCTGCCAGGTGGCTTCGTAGCCGCTGACGCCCGGCATCCGGCAATCCATCAGGATGATGCCGTAGGGGGCGCGGTCCAGGGCTTCGATGACCTGGCCGCCGTCGGAGACCGCGTCGGCCTCATAGCCGAGCTTCTCCAACTGCTTGAGGGCCACCTGCTGGTTGAGCGGCGAATCCTCCGCCACAAGGATCCGGACAGACTTCGCGGCGGGGCCTTTTGGCTTCTTGGCGGGTCGTATCATGGCTTGTGTGACTGCGCGTCTGGTTTGAATCCGAATTCGGGTGCCAATCCGGCGGCACTCTAGGCCCGAGGCGGCCAGATGTAAAGGCAAGAGATTCGGATTGAGAAAACGCCCGGGTGCCGTAAGCTGCGGAGCGAAAGTTAGTGTTGATGAAGGCTGATGTGGTTGCTGCCCTGGACGAAGCAGGCTGGCCGGCGCTCCTGCTGGAAAGCGGCGGCGCTGTCCTTGGCGCCAACCTGGCTGCCAGCCGGCTCTTCGGAGCCGCCGTTCAGGGCGCCTCCGCGCGGCTATCGGCCGTCTGGTCGCCCGAGAACTCCGGCACCGCCGAGCAGTTCCTGACCCAGTGGGAAAGGTCGCCCGTGCCGGCGGCAACGCTCAAGTTCCGCAAGGAAAACGGCCAAACGTTTTCCTGCCGCATCTCGATATGCGCCTTCTCCCAGGAGAATCGCAAATTGATCCTGCTCCAATGTCTGCCCGATGCCGGGCCGGAGGAGGGGGGGGCGAAGCTCCGGAACGGGGATCCGAACTCGGCGCAGAAGCAGAAGCTGGACTGCGCCTTGCAGTTGGCGCGAACCGTGGCGCTGGATTTCAACAACGCGCTGACCAGCATCCTGGGCCACACCTCGCTGCTGCTGAGCCGAATGGAGCCGAACCATCCCTGGCGCAGCTCGCTGCTGGAGGTGGAAAAATCGGCGGCCAAAGCCGCGGAAATCGCCAACGACCTCGGCACCTTCAGCCGGCAGGAGAAGGAGGCTCGGGTCCAGGCCTCGGGGAACCTGAACCTGCTGGTCCAGCGCAGCATCGAGTTTTTCCAGCAGAACAGCGGACCGGACCAGCCGGCCTGGGGGCTGCAACTGGAGCGGAAACTATTCACGGCCAAGTTCGACGAGGCCAAGATGCAGCAGGCGCTGATGAAGATCCTGGAAAACTCCATCCAGGCGCTGGGCGCCAACGGCCGCATCACCATCCAGACCCGCAACCTGGACCTCACCCAGCCGACACAGGATCGAAATGTGCAGTTGGGCTCCGGCGCCTATGTCTGCATCGAGATCAGCGACAACGGCTCCGGGATCTCGCAGGAGGTGCTGCCACGAATTTTTGAGCCGTTCTTTACCACCAAGCAAGCCCCCCATCGCGGCCTGGGCCTGGCTTGGGTCTATGGCATCGTCACCAACCATGGCGGCGGAGTGGCCGTCTCGAGCCAGCCCGGCACCGGCACCTCGGTGCGGGTGTATCTGCCGGCGGAAGACAAGTTCGTCAAAGAAGGCCGCGTGGCCGCCGGCGACCTGAAGGGGAACCAAACCGTGCTGCTGGTCGATGACGAAGACCTGCTGCTGACGATGGGCCAGACCATCCTTTCCTCCTACGGCTACCAGGTGCTGACCGCCAACAGCGGGCAGAAGGCTCTCGAGATCCTCACCCAGCCCGCGACGAAAGTGGATCTGCTCATCACCGACCTGGTGATGCCGGCCATGAGCGGCCGGGAACTGGTGGAGCACGTGCGCCGCCTGGCGCCGGACGTCCGCATCCTCTGCACCAGCGGGTATGTCTGGCCGGCCAGCCAGGAGCAGGAAACCGCGTACCTCCAAAAGCCGTTTACCAGCCAGGAGCTGCTGCTGAAGGTCAAACAGGCTTTCACCGCCGTCTAGCCCCTCACGGTCTCTTCCGCAGGTCGGGCTTGCCCCCGTTCTTGGTGCCGATGAACGCGTAGCGGGCGTGGGTCAGACCGTTCACCATCTTATTGACGTAGTATTTCAGGCCCCGGGAGAGATTGACCCGCTCGACCGTCAAGGGCAGGGCGGCCTGGCGAAAGAACTCCCGGTAATCGGCGAGCGTGTAGAAATGCTCGTCCACTCCGGTGCTCACCAGCTTGGCCAGCATTTTGCTGCGGGACTTGATCTTGACCAGCGGCCAGACCGGCTCGCGGATGGCGACGAGTTTGCCTCCCGGCTTGAGCACCCGCTTGGCCTCGCGCAGCACCTGCACAATGTTGGCGGCGTGGTGCAGCACCGTCGCGCACACCACAAAGTCGAAGTGATTGTCCGGAAATTCGAGCTGGTGAAAATCAGCCGGCATGCGCGTAATCTTGGCGGTGTTGGCCCCCAGCAGCTTGAAGACTTTGGGGGCCTCTTCCTTGAGCGGCTGCGCCGAAAAATCCGTCGCGATCACCTCGACGACCCTGGGCTGTTTGGACAGCTCGGCGCTGAGCCAGGCATCCCCGGCGCCGATCTCCAACACCCGGCCCCGGAACTCCAGCCCGCAACGGCGGGTCAGGAACGGCACAAACCGGGTAAAGTCTTCCTGCAGCGCCTTCCGCCACTCCTCCTCCCGCGCCGGAGTGACCGGCTCGCGCCGGCTAGGCGCGGGTCCGGCTCCGAATACTTCTGGCTGCCGCCTCTCGATATATTTTGACTCAGTCGTGCTCACCGGGCTTTGACCACCACAGTAGGGGGGTTCGAGCCCGGGATCAATCGCGATCTGTCCAGGATCGCGATTGATCCCGGGTAACAGTTTCTTTTGGCCCACGCTCGGCATCGCGTCGTGCGCCAAAAGTAACTGTTACCCGGGATCGAGGCCACCCGGACTGCTTTTCGCTTGCTGGTTCGGCGCGAACGACGAGTATTGTCGGTGAGAAAGCATGAAAAAAAACAAGAAGAACCCCGGTAGGACGGTCGCAGGTAGGCGGTTCCCTGCGGCCTGCGGGAAAGCGCCTTTTCCCCGGCTCCTGCTTTGCGCCTTGCTGCCTTCAATTGCCGCTTGCCTTCCCCTTTCCGCCCAGCCGGCGGGCACCCCGGGGCCGATCCCCTACCGCGCGCTTGAGCGAGTGGACGGATACCCGCTCATGTGGCACGTCTGGCGTATCCAGAGGTGGGGCTTGGACGCGGGCGACTTCGGCGACAGTAGAGGACGGGATAGAAGCGATCCTGAGGGTCTGGTGGCGGACGAGCAGACAGTCCGTGCGCTCCGCACCTTCGGAGCCGAAGCTATCCCCCGCCTGGCCGAGGAGTTTTCCCAGACGAACGAGTGCTCCTCCGAGACGGAATTTCGTCTTGAGAACGCAGCCTTTGCGTTGCGCATAATCGCTACCGATATTGGCGCCGGCGCGAAGGGGGCTGTGCCCGCATTGCTCAAGCTCCTGAATAACGAATCCAGGGTTTCTACTCTCGCCTTTCAGACGCTGGGCAAGATCCGTTCCGATCCGGAGACCGTGGTTCCTGCCT
>Ga0181517_10003919_pt1 | contig 13855 bp, 32 predicted proteins | sample PEATcosm2014_Bin_31_FD_119748 | JGI IMG/M metagenome (GOLD analysis project Ga0181517, IMG submission 119748) | Peatland microbial communities from MTU Mesocosm Facility, Houghton, MI, USA - PEATcosm2014_Bin01_30_metaG | ecosystem: Environmental > Terrestrial > Soil > Wetlands > Peat | place... | reverse complement strand
GCCGTAGCCGCCGCCTAACTTTTCCATACGGGAACAGCTTTGATTGAGGTCTCCGCTTCTGGAGTTACGTCAAGAATTTCAATTGCTTCAGTGAGCGTCACTGACGGCACAGCGACAGGGAACTTGCATTCCGTCGGCTTCGAGGTCCCGGAAACCGCCAACTGCGAGAGCGATGCGGCTCCCGCCCAATACCAAAGTCGCCGCGCATCGGCGAGTTGGACTTCCTTCCCATCGCGGGAAACAAGCGATCCGGCGAAAACTCCGGCGCTATAGGTGCGAACGATCACATACTTTTTCTTTGATGCTGCCATTGGTTGCTCCTTTGCGGTTGATGTTAGAATGGTTCAGCAAGGCTCTTGAGTCTCCGCCGCTCCAGTTCCTCCGGGGTGATTCCAGCGGCCTTTCGAGCGGATTCCACTTGAGCGATTCCGTGATAGTTAAGCTGGTTCTGTGAAGGGACTGGCATTGACATCTCCGATCTGAGCCGGTTTCCCGAACTCGTAATACTGCTTGCCGACGTAGATAACGTCTTTGATGTTGATGTACACTTTGCCGTCCTTATCTTTCACTTCCACCTTGAATTGGCATTCCTCGTTCAAGCCAGCGTGGACAGCCTCAAAGAGCTTCACATCGAAGCATTGTGTTTCACTCACGCCTTGGATGTTGCCCTTGAAAAATACCCTGACGTAAGGCTGTGTTCCGTCGCCCACCTTGCGCGTCTTGTCTTGCACTGTCAGCGGCGTACAGGTAAGCCTGGTCCCGGCAAGAATAGCGAATGGCTCCCGTTGCGCGTCCTCGATAGCCTTGTTCTCTATCGCATTGGAAGTGTCGGCCATCACCGGAAAGACAATCGGCATTGGTCCCGGCGTCACTGTCTCAATTCCCTTAGCCAGCCAGTCACGGATTGCATCAGCCGTCTTTGCGTCTGTGAGGTCCACTGTCTTGTCATTGAAAAGCGCCGTGCGATCTTTTGATACAACGGCGATGTGCTGAAGGCTGAGATCGAAGACAAGTGTGAACTCGTAATCAATCTGGTCACGCTGAATCGGCGCAAGTCCGAGCTTCACTGGAACCTGCTTGCCTTTGTCGTTGGTTTGAAGCGCGTACTCCTGCTTGCTCCGCATTGTGCAGATAACGTGCAGCGGCGCTTGGAGAATGACCTGCTTGAAGGCTTCGTGCTCAGGGGTGAATCGCGCCCAAAGGGTGTACCCGTTGACACCAGGATTGCGGCGCTCAAGCTCTTCTTTCCGCCGGAGGATTCCGCCTTCCCCATCCCATTGCGCCGTGATGGAGTCGATAATCAGCACATCGTAGCCACCCTTCACTACTGCATCGATGCACTGAATGTAGCGGTCTGTGCCAAAGGGAGGGCCGAGCGGGATGGTGTCGAAGTCGAACCTGTCAGCATAGAGGCTGGCCGATTCGTTCTCGGTGTCAATCACGCAAATCTTCGCTTCCGGCCAAAGGTTCTTTGCCAGCGCCAATGCTCCCCACGTCTTGCCGGAGCCGGATGGTCCTTGCACGGCCATCTTCAACTTGACGCGCTTCTTCTCCGCTTTGTGCGGGGCTGGTATTGCAATGGTTCCCATCGCTCTTCCTCTTCTTTCTCCGGCTCATCTTCGCCGGGGTCCATGTCCCAATGCTCCCAATTCGGCGAGTTCACACTGTCGTTATTGAATTGCCGGTCATAGCTGTCGCGGAGTGAGTCTTCATTCGGGATGCTCATCTCTCCTCCATCAGAAATGTTGTATTTCCGCCGTTGGGCTGGTTACGTGGGCAAGGAGCCAAATCAAATCCGCTATCCATGCCAGCCTTCCACCTTTGCTTTCGGCGGCGGGAAAGTCGTTAGGCGATCTGCTCTTCCTCTTCCGGCGAGAGCAGCGGTTCGCACTTGTAGACGGCAGGCTTGGCCGGTTCAACCAGAGTGCAGACCTTCTCCTGCCGAATCGACGCCTCGAAGCGAAGTCCCGGCGCTTCGTGCTTGACCTTGATGTATCCGTCCTTTGATTCTTTGTCCATCGGGCGCGGCAGCAACTTCACCGCATTGAAGAACTGTGCTTTCTGGTCCCATGAGAAAAATGTTAGAGACGGCTGAGTCAACTCGGCTTCCGGCTCTTGCTCTAGCGCGCCCGCAACGCGCCTCAGTTCAGCGGCAACTTCAGATGCTTTCGGCATGATCTTTCCTCCACTTCACCAACTCTAAGCCCAAAGCGTGGCGGCTGTCAACACCTATTTGCGCTTACAACGCTTTTTTTATTGACAGTAGGTGCGGAAATATGCCAAGATGGTTCCCATGATGAGTTACGACCGCGAACAAGTCAACGCAATGCTCAGGAAAATGCAGGGGGATCGGTCCCTGCGATCCTTCGCCAAAGACCTAAAGATTTCAGCGGCTTACCTATCCGACGTACTACGGGACAGCCGGGAGCCTGGGCCAAAGATTCTGCGCCCATTGCATCTGCGGCGAATCAAGACCACCACCATCATCTACATACCGGAATCCGGTACGCGCCGCAAGCGCACAGCTAAGGAGGCACAATGACTTGCTCTTGCGTGAGGTGCCCCGATTGCAACGGTAGCGGCCATTTTTGGCAAACACATGACGGTAAGATTCACCTGATGCGCTGCGACGATATGGGCGATTTGGTGAGCTGTGACACTTGCCGAGGGTCAGGATGCAGCGAAGAGTGTGAGGAGTGTTTTGGATGCGAAGATGAGGAGGAAGGCTAACAATGCGTAAGGGTTGGTACATCTACTGCCCTAGCTGCGGAGGGATGGCGTTTCTTTCTCGCTGGAAGCCGATTGCGACATGGATGTTCGGGAAGTATAAATGGACACGCTACGAGTGGTGTGATTGCGAGTTGACATTGATTCGGAACGTCGGGACTGACGGCCAGAGTGTAGGCGATGAGGAGAGCGAATGAACCACAACCTTGTTGAATTCGAGGAAAACTTTCTAAGCAGGACTCGTGACGGAAAGGTGTTTATAGGAGGGATTGCCTCCGTTTGTGAGTGTGGTTGGATTTCGCCGTATTTCGCAAAAGAGAACGAGGCGTGGGGAGCATATGAGAATCACAAAGCAGAAATGAGGAAGCATGAGCAAGCAACCGAAGGCGCTGAGTGAGGGCGCGATTCAACGGGCCATTCTCGATTACCTGGTGTCGCGGCATATACGGGCGTACCGTATGCAGGTCGGCGCGTTCTCCAGCGAGTATCAAGGCAAATCTAGGTTCATGCGCTTTGGAACTCCCGGCATGGCGGATATTCTGGCGTTCCCGCATAGTGGAGCAAGGGATAGGCATGGCAACTGGTTTGATTGCATTGTTCCGACGTGGCTGGAAGTGAAGTCCGCAACCGGCAAGCAGAGCGAGCTGCAAAAGAGCTTTCAGGCGCAAGTCGAGGAGGATGGCCACAGGTACGCTATCGTGCGGAGTGTTGACGACGTGGAGGCTTTGCTGCAATGACCCACTGGGTACTCTTCGCGTTGGCGCTGTGGATGGCGTGGAAGTGTGAGCCGAGCGTGGCAGTGCTGCTTATGGTGGCGGTTGGCTGCGGCTGGACGTACACCCGCCTAACGCGGGTGTTGTGGGAGGAGAAACGTGTGGAAGAGTGACGCATGGTATGAAGTTGCGATCTGGTGGCCGAAGGATGGTGCATATGGAGGATCAGAACGCGCCAGAACAGAAGAGCAAGCCCGCGCATTAAAGGAACGGGATGAACGTCTGCACTATAATGTGCCAGGAATTTCTGAGGTTCATATTCGCAAAGTCACGGTGGAGGTAATTCAATGAATCAAGAAAGCATCTTGCAAGATCAGCAGGACTGGCATCTGCGTTGGCTCTTTCGGCGCATGGAAGAAATAACCGAACGCCGCGCCAAAGGTGAACGAGAGATAACCGTATCTCTTGATTGGCTCGAAGAACTTTTAGCGCGAGATATAGGATTCGCTCAATCAAACGCTTTCCTCACTCGCAGGTTAATGGATTTTGCAAACTGCGCGTTTCCTATCCCGCAAAGAATCTCTCCGTCTCACAAGCTAACCGTCGAAGAAGAGATAGTCTCCGACATTCGCAACGGGAGAATCTTATGAACCGTAACACTGTATCAGCGGAGTGCGCTCACGGCGTTTGCTCGGCCTGCCAGTTTGAGGATTGTGCTTGCGATTGTCACAGACGCCAGAGTTCCATGTCATCAGACGATGATATTCAAGAGAATATGCTTTCCGCTCAGATTGAAGCGTACTGGCAAGCGAAACAGGGCGAGGATTACGGCAGCTATTAAGTTGTGGCAAGGTTGGCGTGGTGGGGATACCATCGGGCAAAGGGGGAGCGGTGAGCGGTAAGACTGTTCATTTATGTGTGTCTGTGCGCGGGATGCTCCATTGGAGTCCTGCGGAAACGAAGCGTAATTTGCGTTCGATCACAAAGAGTGACGGAACACGCTATGCCAGCGTTGAGGAATTTCGCTCTGAATTGATGGACGAGCTTGTTCGCGGCCATGAGGTTATTCCATGCGGAGAACCATGCGAAGGCTTTGATTACAAGAAAGGGTGTCCGGGGCATGAAACCACTGACCGGCATGTCGAGGGGGAGCGGTGACGCTGAATGAGCTAGTGACGGAGTTGCAGCAGCGCACGGGCCTGGGCAGGGCCGAGATACGCGAGGTTGTGAGACGGTTATGGATGTATTCTTGGCGAACCCGAACCTTCAAACCTTCAGACGTGAAGGTAGCCGAGTTCATCATCAGGCAGAATGCCGCGCCGCTCAGTGAGGGGCAGGGCAGAGTGTAGTGAAGGAGGAGTGAATGGAAGAAACAGAAAAGCAAATCTGCGCATATTGTCGGGAGTCTATTGAGCCTAACGATCTAGAGATGGCTCGGATATACTCTCCAAACTGGCGGCGACAGGGAGGACAGTCCCCGCCGCGTCCCTACCACAAATCCAAATCGTGCCATGGCTATGACCAGATGTCGCACGAGGGATAACGAGGTTTGATCTTCCCGCAAGGGAAGGGATGTGCGGGGCTGGGCCGAATGGCTAATCACCGAAGCCTCTGGCGATTGAGGAGACGGGTTCACCGTGAGGCGATGCGAACCCAAGACCGAAGGCCCCGCACATCACTGAAAAGTCTTTTCAGCGCCTCTAGGAGCGTAGTTAGTATGACGAAGGAAGCCAAAGCCGAGTACGACCGCAAGTATCGAAAGAAGAATCGTGCCCGGATCAAGGCTCGTCAGGCGGCTTACTTCCAGAGAACCTATGATCCCGTGAAGGCGGCGAAAGAGCGCCAGAAGAAGATGCCAGAGCATATCGAGTATTGCCGCCGTCCTGAGTACAAAACGTGGAAGAAGAAGTACGACAGACAGCATCGACTATCGAAGTACGGCGAGTTTGCCGAAGCCTACGCTTTGCTACTTGCCCTTGAGAAGGAAATCCGCAAACAGATGCCTGACCGATTCGAGAGATACGCTCAGGCGCAACGCAAACAATGGAATCCCATCAACCAGCAAAGGAGAAAACGTGGCAACATCTACCGTAACACTGACAGCATCTAACCTGAAAGACGCTCTCTGGACAACCCTCAACCAAGTGAAGGCGAAGAAAATGCTCCCCGGCCATGCTGACGCCGTGGCGTGTCAGGCGCGGGAAATCCTTCGCACAGTCAAAGTCCAACTCCAGATCAGCGGCCAAACCAACCGGCCTGTCCCTGTCGAGATCATCGAGTTTTCTGAGGGTAAGATCAAGCGCCCGGTGAAGAAGGGACTCTGAAAAACATTTTCACGCCCCCTGAGCGCCTCTAGGACGATTCCGTGGTACTGAGGGCCGTCCGCGGGGCGCGGGGCGCAGCAGAAAGGCAAAGCGTAGCAGGAGAGGAGAATGTATGAAGTGGAAGTATGATTGCTTGTCGATGACAGTGTGGAGGGGGCGCTCCAAGATCGCCCAAGTGGGTATATTGCCCAACGGAAAGTTCCGATGGGACGGCTTGGAAATGTTTCGAGAGAATTTTTCAAGCGTCGATCTTGTGCTGGAAGACGTGAAATACTTCCATCGTTACCCGCAAAAGAGAGCCACGACAATCACTTTCTCAAGCGGACGGAAACTTGTGCTCTAAAGTGAGGCAGGGCGGCAAAGCAAGCGGAGGCGGGGTATGCAGGTGACAGTTCCCAAAGATTGTATCTGCCGGGGCGAAGAGTATTTTCAGGGCGAGTGGCTGTTCTTTGTGTCGCCCTCGTGCCCAGTGCATGGTCTGGAGAGCGCCTTCATGGGCAAGAGGTACGCCGTGCCAGAAAAGAGCCGTAGGAAGGTGGAGGATTGGAGCGGGAGAGAATGAGCACAGACCTAAAAGCATCTTTTCCTTGGTTTGGCGGGAAGTCGAAAGTCGCCCCCCTTGTTTGGGAACGCTTTGGCGACGTGCAGAATTATGTCGAGCCGTTCTTCGGCAGCGGCGCGGTCCTGCTTGGGCGTCCAACTGAGGCAGAAATCGAGACGGTGAACGACTTGGATTGCATGGTGGCGAACTTTTGGCGAGCGTTGCAGAACGATCCCGACGCCGTGGCCGACGCCGCCGATTGGCCTGTGAATGAAGCGGACCAACACGCGCGGCATTTGTGGTTATGCTCTCAAGAAGAGTTCCGCGAACGCATGAAAGTTGACCCGGAGTATTACGATGCGAAGATTGCAGGATGGTGGGTATGGGGACAGTGCATCTGGATTGGTTCAGGATGGTGCTCGGCGCAGCTACCGCACCTTGGGAACGCGGGACGCGGGGTGAACAGGCAGCTACCGCACCTTGGGGACGCGGGAACGGGAGTACACCGTCAGCTACCGCACCTTGGGGACGCGGGAACGGGAGTACACCGTCAGCTACCGCACCTTGGGGACGCGGGTGAAGAAACGCCTTCTCGTGTGTTCCTACAGGGCTATATGCGTGAACTGGCTGTCCGTCTGCGGCGCGTCCGCATTGCTTGCGGGGATTGGGAGCGCGTTTGCACGCCGACCTCTCTCGTGCGTTTTGGAGTATGTGGCGTGTTTCTTGACCCTCCTTATACCGATGGTGACATGGATTATGCGGCGGGCGGTGTAGGAGGCGATGTGAGCGCGGCTGTACGCGAGTGGGCAGTTTCCAACGGAGACAACCCACTGCTGCGCATTGCTCTTTGCGGTTATGAGGGCGAACACAAGATGCCGGAGTCGTGGGAGTGCGTAGCATGGAAGGCGAAAGGCGGCTATGCAACTTCGCAAGAGAACGCCGCCAAAGAGCGCATCTGGTTTAGCCCATATTGTTTGCAAGGGAACCAAAGAGTGTTTGACTTTACCTGACGTACTAAACTGACTCCAGACAACGAGAACACGAACTTGGGACTGGCTTCGGCTGGCCCCGATTTTTGCGCAAAAGGAAGCCCCGGATTGCTCCGAGGCTCCTTGCTCTGGCACACTTCCCGCACATACTCCTTTCCGTGGATTTACTTCATACTGCGTACTCCCTCAAAAACACTTGGCCTTCAATCGTGGCAGTCTGCTTCATGGAAGCGGCCCAATACGGCGGTGTAGGCATACTCAGAGCGTAGTAACTAATTGCCCCTCCTGTAATATCCTCCAGCGTTCCTGCGGCGGCTTGGGAGGCCAGCGCAAGGGCTTCCTGCCACTGGTGGTCATTGTCGGCAGGATAGAGCGTCAGTTCTGGGTCTCCTTTAGCCGTCAGCGAGGAGAATTGCTGAGGGCGTACCGATTCGGTATAGGCGTCTGTGCCGCGTTTGATCGACCGGTTGAGGATGACATTCATCACGCTCTGCATTCCCTGCGTACCTCCTCCACGGTTTTCTCGCCATGCGGTGAGGGCCAAAATAACTTGGTCTTGAATCGTCATCACTTCGCTCCTTCTCATCCTCTGGTAATCTTTGCCTCAGCCCGTAACTGAGGTGCTGCACAGGCTGATTCATTTGCCCTCCTGACGCGCCGGGGTTGTGCGACTGCGGGCAAACTTCTCCAAAATTCCGCGCTCTACCATGCGCCGCCGACCGAGTTTCAAGGTCTCAAACCTGCGTTGAAACACCCACGTCCGAATCGTGTCGAGACTGACGTGCAGTTCTTTGGCGGCGTCCTGAATACTTAGCAAATCCAGCATCTTCAAACCTCCATGATGCAAGCCTACCGCTGTGCAAGTGTCCAAGCAAGTACAAACTAGCTTGTACAAGTGGGAAACGCTTGACAGGCACTTTTACTTGTACGATCCATCACATTGCTCCTCCCACTTCCGTTGCGCTGGCTCCCTGTTCTCAGGGACGGCTCGGCTCCCGGTTGGGGCTGCACCCCGCCAGCGCAAGTTTGGAGTGGGACAGCAGAGCCGAACTCACTATCTGCCCCACTTGTCGCGCTGACTGACCCGGAGTATGCGAATCCGGGCCTCTCATGTCGCACGAGCCTATGAGCCGCCAGCGTAACGGGTTAAAGGGGTGGAAGCGGCGTCAGCGTCGAGGGATCGGTAGTAGTCTGCGCTGCCTGGTACGCCGTGATTGCAGCCTTGAGGTCTGCAACGCCTTCGCTAATGTCTCCGAGGATTACCGGGCTGAGGCTCGTATCGGCTTCCAGCGCGGCAAGAGCTGTCTGCAAGGCCGTCAGTTCCGCATTGACCGGCTGCTTCGTCTGGATGCCCGTCACGATGCCGCTGATGGCCGCTGTCATGGCAGGAATGAGGTTGTCGATGGAACTGTTCACGCCGAATGCTTTGAGCAGCACTGGCAGAAGCGTTCCAATCAATGTGAGGATTGTCAGTAGCATTATTTCACCCCCTGCACTAATGCCTGTAATGCGCTCAGGTTGGTTGTGACAGCCGCCAGAGCGTCAATCAACTGCTGAGGCTCCCCGGCTGCGGGATTGGCTACAAGTTGCGTGTGGTAGCTCTGGTAGAGAATGTCGGCAGTGTTGAGTGAGATGATGAACTTGTTGACCAGTGCTTTCTCGTCAGCGGAGGGCGTGTGCTTGCCGGAAGTCACATCAGCTTCGTACTGGACGAGCGCGGCGTGTGCGGCTTGCAGGTTCGCGTTGAGTTGCGCGTCCGCAGCGTTGATGGCTCCGGCTGGCAGCGGTTGATTCTTGGGTACGCATCCAGCCATAAACACGACAGCTAGAAATGCGAGAGCGATTCGTTTCATTGATGCGCCTCCTTCAGGCGGTTGCGAAGCGTTGAACTGTTCCCTGTATTAAGAAATCCCTTGCCGGGGGAATCGTAATAAGGACTACTTGGTTTGCGTAAAACTTCCGGGGTCTTTCGACAGAACGCCAAGAATAGCCACGGCGAGTCCGCTGATAAGCGCCACGATAGTTCCTGTCCCTGCATGGCCCAGCGTGATTCCCTGCTGGCTCAGGACTCCACAGATGGTAGTTGTGCCGATAAGCAGCCCCGCTACAGTCGTCTGAGGATGCTGAAGTGAATTGTTAAGCCAAGTGAAGTTCATGGTTTCCCTTTCCGTGCCCGCTCAATCAAGCGCAACAGGTACGCGCTCAAAGAAAGCCCCGCCAGAGCCGCCTCAGACTTGTATTGCCGCAATTGCGCTGGATCGAGGCCGGTAATCTTGGCATACGTGTTTTGCTTCATGTGGGTATTATTGCCCACATTCCCCCGCGCCGTCAAGAACTTTCTTCGGGCGGATCCTGCGCGGTATTGGACTCAATCCCCTCGGTCGAAGTGACCGGCACAGGTGCCAGTTCGTATTCCAAGCCGTTGATTGTAATGTACTGTTTGCCGTCCTCTTTCGTGACGATGCACTCAATCGGGGGGCAAGCTGGCTGTCCGGGCTGTCCGCATGGATGTGGAATCATCGGGTGTATCCCTCCTTGTAAGGTTTGTCTGTGTTAGCGAGTTGTGGGACATTGGACTTCTGGGCAAATATGTAGTCCCCGCTTTCTGAGACTCCGCCCTTGCCTTGTATCTGGGTTTTATAGATAATATGCAACTCCTGCATAGCCTTATTCATTTCCGCGAATGTGTCGTAGAGGCTATAGGCTCCCCAACTGATAAGGGCGGTAAGAATTGGAACCATGATGGCAGCGATGGCGATCTTGTCAGACCTTCTCCAGCGGCGACTCTCGATGGATTTTACCGTGTCTGCCACTTCTCTTAACACATCTTTCATGCCGCGTACTTCCGGCACACCGGGCGACGCGGGAACACCGTTGATAGCGCAATCAAGAGAATCCAGTTTCTCGGCCATCAACTGTGCCTTGCATCCTGTTACGCCATCAGGATTAACAAATGCTGGACAAAGTGACATTTCCTTTCCTCCGCTTCTTGCTATCACCATTTCGTACCCTCGCCAACTGTTTATCCCGCCGTCCCCACTACTGGAGTTTGCGCCGGGCACATCAGGCACCGTAGTGCCATCAAGCTACTTACCGCCACAGACATACGTAAGCAAATACAAATGACTCGCTGTCAAGTTTGAATAACCAACAAAGTACATTGTGCTAGCCGTTGAATTGGCGAATGGGGCATAGATTGTTGCTGCCGATTCATCGACCATGCTTACAAAGCAGTTGGGGTAGTTGGTCCTCGATGGGGAAAAATTCACCGTAACAATCGCCGCATTATTGGCAGAAATGCTTGTCCCTGTCGTAAAACTGAACTGCCCTGCAAAATTGTCGCATACATGGTTGGTTGCACACGTTGGAGTTGTAGCTCCAGTTCCAACGACGGTTGCGCCTCCCAGAGTGAACGTGACGGTGGACCCTCCGGCAAATCCAACCGTAGCAGTACTAGTCGTTGCTGCTACCGGCTCTGGAGTTGTGCTTCCAAAACCAGCCGTGGGGGGAGTGGCAAAGGAATTGAGAACAGTGTTGTCGGTCGCCAGCTTTGCATCTGCTGAGTTCGCGCTCTGCGTTGTAGCCGTGGTGCCATTCGGTAAGGCGGGCGTACCGCTGAGATTGGGTGCATTCACCTGCAAAACACCGCTCGAATTAAACACCTCGGTTCCCGCTCCTGAGCCGAGATACATATTTCCCACGTTGTCGAATCTGAGTCGGTTGGTGGTCGAGTTATACTGCAAAACCAGGTCTGAGTCCGTGTAGAGATTCTGCGCAAACCACGCGTAGTAATTCGCGTCACTTGCTGTAATACTGTTCAGGGTCCAAGTTCCCGCTGAAATGCTTCCCTTAGAAGTAGAACCGGATACGATGTTAGGGAATGTCCAAGTCTGAGTAGATGCCACATAGTGCGCTGGCGTGGTAGAGGCGGTCATGTCTGCAAGGGTGAGATTATTTCCATCGCCGCGCTGTGCGCTATCCCCTGCCCACAGGTTATAGTGATGCCCTCCTGTCTGCGGCCAGAGATGGAAACCAGACACACCATTCAGATTCATTCCCTGATCGGCAAATGTAGCTCCCGATTGAGAAATTACTGTCGAGGGAAAGACGTAGGAACCGATTGACCATCCGTAACTGGTTTCATTATTTTCGATCACAGGTGAAATAACAGCGGCGGTCCCGTCGCCGCCAAAATTAAACATATATCCATTCACGCCGTTTGTATCTGCTGCAAACAGTCCATTCTTTACACTGAAATTGAATATATTGTGAGACGCCCCCGCATTAAAATCAAAGATCGCAGTGGCGCTGGTCGTACCTCCATCATTCTCGAAATGTACGCCGTCGAAATGGATGCTTTGAAGGATACCTCCGGTTGAATCGAGAACCACAGCGTACTTATTAGACGAGCTCTGAACCGTACCGCCATAATAGAAGATGCTCACTGCCCCATCATCAATAGTGATCGGAACCCCGGCAGTTCCGTAGTTGATTTGCATCGCGTAATGAGCGATTGTGGTCGAAACGCCGGTAATATGTTCTGCCTGATAGCAATTGGAGAGCCGAGTGCCACCTGTGACTGTGACCCCTTCAGCGTTGTTCATTACGAGGCAGGTATCCCCGTTGTAGGCAAAATTGGAAATGAGAAGGTTGTTAAGATCGGTCGTCGTTGCCGTGTTCAAGACCTCAAGACCGACAACATTTGCGGATGAGCCAGTATAGTTGATCGTCCCGTTCTTAATCGCTATTCGCACCGCGCCGCCGCCCTGCGAAGTAACAGTCACACCGATGCAATAGGACGATGTATTGGAACAGTTAATCGTGTGACCTGCTAGATCGAGAGTGAAGCTATTCAAAACGCCGGTGTTGGCTATCGTGAAAAGCTGCGGGGTTGATACTGACAAATCCTGCGCAAGCTGGATCGTCCCGCCGCTGGCTGGCAGTGCAGCAAAGGCGGCAGCAAGACTTGGCCCAACAGAGACTACACCCCCGCCGCCGCTTACTGATACACAGGTAGGACCATTCACTGTGTCGCCAGTCTCAAAATTTCCGGCAGGGCAAGAACCAATTCCGGCCTTTCCCGCGCTCAGTTCTTGGTCAATCTCTGTCAGTTGATCCAATCCGTTTTCGATGTTTGCGTACATTGCAGGCATATATGGCGTGTATTGCGTCAACTGCGTAATTGGTGTAACCCTTTGCAGAACAAGCGTTTGTCCTGAAGGACACGCCGTGTTCAGCGTCACAGAACCGCCGTTGTCGTAGGAGTTATTGACTGGAGCGATGGTGTAAGCAGAAGAAGCCAAAACTGTACCATTCTGCGTCACCGTCATAGCCGCCGCCGTGTCAATCGGGAAGGTGAACGAAAATGGACCTGTGCTGCCGGTGCAAGTGAAAGAGGCACTGGTAGCCGTGCCGGTCACAGTCGCCAGGGCCATCACGGGCGTCAAAAGCAAAGCGCACATCAAAACAATTCTGTTTTTCATAAGCTCATCACCTTGTCATCGTAAAGTTTCCAATCGATGCCTAACTCTAATGCAATCATACGCTCGATGTTCGTTGCGAAGAAATGCTCCTTGCGATATGGCGCATCGGGATGGTCCCCCGGCTCGGACTCGTCACCCTCTGGCCGGTTCTTTTCAAAGGCGATGTCGAAGGCACTGATCGACTCCTCCGTGATCCCACGCTTCAGGCAAAGATGCTGCTCGATTTGCTCATGTATCCCGACAAGAAACGCATAATCCTCGTTGTCCATGTCGCTTATGCGAACATGGCGGACACCGTTTTGATCTACCCAGTAGTCTCCGACGGTTTCGTATCTTTGACTAGAGTGCGGTATTGTTTTCAGTGTCAGCTTCATATTCCTCTACGCGCTTTCCGATGTCGCTGCGATATTTCATCCCGGCAAGCATCATGTTTTCTTTGATGTACTCGACCAAGCCCTCGCGCACTTTGGCAATCTCCTCGCCGGTTGCGGTCACGGTAAGCAGGTAGCCGCTTTTGGTTGCCACCTTGTACCCCTCGTCATCGCGCTTGAAGTTGTACAGGTGGATGTGTTTCTTCTGTTCGGAATCAAACTCGTCAACAGGTTCCCCATCTTTGAGAACCCACAACCGCTCACCGATAGAGGTTGCCTCATCGTCTACATCAGCCTCCACGGGGAACGGCTTGGCCGCGATGACCATTACCATGCCCCAGCCATGGAAGAGCGCCACGGACTTGCTCTGGCCTTTGGCGACGGCTTCTATGAGCTTTCCTGTCCCGCTCTCCATCGCCTCGCAGAATTCGTAGGCTGTGCTTGGAACGCCAAACCTGCACGTTGGTTCAAGGGCCACGATCTTGCCCTCGTCCGTCACAATGCAGTTGATGTCGAACACGCCCCGGAAGCCGATCTTCTTCAACCTGGCTTTGATAGCGGGGCGGCAGATCATCTCGCGGAACAGTTCGTTCTCTTCTGTGCATCCCCAGAATGTCGTGCCCATCTCCCCGGTCGTTTCGCCCGTGTTGCCGTCCGCTTCTTTCTTCTCCTCGAAGTTGAGAAAGCCAGTCACTTTTCCCTGCGCG
>Ga0181517_10003917_pt1 | contig 13868 bp, 13 predicted proteins | sample PEATcosm2014_Bin_31_FD_119748 | JGI IMG/M metagenome (GOLD analysis project Ga0181517, IMG submission 119748) | Peatland microbial communities from MTU Mesocosm Facility, Houghton, MI, USA - PEATcosm2014_Bin01_30_metaG | ecosystem: Environmental > Terrestrial > Soil > Wetlands > Peat | place... | reverse complement strand
GTCATCCATGTTCCGATGAGCGAGATGCTCTGTCCGGCGACGAAGAGTTGGAAGTTGCGATGGCGCAGTGCCCGCCATGCGTGCGAGACGCTGCCTTCTATGCGCAGTTCGTCTGTGCCACGCTGCTCCACGGCGTCGCGCGGTTCGTCCAAACCGTTCGGTTCGACCGCCTCCGCGTCCGCTCGAGATGGTTCTTCTGCGCCGCTCAAGATTGCTTCCTCATCTCCGTTCGATTTGCGTTTCTCCCATTGGATACACAATCTCTATTCTCGCGCATCGCGCCGCCATCCCGGCACGCGGCCCTGCGAAGATGCGCATAAGATCGTAAGCAGCACCCAGGTGACGGTTGATAACATAGGGCCGGAGGCAATCGTTTGCAGAAATATCTCTTAATCGCGTTGGGCGGTGCGCTTGGCTCCATTGCCCGATACTGGGTCGGTTCGACGGTCGGCAGCCGGATGGGAACGCGGTTCCCCTATGGGACCTTCGTCATCAACCTCACGGCCTGCGTCATCATTGGATTCTCGATGACCTTTCTGGCACGGCGTACGGAGTTGAACCCGGCCTGGAGATTTCTGGTGCCCATCGGTTTCATCGGCGCCTACAGCACTTTTTCGACGTATGAGTGGGAGACACTCTCCACCTTGCGCAGCGGGGCCCTGCTGGAGTCTTCCCTGTATGCCTTCGGCAGCCTGTTCCTGGGACTGGCCGCCACATGGGTTGGGATCATGATTGCGGAGTACTTCTGAAGGAGGACGCATGTTGAGCGCAGGAAAGGCAGTCAAGGTCTCCATCTATCTGAGCGAAGGATCGACCCACCATGGGGTCCCAACCTACACCAGCATTCTGGACTTTCTCTTCTATCGCGGCGTCTCCGGCACAACCGTGCTGAAGGGCATCGCCGGGTTTGGCGCGGACCATCACATGCACTCTGCCAGCATCGTGGAAATATCGGACCACATGCCTCTCAAGATCGAATTCATCGAATCGCGGGAGAAGGTCGACGAGCTGCTCGGCAAGCTGGAAGAACTGGCCGGGTCGGGATTGATCGAGATACAGGAGACCACCGTGGCCAAGCCGGCCCAACTCTCGAAGCAGAAGAAAGCCGCTCCGGTTGTACCCGCTCCCCACTTGAAGATAGAGGGCAAAGCCAAGCTGATGAGGATCTACATCGGCGAGAGCGACCGCTGGAAGGACAAGCCGCTCTATAAAGCTCTGGTGGAGGCAATGCGCGCCAACGACATTGCCGGTGTAACGGTCTATCGCGGCATTCTGGGCTACGGAGCGCACAGCCGCGCGCACAACGAAAAGCCGCTCTCGCGCGACGCGTCCATCATGCTCACCGTCATAGACACCGAAGAGAAGCTGCAATCCTTTCTTCCTCTGGTGGAGCAGATGGTGGAGGAGGGGTTGGTCGTTCTGTCGGACGTGGACATCATCAAGTACTCGCATCGTGCCCTGGAGATCGACCCATCACAGACTGCAACCGGTCCGGCAAACACTTCGGCATGAAGGGAGAACAGCCATGAGCAGGGGAGATCGGCCATGAAAGAGCAATTTCAAGCCCGCATGTTGCGCATCCACTTCGGCGAGGACGACAAGTGGCAAGGCAAGCCGTTGCACGAGGCCATCGTAGCCAAATCGCAGGAACTGGGCCTCGCCGGGGCCATCGTCTACCGCGGCATCGAAGGCTTCGGATCGAGCACCCGGATCCATCACTCAAGCCACTGGACCTTCTCCAGCGATGCTCCCATCATGGTGAGCATCATCGACACCGAAGAGCAGATCGCACGGCTGGTCCCCCATCTCGACGCCATGGTGGAAGAAGGCCTGATCGCTATCTCCAGTGTGGAAGTCATACGCTACTCAAGAAGTTCCGGGCAGACCTCGCCTAAGCAATAATCTGACTAGCAGTAGATGGAGTACTTATCCTGTCGGCACACGGCTGCTGCTCCGCGTGCGAGTAGCGGCTGCTACGGCGCGATCCATCTACCACCAAAGTGCCATCGTGATACCTCGGACGTTCGCGTAACAATCTATAGGTGGGATGGCGATAAGTGTCTACTCCATCCATAGTTCCAATAGTGCCCGGCAAAAATTGCCGGGTGCGGGCCCACATATCATCTTGGTCCTTACCGACCCGACTCGGCCCCACCAAACCGCCGAGCGTAACAGAAGGAGAACGTACTATGCGGAATGCGGTAGCTTTGGCATTTGTAATCATTGCAGTCGCTCCCCTCATCGGGATCGGGTGGGGACATATGTGGGCGAAGGCCAACCGCATGATTCTGCGACCGACACCCCCGCCGGTCGAGCAGAGCAACCAGGCCGCATAGAGCTGTCTCAAAGGGTGAAGAGCAGCGGGAGAGTTGCCAAACTGGCGCGCCCGCTGCCCTTTGCTGCTTACCCCATTCAGCCCGGTCGATACACCCGCTTGCCAAAATCCACGGCGATTTGCGCCGCCGCGCACTTCTTTTCATAGCGCCTGCTGAACCAAGCAGCAGAAGGAAGTATTCTGTAGATGTGAGCACAGAACAGATTCAAGTACAGCTTCCAGACGGGTCGCGGCGCGAGGTCGCGCGCGGGACTACTCCCTTTGAAATCGCTACCGGCATCTCACCCAGGCTGGCCTCCGCGGTGGTTATCGCGCGCATCCGCCCGCTGGCGCGTTTCACCCAGGCCGCGGAAACGGGACCTGGGGCACCCGCACCCGATACCGACGCCAGCCCGGACTCCGAAGCCGCGATGTACAGCTCTACCGGCGCAGGCGACGATGGCACGCGCCTGGTGGATCTTGCGGCCCCTCTGAACGAAGACGTGGAGCTGTGGCTGCTAAAGGAGGCCGATGAGGCCGCGCTCAAGGTGTTGCGCCACTCCGCCGCGCATGTGATGGCGACCGCCATCCTGGAACTTTTTCCCGAGACCAAGCTCGGCCATGGCCCCGCCACTGAAAACGGCTTTTTCTACGATGTGTACCGCGAGACACCGTTCACGGAGGCCGATCTGGCCGCCGTTGAAGCGCGCATGGCCGAGGTCGTCGCACGCGATGAGCCCTTCGTGCGCGTGGAACAACCGCGTGACAAGGGGTTAAGCGAGTACGCAGCGCAGGGCGACTTCATGAAGGTCTACTTCATCGAGAAATTTACCCAGCCGGGCGACGCAATCTCGCTGTACAAGAACGGCGGCTTCACGGACTTCTGCCGCGGCCCGCATATCCCTTCCACCGGCCGGGTGAAGGCGTTCAAACTGACCGCGATTGCCGGTGCCTACTGGCTGGGCGACGAGAAGAACCAGCAGTTGCAGCGCGTCTACGGGACGGCGTTTTTTTCGAGCAAGGATCTCGATGCGCACTTCAAGCGGCTGGAAGAGATTAAGGCGCGCGACCATCGCATCCTCGGCAAGCAGCTCGACCTGTTCAGCATTCAGGAGGTCGCGGGAGCGGGCCTCATTTTCTGGCACCCCAAGGGCGGCCTCATCCGCAAGACGATGGAGGACTGGATGCGCGAGGAGTGCGTCCGCCGAGGCTACGACCTCGTCTTCACCCCGCACATCATGCGCCGCGAGCTGTGGAAGATCAGCGGTCACGAGGGCTACTACAACGAGAATATGTACCCGCCCATGGAGCTGGACGATGCCGAATACCGCCTGAAGCCGATGAACTGCCCCGGCCACATTCTGATCTACAAGAGTAACCCGCGCAGCTACCGTGACCTGCCGCTGCGCTACGCCGAACTGGGCAACGTCTACCGCTACGAGCGCTCGGGCACCATGCACGGCCTGCTGCGCGTACGCGGCTTCACCCAGGACGACGCTCACATCTTCTGCACGCCGGGACAGATCGAAGACGAGGTGGTCGCGTGCATCGACTTCGCGAAGTCGGTGCTGAATACCTTTGGTTTTTCGGAGTTCAAAGTCGAGCTATCCACCTGGGACCCCGCCAAACCAAAGGACTATACCGGCTCCGCCGAAAACTGGCAGAGCGCCACCGACTCGCTGAAACACGCGTTGGATCGCCGCTCTATTCCCTACCGCACCATCCCTGGCGAGGCCGCGTTCTATGGCCCCAAGATCGACATCAAGCTGGTGGATGTGTTGGGCCGCATGTGGCAACTCTCCACCGTGCAGTTCGACTTCAACCTGCCCGCGCGCTTCCAGTTGGAGTACAAGGGCGAGGATGGCGAACTGCATCAGCCCGTCATGGTGCATCGCGCGCTCTTCGGTTCAGTAGAACGCTTCTTCGGCGTGCTGATCGAGCACTACGCCGGAGCGTTTCCCTTCTGGCTGGCGCCTGTGCAGGTCGGCTTGGTTCCCATCAGCAGCGACAAGCACCTGGTCTATGCGGAACAGGTCAAATCGCGTCTCGAAGCCGCCGGCCTGCGCGTGGAGTTGGATGCTCGCAACGAGAAGATGAATGCCAAGATCCGTGACTTCGGGCTGCAGAAGCTTCCGTTCATTCTTATCCTGGGCGACAAGGAGTCAGCCAGCAACAGCGTCAGCGTGCGCACACGCGGCAAGGGCGATGAAGGCAGCGTCACCCTGGATGAATTTATTGCACGAGCGCTGAAGCTGGTTGCGGACAAGGGGACTGAGTTGTGAGAAACACCAACTTGCTTTAATCTCTCGCTCGTCACGAGGCGAGTGCTTGCGGTACTTCGGCCATCCACGTCCGTTATGTTTATCCATCTCCTCTCTCTCGGTCGCGTTCCCTACGCTGAGGCGCTGACAATCCAGCAGCGCGTCATCGCGGCGCGCAAGCAGGGCCTCATCGGCGACACGCTGCTTCTACTGGAGCATCCGCCGGTGCTAACGCTGGGCCGCAACGCTTCGCGCGCCAACATCCTGGTAAGCGATGAGTGGCTAGCCAGCCACGGAGTGGATCTGCACGAGGTCAACCGAGGTGGCGACGTCACCTATCACGGCCCCGGTCAGTTGGTCGGCTACCCCATCGTCGATCTGCGCGGCGAGTGGCCCGGCAAGCGCGGCCCTCATCTCGGTCCCGTCGACTTTGTTCGTCTGCTGGAAGAGGCGTTGATTCGTACCTGTGCCGAATTCGGCGTGATGGCCAAGCGCATTCCAAAATGCACCGGCGTCTGGACCTTCGGCGGAATGCAAGAGAAGAAACTGGCCGCAATAGGCGTGCATGTATCGCAGGCAGTCACTTCACACGGCTTCGCCCTGAACGTAACCACCGACCTGCGCGACTTCGACTGGATCGTTCCCTGCGGCATTCACGACCGCGGCGTCACCAGCCTGGAACTGGAGGCTGCGGCTGGCATGGAGCCTACGATGGAGCGCGCGATTCATGCGACTGCGCGCAACTTCGGCCATGCCCTACAGCGCCAGATGGTCTGGTGTGACTCCATCGAGCAACTTCTCGAGCCATCGGCAGGTCGGGTATAAAGGACGAGAAGATGAGTGCCGATTGCGTCCTCACAAGCATCTATACAGTGCGGCGCGCGTTTGAGGTTGCAGCGCGCAAACTGCCCAGGCCTTATAATCCATAGGCGCAGGCTGCTCAGCAGCGCCCATCAACTCTGGAAGGAACCCCATGCCGATTGAAGTAGTTATGCCCCAGATGGGCGAATCGATCACCGAAGGTACTCTCACCAAATGGCTCAAGAAGGTAGGCGACAAGGTCGAGCGCGACGAGCCGCTCTTCGAGATCTCCACCGACAAGGTGGACGCCGAGATCCCATCCCCCGCGGCGGGAACCTTGCAGGAGACCAAGGTCGCCGAGGGCGCCACGGTACAGATCAACACGGTGGTTGCCCTCATCGCTGACGACGCAGGCAGTACAGGCGCTCCTACAGCCAATGCAACTCCTACACCGGCGGCTGCAACTCCAGCGACCGCACCGGACGCCGCACCGATAGCGGCGCCAGTCGATGCCCCTATGGCTGCTCCATCCGGCACCACCGGCACAGATGTACCGATGCCGCAGATGGGCGAATCCATCACTGAGGGCACCATTACCAAGTGGCTCAAGAAGGTCGGTGACTTGCTGGATCGCGACGAGCCCCTCTTCGAGATCTCTACTGACAAGGTGGACGCGGAGATTCCCTCTCCCGCGGCGGGAACACTGATCGAAATTAAATTTCCCGAGGGCTCGACCGTAGGCATCAACACGGTGGTTGCCGTCATTGGCGGCGGCAAGGTCAAACCATCTGCAACGCCCGCACCCGCTACGGCTGGGCCCGCGGCGGTCGCACCTGCAACCGTGACCCCAGCCGCAACGGCTACCGCAATCACGACTACATCCGCAGGGGAACGTGCTCGCTCTTCGCCGCTGGTACGCAAGATTGCCAAGGACAACAACGTCGATCTTGCCCGAGTCCCAGGCACCGGTCCCAGTGGACGCATCACCAAGATGGACATCCTCGGCTATATCGAGAATCCAGCCGCCAAGCCCACGCCGGCCGCCGCAACCACGGCCAAGCCCTCCGCTCCAACTCCCGCACCCGGCACCCTGGTCCCCATGACCAAGATGCGCAGCATTATCGCGCAGCGCATGGTCGAATCCAAGCGCACCAGCCCGCATGTCCACACCGTCTTCAAGGTGGACATGACGCGAATCGTCCGCCTGCGCGAGCGGGAGAAGTCGAAGTACGAGCAGCGCACCGGGGTCAAGCTAACTTATATGCCGTTTATCACGCGCGCCGCCATCGCCGCGCTGCGCAAGCACGCAATCGTCAATGCATCGGTCGAGGGCGACGCCATCCGCTACAACAGGAACATCAACATCGGCATCGCGGTCGCGCTGGAGTGGGGACTGATCGTTCCCGTCATCCATCAGGCCGAAGAGAAGAATTTCCTGGGCATCGCCCGCGCCATCGCCGACGTCGCCGAGCGCGCGCGAGGTAAAAAACTTTCACCCGACGAGGTCCAGGGCGGCACCTTCACGCTGACCAACTCCGGCATCTTTGGCGAGCAGTTCGGTATGCCTATCATCAATCAGCCGCAGGCGGCCATCCTCGGCATCGGCGGCCTCAATAAAGAGGCTGAGGTCCTCACCGACAAGGATGGCAACGACTCCATCGCAATCCGCTCCGTCCAGCGCTTCTGCCTGGGCTTCGACCATCGCATCGTGGATGGCGCGGACGCCGGCAAGTTCATGGCCGACTTTAAGGCTTACCTGGAGAACTGGGACGAAGAGATTGGTTAGTTAACTTGCAATAAATACAACAGGAGAAATGTCCCAGTACCTTGGTCGTAGAACCCTTGTTCTTATAACTCATGCGCGTTTTTGCGCAGCATCCCCAGCCCCAATATAACCGCCGTCAACAGAGCGCAGAAATACGCGAATAAATCTCCGTGCGCGGAATAAAAAGTAACATCGCGCTCATAGTTGTAGCCCACGCGAAGACTGGTCCGTCTATGCCGCGGTGCGGAAGCTACCACTCGTCCATAGGGATCGATCGCCGCTGTCACTCCGGTATTGGTTGCCCGCAGCACCCAGCGATGGTTCTCGATGGCGCGCATGCGCACCATATTCAGGTGCTCCCACGCCGCGCTGGTATCGCCATACCAACCATCGTCGGAGATATTTACCAGCACATTCGCGCCCATCTGCGCATACTGGCGCATCTCGTCGGCAAAGACCGACTCATAGCAGATGAAGGTACCAATGCCATGTCCCCCCGTCTGAAAGATCGTGCGTCGCGTCCCAGGATTGAACTCACCTACATCCTGCAACAGGCTTCCCGCAAAGAAGAACAGTTTCTTATAGGGAACATATTCGCCGAATGGGACGAGATGCATCTTATCGTAGCGTCCCGCAATGCGGCCGTCCGGCGCGATAAAGTCCGCGGAATTATATAAGTCGTACCCGCGCTTCACCGCGCGGTCCGCATCGATCCCGATCGTGCCCACAATGACCGGCGCATGAGCCGAACGCGCCAAACTGGAGATTGCCCCACGAAACTCAGGATCTCTCTCAGAGAATCCGGCGGGCGACTCCGGCCACACAATCAGATCAGTCGGCTGCAAATAACGCGTGCCGTCAGAAGCTGCTCCCTGTTGTGACGGAGCAGGGCCTGAACACTGAGTTCCAGTCAGCTCAGGAATTCCATTGCAGGTTCCACCGTTCGCAGGGAAGAGACTTAACTCCGAAAATGTTTGCAACATCTCGTTTGCTGTAAGTGGTGGCCCTGAGTTGGCCGCCATCGCGCCTACTTCAAGGTTCTCCTGCACAAGCGTTGCAGTCGCTTGGGTCCCCTCATGGATTGGCGGCTGAACTCGTCTTAGAAATAGGACATACAACCCAAGAATGGCCACGCAGGCCAGGATCAATGCAGACCGTGTGTAACGTCGTTTTTTCAGCGTAATCCGCGCTAGCCAAAGTGCATTCACCACGGCAATCACGAATGAAAGTCCGTAAGCTCCGAAATAAGGAGCAAGCCGTGTCAACAATAAATTGTCCACCTGCGTGATACCCAGCAGATCCCAGGGAAACCCTGTAATCCTCGCCCGCGCCAGCTCTACCGCAACCCATGCAAAAGGGCTAATAAGAAGCGCTCCCTGTACTCCGAACCTATGTCCTCCTAGTTGGGCGCGTCGAGACGTGGCAATCAGCGCTCCAAACAGCGCATGATACAGCCCGAGATAGAGGCAGAAAAGAACCAGAATACCGGACGCCGCAGGTTTGGCGATCGCACCATAAAGGTGCATGGTCTCATATACCCAGTAACAATTCCCCAGATACCATACAAATCCGGAACCGTAACCAAGCGCCGCCCCCTGATAAGTGCTCAGACGGCGCCCACTTGCATCTTTACCTATAAGCGCCAACAAAAGCGGAGTTAGCGCAATCCAGCAAAACGCTGTTCGCCATACCGGAACAGGGCCCGCAATAGGAAACGGCAGCACCTGCAGCACACCCGACAAAATCGCCAACGCCCACAACCGCACCGGAATCAATCGCATTGATATGCAGTCTAACATCGCAGTGCAAATAAAGTAGAACTGGCAGCCTCATCTAGCCCATCGACTCACCGAACGCGTAAGTCCGTCTTGTCGCGGGCCTCACATCCGGCCAAATGGCCCAAGGCTATATGTGAAACAGGGTGACCCTCCGCGAATTACATCCCCTCGCAACGCGGCTTCCCACAATACCTAGACATAAACCCAATAACCGCCGTCGATTACTCCTCAGTAAATAACTGACAACTATATGATTGAGAAATCACTGCTTTTTATTTGCCAGACTGTTTCTACTTATGTATTCTTTGCTTGGCATAGTTGATAACCGATCTATATCTAAGTGAGCGGTCGCGAGCCATAGTAATATCCCGGACAACGCAGCGGAAGATGCGGATGGGAAAGCTAATTCCCCATCGCAACAAGGAGGCAACAAGTGGAAGTAAGCCGGATTCTTGAGGAAATTGACGCCCAGATTTCAAAACTCCAACAGGCACGCGAACTACTCTCAGGCACCGTGGTGAAGGTCGGCAAGGGTCGTGGCCGCCCCAAGGGAAGTAAGAATGCTAAGACCGTGGCGAAGGCCGCGCCTCGCAAGCGCAAGATCAGCGCCGAAGGCCGCAAGCGCATCGCCGAGGCCATGAAGCGTCGTTGGGCGGAGCGCAGAAAACAGGCCGCAAAGCCCGTCGCAGCCGCAAAGTAGACCTAGCCCCGGCTCACCGCCAATACCACAGCTACAGGGCGCAACGCTCCCTCCATCGCGGGTGTTGCGCTCTTGCGTTTATATGCACTATTTCCAACAACCTTTGGCAAGCGAGCACTACACCTGCAACCGTTCCTAACGCGTAACTACAACCTCACGCATGTTGTCCTTGGCCAGATAGAAATGAAAGCCCTTGAACGAGGAAAGTAACCGTTCAATCTGCCGATTCGTATAGTTTGCCAGTTGGGGATATTCCCCCACGCGCTGCACGTCCACCATCGATCGATCAGTCAGGTGGTAGCGGTGGAAGTCCGCTTTGGCCGTCCCCGAGGCAGACCCTCCGGCCGCAGGATGAAACATCGCCAGCATTTGTGCATCTGGCACCATTACCGCGTGGATACGCTCGATCACGGGCGAGAGCAATTCCTGTGGAAGATAGTCCGCCGTGTCCCAGAACAAGACCACATCGAATCCACGCCCGGAAAAGTTCAGGTGCGTCGCCAGAAACCGCTCTACATCGAGGCGCACCGCCTCGATGTTCTCCTGGGGAAGCGTCCATTCGTGCTTAACAGCGTCTTCCACCAGGTTAGCCAGGTAGATACTGTGCCCCAGCGAAGTGATGAAGTTGATGTTCGTGGACGACGTCGGACCGACATCCAGGACACGCAGCGACTCTTCTCCGTGCAGCCGTTGCAGCAGTTGCCCCCATCCGCTGGAATAGCGTGAGACGCGCTCGTTATCCGCTACCGCACCGCCGGCTTTGTCCTTGCCGCCAAAGAAGTTGCTCATCGTTCGGCCTCCTTCCGGCTCAGGTCAGGTTCAGGGTCGCAGCGTCGGTCGCAGGGTCCTCGGTACCGGGCAGTCGCCCTGTGACCGCAGGCGCCACAGTCTCCGAAAGATCCACACGGCCCCTCATGTTGGCATTCTCCTCGATCGACAATCTCGCCGCAAAAATATCTCCCTTCACCACGGCCGACTCACGCAGTTCTACCCTTCCCGACGCTCGCAGATTGCCCTCGACCAATCCGAAGATCACCACTTCGCGCGCATCCACATCCGCCAGGACGCGAGCATTCGGTCCCACCGTCAAGCGGTTCTCAGGCAGCGCGATCATCCCTTCCACCACGCCGTCCATGTACAAGTCTTCTTTGCCGGTCACCTCTCCTCGTATGGTGACTGACTTGCCAATAACGGTCGAACCTTCAGTTGGCTTCATCGGTTTGTCGCTCTCCCCGCTGCAATGATGGTAAATGGACTGCTTCCATAGTACCTGCGAACTGTACCCAGCCCAACTCCCGGAAGCAAACCGACGTAATAAACTCAGGTTAGACTCAGGATGCTAGACGCAAGTCGCTCGCTTTGCTCGCGGTAAGGAATCCTTCCCTGCTTGGCCCGCGTCCAACATTACGTCGGCAGAATGCCTTCTCCGCAAACGATGACACCAGCACACTCAGCCGCCCCGCCCGCAACCCGTTCCCTAAGATATTCTTCTCTGCGGAGCGACTTGCGGCATGTTTCCCCTGTGTACTGGGTTTCGTTCAGCTCGTTCGTCCTGCTGCTTGCAACGGCCAGTCCCGCGCGCACGCCCGCATACGGTCCGGCGCTCCCGCCGCAACCTGCTTCCGACGCTTCACCGACGGCGTCGCCCGCCCGCAGTTGGGCCGTCGATTGCGCCACCAACGAAGCCCTCGTCGTTCAGCATCCCGACTCTTTTCTGCGCTATCGACTGCATGTGATCGACGAGAAGGGCGACCACCTGCGCGACCAGATTGAGACCCCCGAAGGCAGTGTCGCACGGCTCATTCAGAGCGACGGCCGCCCCCTGACCGCAGCCGAGGACGCAGCCGAACGCCAGCGCCTCAACGACCTGATCGCCTCGCCTGACGCCTTTGCCCGCCACATCCGCCGTGAGCAGGAGAACAAACAGATGGGCGTCCGCCTGCTCAAACTCATGCCCGACGCCATGCTGTGGAGCTACGCCTCTGGTCAGCCACAACTCCCCAACCAACCCACCGGCAACCCCACCCTCATCGTCCTCGACTTCAAAGCCGACCCCGCGTGGTCGCCCCCCAACTTCGAATCCGAGTTTCTCACCGGTCTGCAGGGCCGCGTCTGGATCGACCCGCGCACACGGCGCATGGTCCGCCTGGAAGCTAGTCTCACGCGCGCCGTCAATATCGGCTGGGGCATTGTCGCCCGCCTCTATCCCGGCGGCAGCGTCACCCTGCAACAGGTCAACGTGGGAGGACAGCGCTGGATGGTCGAACATATCGTCGAGCAGCTTAGCCTGCGCGCGCTTATGGTCAAGACCGTCCATCAGCGCCTCGTCTTCGACACCGCGGATTACCAACCGGTCCCTGCCATGAGCTACCAGCAGGCCATCAAAATCCTGCTCGATACCCCATTGCCCACTCGCTGACCCCCTGCTGCCGCGAATAGCAACGATCAGCCAAAACGAAGGAGGATTTCGTGACGCTGCGCCTTGAGAAGTGAGAAGATAGCGGAGACATGGAAGCGACAGGTTTTGCAGTAGTCATCATGGCCGCGGGCAAGGGCACGCGGCTCAACAGCAAGCGGCCAAAGGTGCTGCACGAGGTGGGCGGTTGCGCCCTTCTGCTGCATGTAATCCGTGCGGCAAACACGCTGGGCAGCAAAGAGATCTACTGCATCGTGGGCCACCAGGCGGAGCGCGTGCAGGCCGCTGTGGCCGCCACAGGTGTCGCGTTTGTCCCGCAACCGGAACAGCGCGGTACCGGCCACGCCATGCAGGTGCTCAAGGCATGGCTGGAGACCTCCGGCGCACCTATACCAAAGAACCTGCTCGTCCTCTCGGGCGATGTTCCGCTGATCCGCCCACAGACACTTGCCGTGCTCTGCCGGCTGCACTTGCAGGAACGCGCCGCCATGACCATCCTGACCGCGGTCCCCAAGGACCCCACCGGCTACGGCCGCGTTCTGCGTCTCACCCCCGGCCAGCCCGATGTGGTCGCCATCGTGGAGCAGAAAGCGCTGACGCCCGCCCAGCTTGCCGCGCCCGAGATCAACTCAGGAATCTACTGCTTTGAGACGGAAGCTCTATTCAGCAAGCTCGATCTGCTCTCAAACGACAACGCCCATGGCGAGTTCTACCTGACAGACGTCGCAGCCCTGCTGGTGGCCGACGGGAAGCGCGTGGTGGCCCTACAGGCCGAGAGCTCGGACGAGGTGCTGGGCGCCAATACCATCGCGGAGATGATGCATCTGGACCAGGCCATGCGCGCCGCTAACGCGCAACGCCTGATGGCCCATGGCGTCACTATCTTCCGCCCCGATACCTGCGTCATTGACGCTGAGGTCAGCGTCGGCCCAGATACCGTCATCGAGCCGTACGTGCAGCTTCTGGGCGCAACGCGAATCGGCGCGGAGTGCCTTATCCGCTCCTACTCGGTGGTCCAGCACTCCGAGCTGGGCAACGGCGTCACTTTACGCAACGGATGCATCCTCGACCGCGCCGAGATTGGCAACGGCGCTGTCCTCGGCCCTTACGCCCACCTGCGGCCGGAGAGCAGGATCGGCGAGGACGCCCATGTAGGCAACTTCTGCGAGACCAAGAAGACAACCCTGGGACGCGGCTCCAAGGCCAACCACCTTACCTACCTGGGCGATGCGGTCATCGGCGAGGGTGTCAACGTCGGCGCGGGAGTCATCACCTGCAACTACGACGGCGAGCGGAAGCACACCACCACCATCGGCGATGGGGTATTCGTTGGCTCCGACTCCACGCTGGTCGCTCCGGTCAGCCTGGGGGACGGTGCGTACGTCGGTGCGGGCTCCTGCATCACCCATCCCGTTCCAGCCGGAGCGCTGGCCATAGGGCGCACCCACCAGATCACCAAAGAAGGCTGGGTCGCCGCCCGCCGCGCCGCCCGCGCCAAAGCGCGCGATGCAGAGAAGAAAAACTGACTGGAGTTCGCAGGCGAATCACTCTCCGACCACGACCGCCATGGCGAAGCCGTCGTATTTTTTAGTCCCCACCGTTTGGATGGCCGTGGATGCGAGTCGAGGTTCCGCGGCAAGCAACTCGAACAGGGCACGCGTACCCTGGACATCCGGGTCTGCACTAGCCGGGTTGAGGATCTCGCCTTCACGCACCACATTGTCGACCACAATCAGGGATCCACGGTGCGCCAGCTTCAGCGCCCACTGCAAGTAGGCTGGATTGTTGGGCTTGTCCGCGTCAATGAAGATCATGTCAAATGGCTCCGCACCC
>Ga0181517_10003915_pt1 | contig 13875 bp, 10 predicted proteins | sample PEATcosm2014_Bin_31_FD_119748 | JGI IMG/M metagenome (GOLD analysis project Ga0181517, IMG submission 119748) | Peatland microbial communities from MTU Mesocosm Facility, Houghton, MI, USA - PEATcosm2014_Bin01_30_metaG | ecosystem: Environmental > Terrestrial > Soil > Wetlands > Peat | place... | reverse complement strand
TGAAATGGGGTTGAGCGACGCCGAGCTGGATGCCTTGCGCGCCGCGGCGTTGCTGCATGACATCGGCAAACTGGCGGTGCCCGATCACATCATCAACAAGCCCGGCCGACTGACGCCCGAAGAGTTCGAGAAGATGAAGATCCACCCGATTGTCGGCGCAGAGATACTGGAACGGGTTGCATTTCCCTATCCTGTCGCGCCGATTGTGCGCGCCCATCATGAAAGGTGGAATGGACAGGGTTATCCGGATGGACTGGTTGGCGAGGAGATTCCAGTCGGAGCCAGGATTCTTGCGGCTGTGGATTGCCTGGATGCATTGGCGTCCGATCGCCAATATCGCAAGGCGCTTCCCCTGGACGACGCGATGAAGGTGGTGGCCGCGGAATCGGGAACCTCGTTCGATCCCCGGGTAATAGAAATTCTTCAACGCCGCTATCAAGAACTGGAGAACAATGCGGTGCGTGGCATTGAACAAGCGAAGCACGATTCGCTCAGCTTCGGATACGTCGTGGAGCGCGGAAATGAGCCGGCGGCAGGTTTTGAGCGGGATCCCAGCCATCGCCGCAGCAGCCAATCGGATTTCCTTTCCTCGATTGCTTCCGCCCGTCACGAGGCGCACACACTCTTCGAACTGAGTCAGGATCTGGGCAATTCGTTGAGCCTGGACGAGACACTCTCGCTGGTTGCGATGCGCTTGCGCAAGCTTGTGCCTTACGATTCGATCGTTGCATTTGTGCGCAAGGGGGATCTTCTTTTGCCGGAGTTCGTCAGCGGCGATAATTTCCGTCTCCTGTCGTCGCTTGCGATTCCGGTCGGGACTGGTCTGTGCGGGTGGGTCGCGCAGAACTCCCGGCCGATCCTGAATGGCAACCCGGCGGTGGAAGCGGGCTTCACGCACGATCCAAAGAATGTCTCGGAGCCGCACTCGGCGCTTGCCGTGCCACTGGAGGGAGTCACCGGACTGGTGGGAGTGCTGGCGCTTTACCAAGCGGAACCGGACGCGTTTACCAGCGAGCATTTGCGGGTGCTGCAAGTGATCACGTCGAGAGTCGCACTGTTTATCGAAAATGCACTCAAGTTCCGGGCGGCCGAAGCCTCCGCCACGGTTGACTACCTGACCGGCATGGCAAACGCGCGGTCGCTTTCCATGCACCTGGAACAGGAACTGGCCCGTTGCAAGCGCGAGCATTCAACTGTCGCAGTCATGGTCTGCGATTTGAATGGATTCAAGCAGATCAACGATTGCTACGGCCACCTGGCGGGAGACAAGGTGCTCAAGATCTTTGCCAGCTACGTGCAGGAAGCCTGCCGCGAGTACGACTATGCGGCGCGCATGGGCGGGGATGAATTCGTCATCGTCGCTCCCAACATGACTTTGTCTTCGGTAGGCGATAGAGCCAATCTATTAAGCGCAATGGCAACTCAAGCGGGCCGCGAGGTCTGCGACACCGATCTGCTGTCCCTCAGTCTCGGCGCGGCCTTCTACCCCCAGGACGGCAAAGAGGCCGAATTGCTGCTGGCTGAAGCCGATCGGAAGATGTACGCGGCGAAGCAGCAGCATTACAACGACGACAAACTTACTTCACTCGGCGTGATCCAACACCCACAGGAGATTCGAGTGAGGTGAGGCGCGCACGGCGGGAATGGAGACGGAAGTTCTGCTCCAGATCGATAGTGGCCCGGTCTCGGCGCTCCAGGTCAGAGACCTCACTGGGGAGTAATGATCCCTCCCAATGCATGGCGGCGTGGCAAAAGGATGCCTCGCCGGTCAATTTCAGCAGCTTGCCCGGTTGAAGATGGGTCGACGGGAAGAGTGGGCCGCAGGAGAAGCTCACCCCCGCACGCGGGGCAAGCCTCGACGGTTGCATTTGGATTGAGCACAGCATGGCATTGACGGCAGATACATTCCATGGCTAACAGATTAATGGATTGCCTTGCGATGAGGCGTCCTTCGGAGGAAAGGCCTGTTTTCCAGAGCGAAATCAGAGTCCCAGCGCGCCGGTCAGTTCCTTGCAGGCCCTTGCAGGGCTGTGCTTTCGGTTCACACGCATTCCACAAATGGTATCGCGGAATGGCGGCTTCGTCGCCAGACTTGGATTCATCCTCGGTGGGCCGCCGCTGCCCGTGGGCGGCTCTGGGAGAAGTTCATGGAGTCATGCAGAGACCGAAACGCCGCTCCGTGGAGGACGGCACTCTTGTTGGGTGACCTTCAGGCTAAGGACATTGTGCGCGGCGATCACGGAAAAAACTGCGCAGCAAGTCAGCGGACTCGTCAGCCAGAACGCCGGTTTCCACGGCCATTTGGTGATTGAGTTGGGGGTGGTTCAGGACGCCGAGCACCGAGCCGCATGCGCCGGTCTTGGGGTCGGTGGCGGCAATCACGAGGCGGTCGAGGCGGGCGTGGATCATGGCTCCGGCGCACATGGCGCAGGGCTCGAGGGTGACATAGAGCGTGCAGCCGTTGAGGCGGTAATTGCCGAGAGCCGTTGCCGCCGCGCGCAGGGCCACCATCTCCGCGTGGGCGGTGGGGTCAACGTCGCGCAGGACGCGGTTCTGGCCCTTGGACAAGATTTTGCCGTCGTGGACCACCACCGCTCCGATGGGCACCTCTCCCGCCGCGACGGCCAAGCACGCTTCTTCGAACGCGGCCTGCATAAAATCGAGATCGTCGGTGTGGGTCATCATGGCTGCACCGCCGGCTGCTGCTGGGTCATGCAGTGCAAAGTGCCGAGGCCCCAGACCAGATCGACGCAGTGAATGCCGATGACCTCGCGATCGGGAAAGAGCTCAGCGAGGATGTTGAGGGCCACGCGGTCGTTGGGATCGTGGAAAGTGGGCACCAGCACAAGGCCGTTGGCGATGTAGAAATTCGCGTAGCTGGCGGGCAGGCGCTGCTGGCGAAAAACCACTGGCCGTGGAAGCGGAAGTTCGACGATGGTGTACTGGCTGCCGGCCGGCGTGCGCGCCGCTTTGAGGCGGGCGAGATTGTCGGCCAATGGCGCGTGGTTGGGGTCGGCGGTATTGGGCTCGACGGCGGTGACGATGGTGGTGGGCGAGACGAAGCGGGTGATGTCGTCGACGTGGCCGTGGGTGTCGTCGCCGGCCACTCCGCAGCCCAGCCAGATGACTTGATCGATGCCGAGATAGTCGTGGAAGGCCTGCTCCAACTGCTCGCGACTGACGCCGGGGTTGCGCTGCTGGACTTCGCTGAGCAGGCACTCCTCGGTGGTGAGCAGAACGCCCGCGCCGTTGGTATCGATGGATCCGCCTTCGAGGACGACGCGGTGCTTCGCTCGGTTCTCGATTTCAACGGTTGGTTGCCAAGCCGTCACGCCGAGGAGTTCCGTTACGCGGGCGGGGAGCTGGTCGTCGAGCTTCCAGTCGTCGTACTTAGCCCAGGCGTTGAAGTGCCAGTCGGTGAGGGCGACCTTGCCCTCGGCGTTGCGCACGAAGATGGGGCCAGAGTCACGAGTCCACACGCGGTCGGTGGGCCAGCGATGAAACTGAACGCGGTCGAGATTCGCTCCGGCGCGCTTGAGGATCTTGCGGGCACGGCTCTGCTCGGCAGCGTGCTGCACGATCAGGTGCACGGTTTCGTGGGCCGAAAGCAGGCGGACGATCTCCGCATAGACCCAGGGAATGGCCTGGAACTTTCCCGGCCAGTCCTCGGAGTTGTGCGGCCAGGCCAGCCAGGTGGCTTCGTGGCGGTCCCATTCGGCAGGCATGCGGTAACCGAGGTCGCGGGGGATATTAGTTCCCGTCAGAATTTCATTTTGAACATCATTCATTCAGTTTCCAAAACCTTCCATCGACACAATCTCAGCTTTTACATCTTTCAGGTTTTTCATTTTCGTGACGAACGAATTTGCTCGACGAGTAATACATTGATCAGGATTAATAACCGTGAACCACCTGATTCTGGGAATCTTCTGATGCTTGCCCGTCTTGGTGCGGCAATTGATGCTCACACATGTCCTAATTGTAAAGACCCACTTAGTATTCTTGTTTTTCAATAAGCTACGGTGGTGTTCCTCAATCTGTTGGGAATGCTTCGTTCTGCCCGGAAATTTGATCAGCACGACAGCTGGAATTGTTTCTTGCAACGAATGGACTTCCTCAATTGACGCATGTAGCAATCCAGGTTTTCCAAGGCCGTTGTCTGGATCAAGAAACACTACCGAGCAGCCTTCGAGATGACTTTTCATTCCATCAAACCAATTTTCACGGCCTGGTCCGGGTTCAATCGGGATACGGTGAAATTTTGTTCCGATCGGCCAAAACTTCAGCCGCTCAAGCGCGGCAACTGAACGTTCCGGCAAATTCCGAAGAGCTTCCCAAACCTCTGAATCCAGCGATTCCCATTTCTGCTCGGCGCAAAACTCTCTGTGCCTTCCAACTGTGCGCTGATTTTCCTCATCCACAAAATACCAGCCGATTCCGAGCTTCTTGTCCTCACCTACGAGGGAACGCAAAAGAGAGAACTTCAAAAGGTCCGAAATATCGCCAGCGAATTGGTCGCGCATTCCACCTCAAATTGCGAGAGCTGACCTCAGGGGCTAAAGCCCACAGGGTCTAATGGGCGTTTTGCGGCACGGCTGAAGCCGTGCCCTTTCAAAACCTCAACTCATTCAGGGTTCACTGGCGCCCCCAAGGGGTCATTTGCGATCCTCGGGCGTCGAGGGCTGATCGATGAAGCGTTTGGTGATGGGGCCGTAGGCGTCGATGCGGCGGTCGCGGAGGAAGGGCCAGTTGCGGCGGGTGTCTTCCTGCAGGACCAGATCGATTTCGCCCATCAGGATCTCTTCCCGATCGTGCGAAGCCTTGGCGACGATGCGGCCAAAGGGATCGGCCAAGAAGCTGCCACCCCAGAATTCGAGGCCCAGGCCCTCGGCGCGGTCGCCGCGGATATCGCCGTGCTCTCTGCCAACGCGATTGACGCCGGCTACATAGACGCCGTTGGCAATGGCGTGCCCGCGCTGAATGGTCTGCCAGGCGTCGTATTGCGCGGCCCCGAATTGGTCTTTTTCAGCCGGGTGCCAGCCGATGGCGGTGGGATAGAAGAGGACTTCGGCTCCCTGCAGTGCCGTGAGGCGCGCGCCTTCGGGATACCACTGGTCCCAGCAGACCAGCGTGCCGATGCGGCCAAAGGCAGTGTCCACGGCCTGAAAGCCGAGATCTCCGGGGGTGAAATAGAACTTCTCGTAGTACAGCGGGTCGTCGGGGATATGCATCTTGCGATAGACGCCGACCATGGCCCCATCGGCGTTGAGCGTGACGGCGGTGTTGTGGTAAAGCCCTGCCGCGCGGCGCTCGAAGAGCGAGGCGACGATGGCCACCCGCTCGCGGCGAGCGACTTGGGCCAGACGTGCGGTCGTCGGGCCGGGGATGGGCTCGGCGAGATCGAAGAGCCGGACGTCTTCTCGCTGGCAGAAGTATTGCGTCTGGAAGAGTTCGGGCAGGCAGACGATGTTAGCCCCCAGCCGCGCCGCCTGATGGATGTGCTCCACCGCGGCGTCGAGATTGGATTCCGGATCGGGGCCCATGCGCATCTGCACCAGACCGACATTGTATTTGCGCGAATTCGTCATAACTTGCCGAGCAACCTCCTGAATGGTACTTCCTTACGACAGCAAGGCCAACCCTGGCAGGCAGGATTGGCCTTCAAACAGGATAAACGCGCTGGGCAGTCCCATAAAAGCGCTGGTCAGTCTTCTTCGAGAATCAGAACAGCGGCGGCGATGGTGGTGGTCCATAGTCCGTGCTTGTCGCCCACGGCCGATTGGGTGATATTACTGGTCCGGACAATCTTGTTGGAGATGCGATAGATCTCCTTTTTCTCGTCCCAGCTGGTATCCGGATCGAACTCCACGTCCAGAGTGGTGGCCAGCATCTCGGCGGCCAGTTCCTCGGCGTAATCGCCGGCCTGTTCCTCGGTCTCGCCAAAGCTGTGGTGCTCGCTGAGGTATCCGTAGGTGTTTTTGTCGGCCGGAATCGCGACGCCGATACTGGAAACCACCAGCCGGTGCGGCTCACGGGTCGAGTTTTCCGCGATTACGGCAAAAACCACCTCGCCGTGATTCAGAATCGCGATCCCTTCCTTGCGGGTGATCACCTTGCACTGCGGTGGGAAGATAGAAGAGACGCGGACCAGATTTTGAGAGGCGATGCCCGCATCCCGCAGGGCCAGCTCAAAGGAGGTCAAACGCTCCTTGTGTCTGCCGACGCCCTTGGTGAAGAACAGCTTCTTCGGGACCATTGCTTTTCCCAATTTCTATGTATCCTCCATCGTGTTGACGTTCGAGTCGTTTTGCTTAGTACCGCATGAGTTTATCGCAACCGCGTGGGCAGCAGGAGGTTGCAGAAGGAATTCATTTCACATTTACAAAAACCAGTTCCGGAGCAGGGCGAGAAGGGATTCCCTCCGAGCCTGTGCGCTTAGGCTTCGCTGAGCGGATTCACCCACCTCAGCCCTGGAAAGCGGGCAAAATCGCGGTCCGCTGTATGCAGTACTCCCCCGTATTCGAGTGTCAAAGCTGCGAGTTGCGCGTCGGTGGTCATGGGGCCATTGACTTTACCCTCGTTCAACATACGTTGCAGCAGAGCCCAGTGACGCTCACTTGGCACCAGGATGCGCACCTGAGGCATATCGAGCCACTGCTGCACGACGCCGAGCACTCTTTTCAAAGGGAAAGGATCGGCGGTGATTCTCTTATCTGTGGAGATGCGCAGAAACGCATGAATTGTTTGCCAGGGAAGACCGACCAACTCGTCTCCGGAAAAGACGCCCGTCAACCAGTCGCAAGCTTTCTTGTGTTGGATCGACGAACTGGTGTAGGCGTAGAGAAGCAGGTTCACATCGAGAACAATCATCTGTGTCCCGGACCATCGAGGGCCTCGATCAGTTCTTCGATATTGTCGTAACTCATCCCCGGAGGCAGACTCAACGGAAGCGGTGTCACAACAAACGGCTTGCGCTCCGCGCTCGCCGCCTGAGCTGTCAATCCGCGCCTCAGCAGGCGGTTGATTGTCCCCTTGAAGGACTCCCCGGATCGCCGGGTCTCTTCTTCCACAAGGATGGCCAGATCGTCGTCGATGGTGAGAGTAGTTCGCACATCATGATGATAGCCTGCAAGGCATCATGATGTCTAACGGGAAGGCAGGCGCTCCAGTTGATTCGGTCCTCAAGTTTTTTCACATCTCCCGCCGTTGCTTCTCCTGAATCCTGAATGGTAGCCTCATGCTCTAACCACTGTGGGAAAGAGGGGTCATTCAAGGATCATGCAATCAACCTATAACGGGCGGGAACTGCCGCAGGGCGGCCAGGGAATCGAGTACGTCAACGGGCAGATCAAGGCGCCTGCGCATCCGGTAATTCCCTATATCGAAGGCGACGGCACGGGCCGGGACATCTGGAAGGCATCGCAACGGGTCTTCGATGCGGCGGTTGAGAAAGCTTACGGGGGCGAGCGGTCGATCAAGTGGTTCGAGATTTTTGCTGGCGAAAAGGCATTTCGCGAGTTCGGCACATGGCTTCCTGACGACTCGGTAGCGGCGGCGCGCGATCTGAGAGTCTCCATCAAGGGACCGCTCACCACCCCTGTGGGCGGCGGCATCCGTTCGCTGAACGTGGCGTTGCGGCAGATTCTGGATCTTTACACGTGCGTGCGACCGGTGAAGTATTACCAGGGCGTTCCCAGCCCGGTAAAGCATCCCGAGCGCGTAAATATCGTGATTTTCCGCGAGAACACCGAAGACGTGTATGCGGGCGTGGAATTCAAGGAGGGCACGGAAGACGCGGCGCGTTTGATCGACTTTTTGAACAACGACCTGCTGGCGAAGACCAAGAAGACGGTCCGCTTGGACTCCGGCGTGGGCATCAAGCCGATTTCCATCTTTGGATCGAAGAGACTGGTGCGCCGGGCCATTGAATATGCGCTGGAGAATGGCCTGAAGACGGTCACCATCGTGCACAAGGGAAATATCCAGAAGTTCACCGAAGGCGCCTTCCGCGAGTGGGGCTACGAAGTAGCTGTCGAGGAGTTCCGCGGCCAGGTGGTGACCGAACGCGAAAGCTGGATTCTGGGGAATGTCGAAGCCAATCCCGGGCTGACCGTGGGGCAGAACGCGGCCCTGATTGAGCCGGGGCTGGAGATGGCCTCGCCTGCTTTCCAGGCGTCGGTACACGCGGAGATCAAGGCGGTTCTTGCCGCGATCGGCGCAAGCCACGGCAATGGCGCATGGAAGTCCAAAGTGCTGATCAACGACCGAATCGCGGATTCGATCTTCCAGCAGATCATCATCCGGCCGGAAGACTACAGCGTGCTGGCTACGACGAACCTGAACGGCGACTACATCAGCGACGCGGCAGCGGCACAGGTGGGCGGGTTGGGCATTGCTCCGGGCGCAAACATCGGCGATGGCTATGCGGTGTTCGAAGCGACGCACGGCACCGCTCCCAAGTATGCCGACAAGGACATGATCAATCCCGGCTCGGTGATTCTGTCGGGCGTAATGCTGCTGGAGTACATCGGATGGAAGGAAGCGGCCCGCATGATCGAAGTGGCCATGGAAAAGACGATCCTTCAGAAGTTCGTCACATATGATTTTGAACGGCAAACCGCAGGAGCCACAAAAGTGGGCACCAGCGAGTTCGCCACCCGAATCATCGGGAACCTGTAACGGCAGGGATCAGGGATCAGGGGTCAGGGATCAGGGATCAGTACGTCCGCTTGCCACAATCGGCCCAGCATGCGACTGACAATTCTGATCCCTGAACCCTGACCCCTGAACCCTCGAATCAAAATCCCCTGGAGGAAAGAAATGCGCAAGAAAGTTAGCATTATTGGCGCCGGCAACGTGGGCGCAACGGCAGCCCACTGGATTGTGGCCAAGGAACTGGCCGATGTTGTGCTGCTCGATGTTGTCGAGGGCGTGCCGCAGGGCAAGGCACTCGACCTGCAACAGGCACTGCCGATCGAACGGTCCGATGTTCATATCCTGGGCACCAACGACTACGCCGACACCGCGAATTCCGATATCGTGATCATCACTGCCGGCATTCCGCGCAAACCGGGCATGAGCCGCGACGACCTGCTGCACACCAACTTCAAGATCATGTCCGACGTGGTGGGCAAGGTTGTGGCGCATTCACCGGAATCGATTCTGATCATTGTCTCGAACCCTCTGGACGCCATGGTGCAGACTGCCTATCGCAAGTCGGGATTCAACCGCGAGCGGGTTCTGGGCATGGCCGGCATATTGGACTCCGGCCGCTTCAAGAGCTTCATTGCCGCCGAGTTGAACGTGAGCGTGAACAACATGAGCTGCATGGTTCTGGGCGGACACGGCGACACCATGGTCCCACTGGTTGGCCACACAACGGTGGCCGGAATTCCGATTACCGAGTTGCTCTCGAAAGAGCGGATCGACGCCATTGTTCAGCGCACCCGCGACGGCGGCGCCGAGATCGTAAAGCACCTGAAGACAGGCAGCGCCTTTTATGCTCCGTCGGCCGCGGCGGTCGAGATGGTGGAAGCGATTCTCAAGGACAAGAAGAAGATTCTGCCTTGCGCCGCGTTTCTGCAGGGCGAGTTCGGCATCAGCGGCTACTACATCGGCGTGCCGTGCAAGCTGGGCGCAGGCGGTCTGGAAGAGATTGTCGAGATCAAGCTGACTCCCGAAGAAAGCGACGCCCTGAAGCGGAGCGCGGCCGCCGTCAAGGAACTCTGCGACATCATCGGCGTGTAAGAGGAAGAACCGCGGTCTTTGCGATGCGGTATGCCTTGTTCCTGGCGCATTCATTCGAGTGCGCCAGGGGCGAGTTCGGAATCAGAAAGAAACTTGAGCTGGATTATTCTGCAAGTTGAAGAATTCAAACATAGAAGGACGTTGGGTTCGATTTAGCGAGTTGGCCCGCGCTGACGCGCGGATGGCGGGTTAGCAAGTTGGCGGGAGCATTGCTGAATTTGGAATTCGAGTAGACGGCAAGATGGTGCGCCCGGAGAGATTCGAACTCCCCACCCCTTGGTTCGTAGCCAAGTGCTCTATCCAAATGAGCTACGGGCGCATGATTCATTTCTGCAGACAACCCGAAACGGGGGTTTTGGGGACCCGGTCTCCAGGGAATGTCCTGTGGTCAATATGGTGCGCCCGGAGAGATTCGAACTCCCCACCCCTTGGTTCGTAGCCAAGTGCTCTATCCAAATGAGCTACGGGCGCACGTTTTGACTTCCCAATCATACCAAATTTTCGGTGTTTGCGGGAAACCGGGTCCCGCGCGGACTGCGAGGTCCTGCGCGGACGGCGGGGTCCTGCGCGGACGGCGAGCGTTGGGGATTGCGAAAGTCGGCCGCCAGAATGTGTTTCCTTCCCCACCCTTTCCGCACCGAACGCGGAAAGGATGGGGCACCCGTTCGACAGTGTTTACGGGTCGGAACGATGAAACGGGCTACGGCTTGTATTCGCCTGCCGTTTCGACTTCCAGGGTGGTCTGCACAGGCAGTTTGTCGCTGGATCCGCCGGCGAGGAGGCGGATTTGCTCCTTCTCGACGCGCCACGAGTGGCTGGCCGCGTCCCAGAAGGCGAGGTCGCGGGGCTTCAGGTCGAGAGAGACGAGTTGCTCGGCCCCGGCGGCGATGTGGACGCGCTTGAAGCCTTTGAGCTCTAGCAGTGGCCGGGCAACGCTGGAACCCAAATGCTGCACGTACAACTGGACAACCTCGTCGCCGGCGCGCTGGCCGGTGTTGCGCACCTTCACCGTCACCTTGACCGAGCCATCGGCAGCGACTTTGGGCGCGCTGACGGTGAGGCCCTGGTAGGCGAAGGTGGTGTAGCTGAGGCCAAAGCCGAAGGGGAATAGGGGCTTCTGCTTGCTGTAGAGGTAGGTGCGGCCGTGGGTCAGGTCGTAGTCCATGATGGGCAGAAGCTGATCGTCGCCGGTGTTCCAGGTCTGGGTCAGGCGGCCGGCGGGAGAGTACTCGCCGAAGAGCACGTCGGCCAGTCCGTGGCCTTCTTCCTGGCTGTTGTGGGTCAGGTGCACGATGGCGGGCAGATTCTGCTGGCTCCAAACGATGGCGTAGGGGAAACTGGCGCGCAGAACCTCAACGGTGCGGGGATTGGCCGCGTAGACCTGCTTGACGAGCGATTCCAGTTCCAGCGAAATGGTCTTGCGGTCCACGGCTTCCTTGCCGTTCGATGGGGTGGGGCACTGCTCCCATCCGGCATTGCATTCGGGGTGGTTGCCGACGACGACGAGGGCCACGTCAGCCTGTTTGGCAAGGGCGGCTGCCGCGGCGGGATCGGAGCCGTCGGAGTACAACACTTTGACGCCCTTCCCTACCGCGTCGCGAATGCCTTCCAGCGTGCTGACGGCATAGGGCGGGGTTCCGCTGTACCAGTCGAGCAGGACTTGGTCGGCGAATGGTCCGATGACGGCGATGGACTTGAGCTTGCTCTTGTCGAGAGGCAAGATGCCGTTGTTCTTGAGCAGGACGATGGACTCATCGGTGGCTTGGCGGACCAGGGCCTTGCTGGAGTCACGCTCCCAAGGGGGCAGCTGGCCGTCGGCTACTTTGCCAATGTTGGCGTAGGGATCGACTCCCGCGGGGTCCATTTCGCCAAGGCGGAGATAGAGGCGGAGCAGGTTCTTGAGCGCCGCGTCCATGTCGGCTTCGGTGACGAGGTTGTCCTTGAGGGCCCTGGTGAGGTCGGCATTGTAGTTGTCGAGGAAGTGGTTGATACCGGCCTTGACCGCCGCGGCTGCTCCGTGTTCCTTGTCGGGAAAGCTCTTGTGGGCGGAGATGAGCAGGCCGAGCGCGCCGCCATCGGTGCAGATGAGGCCGTCGTTGCCCCACTCCTTGATCATCACGTCCTTGAGAACGGGATGGATCATCATGGGGATGCCGTTCCACGAGTTATAAGCCGCCATGACGGCTTTGGAGCCGCCCTGCTGGAAGCCCATGCGGAAAGGCACGGAATAGTACTCGCGAAAGAGGCGCTCGCTGAAATCGGACGACGTGGAAGCGCGATCCTTCTCATTCTCGTTGGCCAGGAAGTGCTTCATCAGCGAAGCAGCCTGCCAGTGCTTCGGATCGGGCCCTTGCAGACCCTGCGCGAAGGCGACGGTCATGGTGCCGACGAGGAAGGGATCTTCTCCCATGGACTCCTCGGTACGACCCCAGCGGGGATCGCGGCTGAGGTCGGCATTGGGTGCGCGGACAACGACTCCGCCGCGGTCGTATTCGGCGCTCTGATAGTCATAGCGGGCCTCGTAGCCTTCGAGGGCGCCGATCTTCTTGAGCAGTTCAGGATCCCAGGTCTGGCCGAGGCCCTTTTCCTGCGGGAAAGTGGTGGTGGGCAGCGCCATCTTGCCGCGTCCGCCCCATCCGCCGGGACCGCCCAAGGCGAGGCCGTGCAGTCCTTCGACCTGACCGCTGAAGGCGATGCCGAGACGGGCAATCTTCGGGTGGTCCGACATCATCAGAACTTTTTCGTCGAGGGTAAGACGGCCGAGCAGATCGGCGATCCGCACGTCGTCGGAGAGTTTGGGGTCGCGGAAGGGGTAGTCCGCCTGCGCGCGTGCCGTGCGGGGCAAAGCCGATAGGAGAACGAAGGCGAGAAAGAACCCGGCAAACCAACCAAAGCAGTGTTTCAGTCGCATCGTGAAAATCCTCTCTGAGTGGAACCAGCGAAGGTTAACACAATGAAGCTTCATTTTTCCTTAAGTGAAGCGTTTGAGGGGTGGGCTTGGTGCAGAAGCAAGAACTGCGAAACGCCGAGGGGCATTCCGTTGATTGGAATCGGCGCCAGCCGAGAACCTAGTGAAGATTGAAGTTGACATCGGCGTGCGTGCGGACCGCAACAGGAGTTTTGCTGTCCTTCATTCTGGCGGGCTTGAACTTGAACTGGCGGACAGCCTCGATTGCGCTTGCATCGAGTTCCGTGCCGGCGCTTTGGACCACCTGGATATCGTGGGGATTGCCCTCCGTGTCAACGATGAGCGAAATAACGCATTTATAAACCCCCTGCAAGCCATGGTTGAATATCGGGTCCACACTATACCGAATCTCAGGGGCTGACATGGTTTTCAGGTCGAGCGGAACAACCTGCGCCGGGGCGGCCGGCTGCGTTTGCGCAGCAGCGCCCTGCAGGAACAGGAACAAGACTGACAGAAAGGACAAGAAACACCGTTTGCGCATCAAGAGGCCTCCGTTCTCTTCTGGAAGCGAAGGATAGCACGGCGGCGGCAAAAAGCATTTGTTGGAGACAGGCTCGGCTGCATGGGAGCGAAGCTGGGAAGTTTTGGGCAAAAAAATTGCAATAAAAGGTCCAGATTGTACCGCATGGCGAGGTTTTAAGGATTTTTTCACCGGGAATGGTGCAAAAAAAAACGGATCAGAAAGCGCGGAAAACTTGACAGCCTCGGCACGGAATCCGTCGATTTGGCGGGTAAAGAGAGGTGCTTCACAATTCACCGCAATGATACGCAAGAGGTTTTTCCGGCAAAATGTGAAAAGGGGGGGGTACCGTCCGGTCACATACCTGACAGGCTGGGCCGGGACGCCCCCGAAACCAGATAGACCTGCGGCGATGGAGGCGAATTTCTGCATGTCTTGATTGTGCACGCGAAAAGGGGAATCTTTTGCAAGGCAGCGGGAGGGGGTGAACCGTTCGGGAAATGCTTCTGCGGGGCTCAACAACCACCACCCGAAAGGTGGTGGGTTGCCGTTGCGACTGAAAGTCGCCAGTTCGTCTGAAGCCGCACGAAACGCTTCGCGTTTGGCATTCAGCCACATTCAACTCCATCTGCTTCCCAACAGCCACCAAGGCCACCGTCCCCACCTGAGCCAGAAAAGTCACGGAACGTTTGCTGGAAGC
>Ga0181517_10003911_pt1 | contig 13884 bp, 13 predicted proteins | sample PEATcosm2014_Bin_31_FD_119748 | JGI IMG/M metagenome (GOLD analysis project Ga0181517, IMG submission 119748) | Peatland microbial communities from MTU Mesocosm Facility, Houghton, MI, USA - PEATcosm2014_Bin01_30_metaG | ecosystem: Environmental > Terrestrial > Soil > Wetlands > Peat | place... | reverse complement strand
TGCTGGCGGCTCAGCTCCCCGGCCCGGGCCGCCGAGGCCACCTCGGGCTGGTCGGCCATGGCCTGGCCCGCCTCTATGGCCCGGCGCGCTTCGCCGAGCGAGGTGCCGGTGGCCTTGGCCAGGCTCAGTGCCGCCGCTTTGGCCGAGCCCGCCCGCCCCGCGCCCCCGGGGCGGTCCCGGTCTACTGCTCCCCGGGCCAGGCGGGCGGCGACTAGGGCGGAGACGGTGGCGGCCATGCGTTCGATGGCCCCGGCGTCGCCCAGGAGCTCTTTGAGCCGCCCGGGGGCCACCAGGTCAGCGTCGAAGCCGGCGGTATACGTGCTCATGGCGGCTTTCAGCTCCGCCAGCGTCAAGGCCATGGACCAGCTCCTTCCCACCCGCCGTTCGGACCAGGGCCGGCACGAAGACCGGCGAGGCCGTTCCCCTTTTCGTAAGGGAACGTATGTTCGAATCGTACTAGACGGCAGTGACGAGAACCCACGGGAGATGGCGAACATCCCGGGGACAATGGCGGTCGTAGCCTGGTGGCAGTGGAGGATGTGCCGGTTGCCTTGGTGTGACGATTGCAGCAAGTTCTGGAACCCGCCTCAGCTCGTGGGCTCGGGCGAGTGCCCGACGTGCGGTAGGTCCCTGGCCGCCTCGGCCGGTGGCGAGGCGGCGGTGGCTCCAGCGGTGCCCGCCGGCCCGGTGGCGGCGGAGGAAAAAACCAAAGGTGCCCCATGGCACTTCAAGCTGCTCGTCGTGGGCGTTACCGTCTACATGGTGTACCGCATTTACTGGCTGATCGAATGGCTCCCGAAGCACATCTGAGCTCGGGCCAGCCGAGCGCTGGCGCCCGAGCAATGCCGTCGCCCGACGCAATAGTGGGGGAGCGGGGCCGGCGGTTATTCGTCCGGCGCTGGACGCCGCCCCAGGGGACCACCGAAGTGCGGGCGCCGGTCGTGCTGGTACACGGTTATGCCGAGCACTCCGGGCGCTATGACCATGTGGGGAGCGCTTTTGCGACTAGCGGGGCGGTGACGTGGGCGATGGACCTGCGGGGCCACGGGCGTTCCGAGGGCCCGCGGGCCAACATCGAACGCCTCGAGTGGGCCTTGGCCGACCTGGACCAGCTGGTCGACAGGGCTGGTGCCGGCGTCGTGATGTTCGGCCATAGCCTGGGGGGCGCGCTGGCGGCGGCTTACGCTCTTACGAGGCCGGGCAAGCTGAGGGGCCTTGTCCTGTCGGCGCCGGCTGTGCACCTGGCCCGCCGTCCTTTCTGGCAGGTCTGGCCAGTGCGCGCTCTGGCCTCCGTAGCGCCGGGCGCCGGAGTGGCCCGGGTGCTCCCAGAAAGGCTCAGCCGGGACCCGAAGATCGTAGAGAGCTTTGTCCATGACCCGTTGGTGTGGCACGGGCGGGCACCGGCCCGGACGGTCATCGAAATGTACCGGACGGGCCGCGTCGCCCTGGGCCGGGCGGCGGAGCTCACCGTACCGTCGCTGGTCGTCCACGGTGAGGCCGACCCCATCGTGCCGCTGTCTTCGACGCGGGACCTCTTTGCAGCCATGGCCGCACCGGACAAAGAGCTGGTCGTTCTACCTGGCTTCCGCCACGAGCCCCACCAGGAGCTGGGCAAGGAGGATGTCATAGACCGGGTGGTCGAGTGGGCAGCCCGGCACTGAACCGGTGCGGACCGGCGTCAAGCTGTAGGGGCCGCCCGAAGCTGTTAGCCTCATCTTTCGCATCGTGTACGGGCGGTGGCGCAGTTTGGTAGCGCACCAGACTGGGGGTCTGGGGGTCAGGAGTTCAAATCTCCTCCGCCCGACGTAGTAAGAGCAGGTCAAGAGGGGTACGGGCCTCGGAGCGGGAGGCCCGCAAGCCCTTAGAGTAGCCACAGGATCTACAGGGGTAGCCACAGGATCTACGGGGGTAGCCGCGCATTTCACGACCAGCGCGTCGTCTGCTCGCCCACGAATTTCCACTTCCTGATCTGGGCGTCGGCAACCCGCGATGGAGAGAGGCCGGAGGGCACGTAGGTCCACGGGTCGGGATTGCCGGTTCTCAGACCTCCTCTTAAAGGCGCACCTCCTCGGAGGCGTCGAACCGGCTGCGGAGGTCGCCTGTGAGTGGCGCTCCATGAGCCACGCAGAGCCGGGATGGCCGAAGCTCGTCCAGCAGCCTCGTGGCTGTTTGCGCCGCGTGGTCGGGGTCAACGTTGAAGACTCCGACAATAGGGCGCCCGTCGTGGGTGGCCAGGGCGTCGCCGGCGATCAGCGTGCGGTGGGTGGGGATTCGGGCGTGCGTGCGGTTGGTGTGACCGTCGGCCTTTTGTGCGCCCGGAGACTGGCGACGCGGCTTAGGTATTGTGCCCCACCCGAGGAGGAACCGAATGACCGACCCCGACCGTCGAAGCACGCTGTTTGACTCGTACGAGAACGCCGCGATGATCGTCTCAGGAATAGACGCTGAGCAGCTTGGTCGCCCAACCCCTTGCCCGAAGTACAACGTGGCCGGACTGATCGACCACCTCGTGGAAGCGGGACATCGGGCGGCCGCGCTCGGTCGCGGGCAGGCCCCCCCGCCCGGGGACAAGTCCCCTCGCGTGGAGCTACCCGACGCGCCCGTACAGCTACGTCGCGCCGCGGAAGAGGCGGAGCAAGCCTGGGAAGACGAATCCAGGTTCTCGTCGAGGTTCACCATGCCATGGGGCGAGAAGTACACGGGGGCCACTGTGGTGGACATGTACCTGGCAGAGCTGGCCGCACACACCTGGGACTTAGCCCGGGCGACCGAACAGCTTGACAGGTTGGACCCCTCCATCGCTGCGCCCGCACTCGAGGGGGCACGGGCCATGATCAAACCGCAGTACCGCGACATGGTCGAGCCAGGAGCCCCATTCGGGGCGGAGGTCCCCCCACCGGCCGGCGCCGACGACTGGGAACGCCTCGCCGCCTTCATGGGACGCGACCCACGGGCATCGCTAGGTCGGTAGGGGCGGAGGGGGCGGCCCTCCGTGGCCATAGCGCCGAAGATAGCGACTGGATCGGTCCCGAACACCAATGCAGAACACCGCTGGGGACGGCTGCCCCGCCGAACCGAGCGACGGAAGTGTGCTCGCGTACAGTCCCTCAGAACGGTTACATTATGCTGGGGGAGCGGACCCAAGTGTCCGGACGTCGTCCGGACAGATAAGATTAGGTTGTGAGCGAACCACTTGGCAGCCCATCGCGCCGCCATCGCCTCGAGGTCCGCGTGACCCCGGAGCAGGGAGCACTCATCCGCGAAGCCGCCGACCTCGAAGACACTACCGTGACGGCCTTCGTGCTGGAGACTGTCACCACAAGGGCTCAGCGCGTGCTCAAGCGGCACCGGGACCTGACGTTGTCGAACGAGGCATTTGACCGCTTCATCGCCGAGCTCGACAAACCTCCGGCTCCCGTCGAGGAGCTCGTCGACCTGTTCAAGCGCCATCCCAAACTGCCCGAGGGGTGACCGACCCGGAAGTCCGGTTAGATCGGCCCGGTCCCCATCACGCCCTCGATGATTTTGAGTGCGGCAACACCGACCTCGGCACCTGGCTGAGGCGGCATGCCCTGGCGGCCCAACAGATGGATTCGGCCCGGACGTTCGTGCTCGTACAGGACAACCGTGTCATCGGGTACTTCAGCTTGACCATGGGCTCGGTCCTACGCGCCGAGGCGCCTGGCAAGCTAGTACGAGGGCTACCGTCCTATCCGGTGGGCACGGTCCTGCTCGCCCGCCTGGCCGTCCATAGCGCGTCCCAGGGACAGGGCCTCGGCGCCCTGTTGCTGGCCGAGGCGTTGCGAAAGGCGGTGACCGCCGGTGAGGCCGCCGCCGCCCGGTTGGTCGTGGTCGACGCCATCGACGAAGACGCGGAGCGGTTCTATGCCCGTCACGGGTTCATCGCCGTCCCCGAGCACCCCTCGAGGCTCTACCGGCGCATGAAGGACGTCCGCATGAGCCTTGAGGCGCCGGACGGCAGCTGACAACGGGACGGGCATGGGCATATGCCCCGAGCGGTCCGGGTTTTTTCAGGCCTCGAGCTTCTCCGCAAGTTTCCCCTGATAAACGCGCGTCGGGTCGCGCTAAGCCCGGGCGGTGCCGGCCGGGCCTAGCTCGCATTCTCGACGGGAAGGCCGCTACTTGTACCCGTGGCCCACACCCGTGGTGATGAGGCTGGGCAGGCTGTGGTGCATCAGGGATCCCCAGGCGTTGGAGCACACGTCGTAGCACTCGTGTTCGGCGAAGAGGCCCAGGTGGGCGAAGCGGACCTCTGTTTGGGCCCCCTTGCGGTCGATCTCGAAGGTGATCGTGGTCCCGGTCCATTCGGACTGGTCCTCGACAAAACTCATGTGATTGTCGAGCACGAGCCACACGACCTTCTCGTTGGGGACCAGCTCGACGACCCGGAGCTTGCAGGTATGGATGTCAGGCACCCGGTAGGTGAACTCGTCACCGACGGCCGTGTTAGCGCCTTCCACGTTGGGCCCCCACCATTCGCGGACGTTGTTGATCGCCTCGAACACCTCGTTGGGGGTTTGGTCGACGACGAATGACGTGGTGTAGTCGTTCATTGGTCTCTCCTCCTCACGCGGCCGGGACGAAGGCGGCGTACTGGTGCTCGAGGCCCTTGGCCACGCTGGAGCGCCAGCTGTCGGCGAGGGCCCGCGAGGTGGCGTCGGGGAAGATGTCTTCCTCGCCGGCGTCGATGCCGTCGAAGATGGACCGGGCCACCGACTGCGGTGTGGCCTTGGGGATCTCGAAGCCGCGGGTCATGTCGGTGTCGGTCGGACCGGTGAGGACGGCGTGGACGCTTATGCCGCGGCCGGCGAGGATGGCCCGCAGTGACTGCGTCAGGTTGAAGGCGGCCGCCTTGGACACGGCGTAAGCCGGGGTCATCGGGAGCGGGGCCATCGCCATCATCGACGTGTTGTTGACGATCGCGCCCCGCGACTCGGTGAGCTGGGGCAGGAAGGCCTGGATAACCTCGTAGGGCCCGAAGAGGTTGACGGCCAGGTGCTGCTCCAGGATGGACCGGTCGCTCAGGTTGTCGTAGATGGCGATACCAGCGTTGTTGACCAGGACGTCGAGGCTTTGGACCTGGTCCGCCACGCTGCGGATCTGGTCAGTGTCGGTGACGTCGAGGACGACGGGAGTGACTCGGTCGTCTAGATGGGTGATGGGCTGGCGGGAGCCGGCGTAGACCCGCTTGGCCCCCCTTCTCAAGGCCTCGTCGACGAGAGCCTGGCCGATCCCTCGGTTACCGCCAGTGATCAGAACGGTCTTGCCTTCGATAGTCATTACTGTTGCCTCCTCGGCTGGTCTGGGGTTGGACGTTGGCGGATGGCGAGCATCCTCCTGTACAACTGGCCGAGCCGGGAAAAGTCGTCGCGTACCGGCAAAAAATTTCGGGGGGCGGGTCAGCCCGCGAAGACGAGCGGCAGTCCGAACACGGCGAACAGCCCGGGATCGAGAAAAGCATGGATAGCGACGATGCGCTCGCTGGCACACTCAAGCACGTGGATGCCGAATGCCTCCAGTTCTCCTGACTCATGGCCCGGCCGGTAGACGGCAAGCGCCGGGCAACCGTTGGCGGCCACCGTGACCACCCGGTCGTGACCCCCTTCGCTCTGCATGGCGGCCAGAAAGCGACCGATGTCGTCGATGCCCCGCAGCCAAAGCTCGAACGGCGGCATGGTCAAAGTGGCGTCCTCGTGAAGCAGTGCGACCAGCGCACCCACGTCGTAGCGCTCGAACGCCTCGACATACCGACCGAGAAGCTCGAGGTCGAGCTCACGTGGCTGAGCCGGCGCGGCATCGAGATCCGCCTGGTCCATAGTGGCGCGAGCCCGGCGAAGAGTGCTATTTACAGCGTCGGTACTAGTCCCAAGGAGTTGGGCGACCTCCTCGGCTTTCCAACCGAGAACGTCGCGCAGTATGAGCACTGCCCTCTGGCGGGGCTGCAGGTCCTGCATGGCGGCGATAAACGCCAGCCGGACCGACTCCCGCTCCACGACGGTGTCGGCGGGGTCAACGCCCCTCGACGCGATCAGGTCGTCCGGAACGGGTTGCACCCACGTTGCTTCGGGCCGAGGCGTGCCCAGTGCGAGCTCGTGCGATGCGTCCCATCCGTGCCGGCTCTGGGCGCGAGCAACCGATGTCGGCAAGGCGCGCCGGTTCCGGCCTTTCAACATGTCCAGGCAGACGTTGGTGGCGATCCGGTAGAGCCAGGGCCGCAGGCCGGCTCGGTCGTCGAGGTGGGACAGCCCACGCCAGGCGCGGATGAACGTCTCCTGCACCGCGTCCTCGGCGTCGTGAGGCGAGGCCAGCATCCTGTAGCAGTAAGCGGTGAGTTGTCGGCGGAACGGCTCGAGTTCCTCGAAGGCAGCCGCCTCAGGTGATAGGACCGGGCTCACCTTCTCGTTCTACACCACTGGCCCACGCGAGCGCACCCGCCGACCCTCAAGCGAAACTGAGACGTTCGGCGCGCACGACCGACTTGCGAAGTCTCTCCGAAGCCAAGGCATGCTTGTCGGCTTCCCAGGCAGTGAGCGCGTCAGCTAACGACTCCTCAAGCTGAGCGGGGAGCCGCATTTGGGGGGGCTGCAAAAGCTGACGAGCGGCGGTTATTGCCTCTGCCGTGCGCCCTTCCGCCAAGCGGACAGCGATGAGAGGCCACAGGCAAATCCAGGCGAAAGGAAAAGGGGGTTCGCCTCCGGGCGTTGGTCTCAGCACCGCCTCGGCGAACTGCTCGACCTCGCTATAACGGTGTTCCTTCCACGCAACCCAGGAGAGGACGGCCCTTGCCATTTCCGGGAAGGGGAAGGGCAACGCAATATCCGGGCTCGCGCTCTGCCGTGCCAGCTCACGCGCTCCTACAACATCGTGCTGGCGAAGCCGCGCCCAGGCCAGACAAGGAAGGCACGTGAGCTCCATGGACCTGTCACCGGCGCGGCGTGCCAAGGCGACGACCACTTCGGCGATCTCCTGCCCCGCAACGACGTCGCCCTGGATCAGGCGGAAGTACCCGACGCCGGCGCGGACGAAGTTCGTTTCGATATCGTCCTCGAGGCCCGCGTCTACCACGACCCGCCAGGCGTCTAGGAAGAAACCCATGACCTCGTCGTCGACCAGGAAGCGCTTGGCGGCGGCGCGTTGGTACCCAACCTGGGTGTAGAAATCAGCCTTTTGTTTCGGCCCAGCTCGCGCCTCGACCAGCGGCCGGGCGCGGGCGATCACCGAACCGAGCAGCTCAGGGTCGTCGTAGAAGTAGTTAAATCCCCGCATGAGCTGGACGTCGACCCAGGTCCTGACCCACTCGTCGGTCTCGTTTCCTGAGGCTGGCCCCAGGAGCCGCTCGGCCGAATCGAGCGCCTCAGACGCCGCCGCTCGACGGCGGTCGGCCACTTCGATCCAGCTCAACAACCGGTACGCGTCTGCCGCCCGGACGGCAGCGCTAGGGGGAAAATGCCGACAGGCCGCTTGGAATGCGTGGCGACCCTCGTCGTAACGTCGAAGGCGCAGAAAGAGCTGTCCCAACTTGAGCCACACTCCGGCCGCTCTTTCCATCTGCTGGGCGCCCTCGACAGTGAGCTGCTCCAAGGCGTACCGGTAGGAAGAGACGGCCTCGTCGTTTGCGAACGCAGACGCGGCGTTGTCCCCAGCGAGCTCTAGGTAATGGGCTGCCCTTTCGGCCGCACCGGCCAGGGCGAAGTGACGCCCGAGCACGGCAGCGGCACCTTCGGGTACCCCTCCTGCGGCACTCTCCAGGCCCGAGGCGGCGCGGGCGTGGAGCTGTTGGCGCTGCGCTTTGACGAGGCCCTTGTACGTTGCTTCCTGGATGAGAGCGTGACGAAACCGGTACGTGGGCCGGCCTGGCGTGCCCAGCTCCACTAGCAGACCGACCAAGCAGAGCTCCGAGAGCGCCGGTTGCAGGTCATTGCCGAGTTCCGTCACGCTGGTGAGGGCAGCCAGGTTGAATTCTACGCCCAGCACCGAGGCAGCGACAATGGCGTTGCGGGGGCCCGGGCTGAGCCGGTCGACGCGCGAGCGCACCATGCGCTCGATCGCGTTTGGAAGCTCGCTCTGGCCCCCGCGCTCGAGGCGCCAATGACCGTCGTCTCCCTTCAGGACGGCACGAGTTTCCAACAAAGAGCTAAGACGCTCCTCAAGGAACAGCGGGTTCCCCTCAGCGCCCATCCTTATGGCCTCGACGACCTCATCGGTCGCAATGTCGCCTACGAGAGCTCTCGCCAGCTCCTCCTCCGCCCGTTCCGCAAGCGGGCTCAGCTCGAGGCGGCGGAGCGTCAGAGCGGGGTCGGTCGAAAGGAAAGCTTCCAGCGCAGAGAGGCCGGCACCGGGCTCTGGCCGGCGCGTGAGCACCAAGAGCAGGGGGCCTTCTTTGCTCAAGGAGAATAGCTGTTCAGTTAACCGTAGGGAGGTGGGGTCGGCCCAGTGGAGGTCCTCCAAGACAAGGACCGTGGGGCCGTGCACAAGCAGACGGGAGATGAGGCCTCGAAATGCAGCGAAACTTGCTTGCCGGAGCGGCTCGGGGCCAAGTCTCTGGGCAGGAGGCCCTGTCCCTCTGGGCGTGAGCCCCATGACATGGGCGAGCAGCGCCAGCAGTTGGCCGTCCGCCTTCCCGCCAAAGGTCGCCCGCACCGCCCTTTCGAGCGCCGGCCAAGCTAGCTCGTCGATCTCCTCGGGCACGCTCCCCACCCAGTGCGAGAGCACCTGGCGGTACAGCCCGTAGGGCTGAGCAGAGGCGTAGGAGGCAGCTCGGCCCTCAAGCCAGAGCGGGAGGCGCCCCGAAGCGGCGCCAACCCAGGCCATGAACAGCCGGCGGCACTCGGCGACCAGCCGTGTCTTGCCCAAGCCAGGTTCACCGGTCATGACGACGACGCAGCCGCTCCCCCTAGTGGCATGGCGGAGGGCCTCCCGAAGAAGGTCGATCTCGCGTCCACGGCCCACGATGGGCACAGGCTCGGCAAGGCCTCGCCTAGCCGGCTGGCCGGCGACACGCGCTTTGGGGCGACCGAGGTAGGAGGCGCGCAACCACCTTGTCCCTCCAGAGACCGCCACCTCCAGCATTGGGCCCCACTCGAAAAGGCCTTCGGTGGCGGTACGGGTGATGGGGCCGACGAGCACCGACCCTGGTCGGGACGCCAACTGAAGCGCTCCCGCGATGCTCACTACCTCTCCGACCGCACCATAATGACCGCCTGAGCCGCCGCCCATCGGGCCAGTCACGGCGGGCCCGGTTTCGACGCCCGCCCGCACGGCCACTTCGCCGCTGGGGGTGCTCGTGCCGTACAGCACTCGGAACGCAGCTCGTAATGCCCGCTCGGGGTCGTCCTCATGGGCGTCAGGAGCCCCGAAGACGGCCAGCACGCCAGTGCTCGATATGGAGGTAACGGTGCCTCCGAGGTCCTCGACCTCGCCCACGATGGTGGCCAAGGCGCCGCCTACAATGTCGCGCATCGCCTCTGGGTCGCGCATCGCCTCTGGGTCGAGCTCCCGGCCCGTGCCCGGCCAGGCGAGGAGCTCGACAAACAGCACGGTTACGAGGCGGCGCTCATCGCCCCGTTCCCCGGTGACCGGCGGAGTTGGTGCCTCGGGCCCGGCGGTCCTGTCGCGGGAAGGGAGCGCTACCGTGACGGCTTGCCCGAGGGCTGACGACGGGCGCAGGCCCAGTTCCTCCAGAGCCTGGCGGCACCTCCCATAGGTTGCCGCCGCGACGCTGTGACGTCCCTGCCTGGAGTAGGCCTGCACGAGGGCGATCGCGGCCTCCTCGCAACTGGGGTCCTGCGCGAAGCATGCTTCCCAAGCCTGAAGGACGCTTACCTGGTCAGCGCGCCCGAAGCCACGGCTCCGGTCCCGGGCCAGGGCGAAGCGAGCCTCTTGGCGGAGGGCCTCCAGCCGTTCTCGGGCGCGAAGCGCCCAGTGGGCGTACGGCTCGTCGGCCAGAAGGGCACCGACTTCAGACAGGGATTTCACGAGGGCGTCGTCACGGCGCTGGCCAGGGCCAATGTCGAGGGCGGCCCTCAGCGCGGCTTCCTGGCGCTCGGCGTCGACACTGACCCCCACGTCCGGCGAGGCCCAGATGTTGAGGAGGTCGGCCTGTAAGAGGGAGGCGCCCGGCCCTCCGAGGCGCAAGAGCGCGGCCCTGGCCATCGACAGGGCTTTGGAGAGCGCGGGAGCGCCGTTGCGCCCAAGGTGGGGGAAGAGCACTTCGCAGGCCAGGTCGCGGCGGATCGTCCGGCCCGGGCTCAACATCACTAGTTCGCACAGGCGTCTGGCCGGCGGACGGGGCCATGGGCCAGCGTTGATGGCTCCCACCGATATGGAAAACTGGCCTAATAGCTTGACCTGGACCAACGGCGCACCGGGCGGGCCATCGGCGGCTTCAGGCGTCACCGTCCAATTGTGCCAAGTTCGCCTCGGGAAGACCGCGGGAAGAGGCCTGTCATAGGTTGGCCCTCAGCAGTCTATGTGGAGAAAGCCGACGGGCACCCCGACGGCTTGACGACAGGGGAAGGGACCAAGAATGGACGCCACAGCTAGCCGTATAGAGGCCGGGATCCTGGCAAATGCTGTCCGTGCCGTGAACGCCGAAGCGATCGAGTTCGTCGAGGGGTGCGCGCCGGGTGCTTGGACCAACACCACAGCCGAGGAGGGATGGACGCTGTCGATGGCGGCGGCCCACATCGCCGTTGCCCACCTGGCGGTAGCCCAGTGGGTGCACCGAGTGGCGAGCGGCCAGGATATAACGGAGACGCCTACAGAATGGGAGGCCTTGAACGCTTCGGATGCCCGCTACAACAGCGAGCTAAGCCGGTCCGAAGTGGTTGAGCGGCTGCGGGTCTACGGCGGGGCGCTGGAGCGCTACGTCCGGGATCTGAGCGACGAACAGCTCAAGGCTTCTTCCATGTGGCTCGGTCGAGCGTGGACCACTGCCGAGCTGGTGCGAGACATCGCAATCGGCCACGCCCGGGGTCACCTCGAGCACATCCTCGTTGCTGTGACACCCACCGCCTGATGTTTAGGTTTAACCTCACTGTCCGCCAGGAGGGGCAAACTAACACCATGGTGGTGGTATGGTGACGTGGTCAGCGTTGCTCCGGACCTCGGCGGCGCATGCAGTTTGGGCATGCCTACAAGAAGGGTGGCTGGTGCGATGCCTATTTGGGCCATCTTGGTCGTTGTACCTGTGGCCGTGCTTCTAGGTATCGTCCTTCTCGCTTCCAAAAACGGGGCCAGTGGGCGCCCCCGTAGCTCGGCAGCCTTGTCGGAGACAGAAGGGGACTATAAGGCCCGCCAGGACCTCATCCCCAAACTTGAGGAGACCCTAAAAGTCTACACCTTCAATCGACGCGAGGGCCCCGGCAAAGTTGCAGCTGCATTTAGCGGTGTGCCGGGCACCAGGGCAACCGGCGGCGCAAATGCCCGGTGAGGCATTTGGGCGACCTCCGAAGAAGAGCATACGGCCAATTCGGGTTTTCACCAAAGTAGAAAGCCGCTGTCGGAGCGGCTTTCGATGGATGAATTAATTTCGAGTGTTGGGCCCGGGCCCGGTGATGGCCCGGCTAACGGGTAGTATCAATTCCACCCTCTCGGGAGAGCCTTAGCTTGGGCTGAACGGCAGTCGCCGTCGGGCAAGGTTCGATACTTCAACCGAGCCACAGTGAGGAGTTGGCGCGTGAGCGTTGCCGCACGATCGTTTCCGTCTGTTCTGGCGCGCCGCGCCGCCAAGCGCACTTTCGGGATTTTGAGCACTTACCCGCCGACCCCTTGCGGCCTGGCCACCTTCACTGCCGCCTTGGCGGGCGGCCTGGAGGCCAACGGCGCCGACGTGGGCGTGGTGCGCGTGGCCGATGGGACGACGTCGTCCGACCCGAGAATAATGGCTGAGCTGGACAACGGCGTGCCCGCCTCGGTCCGGGAGGCGACGGCCGTCCTCAACGATTGCGACACCGTGATCGTGCAGCACGAGTACGGCCTGTACGGGGGGACGGACGGTGACGAGATGCTCGACATCCTGCGTCCCCTCTCCGTCCCCTCCATTGTCGTCGCCCACACGGTGCTGCTCGACCCGACCAGCCACCAAAAACAGGTGCTGGAGGAGATTTGCGAGATGGCCAGCGCCGTGGTGGTGATGGCCGAGACGGCCCGCAAACGGCTGTGCAGCCGCTTCGACGTCGACGCCACCAAAGTGACGATGGTGCCTCACGGGGCCACGCTGGCCTCTCCCGACTACCGCCCCGACCGCTCGGGGCGCCCTTTGCTGCTCACCTGGGGCCTGCTCGGCCGGGGGAAAGGGATCGAGTGGGTCATCGACGCCATGTCGGACCTAAAGGACCTGCGTCCCCGGCCTCGTTATGTCGTCGCCGGCCGCACCCACCCCAAGGTCGTTTCGTCGGAGGGCGAGGCCTACCGGGAGATGCTGGTGGCACGGACCTGGGCTCGAGGCGTGGCTCCGTCGGTGACCTTTGACGCCACCTACCGGGACGTTCCCTCTCTCACCCGCTTGGTGCAGGACGCCACGGTAGTAGTGCTGCCCTACGACTCCCAGGACCAAGTCACATCGGGCGTGCTCGTTGACGCCCTAGCCGCCGGCCGGCCCGTCGTGGCCACCGCCTTCCCCCACGCCGTGGAGTTGTTGTCGAGCGGAGCGGGGGTGGTCGTCCCTCACCGCGACGCCACCGCCCTAGGCGCGGCGTTGCGCCACATCCTTACCGAACCCGCGGCGTGCGCGTCCATGGCGCGCGAAGCAGCTTGTCTCGCCCCTGGCTTCGCCTGGACGGCGGTGGCCCGCCAGTACGCCGCCCTCGCCGACGCCCTGGTCGACGGTGCCCAAGCCGTGACGGCGTGACCCCCGCTCCGAGTTTTGCGCACTTGGAACAGATGACGGACCGCTACGGGACGTACGAACACGCCGACGGCTCCGCTCCTCGCCCAGAACACGGCTATTGCACCGATGACATGGCCCGGGTCCTGGTCGTGGCCAGCCGCGAGCCTGACCCCAGCCAGCCGGTGAGCGACCTCGCCCGCCAGGCTCTGCGCTTCGTGGCCGACGCCCAGGGCCCCGGCGGCGACTGTCGTAACCGCCGCGACAGACAGGGGCAGTGGCGGGGCCCTTACGAGGTGGCAGACCCGTGGGGCCGGAGCCTTTGGGGCCTCGGCACAGCTGCCGCCCGCCATCCTCGCGAACTGGTGCGCCAGTTGGCTCTCAGCTGCTTCGAGCGCGGCGCCCAACAGCGGTCACGATCGCCCCGCTCCATGGCGTTCGCCGCCCTGGGGGCGTACGAGGTCCTCGTCGTCTATCCCGGCCATCGCGCTGCTCTTGACCTGCTGGCCGACACCATAGGGGTCGTGGGCGTCGGCGCCACCAGCACATCGTGGTCATGGCCCGAACCTCGCCTGGCCTATGCCAATGCCGTGCTCCCGGAAGCTTTGATCGTTGCCGGTGCCGGGTTGGACCGGCCTGAGCTCGTGCACCATGGCCTCCACCTGTTGGCCTGGCTCTTGGACCACGAGACCTCAAATGGTCACCTATCGGTGACCCCCGTCGGAGGCTGCGGGCCCGACGACGCACGGCCCGCCTTCGACCAGCAGCCCATAGAGGTGGCGGCGCTGGCTGACGCCTGCTCCCGGGCCGCCACGCTTACGGCCGATGACCGCTGGAGCACCGGGGTCGCCAGCGCCGTCGCCTGGTTCCTGGGCGACAACGACGCCGGCCTTGCCATGTGGGACCCCGCCACTGGGGGCGGTTACGACGGCCTTCGCGCCGATGGCCCTAACCTCAACCAGGGGGCCGAGTCCACCTTGTCGCTCATCTCAACTTTGCAGCACGGCCGCAGTCTGGTGGGGGCCGGTCGGTGAGCT
>Ga0181517_10003910_pt1 | contig 13885 bp, 7 predicted proteins | sample PEATcosm2014_Bin_31_FD_119748 | JGI IMG/M metagenome (GOLD analysis project Ga0181517, IMG submission 119748) | Peatland microbial communities from MTU Mesocosm Facility, Houghton, MI, USA - PEATcosm2014_Bin01_30_metaG | ecosystem: Environmental > Terrestrial > Soil > Wetlands > Peat | place... | reverse complement strand
GCTGCCCACACTTTAACCCTCGAAACCCTCGACCCCGCCGCCTCTTCTTACCTGCCAACCCTCGCCCAGGCCCTTTCTGAAGCCCAATCCCGCTCCAGTCTGCAGCCATCCGGCCCGCTCACCGTCCGCGCCTACCCCTCGACCCCCGCATTTCGCGACGCCACGGTTGCCCCCGGCTGGGTCGCCGCGTTCACCGAGGGCAACTTCATCGCTACCCAACCCCTCGCCACGCTCTCATCCCGCCGTCTTCTTCCGCCGACCCTCCGCCACGAGTTTCTCCACGTCCTGCTCGAAGCCCACTCCTCACCCACAGCCCCGCTCTGGCTGCGCGAAGGCCTTGTCGAAGTTTTTTCCGACCCCCCCACCGCCTCAGCGCCCACACCTTCGCTTCCCCTCGCCCAGCTCGACGAACTCCTCGCCCACCCCACCTCCGAGTCCCAATCCGCCGCCGCTCACCGCGCCGCGGCCGTCTACGCCGCTCGCCTCGTTGCGCGCTATGGCCGCACCCAGGTCCTCACCTGGCTCGCAACGTCTCTTCCCGCCAACCTCGACCTGCGCTGAGCGAGTAATTTGCCGACTCGCTAACTTGCTAACTCGCTGACTTGCTATTGCACCCCGCCCTCGTCCTCCGGCACCGCCTTCGCCTTCAGTTCCCGATCCGGCGGTCCGCTCAGCACCGGAACCAGCACCTGCGCATCGCCGTCCCCCGGCTCTGCCTTGCCACCCGGCTTTTTCCAATCGAACAGCACCGCCCACCACGCCAGCACCACCACCCACGCCCCCACCCCCAGCACGTAAGCCCCGGCCAGCTTCAGCCCAACACTCCACTCCTGCGCCGCCACCGTCCCTTTTGGATCGGCATCGAACCAGTGCCCCGTCCACCGAACCGCCACCAGCGCCGCCACCGTCACCACCAGCCACCACTGCCAGTTCCACAGCACCCGCAGAATCCGCCGAATCGGCACTCGCCAGCCCCATTGCGCCGTCGCCCCTGCCCACACCGTTACCTTCGCCGGAATCGCAATCCACCGAAACACCCATTCCACCCAGCCCATCCACAACACCAGGTGGTCATACGTGAATGTTCGCGCCCGCCAGGCCGCTGGCGCCTTCGAATTCAAGTACCCCGCCCACTCCCAGATGTGGTCGTCGCACCAGTCCAGAGCCCACCAGCAAACCCACACCACCGCGGCCCAAAACAGCAGAGTCGCCGCGCCCCACACCAGCTTCACGCGCTTGCTGCCGTCGTCATCGGCCAGCTTGCGCATCGTGCCCGCCTGCAGCTCGAGCGTCGAGATAGCCAGCAGCAGCGGAATCAGCAGCGTCAGCCCCACCTGCCACCAGTGCTTATCGGGCAGCCGCGTCCACGCCACGCCTACTGCAATCAGCACCACCGTCAAGCCGAACTGCAGCGCCACCCACACCCGCGCGCGGCCCAGCCGCATCAGCAGATCCTTCACTTTCGTCACGGCTGCACCTCCAGCGTTGCAGGGTCGGTCGTTGTTTCCACGTTGCTTTGGTACATCGGCCCTGCTTCGGCCGGGCTCATCTGGAACTTGCCCGGGTTCACCACCTTCAGCAGGTACACATACTCCCGGCGTCCGGCGAAATCCGTATTGAAGAACGCCGCCCGATCGTCGTGATACTCCTTGCGCGTAAACCAGTCTGCCCACCAGTCCGGCTTGTTGTTCAGCTTGTAGAGCTCCGTATGATCCAGGAACTCCGTCCCCGCCGGGATCGGGTCTTCCGCCAGCAGGTACTTCCACTGCGTCCCGCTCACCGCCAGCTTCACCGCCACAATATCGCCCACGTGCACTGGTCCCTTCAGCGGATTCAGATCGTAGGTGATCGGGTCGTCCGGCTTGTCCTGCTTCTTGGCCAGCACGAAGTAGTCCCGCGTGATGTTCAGCGCCACCTGCCCCTGCTGGTAGAGCCGCTTGTCTGCCGAGTACCAGTTGCTCTCCGTCCCCCAGTAGGTAATTCCGTTCCCGCTCTTGCGGATCGTCACCGTGCCCCCCGCACCGGGTTGCGTCCCCGTCAGCTTCACCTTCCACGGTGCCGCAAACATGTCGCCCGGTCCAAAGTGCCGCCTGCCCACGCTCACGCCATTCACCAGCACCTCGACATCGGAGCTGTTGGCCAACTCGCCGCTCAGCGCCAGGTAATCCGTCAGTCCCTGAATCACCATCGACGTCTGCTTGGTCGAGTACCAGTAGTCTCCGTCTCGGTTCTTCGCCAGCCAACTCGCCGCCTTGGTCATCAAGCCGCTGCCGCGGTCCTGCTCCACAATCAGCTTCAGCGCAAAAGCCGTCGTCTCCGCTGAAGTGTCGCCCCAGTAGTCGAGCAGCTCGTCGTAGTTGCCCGACCAGTACGCGTCGCTGTCCGTCACTTTGGCCTTCTTTTCCAGCAGCACCGCGGCTTCCTTCGGCCGGGTGTCCCCGCCCTTATTGCCGGCCCCGAGCGCCAGACCAACCAGCGCGAGCCCCTCGTCGGTCAACTTGTCGCGGAAACCCCAGGCGTCGTCCAACTCGTCCTTCGGTGCGCCACCCGTCGTCGCCAACGCATAGACCACGTAAGCCCGCAGATCGGGAATCATGTCCGGATGCGCCGAGAGCTGGCCCTCCAGCCATTGACGCGCATGATTCAGCCGCTGCTCTTTGACTGTGTATCCGGCATTTTGCGCCTGACCCAGCCCGCTCACCACGTACGCCGTCATGAATACCCGGCTGTCGTCGTCAACCCACCAGCCCCAGCCGCCATCGTCGTGCTGGAATCCGTAAAGCCGGTCCAGCCCAGCCTTCACCTCCTCGTTTAATTCCTTCCGATCGATCGGCGACTTCAGGTGCAGCTTGTCCACCGCCTGCGCCACAATCACGTCCGGCATAAAGCTCGACATCGTCTGCTCCGTGCAGCCCCATGGGTAGCCCGTCAGGTAGTCCAGTGCGTCAAACACCGTTCCCGCCACGCTGGGGGCCACTGTAACCGTCAGCCCTCGCGTTCCCGCGTCCGATCCCGTCGGATAGCTGAAGTTCCACGTCGCCTGTCCGCTCCCGCTGAAAACCACCCCCGAGCCTGCCGCGCGCTGCTTCACGCCATACGGCAACACCGGCAGTGTCATCTCCAGCGCATCGCTTTCCTCATTCGTCAGCGCCTTCGCCGTCACCACCGCGCTGCCCGTCGCATGCGCCTTCACCCGCCAATCCACATAGCTCTCGCCCTTGGCCGGAATATTCACCCTCTGAGTCTGTCCGCCCACCACCTCGAGCCCCTTCACGTCCAGCGCAAACGTCACGTCCTTCGCCGATTCCAGGTAGTTGTGCGCAATCACCCGCAGCGTCACCTCGTCGCCTTGCCTGAAGAACCGCGGCGCAGCCAGCCGAACGATCAGGTTCTTCCGCACCAGCACGCGTGTCACCATGCCGCCGGCCTTCCCGTCGTCCGTCATGCCGCGAATCGTCGTCCGCCACGTCGTCAACGCATCCGGGAAGCTGAACTCCACCCGGGCGTGCCCGTCCGGCCCCGTATGCACAGTGGGGTTCCAGTAAGCCGTATCCGGAAACGCCTTCCGCACCTTCGGCACCACCAGGTCCGACCCCGGCTTTACCTGCGCCAGTCGCGGATGGAACATCCCCGCCTGCGCCAGCAGCGGGCTCTTCAGCCCCGCCTCGCCCGAGAAGTAGAACTCAAACGAGCTCTGTGCCTGCAGGTAGCTGTACCGCTTCGGATAGAACGCGTTCACAATGTTCCCACTCGTATCCTGCCGCACGCTGTAGAGCGCCTCGTCCACTTCGCCAAAGCTCAGGTCCGCCTCCACCGGTTTTCCAGCCGAATCCACCGCCAGCACATCGAAGCTGCCCTTTTCGCCCGGCAGATATTGCTTCTTGTTTGGCGTCGCCGTGATCGTCAGCGTCCGCTCCACCAGCGGCACCTTCAGGCTCTTCTGCGCCGTGATCACCTTGTCGTCGTGGATGATCACCGCATTGATCAGCAGGTTCGGCTCCGCCAGCTTCGTAATGGGCACGTCGAAGGCCACGCTTGTCCCCGTCGCATGCAGCACCTTCTTCCACTGCACCGTCTCGCCTTCGGCCGTCACCACCGCCCACGCATCGCCCACTCCGCTCACCAGCAGCAGGTGCGCCACGTCTCCCACCTGGTAGGTCTTCTTGTCGGCAACAATCTGCGCCTGCGTGTTGCGGTTCGAATAGAACTCGCCCGCCCCGCCCCAGACCCAAACCCAGGTCTCATCCTCCACAGTCCGCTTCTCCGGCGTCTCGGCGGTCACCTTGATCGTGTAGTCCCCACTCTGCTTCGCGCCAACATCGCCCGGCAGGGTCACCAGAACAGTCCCATCCGCGCCTGTCGTCGCATCCTGCACCACCACGCTTGTCGTGGTCATTTTCATCGTGGACGAGTCCCACTTCCTCAGCGACACATCCAGGTGCACCGCCGTCTGCACCGGCTTCTCGTCGTAGTCCTCGGCCGTCACCTTCACCTTCACCGGCTGTCCCTGCTCCACCACGTAACTCACCGGCTCCACGTTCACCCGGAACGACCCATACGTCGCCAGCACCGTCGAGTGGCCGCTCACCTCGCGATTCCCCACGTCCGTCACCCGCGCCTCGATCCGGTAGTCCTGATCGCGCCGGTCCTTGTCCACCCGTGTCGGAATCGTCACCGTCAGCCGCCCGTTCGCGTCCAGCATCCCCTGCTGTTCCTGCTGCTCCGCCTGGGTGTACTCGTAGTCTGAGTTGTCCGTCGCCTCGGCGCTGTCGTCGCCCTCCCCATTTCCGGCCTGGTCCTGATCGTCGTCGTCCCCTTCGCCCCACCAATAATGCGGCGTCGTCTCCACTACGTACGTCACCTTGGTGTTCGCCACCGGCTCGCCAAAGAAGTACTTCGCCTCGATCACCGCCTGAAGCGAGTTGCCTTGCAGGACGCGCTGTGCCGCTGGCTTAACCGTCACCTGGTACTCCGGCTTCTTGTACTCCTCCACATAAAAGTTGCCGTCGCCCGCTTCCTTCCCTTCCCTCAAGAGCGAAATACTGTAGTATCCCAGCCCTGCATCGCTCGCCAGCGTCAGGTCCGCCGCCACCGTCCCATGCCCGCTCACCGGCAGGTCCTTGTCCAGCACCGGCTTGTTGTCCGCATCCGTCACGCGCAGATGCACGGTCGTCGCATCCGGCAGGTCCAGCTCATCCCCCTTCTTCTTCCGCACGATTCCCTTGATGTGCACCGTGTGTCCCGGTCGATATACCGGCCGGTCCGTATACACATATGAAGTCAGGTCCGTCTGTGCCTCATCGTACGGCTCAAACATGTATCCGTAAGGCGCCACCAGCGCAGCCTCGCCGCTGTGCCGCGCCAGCAGGAATACGTTCTCCCGCGTCACCCCCGGCTTGGGCGTCGCAGGCTTCAGCACCGCCATTCCGTCCGTGCCCGTCGTCTCCTGCGCTTGCCGGACCCCATCGGCCCAAAGCGCCACAGCCGCGCCTTCCACCGGCGCGCCTGTCTTCCGGTCGCCCACATACACGTGCGTCTCCCCGCCAATCACCCGCTCCACCAGCGCAATCGACGTCACAATCGCCACGGTGTACGCCTTGTACGTGCCATCCGTCGCTTCAATCAGGTAAACGCCCGCCTTCAGCCCATCCACAGGCAGCTGCTGCGTCTCGCTTACCAGAGCCGGTGGTGTTATCAGCTTCCACCGTGCCACCAGCTGGCTCTCGTTCAACAGCGGCACCTGCGCAAACTCCGACACGCCGCCCACCACCGTGCTTCGTTTCCCCAGCTTCCCTTGGCCCTCCCTGAAGCTGTCCCGCGCATCGTCGTTGAACTGCCCCCTGAAAAAGTGCCGGATCATCCACCACAAATGCGCCTTCAGGTCGTGGATCCGCTCCAGCCACGTCTCCTCGTCGATCTTTTCCTTGGCCCCGGCGCTCGACTCGCCAAAGCTGTGCAGGCTCTTCAAGCCCGCGAAGAACTTCTCCTCGTCCTTCACCTTGTACACGCGAAACTCGAGCGCAGGCACGTTCCGCGCAAACAGTTGGATCTTCACGCTCTCGCCCGGCGCAAATGTCCGCGAACTCGACAGCGAAAACGATCGCGGCGCGTCCTTGGCCTCCGCCGGCACGGCAGCGCAAACCGCAATCAGCAACGCAGCAACGCCCGTAGCAATGCTTGCTCCCAACCCGCGAACCTTGGGTGCCCCATCCTTGCCGCGTTTTTGTTTTTGCGGCAAGGGTGGGAGACCAGGAACTTCAACCGGCACGGCTTTCATCGCCCAACGCACTTTCATAAACTTCCTCTCAAGATGTTCCACCGGTAAACGCCCAGAAAATTCGGATTCGAAGCCAGAGGCCGCCACTCCGCCTGCGGATGCCCCAGCAACTCGGTCAACTCCACCCGCCGCAGCTCGCCTGCCGCGCCATGATCCTCACCCGTGTCGTAGACGACAGCCGCGCCACTCCCCACCCGCGTCACGATCATCGAGTGCCACGGCGACGACTCGCCGAACTGCCGATAAAACAGCAAATCCCCCGGCTCCGCCTGCCACACATCCCGGCTCACCAGGTACGTGTTTCGCACCACCAGCGTCTTCGCGTCCGCAAACTGCGCAAACGCCCCGTCGCTCTCATCCCCCTGTACAAACGGCCCGGGCGTCACCCGGAACAGCCCCGCCCCAAGCGGCGTATCCGGGTAGTGCCACGCTTGTATCTCCCCCGGCAGCGCCCCCACTTCCATCCCCGTGTCCTTGAACCACCCCGCATCGTGCTTTTTCAGTGCCTCACGATACGCATATCTCAGCAAACTCGCACAGTCGGTAATCTCCTTCGGAACTTGGGGCCCCGGACGCATTGCCTGGTAGTCGGCAATGCGCACAAACCACTGCCGGAACGCCTCCTGATCAGCGGCGTCCGTCAACCGCAGAAAGTCTGGCGTCCCATCTCCAAAGCTATCCGTCCATCGGGCTGGATCCTTCCATGCCGGCTCCTTCGCCCCTGCCTCTCCGAGTCCAGGGTCCGCACCATTGCCGGCAACCGCACTCTTCGCCGCCGCACCTCCGGCTGTGTGCCCGGCTCCGGCCCCGCTCGTCCCCCCTCCAGTCTCGTCCGGCCCAATGCGATATCGGGACTCCTCGCTCCGCCATGAGCCGCTCAATCCATGCGTCAGAATCCCAGCCGCGACCCACCCGGTAAACCCCACCACCGGGATCAGCAGCCCCCAGCGCAGCCAACTCAAACCCGACCCGGCTCCCTTGCCCGCCTGCCTGCCCGGCACTCTGCCCGCAATCCGGATTGGTTCTCCGCCCGACTGCCATCTCCCGCGCGCGTTCCAATCACCAAGCGGCAAAGCGGCATTTGCCTCATCAACGGTTAGCCTCGCCGCAACCTCCTCGTCAGTCGTTGGCAAAGCCTTCACGTCCTCATCGGCATTCGCCTGCCCCGCAACCCGGTCCCCATCCTCCGCTGCATTCTGCACGCCTTCCGCCGCGCGTGTATTGCCCTCGGCGCGTCCTCGTTCATCCTTGTACAAGCCGCTAGCTGCGCCTGCCCGATCGTCAAGCGGCGCACCGCTCTGCGCAACGGCCTGTTCGCCTGCCTTTGCGCCGCGTTTCTTATCCGGTTGTGAGTGGGGTGATTTCAACGTCCGAGGTCCGCGCCAATCTTACCGCGAATTGCGCTCGCGTGATTGCAAACGCAACAAGATATTTTTCTCCGCCCGCATCTACCCGCTAACTGACGGGGTGCCCCATCCATTTCGCGCATTCTGCGAAATGGATGGGATAAGGTGGACCTCATCCCAAAATGAAAAGCCCTCCAGCTTTCTCGCCGGAGGGCCCTCGAACAAACCTGCCTACGCCGTTATCGTTCGGCTCGGCTTGTGCCCGACAAAGCCGTAGAACGCAATGAAGGCATAACAGATCGCCGGAATGAAGAACGCCATTTGAATGCTTCCGATCTTGTCGGCCACAAATCCTATGAGCGGCGGCACAATCGCACCTCCGACCACACACGTCATAATCAGCCCCGATCCCTTGCTGGTCATTGGCCCCAACCCGGCAATCCCCAACGCAAAGATGTTTGGGAACATGATGGAGTTGAAGAATCCGCACAGCACCAGGCTGTAAATCGCCACCGGGCCGCTGGTGAACATTGAAACCAGAATCATCGCCGTTGCTAGGCTGCCAAAAATGCCCAGCAGTTTTCCGGCTTGGATCTTCGTCAGCATCCATGAACCAAGCAGGCGGCCAACCAGCGCGCCAAACCAATAGAGCGAGACCAGGAACGATGCCGTCTTAAAAGAGCTCATCCCTTGAGTCTTGAAGTAGTTCACAGCGATCGACGCCAGGCCCACTTCCACGCCCACATAAAAGAAAATCCCCATCGCGCCAAGTACTGTGTGCTTGTAGCTGAAGATGCTGCGGCCCAGAATCGGATTGCCTTCCTTGCCCGGCCTGAACTCCTGTGTCGTCGAGATGTGCGGCAGATGCATGAACGCAAGCGCCAGTCCCAGCAGCAACAAAGCCCCGGCAATCAGGATGTAGGGCACCTTCACCGTATTAGCCACCGCCGCCTGTGTGGTCAGGGCCGCCGGGTCGGTCAGGATATAAGCACCCGCAAAAATCGGCGCAATGGTGCAGCCGATTGAGTTGAACGCTTGCGCCAGCGTCAGGCGCGCAGGCGCACTATGTTCCGGCCCCAGAATCGCCACGTACGGGTTGGCTGCCGTCTGCAAAGCCGTTATGCCAGCGCCTACAATGAAGATCGCGGTCAGGAACAGGGGAAAGCTGACCGTCTTGGCTGCGGGAACGAACAAGAGGCAACCGACCACCTGAATAAACAGGCTCACCACCATCGTCCGCTTGTAGCCGATCATCTCAATCAGCTTGCCCGTGGGCGACGAGAACACGAAATACGCCAAAAAGAAGGCCGATTCCGCAAGCATCGCCCAACCGTAGCCAAGGTTGAAGATATTGCGCAGGTAGGGCACGAGCGCCATGTTCAGGGTCGTAATAAACCCGAAGATGAAAAACAGCGCAGTGACCGTGATGAACGGGCCAGTGTAGTTCGGCGCGCTCGCAGCCGCCGTCGGTGTGGATCGCGTTGCCATAGACTTAATTCCCCGCTTCCTCAAGTGATTTGCCCCGGTAAGGGCTTCCTGCTCTGTCTCTGCCAAACCTCGACGCGCGCACAGAGCCTGCGATTGTGCAGGGTTTCGGCGGCTGGTAGACCGCAGTTCCGAAATCCCCGCTTTTTTGCTGCACACAACCTTATACGGATTCCCCCACCATGGGGAAGCCCGGCATCGTGAATAGTGCCCCGCAGATCTTGATCCCGGATGAGAGGCTGGCGGTCATCGACTAGTCCCTCAATCTCTTAGTCCCTTGGTCCCCTGGTCCCTATTGCCTATTGCCTCGTCCTTCTCCTCTCGAAATGCCTTATCCTCTTAGCAGCACCCTTTAGACGTATCCCGGAGCTCAATCTTGGCCACCTCTGTCCTCAGTCCCGCGAAGCTCAAGAAGGTCCTCGAGGCCCTTGAGGAGAACTGGCAGGCCGAGATCGAGGCCCACCACACTTACCTCGCCTTGGCCGAGCGCGACACCGACCCCGTCCGCGCCCAGGTCCTCCGCCACCTGGCTTCCGCCGAGTGGGAGCACGCCGCCCTCTGGCACGGCCGCATCCTTGAGCTTGGTGGCAAGGAGCCCGTCTACCACGGCAAGCCCGGCGGCGAGGCTGACTCGCTCGCCAGCCGCGCCGGCGGCGTCCGCATGGCCCTCCGCCGTCTCGAGATCGAAGAAAGCCGCCACGTCGCCACCTACGGCGAACAGCTCAAGGCCCTCGGCGACGAAGGTTCCATCGCCATCCTCGACCACGTCATTGAAGACGAAAAAGACCATTACCGCGAGCTTGGCTCGCTCCTCCGAGGCCACTACGCCGCCCCCGCCCACGCACCCAAAATCGACGCCAAAGCCGTCCTCGAAGAGATGCTCGCCAAGCGCAGCAAGGGCCGCAAGCAGCCCGGCGCCTGGATCGGCGATGCCATCTACGGCGTCAACGACGGCCTTGGTGCCATCTTCGGCATCGTCTCCGGCGTCTCCGGCGCAACCGCGGGCGACAGCAAGTACGTCCTCCTCGCCGGCCTCTCCGGCATGATCGCATCCGCCCTTTCCATGGGCTCCGGCGCCTACCTCGCCGCCAAAAGCGAGCGCGAAATCTATCAGGCCGAAGTCGCCCGCGAGCGCGAAGCCATCCAGATGAACGGTCCTGAAGCCCGCGAGCTCCTCTCCCTCTACTACCAGGTCAAGGGCCTCCCTGAAGAGGACGCCCACCACATGGTCAACCACATCGCCAGCGACCCCGAGCAGTTGCTCCGCGCCCTCACCTCCGAGCGCCTTGGCTCCTCTGAGGAAGCGCTGTCGAACCCCCTTGTCTCCGCCAGTTCCGGCGCGCTCTCCACCGCCGTCGGAGCCATCATCCCCGTTATCCCCTTTTTCTTCATGCAAGGCCTTCCCGCCGTCATCGCTGCGGCCGTCGTCTCCCTCATCGCTCACTTCGCCGTCGGTGCTGCCAAGAGCCTCATCACGGTCCGCTCCTGGTGGTCCTCGGGCTTCGAGATGACCGTGGTCGGCGCGGTCGAAGGCGCTGTCACCTACGGAATCGGCATTCTGCTCGGAAAGGGCGGTGTGTAATGCAAGCCCCGCTCGCTCCGCAGTCTTCATGTGCCCCATCCAACTCGCGCTCTTTGCGAGATGGGTGGGCGGGAACGGGCTGTGCCCCATCCATTTCGCGTTCCTTGCGAAATGGGTGGGAACCAAACACACATCCCCGGAGCACCTTCTAAATGGGCGGCCTCATCCCTCTCGGCGACGCGTCGCGCCGCCCTTCGCGCGCCGCCATCATCACCATCCTCATCATCCTGGTCAACGCCTTTGTCTTTCTTCAGGAACTCGGGGGCGGAAACCGCTTCGTCTACACTTGGTCCGTGGTCCCCCTCCGCCTCATGCACGGCCACCACGCCATCACCCTGCTCACCTCCATGTTTATGCATGGCGGCTGGCTTCACATCATCGGCAACATGGTCTATCTCTGGGCATTCGGCCCCGCCATTGAAGACGCCATGGGCTCGTTCCGATTTCTCTTCTTCTATCTGGCCGGTGGTCTCGTCGCCATGTTCGCCCAGGTCCTGGGCGACCCCTGGTCCACCGTCCCCGTCCTTGGCGCCAGCGGAGCTATCGCCGCCGTGATGGGCGCGTTCATCGTCACCTTTCCCCACGACCGCATCCGCACCCTTCTCTGGATCCTCATTTTCATCCGCGTCACCTACATCCCCGCCATCTTCCTCATCGGCTTCTGGTTCCTCATCCAGGTCTTCAACGCAGGTTCAGTCGCGGATGTCCGCACCGGGGGCGTAGCCTACCTCGCCCACATCGCCGGCTTCCTCTTCGGCGTCGCCACTGGCCGCTTCCTCTCGAACCCCCGCCGCGTCGCCTATCCCTCGGCTCGCTACTGATCTTTCGCCCATCTCGTCGTCACTTGGGATGACGGGTGCCCCATCCATTCCGCGGCAGTTTGCGGAATGGATGGGAGTCCAGGACGCTCGCACCCCTTTTCAGCCGCCTTCCGCCCCGCTTCTCTGCCAGCCGCCTTGCCGCCCCGCTAACTCGCTAACTCGCTGACTCGCTGACTCGCTGATCTCTAATCTCCGATCCCCGTTTGTGCCATCTCGAACACGCCATATTTATGCCAGAATTGGGCCAAAATCGCGAGTTTTTCGCCGACATTTGCACGCTTTCCCCCACATACACCCCTGCAAAAACCCGGCATACGTCCACATACATCCGTACAAATCGACCTGCAGAAACTCGCCACCGACAATCGTCCCCCTATGCCCCCGCATTCCGCCCCCGATTCATCTGCATGTATGTCTACACACACGTCCAAATACACGTCCTCATACACCCAGACGTTTTCATTGCCAACTGTCCCACAAACCGCCGCCTCGCCGCCCCGTCTCACAACTGCGAACTATGAACTATGAACTGACAACTGTGAACTGTGAACTGCGAACTGTTCTAATGCGGTTTCCCCGGCAACACAAAATGCTCCCCACACCGTGGCTCGTAGTTGTCTCCCGCCATAATAATCGGGCTGTCATACGGCGCGGGCTTCCCATCAATCAGCCGTTGCGGATACAGCGCCTTCGCCCCGCAGCTGCAATACGCCACCAGCTCCGTAATATTCCCCGCATACATCCGTACCAGCCAGTTCAGGTCCAGCATCTCTCCGAACGGCATCCCGCGAAAGTCCAGCTCCAGCCCCGACACCATCACGTCGTGCCCGCTCTCAAGCAGCCGCTTTGTAAACAGGAAAAGATCCGCAACGAACTGCCCCTCGTCCATCGCCACGCACTCGATGCGCTTGCCGATCCGCCGCTCCCGTTCCTCCAGAATCGGCAGCGCCGACCACACATCCGCGTACGGAAACTCCACCGCCTCCATCTTTCCGCACCCATTCTGGTTCCGGCTCTCCACCTGTCCCGCCGCGGCCTTCGTGTCCGCGCTCGGCTTCAGCAGCAGCACGTCCTGCTTGGCATACTGCCGCCGAATCTCAATCCGCCGCAGCAACTCCGCGGTCTTGTTGCTCCGCATCGGCCCCACAATCAATTCCAGCCTTCCCACCACGGCGTCCATCTCCAGTCCCCAATTGTCGCGCAGTTCACGCCATAACCGCTCTCGGGAAAACCCCATCCCCTCTGTGGAAAATCAACACCAGTGGCTCGTCTCCAAACTCAGATTAAAAACAGAGGCTGTCATTCTGAGTGAACGGGGCCCCAAACGTCTTTCAGTTTGGGGGTGGTGAGCGAAGAATCTGCGGTTGCTTTTCTACGTTGTTCTCGCTAGCTTGCTGACTTACTCGCCCGTTTACCCGCCGGCCGCTGACCCTTTTTCACTGTCCACCTGTAAACCTATAGGCCTGTGAACCTCAGCCTGTACACTGTCTGCCATGTTCAAACGAGCTCTCTGCCTCACCGCCTTCGCCATCGCATTGCAGGCCACCTTCGCCCAGTCGGCCGACATAGTAATCGAGAAGAACGTCGCCATGAAGACGCGCGACGGCGTCGTCCTCCGCGCCGACGTCTATCGCCCCGCCGGCGACGGCCCCTTTCCTGTCCTCCTCGTACGTACTCCCTACAACAAGGACGGCTTCGCCACCTTCGGTCCGAAGGGCGTCCACCACGGCTTCATGGTCGTCGCCCAGGACGTACGCGGCCGCTACGAGTCCGAAGGCGAATGGTACCCCTTCAAGCACGAGACCGACGACGGCTACGACGCCGTCGAGTGGGCCGCCGCGCTGCCCCACTCCAACGGCAAAGTTGGCATGTTCTCCGGTTCCTATGTTGGCGCAACCCAGATGCTCGCCGCCATTGGCCACCCGCCCCATCTCGCCGGCATCTGCCCCATCGTCACCGCCTCTAACTATCACGAAAACTGGACCTATCAGGGCGGAGCATTCGAGCAATGGTTCAACGAGTCCTGGACCAGCGGCCTCGCCCAGAACACCGCCTTCCGCAAGCACGACACACGCGACCTGACTCCAGCCACCAACGCCCTCATCGGCGATTCCGTCCTGCCCCTCCGCCAGTACCCGCTCTTCAACCTCGGCAACTTGAAAGCCGACGCCGCTCTCACCGCCCAGCTCGCACCCTACTTTCTCGACTGGCTCGCCCACCCCACTTACGACGACTACTGGCGCAAGTGGTCCATCGAAGAGAACTTCCACAACATCCAGGTGCCCGCCCTCACCATCGCTGCCTGGTACGATATCTTCCTCCAGGGCTCTCTGCGCAACTACATGGGCCTGCGCGACCACGCCGGCAACCCCGC
>Ga0181517_10003909_pt1 | contig 13889 bp, 12 predicted proteins | sample PEATcosm2014_Bin_31_FD_119748 | JGI IMG/M metagenome (GOLD analysis project Ga0181517, IMG submission 119748) | Peatland microbial communities from MTU Mesocosm Facility, Houghton, MI, USA - PEATcosm2014_Bin01_30_metaG | ecosystem: Environmental > Terrestrial > Soil > Wetlands > Peat | place... | reverse complement strand
CATTGACCGTGAGGGCCGTCGGGTAGGTGAGCTTGAGCGACGGATCCACGAGCCCCGATTTCTTCAAATATGACTTCGCCGTGGCCAGGTCGTACTTGGCGTCGGCACTGGCCGGGAGGGCGCCCAGGAAAGTGGTCGGGATGACACCCGGTGACTGGACGGCGCCGGCGCCGGCCAGCTGGAGCATCCCGGCGTAATCGATCCCGTAGCGCAGAGCCATCTGGAAGTCGTGGTTGGGGGTGATCTTCGAGATCTTCGGGTTGTCGTTGGCAAAAAGGAACATCACGTTGGGCGACGGGCCCTTTTTGATCTGGACGTTGCTCATCCCGGCCGTCTGGCTCGGGTCGAGGTCGATGGCGATCTCGTTTACGCCCCGCTGGACGTCGAGCTTTTCAACGGCCGCCGTCGCTGTGTTGCGCAGGACGACGGTCGAGTACGCCGGCTTGGGCCCCCAGTAGTTGGGGTTGGCCACCAGGACGACCTGGGACGTCGTGCTGAACGACTTGAGGATGTAGGGGCCCGAGCCGGCCGAGTTGGCGTTGAGCCAGTCCTCGGCGGTGTCCTTGGTGGACGCGTTGGCGGCGTCGGTGCCGCCGTGGGCGGCCACAACCTTTTCTTCCAGCGTGCCCGTGGCCGGGTTGGGCAGGATGTAAGGCAGGCCCGGATTGGGCTGCGCCGAGGTCATGTCGACGGTCTCGGGCCCGTCGGCCGTGATCGTCTCCCCGGCCAGCAGGAACGACGGGTTGCCCTTCAAGTTGATGAGCCGGGTCAGCGACCACACGACGTCGGCCGAGGTGACGGGGGTGCCGTCGGAGAACTTGGCCGCCGGGTTGAGGTGGAAGACGTACTTCCGGGCCCCGTTGAGCGTCTGGTACGAGGTGGCCAGGTCAGGCACGACGGTCTTGAAGTTGCCGCCGTTGAAAGTGAGCAGCGTGTCGTAGAGGGCGTTGCAGACGAGCTCTCCCGTCGGTTCGAACATGTGGCCCGGGTCGGCCGTCACGAGCTCGAACGAGTTGTCGATGACGAGGGTGCGACCAGTGGTGTTCGCGAGGTGGGCCGTGGCCGACGCCGGCGTGCTGGCCACCATGCCCAGCAGTAGACCGGACGTCGACAACAGTGCGGCGAGTCCTCCAGCAGCTTGCTTTTTCAAATGTCCTCCCAAGGGATCGGAATCAGAACGAGAATTCTCGCCGGTCCGCGGCCTGCCCGCAATCCGCCCCCATCGGTCTGGGCATGGCCCCATTCGTCCAGGTCAGGGCCTGCGATGGCCCGACTCGGGGCTACCCGGCCGGCAACAAACCTACAAGGTGGTCGGCCAAGCGCCCGGGGGACCCCGGCCCGAAGCGCAGGAACAGCTCGGGCTCGATCAGTTCGAGCTCCATGACGAGCGGCTCGTCCTCGCCCACCATGTCCACCCGGGCATAGCTCACCGGGGCCGGTGCTTGGGCCAGGGCGGCCTCGGCCACGTTGCGCTGGCGTCGGGTCGGTTGATGGGAGCGCACCGTGCCGCCGTAACGGGCCTGGACCCGGTAGTCGCCCCCGAGCGGGACCTTGCGCACGGCGTGGCTCAACGAGCCTCCCAGGTAGACCAGGCTGATCTCGCCCTCTTCGAGCACGGCGGGCTGGAACGGCTGCACCAGCGCATCGCCCCCGGCCGTGAGGCCGGCCAGGTGCTCGCCCGCCTCGGCCGAGACGGCGGGCCCCCGGAAGGCCCCAATGGCACCGACCGACACCGCCGGCTTTATGACCACCTCGCCCCGGTGGTGGGCCAGCTCGGAGCCCCGGGCCTCGCCGGAGGCGGCTCGGGGGACCACCGACGTGGGGACCGTCGGCACGCCGGCCCCGGCCAGTTCGGCCAGGTAGCTCTTGTGGGCGTTCCAGGCCAGGACGCGTAGCGGGTTGACCAGCACCGTCGCCCGGTCCACCTCATCCGCCCAGCTCAAAAAGGCGTCCAGGCTGCGGACGTAGTCCCACGGCGAGCGCACGAGCACCAAGGGCACCGCCGACCAGTCAAAGGGGGTCCCCCACACCACCACGTGGCCTCGCACACCGCGGTCCTGGAGCGCAGATACCAGGAGCGGCATCTCTTCGTCGGCCCTCGGCATCGACCTGCCTGTCACCAGGGCCATGTCCATCCCCGCCAGAGTGCCACAAGGCCGTGGTCACCCCCGCGGGCGCGGCACCCGGGCCGCAAGCGCGCCAATTTCCGTTTCTTCAGAAATTACCACGCTGCGAGTTAGGTCTGCCTCACAGCGTCGATAATGTTAAGTGTGGCGACGAACCCGGCGCTCGTGGCGCACCTATACCGACGGGCCGGCTTCGGGGCAACCCCGGCCGAGCTCGATGACCTCTCCCGTAAAAGCTGGACCGAGCTCGTTGACGGTCTGCTCGCCGGCCTGACAGGGCCGGACCCGGCGGGCGACGCTGTCCCGCTCCCCCACCTGACCACGCTGCCCGAGTCCAACGTGCCCGGCTATTACTACAACAGCTGGGAGGAGTACTCCAACCTGGTCAACTGGTGGCTGGGCCGGATGGTCGTTACCGACACCCCCCTGCGGGAGAAGTTGACGCTTCTTCTGCATTGCCAGTTCCCGACATCGATAACCAAAGTCGGCTGGGCCTACATGATGTACGCCCAGAACCACATCTTCCGGACGCTGGGGGCGGGCAACTTCGAGACGCTGGTCCAGGCCCTGGCCAAAGACCCGGCCATGTTGATCTGGCTCGACACCGACACCTCCCACAGGGACGCGCCCAACCAAAACTTCGCCCGCGAGCTGATGGAACGTTTCACGATGGGCATCGGCAACTACAGCCAGGAGGACGTCATACAGGGCGCCCGGGCGTTCACGGGCTGGGAGCTCGACACCGTGTCCGGGGGGTTCTTCTTCAACTCCTACGACCACGACAACGGGGTCAAGCACTTCCTGGGCCGGACCGGGCGGTTCATGGGCGAGGACATCGTCCATATCGTCACCAACGAGCCGGCGTCCCACCGCTGGGTCATCTCCCGGCTGTGGACCTGGCTGGCCTACCCGGTCACCCCCTCCGACCCGATCGTGCAGGACTTTGTCCACGGCTATGCCAAGGACCTCAACGTCACCAACCTCCTTGACGCCATGTTCAACCACCCCGCCTTTGTCTCGCCCCAGTCCATGCTGGGCCTGGTCAAGCAGCCCATCGAGCTCCTGGTCGGCGCCCTGCGCGTCCTCGGGCTCACCACGGCGCCCTTTTCGCCGGGCACGCTGCAGGGCCTGCTCGGCGCCATAGGCCAGGTCCCCTTCGCCCCACCTTCGGTGGGCGGCTGGGGCTGGAACGAGTACTGGCAATCGACGGGCGCCGCCGCCGGGTACATGCAACTGGCGTCGAGCCTGGCCGGAGTGGCCAACCTGACCGCCCTGGAAAACGCCGACGGCCACCCCGCCGACCAGGTCACCGCCGCACTTTCGTTGATCGGCCTCCCGGACGTGTCCGACCGGAGCCGCTCCGCGGTCACCTCGCTCGCCCTTTCGCTACGCCAAAGCTCGGGCGCGTGGCCGGCCCAGCAGATTGTCACCCTCGCCCTGTTGTCCCCCGAATTCGCAATGAACTGATAGAGGAGACCTCGTGCCCCTGACACTCGACCGTCGGCAGTTCCTCACCGGCGTGCTCGGCGGTGGCGTGGCGACCGGCCTTGTCCGCTTCACCGGCCTGAGCTCGCTGCTGAGCATCGCCGAGGCATCGGCGTCCACCGTCCCGCGCAACGGCCCCTTCGTGCTCTGCACCCTTTACGGGGGCAATGACGGGCTGAACACCGTCATCCCCTACGAGAGCGGTATCTACCGGGACTGGCGCCAGTCCCTGGCCATCCCGGGCGACCAGGTGCTCCCGCTGGGCGACGACGGGTCGGGCCAACTCGGCTTCCACCCCTCCCTGGCCGGGCTGCATTCGCTGTGGAAGGAGGGGAAGGTCGCCGTCATCAGCGGGGTCGAGTACCCCCATCCCAACTTCAGCCACTTCGCCTCCCAAACGATCTGGCAAACCGCCCGCCTCTCCGCCGACCCGGACGCCGGCTGGCTCGGCCGTTGGCTCGACGCCACCGGCACCGACCCGTTCCGGGCCCTCTCGGTCGGCCCCACCCTTCCGCCCGCCCTGGTCGGCTACAACCAGCAAGCCAGCTCGGTGGTGGACTCAACGCAGGCCAATGCCCAGCTCCCAGGCCAGAACCCCGCCTTCACCGGCGCCTACAAACAGCTCATGAAGAGCTTCCCGGGCGAGCCCGCCCTCCAGGCCGGTCAAGCCAATTCCGGCGGCAACCTCATGCTGATAGGGACCAAGGCGGCCGACGCGCTCAGCCACGAACAACCTCCGGCCGCCCCCGCGGGCAGCGACCCCGGCGACATCGGCACCCAGCTCGACATCGTGGCCGAGCTGATCAGCTACGGCTTGCCCACCAGCGTCTACAGCGTCAGCTGGTCGAGCTTCGACACCCACTCCAACCAGGCCAACACCCACGCCGAAATGCTCGCGTCCCTCGACGCCGCCGTCACGGGCTTCATGACCGCGTTCCCTAAGGCGGCCCCGGGCAAGAGCCCCGTGATCGTGATCTGCAGCGAGTTCGGCCGCACGCCCAAGATGAACGCCAGCCTCGGGACGGACCACAGCTCGGCTAGCGTCGTACTGGCTGTCGGGCCAGCCGTGAAGGGCGGCTTTTACGGCGCTACCCCCAGCTTCACCAAGCTCGACCCCTACGGGAACCTCATCTTCACCACGGACTTCCGCCGGGTTTACGCCACCGTCCTGGAGCAGATCCTCGGCATGGGGTCAGTGTCGTCCGTCCTCGACGGCCCCTTCCGGCCCATCGACTTCTTGTAAACCGACCGCCCTCGCCCGGCCCTCGTCGGTCAGTCAGCCAAGTCGTTAGAAGCTCTGGGACGGGCCGCCACCGGCGTACAGTGGCGCCGTGGTCAGCAAGCCCGACGACGAGGGGACCGTCGTCGAAGCCGCCGGGCGCGAAGTGCCCATCACCAGCCCCGACAAGGTCCTCTTCCCCGAGCGGGGCGAGACCAAGCTGGACCTGGTCCGCTACTACCAGGCGGTAGAAGAGCCGCTGCTGAGAGCGATGGGTGGCCGCCCGGTCCTGCTCCAGCGCTTCCCCCACGGCGCCACCGGCCCGTCGTTCTTCCAAAAGCGCGTGCCGGAGCACCACCCTGATTGGCTCGAAACGGCGGTCGTGTCCACCCCCAACGGCACCACTTCGCAAGCCCTGGTCGCCCGTGACCTGGCCCACGTGCTCTGGGCGGTCAACTTGGCCTGCCTCGGTTTCCACGTATGGCCCTCGCGGGCGGCCGACCCCGACCACGCCGATCAGTTACGCATCGACCTCGACCCCACCCCGGGGGTCAGCTTCGCCATGGTCCAAGAGGCCGCGCAGGAAGTGCACGACCTCTTCGAGGAGCTGGGCGTGGTGGCGCTGCCCAAGACCACCGGCAACCGGGGCATCCATGTCTTCGTTGGTCTAGAACCCCGCTGGACCTCGGTCGACGTCAGGGCGGCGGCCGTAGCCGTGGCCCGGGAACTCGAACGCCGCCGGCCCGACCTCATCACCGCGGCGTGGTGGAAGGAGGAGCGGGGGACGCGGGTTTTCGTCGACTTCAACCAAAACGCCCCCCACAAGACCATCTTCGGGGCGTGGTCGGTCCGGGCCCGCCCCGGCGCCCAGGTTTCCACGCCGTTCCGCTGGGACGAGCTGTGGTCCATCGGGCCCGACGACCTGACTATCGCCAACGTGCCCGCCCGGGCCGCCAAGGTGGGCGACCCGTGGGCGGCGATGACCGAGGAGCCCCAGTCGCTGGTACCGGTGCTGGCCCTGCACGAGCGGGACCGGGCCGCCGGTCTAGCGGACGCACCGTGGCCGCCGGTGTACCCGAAGATGCCGGGCGAGCCGCCCCGGGTGGCCCCCAGCCGGGCCAAGAAGCCCGGTCCGTGACCGCCCCCGGCACCTACTTCCGATGCCGGGGGTGCGGGGCGGCTTACGCCCTCGACGAGGGCGCCTGGCGGTGCCGGTGCGGAGGCCTGTTCGACCTGGAGCTCCCACTTCCAGACAACGCCTTTGCCGATCTCCGGGCTGCTGGCCTCGGGGGGCAGCCCTGGTCACTGTGGCGCTACCGCACGGCTCTCCCGTTCTCCGCCTCGGCCACCGGTTGGCAGGACGTGACGATGGGAGAGGGCGCCACGCCCCTGGTCGCCGTCGATGGTGGCCTGCGGCTGAAGCTCGACTTCTTGATGCCGACACTCTCGTTCAAGGACCGGGGCTCGGTGGTGCTCGTGGCCAAGGCGGCCGAGATCGGTGTGCGGCGCCTTGTCGCCGACAGCAGCGGCAATGCTGGCGCCTCCATCGCCGCCTACGCGGCGCGCGCCGGTATGGCCGCCGAGGTGTTCGTCCCCGCCGCCACATCGGAAAAAAAAGTGGCGCAGCTGCGGGGCTACGGGGCCACCGTGCACAGCGTGGCCGGTTCGCGTGCCGAGGCCGCCTCGGCCGCCATCGACCATGTCGAAGCCACGGGCACCTTCTACGCCAGCCACGTCTACAACCCGCTTTTCCACCACGGGACCAAGACTTTCGCCTTCGAGCTGTGGGAACAGCTCGGGGGACGCCTGCCCGCCACGGTCCTGGTCCCTGCGGGCAACGGCACCCTGCTCATCGGGGCGAGCATCGGTTTCAAAGAACTGGCCGCGGCCGGGCTCATCCAACACCCGCCCCGGCTGGTGGCCGTGCAGGCCGAGCGATGTGCGCCGCTGGCCTACGCGACCGGGGCCGCCTCCCCGGCCGGGGGGGCCGCTACCGCGGCCGAAGGGATCGCCATCGCCGAGCCCGCCCGTCTGAGGCAGATGCTGGACGCTGTCTCCGAGAGCGGGGGGACGGTGATCACGGCGACCGAACCGGGCATCGCCTCTGCCCGTCGGTCGTTGGCCCGCAGAGGGATCGACGTCGAGCCGACGGCCGCGATCACCTATGCGGCGTGGCTCGAATGGCCCGAGGCACCCGCCGCGTCCAGCACCCTCCTAGCCATGACCGGTGCGGGGCTCAAGTCCCCGCTACCGTCCCATCGGGCCGCCATGGCCCCACAGCCCGAGGAGGAGCACGAAAAATGACCGTTACGAGCTCGAGCCCTTTTTATAACGTCCGCGATTACGGGGCCACCGGCGACGCCAGGACCGATGACACCGCCGCCATCACCGAGGCGATCAGCGCAGCCGGCCCGACGTCAGCTCCCACCGGTAATACCGTGTATTTCCCGGCCGGCAAGTACCTCGTCACCTCCAGCCTCGCCGTCCCCCCGGCTCTCACGCTGCAGGGCGCGGGCTGGAACACGCCCGGTGCGCAGGTCAACACGTTCGCCGGCAGCTGGATTTTCGTTGAGGCGGGCGCCGGTTTCAGCCCTGTGACCGTCTCGGGCAGCGGCGGCGCGGTCAAATCTCTGGGGTTCAACGTCCCCAACCAGAGCACGGCGGGGCCACCGGCGAGCGCCCAACCGATGATCCTGGTCGGGGCCAACAATGCCCTGATAGAGGACATCTGCCTTTACAACCCCTACGGCGGGATCTACATTAACAACGCCGCGCAAGCCTCCGTTCGGCGGATCTTCGGTCAACCGGTCCAGTACGGGATAGTCATCGACGGGTCGCGCGACACCAATTACATCGACACCGTGCATTTCTGGCCCTACTACCAACCGACAACGACGACCGTGGCGTCCTACCAGCTGGCCAACGGCGTCGCCATATGCCTCTTGCGCTGTGACAACCCCCATCTCAGCAACATCTTCGCCTTTAACTACAACAAGGGCCTGAGCCTTTCCAGCTCGTCGACCGGCATCCCTCACAAAGTCCACCTCATGAACGCGGACTTCGACCGGTGCGTGACCGGGGTCCATATCGGCTCGCCCGGTGCCCCGGGATCCGCCGCCACCATCCAAATGGTAAACGTGACCGTACAGTCGCCCACCGGGCCCGGCGTGCCCACGGGCAACGGGATCTGGGTCGAGACGCCGGCCGCTTATGCCATGGTCCAGGCATCCAACGTCCGCATTTCCAATTCGGGCCTGAGCGCCGTCCGCATCGACGCCGACAACGTGAATTTCTTCGGTGAAAACGTCTCCCTGGAGAACTGGCACGGCAACGCCGGTTTCTACATCGCGTCGGCCTCTTCGTTCGCCCATCTGGGCGTGGGCTGCACTGCCGGTGACGCGCCTTACGCGCCGCGCTCTCAGTTCCGCCGTCCCCAGCTCGCATAGGCTGTGTGCTGTGGCGTACCGCAATGTCCTCGGCGAAGAGCTGCAACCGTGCGGCTTCGAGCCGCTCACCGGGTTTTACCGCGACGGGTGTTGCTCGAGCGGCCCCGAGGACTTCGGCTCCCACACCATTTGCGCCGTCGTAACCGCCGAGTTCCTCGAGCACCAACGCCGGATCGGCAATGACCTCATCACCCCGGTCCCCGCGTACCGGTTCCCCGGCCTCGTACCCGGAGACCGCTGGTGCGTCACCGCCGCCAACTGGTTGCGGGCCTATAGGGACGGTGCGGCGTGCTTCGTGGTCCTCGCCTCGACCAACGAGGCCACCCTCGAGATCGTGCCCCGCAAGGCGCTCGAGGAGCACGCCGTGGACGTACCACCGAGCCTGCATGGCCTCGAGGGCCCTCTGGAGCACTGAAGCTGAACAGAGGGCTTTACGCTGAGCAATCAGTCGTTGTGGTGCGAGCGGCCGAGCACCTGACCGTCGCGTAGTACCGAGACGGGCCCGTCCTCGCTCACGGCGATGACTATGGCGTGCGGGTCGTCCCGGCTGTAGCGGCGACCAGACGTGTGCCGGGTACCGCCTATGGCCGCGACGGTATCTTCAGCGGTCCGGCTCGGGACCAGGCGGACGCCGAGCCGGCGTAGCACCCCGTCGGCGTCGAACATCGCCGCGCCGTCGACCTGGCCCAGGGCATGGCGCAGCGGGGCGAGGTGGGCGGCGCGGCGGATTTCCAGGGGCGGCGGCACCGGTAAGCGTTCCTCGACCGGCGGACCGGGCCCTCCACCAGGGCGGTAGATAAGCAGCGACCCGATGCCAAAGGACCCGAGGTCGTGCACGGCGAACTCGAGCATCGCCGCCAGCACTTTGCGCTCGTTGTCCGCCCGATAGTCGATGACAGAGTCGACCCAGGTGGTCACGGGGGGCTCGTGGTGCCAGCGCAAGCCCTCCCAGCGCAGCACGCCGAAGTGCCCGACCACCCGGACCGACCCCGATGGGTGACGCTGTACGACCGTCGCCCCGAGCACGCTGGCCAGTACCACCAGGTCCCGCTCCGAACCGGCGGGCCGGTCGAAGACCAGCCATTCGGTCGTGCCGTCCGTGCGCCGCAGCACCCAGCTCGACAGCCCGTCGGCAAAACGGCGCGCCGCCGGGAGCGGTTGGCGGCCCAACGGCTGGCGGATGATGTCGAGCTGTGTCCCCGAAGCCCACGTGGCTGGGTCCGATGTTGGGTCGAGGACCGTGCCGCCGCTGAAGATCCGCCGCTCGTGGACGGGCGGGCGCAGGGCATGGTCGATCTCCTCCACCAGCACCGCCCAGGAGGCCTCCGTCCCAACCTGGCGTAGCCCGCTCTCGACGAGCTCCTCGCCGAGGCGCCGTAGGCGGGGCCCGGCTGCTGGCGCGGCTGTCATCCCTGGGGAAGGAGGCTGTCGGTAAAGTCGTCCGAGGCCAGTGGGGGTGCCTTTCCGTCGAAGAGGCCGCCCTGGGCCATGATCTGGGTGATCCCGCTGAAACTGGCGTCGGACAAGGTGCCCCACTGGCCCGACGGGGTGAGGAATGTGGGCGCCGTAGCGTTCCCTGTGGCCACCACGACATTCTGGCTGGTCGCCAGGAAGGAATGGTTGTCCTCGATCAAGATTTTTTCGGCTTGGGCCGGGTGGTGGGCCGAGAAGATGTAGCCCTGAGCCAATGCCGCCAGTCCCCGGCGCAGGACCGACGCGCTGGTGGCGATCTCTTTGTCGCTCGCCACCAGCGAGTCGTCGGGAAAACTGGCCGCCGCCCCCAGGTAGTTGCGGATCGGGAACAGCCGGAGCTTGGCCCCCCCCAGTTCGGCAGTGACGTCGTCGACGCCGCCGAACATGGTCGTGTAAGCGACCCGCCTGGCCTCCAACGCCTGGTACGCCGAAGTGTTGAGGACTACCTGGCGGAACACGGGGTGGGCCACGCCCACCTTCTTGAAAATGGCGTCGATGATGGGCTCGTCGCTCGGTACCCCGAAGCCGCCGTACAGTTTGCCGCTCAGCTGCGCCGGGCTGGTGTACGGCGAAGACTGCAGGACGGCCAGCTCTATGGTGTCCTTCTGGGCCAGGCCCGCCACCGCCCTGTACTTGAGCCCCGAAGCGCGGTAGGCGGGGATGCTGGGAGGGTACGTGAAGGCCAGGTCGGTCTTGCCCGCCTCGATCAGGGTCTCCCCCGGAGTGCCGCTATAAGGGATTATGACGGGCTTAATGCCCTCCCTGGCGAAGTACCCCTTGTTGATCGCCACGTAGATGCCGAGGAAATCAACGTTGGGCGTCCAGTCCAAGGCGATGCGCAACGGTTGCAGGCCGCTCGCCACCGACGGCGCGCTTATTACGGCCGGGGTGAGGGCAAGACCGATGACGAGGGTCGCCGAAGCGGCCCGTCGGGCCAGTGGGAGCATTGGTTTGGTGTCCTTGTGTGTGCGGGTGACCTTTTATGACTGGGCCGGCTATGCGTGAGCCAGCTCTAACGACGACGCCATCGCCGTCGCCAGTTGGTGGCGCAGGCGGGCCTCGAGGGCCTGGAAAACCTCGTCCTCGCGTTGGCCCAGCCGCCGGGGCCGGGGCAGGTCGACCTCCAGGACGGAGGCGACCCGGCCGGGGCGGGGCGTCATCACGTACACCCGGTCGGAAAGGAACACGGCCTCGGTGATGTCGTGGGTGACCAGCAGGACCGTGGCCCCGAACTCGGCCCATACCTTGCTCAACCATTGCTGCAGGTCGGCCCGCGTGATCCCGTCAAGAGCGCCAAAAGGCTCGTCCAGGAGCATGAGCGGATGGCCGGCGATAACGGTGCGCAAGAACGCCGCCCGCTGGCGCATCCCGCCTGACAGCTGCCACGGCCAGGCCTGCGCGAACTCGCCCAAGCCGAAGCGCTCCAGCATCGGCAACGCCTGCCTGCGTGCCTCTTTGCGGCCGGTCCCGGCCAGTTCAAGGGGGAGCACGACGTTGTCCAACACCCTGCGCCAGCCGAGAAGGGCGTCGTGCTGGGGCATGTAGGCGCTGGCGCCCAGGCGGTCGTCGAGGTCCACGCCGTTGATCAGCACCTCCCCGGCGCTCGGGTGCGCCAGACCGGCGACGACATTGAAAAGGGTGCTTTTCCCGCAGCCGCTCGGGCCGATGAGGGACACGAACTCGCCCGCGCCGGCGAACAAGTCGACGGACTCCAGGGCGACCACCTCGCCTTCGCCGGCCGGGAACCTCTTGGCGATCCCGTGCACGGCCAGGGTCGCCGCCCGCCCCGCCTCCAGGAGAGGTCCCGGCTTCAGTACCGGCCCCGCGGTCACCGCCGGGCCCGCCACGGCGTGGCCAGGCGCTCAATGACGCCCACGAGGGCGAAGAGCGCGATGGTGAGCAAGGCGATCACGAACACGGCCCCCAGCACCAGGTCCATCCTGACCGGTGCATTGTGGATGGCCTCGGTCATGTAGACCCCTCACCCCTGCATGCCACCGACGAACTCGGCGACGCTGGCGGCGCTGTAGGCGTAGGTCACCGAGATTTTTAGGCCGGTGAAGAACTGGGGCAGGGCGTTTGGCAATTTCACCCGGGTCAGGAGCTGCCACCGGCCGGCGCGCATCGTGCGCAGCAGGTTGATGGCGTCAGGGTCGGCCGACCCGAGCCCCTGTACCAGCCCCACGGTGATGGGGAAGAAGCTGAACAGGGCGACCAGGATGATCTTGGGGAGCAGGCCGAAACCCCACCACACCAGTACGAGCGGCGCCAAAGCGATTATCGGGACCGTCTGAGAGGCGACTATTACCGGGTAAAAGCTCCCTCGCACGCTACGGAACGAGTCGATCGACACCGCTATCAACACCGCCACCACGACGGCGACGGTCATACCTAGGACGGCCTCTTCGGTGGTCACACCGATGGCCGGCCAAATGTCGGCCCGGTCGTCCCAACTGGACCGGCTGATTAGCCACGGGCCGGGGAGCAGCTGGGGGTTGATGCTGTCGGCGGTCACCACCAGCTGCCACAGAGCCAGGCCGGCGGCAATGAGCAGGGACGGGGGGGTAGCAGTGCGCAACCACCTGCGGGCCGAACGCGCCGCCGACGGGGCCGGCACCGGCTGTCCCAGCGCGGGGAAGCCGGCGGGCTGGCCTCGTCTGGGCTGGCCTCGTCTGGGCGCGTCTAAAACGGTCACCTGCCGTCACCGGCGCGAGTGCTCCGCCCGAGGGTCCTGGTGCTGGCCATGAGACTGACTCCCTTCGCTGGCATTACCCAGATCAGGTACAAGGGTCTGCGGTCTTGCCGCACTCTCAGCGCCGAAGCGCTCCCCTGTCATTTGCGGGTTGGTACTTCGCCACAGCATAGCCCCGCTCGGGTACTAGGACTAGGGGGCCGTTATCCCGAGCCGGGCGACGATGGGGCGTTCTATGGCGCTCACGGCGTTGTACAGAAGGATCGACACCGTCGTGATGGCAACGACGGCGGCCCACAGCATCGAGTAGTTGGCAGTCGACGAAGACGTGACCATCAGGTCCCCGAGGCCCTGACCGGTGGAGAGCCATTCAGCCAGGATGGCCCCGAGCAAAGCGCCCGGGGCGGCGATCCGGGCCGAAGCGAAGATGGCCGGCAGAGCGTACGGGAACCGCGCCTTGCGCAGCACCTCGAAGTCGCTGGCGCCGTAGGCGGCGAACAGGTCATGGGCGACCGCGGGCGCCGACCGGAGCCCCTGGGCCACGTTCACGAGCGTCGGGAAGAACGTCACCACGCCGGCGATTACGGTGACCGACAGCAGGCCCTGGCCGAGGACCAGGGTGAGGATCGGCACCATCGCCACCAGGGGGACCGAGCGCAGGGCGATGGCTACGGGCATAACCGTCTGAGCGACGTCCCGGCGCATGACCACGGCCAGGGCGACGGCGACGGCGACGGCCGTACCGCCGACGTAACCGAGGGCGGCGTCCCGTACGGTTATCCCGAGGGCCGAAAGCAGCTCCGACCGGTTGGCGCCGGCACCAGGAGCGGTGGCCAGGTAGTCGTAGACGGCCACCGGGCCCTTGGCGACGAACGAGCTCAAGTGGAACACGTCGATGGCGCCCTGCCAGATCCCGCACATGACGCCGAGGCTGAGCACGCTCACCCCGAGCGTGCGGCCCAGGCGGGCCACGGCGGCCAGCGTCCTCGGGCGCCCGCTGCTCACCGAGCGCTCCTGTGCCTGGGTGCCCAGGGCGTGAGCATCCGGCCCACCAGCGATACCAGCAGGTACGCGGCCCCGGCCACGGCCGTGGCCACCAGGGCGATGGCGAAAGCGCGCCGAGAGTTGAGGTCCTCGTTGGCGCTGATCAAGGCCACCCCGAGGCCCTGGGACGCGCCGAGGTACTCGCCCACTATCGCCCCCAGGACGGCGGCCGGGCCGGAGATGGCCAGCCCGGCGAAGGCGGCGGGGAGGGCCGAACGGATGCGGACCTTGTACAGCTGGCGCCAACGACCGCCGCCATAGACCCTTACCAGGTCGAGGCTGGCCCGGTCGGCACTGCGCAGCCCTACCAGGCAGCCCACGAGCGTCGTGAAGACCACCGACAGGCCGGCCAGTGTGGCCTGCGGAGCGGTCCCGGACAGGATTATCTCGAGGACCGGGCCGAT
>Ga0181517_10003908_pt1 | contig 13891 bp, 22 predicted proteins | sample PEATcosm2014_Bin_31_FD_119748 | JGI IMG/M metagenome (GOLD analysis project Ga0181517, IMG submission 119748) | Peatland microbial communities from MTU Mesocosm Facility, Houghton, MI, USA - PEATcosm2014_Bin01_30_metaG | ecosystem: Environmental > Terrestrial > Soil > Wetlands > Peat | place... | reverse complement strand
CACGCCGTTCTTCAAGGGCTACCGGCCGCAGTTCTACTTCCGCACGACGGACGTGACGGGTGTGGCGCAGTTGCCCGAGGGCGTGGAGATGGTGATGCCGGGCGACAACGTTCAGCTTGAAGTGGAGCTGATTACGCCGGTGGCTTTGGAAAAGGGCTTGCGGTTTGCCATCCGCGAAGGCGGACGTACGGTGGGCGCGGGCACGGTTTCGGAAATTATCAAGTAAGAACAGATGACAGGTGACAGATTACAGATGACAGTCCGGGTTTCAAACTGACGACTGTCATCTGTAACCTGAAATCTGGCTGCTGCGGTTCAAGGATGGGCAGGCATGGTAGGTCAAAGAATACGCATCCGGTTGAAGGCATACGACTATCGCGTGCTGGATACCTCGACCGGCGAGATTGTGGAAACGGCCAAGCGCACCGGAGCAACGGTGGCTGGTCCGATCCCCTTGCCGACGATGAAGAACAAGTATTGCGTGCTGCGTTCGCCGCACGTGGACAAGAAATCGCGCGAGGCATTTGAGATCCGCACGCACAAGCGTCTGATCGACATTCTCGAGCCGACCCAGCAGACCGTGGACGCGCTGATGAAGCTCGATCTGCCGGCCGGTGTCGATGTCGAGATCAAGGCTTTTGAGAAGTAGCTTCTAGCTGCTAGCTCCTAGCTTCTAGCCAGGAAGGTGCAGCAGAGAAGTTGGAAGTAAGACGTAATGTACGTTGAGCAGGCTGAGCTAGAGGCTAATAGCTAGAAGCTAGCGGCTCGTCAAACGTCCGGCAGTGCGGTGGAAACTGCATCGCATGATGAGGTGAGGAAGACATGGCAGTTACAGGGATTCTGGGTAAAAAGATCGGCATGACGCAGGTCTTCGACGAAAAGGGCGATGTGCATCCGATTACGGTGCTGCAGGCCGGCCCTTGCGTGATTACGCAACTGAAGACGCTGGCCAAGGATGGCTACGAGGCCGCGCAGATTGGCCTGGTGGAATTCATCAAGGACAAGAACGTGACCAAGCCGCAGGCCGGCCACTTTGCCAAGTGCGAAGCGCCGCCGGTGAAGGTGATCCGCGAAGTTCCGCTGGAACTGGACGCCGATGGCGTGGTTGCAACCAAGGCGGGCGACCGGGTTCTGGTGGACATCTTCTCGGATGCGCGTTTTGTGGACGTGATCGGGACTTCGAAAGGCCGCGGGTTTGCCGGCGTTGTGCGCAGGCATGGTTTTGCGGGCGGGCCGAAGTCGCACGGACATATGTTTCAGGTCCAGGGCTCGATCGGCGCCAGCAGCTATCCGTCCAGGGTGTTTCCAGGGCAGCGCATGCCGGGACATATGGGCGCGGAGCAGGTGACGGTACGCAATCTGCGCATTCGTGGAATCGACCTGGAAGAGAATCTTTTGATGGTCGAAGGCGCGGTCCCCGGGTCGCGTGAAGGATATGTGCTGATTTCGAAGGCCAAGATTCCGCCGCGCGAGCGCCGTGGTTTTGCCGGGTCCGGCACGGTGGATCCGTTGAAGGCTTCGAAGAAGGCCGGCGGCAAGAGGAAGTAGGACAAGCTGCTAGCTTCTAGCCTCTAGCTTGCTTGAGGTGGAACGGGCAGCGATGGCAGTACAAAGATTTTCAAGCCTGATAAGTGAATGGCTAAGTCCTAGCAGGCAAGGGCTAGTAGCTAGAAGCTGGCAGCTAGAAGCTGATTGGAAAAGACGATGGCAAATGTGGATGTAGTAAACATGAGCGGCGAAAAGGTGGGCTCGATTGAGCTGGCCGATGCGCTGTTCGGACCCGACCAGGTGAACGAGTCCCTGCTGTGGGAGGCGGTGAAGCACTACCGTGCTTCTCTGCGCCAGGGCACGGCGGACACCAAGAGCCGCACCGAAGTTGCCGGCTCGGGCAAGAAGCTTTGGAAGCAGAAGGGCACCGGCCGCGCCCGTATCGGTTCGGTTCGCTCGCCTCTGTGGCGCCATGGCTACACGGTTCACGGACCGCAGCCGCGCAGCTACGACTACGCCTTCCCGCGCAAAAAGCTGCTCGGCGCCCTGCGCTCCGCGCTGGCCGCAAAGCTGGCCGACGGCAAGCTGACGGTTGTGGATTCGCTGGAGCTGAAGGAACCCAAGACCAAGCTTTACCGCGCGGCCCTGGACAAGCTGGAAGTGACGCGCACCGCCCTGCTGGTGGAAAACGGCAAGACCCTGACGCAGAACCTTCTGCTGGGCGCGCGCAACCTGCATGGCGTGGAACTGGTTCTGAACAACGAAGTGCATCCCTACGATCTGCTGCGCTACGAGCGGGCCATCTTCTCAACGGCCGCCCTTGAACAGTTGACGGAGATGCTCGAGAAGAATGCGTCAAAACGCAATACGGGGCGCAAGCTCGCCGCGGCAACGGAGGCAGCGTAATGCCGACACTTTATAACGTAATTCGCAAGCCGCTGATTACCGAAAAGGGCCTGAGCGTCAAAGAAACCGAGGGGACGCTGGTGTTTGAAGTAGCACCGGAAGCCAGCAAAACCGCAGTCAAGCAGGCGGTTGAGGCTCTCTTCAAGGTGAAGGTCTCAACGGTCCGCACCGCCAACGTGGTCGGCAAAGAGCGCCGCCGGGGCAAGTTCGCGGGCTTCCGTCCGGATTGGAAGAAGGCTTACGTCCGGCTGAAGGCCGGCGAAAAGCTGCCCGAGTATGTGAGCAACCTGTAAGAGACGAGTTCACGGTTCGTAGTTCACAGTTCGCAATGGGGCCGAATCCCAGTCGCCAACCAAGTGAAAGCTACGAACTACGAACTACGAACTGGGAACTGTAGGAAAAAGACAATGGCAATCAAGACATACAGACCGATAACGCCGACGCTGCGGTTCAAGACTACGCAGGTCAACGACGACCTGACGACGGATACGCCGCACAAGCCGCTTCTGACGATCCGGAAACGTACCGGCGGACGCAGCAACACCGGCCGGATGAACGTACGTCACCAGGGCGGCGGTCATAAGCAGCAGATCCGCCTGATCGACTTCAAGCGCGACAAGTTTGGCGTGCCGGGCAAGGTGGCCACCATCGAGTACGACCCCAACCGGTCGGCTCGCATTGCCCTGGTGCACTATGCCGACGGCGAGAAGCGCTACATTCTGCAGCCCGTGGGGCTGAAGGTTGGCGCGACGGTGACCTCGGGGCCCGAGGCCGACATTCTCATCGGCAACGCGCTGCCGCTCAAGAACATTCCTTCCGGCACCACGGTGCACGCTATCGAGCTTCGGCCCGGCAAAGGCGCGCAGATGGCGCGTTCGGCTGGAACCCAGGCTCAGCTGGTGGCCAAAGAGGGCGACTACGCCCTGCTCAAGCTGCCTTCGGGCGAGACCCGCAAGGTGCTGGTTGAGTGCCTGGCGACGATCGGCCAGGTGGGGAACACGGATCACGAAAACATCTCCATCGGCAAGGCGGGCCGCAACCGTTGGAAGGGCATTCGCCCGGCCAACCGCGGCGTGGTGATGAACCCGGTGGATCACCCGCACGGCGGCGGCGAGGGCAAGACCTCGGGCGGCCGTCATCCGGTGACCCCGTGGGGCCAGCCGACACGCGGATACAAGACGCGCAACAACAAGCGGACCGATGCGTTTATCGTCAGCCGCCGGGCGAAGTAGAAAAGCAGCCGCCAGCTTCTAGCTTCTAGCTTTTAGCTGACTGCGGCACAAAAGAGATTCAGGGCGATAGCCGGCCAATAGCATGAGGGTTTTGAAGCTAGAGGCTAGAAGCTAGAAGCTAGGAGCTGATTTTATGGCACGTTCGACAAAAAAAGGTCCGTTTGTGGATGCGCACTTGACCGTAAAGATCGAGGTGCTGAACCAGGCCAATGACAAGAAGGTGGTCAAGACCTGGTCGCGGCGCTCGACCATCTTTCCCGAGTTCGTGGGCCACACCATCGCCGTACACAACGGCAAAAAGTTCATCCCGGTGTACGTGACGGAGAACATGGTAGGACACAAGCTGGGTGAGTTTGCGCCGACGCGCATCTTCAAGGGCCACACCGGCGGCAGCAAGGCCGCCGAGACCGGCGCGAAGCCGCGGTAGAAATGCAGCTTTTAGCTCCTAGCTTCTAGCTTCCAGCTAGATATCGCAAGAGCTAAGGCCTGCCGGGAAACGGAACAAGCTAGAGGCTAGAGGCTAGTAGCTAGAGGCTAGCAGCTGATTTTGAGGAAGAGACCAATGGCAGTCGAGACAAAAGAGTACAGGGCCGAGGCCAGGTTCCAGCGCGTGTCGCCGCAAAAGGCGCGCCTGGTGCTGGACCTGATCAAGGGCCGGGGGGTCGAGGAAGCGCTTACCGTCGCGGCCTTCACCAAGAAGCGCATTGCCCCGGTGATTCACAAGCTGTTGACCTCGGCGGTGGACAACGCCAAGTACGTGGCCGGCGAGCAGGGCATCGATCTGGACGTGGACAACCTCTACGTCAAGCTGGCCCTGGCCAACGACGGACCGCGCATGAAGCGCATTCGGCCGGCACCTATGGGCCGGGCCTATCGCTACCAGCGCAGGCTGACGCACATCGTTTTGTCGGTGGCCGAGCGCGCCGCAAAGGCTGGCCTGGTAACCAAGGCAGAGGAGCCTGCGGCCAAGGTGACAAAGCCCAAGGCCGATGCGCCGAAGGCAGCCAAGAAGCAGGCCGCGGCGCCGAAGACGGCAGCCAAGGCAACCAAGAAAAAGGCCGCAGCAAAGGCCTAGAGGGTTTTGAGGAAAAGCATATGGGACAGAAAGTCCATCCTTACGGATTCCGGCTGGGAGTGAACAAGCCGTGGCGTTCGCGCTGGTTCACCGAGCGCGACTTTGACAAGCTCCTGGTTGAGGACGTGAAGCTCAAGGCTGAGCTGCGCGAAAAGCTGAAGGCTGCAGGCGTCAGCTCGGTGGAAATCGAGCGGCCGGGCAACAAGCTGCGCTTCCTGATCCGCACCGCGCGTCCGGGTATCGTGATCGGCCGCAAGGGCGCGGAGATTGAGAAGCTCAAGGCCGACCTGGGCAAGCGTACCAGCCGTGATGTGTTTATCGACATCATGGAGGTGAACAAGCCGGAGCTGGATGCACAGCTGGTCTCGGAGAACATCGCGCTGCAACTGGAAAAGCGCGTCAGTTTCCGCCGCGCCATGCGCAAGAGTGTCGATTCGGCGCTGCGCTTCGGCTGCAAGGGGATCAAGGTGCGCGTCTCGGGCCGGTTGAACGGCAACGAAATCGCGCGCTCCGAGTGGTACCTGCAGGGCCGTTTGCCGCTGCACACGCTCCGGGCCGACATTGACTACGGTTTCACCGAGGCGCATACCACCTACGGCGTAATCGGCGTCAAGACCTGGATCTATCGCGGCGACATTTACGAGCAGAAGCGCCGTCAGGCGCCGCCGGTTGGTACGTCGGTATTTTAAGAGCAGTTCATAGTTCACAGTTCGTAGTTCACAGTCGCGAATCCGGCTGGTGGGCTTCAGGAACTGAGAACTGCGAACTCAGAACTGTGAACTGGTTTCGAGGGTTTCGCTATGTTGATGCCAAAGAAGGTGAAGTTCCGCAAGCAGCAGAAGGGCAAAAGGCGCGGTAAGGCGTGGCGCGGCTCTTCTCTGTCCTTCGGTGAGTACGGTTTGAAGGTGCTGGAGTGCGGTTACATAACCGACCGGCAGATTGAAGCCAGCCGTATCGCCATGACCCGTTTCATCAAGCGCGGCGGCAAGATCTGGCTCCGTCTGTTCCCAGACAAGCCGATCACCAAGAAGCCGGCCGAAGTAAGAATGGGCTCGGGCAAAGGCGCGCTGGATCATTGGGTGGCCGTGGTGCGGCCGGGCAAGATCCTGTTCGAGATGGAAGGCGTTTCCCCGGATGTTGCCGAGGAAGCCATGCGTCTGGCGTCGAACAAGCTGCCGCTCAGGACCAAGTTTGTGATGCGGCCGGGCGCCGTAAGGGCTGAAGCCGCAGCCAAGTAGAAATGCAGCTTTAAGCTGCTAGCCTCCAGCTTCTAGCTCTTCAAGTTGAATCGAAGAGTCAGGCGCAAGCAGGATGAGGCTAGAAGCTAGCAGCTAGAAGCTAGGAGCTAAGAGAAGATGGAACTCGAAAAGATTCGCAATCTGAGCGACGAGGAACTGGCGCACCAGGTGAAGACCACCGCGGAGCAACTGTTCCGGCTGCGCTTTCAGGTCTCGCTGGGGCAGAACGACGGAGTGAAGAAGCTTCGCCAACTGCGCAAGGAGATCGCCCAAATCAAAACCGTGGCCCGCGAGCGCGAGCTGGGTATCCGCGGCGCAGCCAAGGATGCCGCGGCAGAAACCACGAAGGGAGCCAGCTAAGCCATGACGACAACAACGGAAGCGGTGCAGGCGCCCACAACCGGAGCGCGGCGCAATGAGAAGGTAGGCCAGGTGGTTTCGACCAAGATGCAAAAGACCATCGTGGTCGAGGTCGAGATGCGCAAGGCTCACCCTAAATACAAGCGGATCATCCGCAGCACCAAGAAGTTTTATGCCCACGACGAGCAGAGCTCGGCGCGCATGGGCGACGTGGTGCGCATCCGCGAGACCCGTCCGCTGAGCAAGCTGAAGCGGTGGGCATTGGAAGAGATCGTGCGGCGCTCGTCGCTGGCACAAATTGAAGATACGGCGCCCAAGGTAACCGACGTCGCTGCCAACTAAGCGAAGCGAGTAAGGAGAAGAACCCATGGCTGTGCAAATGAGAACCATGCTCGCGGTGGCCGACAACTCCGGCGCGCGCAAGCTGCAAGTAATTCTGCCCCTGGGCGGAGGATTGGGCAAGAAGGCCGGCCTCGGCGACATCGTCACCGCGGCGGTCAAGGAAACCTCGCCCGACGGGACCGTGAAGAAGGGCACCGTGGTGAAGGCGGTCATCGTCCGCACCCGGTTGGCGCATCGCCGGAAAGACGGCAGCTACATCCGCTTCGACGAGAACGCGGCGGTAGTGATCAACGACGCCAATGAGCCGGTAGGCACGCGCGTTTTTGGGCCGGTGGCCCGCGAGTTGCGCGAAAAGAAGTTCCTCAAGATCGTTTCGTTAGCGCCGGAAGTAGTGTAAAGGCAGTTCACAGTTCGTAGTTCGCAGTTCTTAGAGGCTGCGTGGCGAGACTGAGAACTCTGAACTAAGAACTACGAACTGCATTTGGAGAAGAAGATGCCGAGTTTGAATATTCATCGCAACGATACGGTCAAGGTGCTCACGGGCTCCGACCGCGGCAAGACGGGCCGTGTGCTGCGCGTCTTCCCCGACAAGGGCACGGTTCTTGTCGAGCATGTGCGCGTGGTCAAGAAGACGGTTTCGAGCAAACAGGGCCAGCGGACCAAGGGTGGCATCGCCGAGCAGGAATCGCCGATCAACGTTTCGAACGTGATGCTGGTTTGCCCCAACTGCGGCCCGGTGCGCGTCGGTTTCAAGACCGAAGGCGACAACAAGGTTCGCGTCTGCAAGAAGTGCGGGCAGACGATGCCTACCAAGGTTAAGTAGGCAGGCACGAAGAGCGGGATCCATGCCGGGCAAGGGCGAGCGCCGAAAGGCAGCCCAGACGGTTAACCCCTTCCGCAACGGTAAACGGTTCGCTGCGGCGAGCTACTCCGGGCGCCGGAAGAGAGAGAGCAGAACAAGAGATGGCAGCAAGATTGAAAGAGAAGTACGAGAAGGAAATCAAGCAGGCTCTCAAGAAAGAGCTGGGTCTTGACAACTCCATGGCGGTGCCCAAGCTGGTGAAGGTGGTCATCAATATGGGACTGGGCGAAGCGACGCAGAATACCAAACTGCTTGACCCACTGGTTGCCGACCTGGCCATGATCGCCGGGCAGAAGCCTGTGACCACCAAGGCCAAGAAGTCGATTGCGGCTTTCAAGGTGCGCGAAGGCATGTCGATTGGCGCCATGGTTACGCTGCGCCAGGACAGAGCCTACGAGTTTCTTGACCGGTTGATTTCGACGGCGCTGCCGCGGGTTCGCGATTTTCGCGGAGTTTCCACCAAGAGTTTTGACGGGCGCGGCAATTACACGCTCGGCTTGCGCGACCAGCTGATCTTCCCGGAGATTGACTACTCCAAGGTGGAGAAGCTGAAGGGCATGAATATCACCATCGTGACCACGGCCAAGGACGACAACGGAGCGCGCGCTCTGCTGAAGCATTTTGGAATGCCGTTCCGGGTGGGCGCGTAAAAGCAGTTCGCAGTTCGCGGTTCGTAGTTCACAGCACGGGCTGGAACAGGAAACTGAGAACTTTGAACTAAGAACTGAGAACTGGTTTTTTGAGGGTTTATGGCAACTACTGCAAAAAGAGTGAAAGATGCGCGGAAGCCGAAGTTCAGCTCCCGCAAGCACAATCGGTGCCAGCTCTGCGGGCGGCCGCGCGGGTTTCTGCGCAAGTTCGGCGTATGCCGCTTGTGTTTCCGCGCACTGGCGCTCAAGGGTGAGATTCCCGGCGTCGTCAAGTCAAGCTGGTAGCAAGTCAGTTCGCAGTGCATAGTTCGCTGTTCGGAGTTTCATAGCCGACCGGGAACTGAGAGCTGCGAACTCAGAACTGAGAACTTGGGGCGTGAGCCCCAGACATTCCCGCTGGTTTCCGCAGGGCGGACGAACGGGGAATGAAGGAGAAGGAATGAGTCTGACCGACCCAGTAGCCGATTTTCTGGCGCGGATCCGGAATGCAATCCGGGCGCGTCATCAGAAGCTGGATGTCCCGGCTTCGAAGCTCAAGACCGAGATCGCCCGCATCCTCAAGGAGGAGGGCTACATCTCGAACTACAAGACCCAGGAAGAGGAAGGCAAGCTGATTCTCCGCGTGTACTTGAAGTACGGCGGGGCGGAAGCGGCCATTCGCGACCTGGCGCGCATCTCGCGTCCCGGCTGCCGTGTGTACATCGGCCATGACGAGATCAAGCGCGTCCAGGGGGGGCTTGGTATCTCCATCATGACTACGCCCAAGGGCGTGATGACCGGCCGCCAGGCACGCCGCGAAGGCGTAGGCGGCGAGTTGCTCTGCGAGGTCTGGTAAACCAGACCAGTTCACAGTTCTTAGTTCGCAGTTAGTTGCGTGGCACTAAGAACTGCGAACTTCGAACTATGAACTGTCGGGCCTTTGGCCCGACCCGGCTGCAGTGGAACGATGGGAATCCCATCGGGACTCGCAAGCCACAAGAAGGATTAAAACGATGTCGCGAATTGGAAAGAAGCCGATCCCGCTGCCCACGGGCGTCAAGTACACCGTTCAGGGCAACACGGTAATGGTTGAAGGGCCCAAGGGCAAGGTTTCGGCGCTGATCGCCGACGGCATCACTCTGGAATCCAAGGACGGCGTTCTCAACGTGATTCGCGAGAGCGACAAGTTTGCCGCGATGCACGGGCTGACCCGCGCTTTGGTTTTTAACGCGGTGCATGGCGTAACCGAGGGCTGGAAGAAGGAACTGGACATCGTCGGCATTGGATACCGCGCCGAGATGAAGGGCAAGGGCACGGTGGTGTTTACGCTGGGCTACTCGCATCAGATTGAAGTTCCATTGCCTTCCGGCATTGAAGTTGCTGTCGATCCCAAGCAGACCCACATCACCATCACCGGCATCGACCGGCAGAAGGTGGGCCAGGTTGCCGCCGATATGCGTTCGCTGCGCAAGCCCGATCCGTACAAGAACAAGGGCGTGCGCTACTCGGATGAGAAGCTGAAGAAGAAGGCCGGCAAGACCGGAGCGAAGTAACAGTTCATAGTTCGCAGTTCTTAGTTCACAGTTGCTAGTTTTGCTAATTCCGAGCGTTGTGACTATGAACTGCGAACTAAGAACGTCGAACTGCATTTAAACCGAACGGGGTCGCCGGGCGGCTCCGCTGATAGGAATGAGAGACCATGATTACGCAGACCAAGAGAAACGCAATCCGCCAGCGCATTCACGACCGCATTCGCCGCAAGCTTGCCGGCACCGCAGAGCGGCCGCGGCTGAATGTCTACCGCTCGGTGAGCCATATCTACGCGCAGGTGATCGACGACCAGAACGGCGTGACGCTGGTTGAGGCCTCGTCCATCAAGTTGAAGACCGGCGGCAACGTGGCGGCGGCCAAGGAGATCGGCAAGGCAGTGGCCGAGAAGGCGGTCGAAAAGGGCATCAAAAAGGTAGTCTTCGATCGCGGCGGCTACCTGTATCACGGGCGCATCAAGGCCCTGGCCGATGCCGCGCGCGAAGCAGGCCTGGAGTTTTAAGAACAGCCTCTAGCTACTAGCTTCTAGCTACTAGCTCGTCGTGATTCGTTGAAGGTCTTCGTATCAGTGAGATGGGCTAGAGGCTAGAAGCTGGAAGCTAGCAGCTAGCAGAAAAACGAGAGAGCAATGACGATGTTGAAGAAGAAAATCGATGCCAACCAGTACAACCTGAAGGATCAGGTGGTGGCCATCAATCGCGTGACCAAGGTGGTCAAGGGCGGCAAAAACATGTCGTTTGCCGCGCTTGTTGTAGTCGGCGACGCCGCTTCGGGCGTGGTGGGCCACGGTTCGGGCAAGGCCAAGGAAGTTCCCCAGGCCATTCGCAAGGGAATTGAAGCGGCCAAGAAGAACCTGATCCGGGTCAACCTGACCGAGACCTCGATTCCGCACCTGGTTCTGGGCCGTTACGGCGCGGGCCAAGTGCTGCTGAAGCCGGCTCCCGAGGGCACAGGCGTAATCGCCGGCGGCGCGGTGCGCGCGGTGATGACCTCGGCCGGCGTGCAGAACGTGCTGACCAAGAGCCTGGGCTCGCCCAACCCGCACAACGTGGTCAAGGCGACTTTCAACGCACTGGGCCAGTTAAGGGACCGTGCCGAAGTTGCCAACATGCGCGGCAAGACGGTCGAGGAGCTTTAAGCCATGGCAGAACTCAAGAAACTTCGCATTCAGTATTACCGCTCCAAGAACAGCACGCCCTTCAAGCATCGGCTGGTGGTGAAGGGTCTTGGCTTTACGCGGCTCAACCAGATCGTCGAGCGCGTGGATAACGAATCCATTCGCGGCATGGTGAAGGCCATTCCGCATCTGGTGAGGATTTTGGAAAGCTAGTTCTTAGTTCACAGTTCGTAGTTCATAGTTCGTCGGCACCGAGGACCTAACTACGAACTAAGAACTGCGAACCACGAACTGCAATTACGCGAGTCGGCAGGGCTTAACCCGGCCGGCGCTACAGCGAGGAAATCATGGCAAGGAATCTTTCGAATTTAGGCGCGCCCAAGAAGGCGAACACCGGGCGCAAGCGTGTCGGCCGCGGTATGGGATCCGGCATGGGCAAGACATCGGCCCGCGGCCACAAGGGCCAGGGTTCGCGCTCCGGCTTCAGCCTGATGCGCGGTTTTGAAGGCGGCCAGATGCCGCTGCATCGCCGCCTGCCCAAGCGCGGTTTTACCAACATCTTCCGCACCGAGTACACGGTTGTGAACCTGGATCGCATTGCGGCCCTGGAGACGGATGCGCCCCTGACCGAGATCGGCATTGACGACTACGTCAAGCTTGGCCTGGCCTCGAACAAGAAGGCGCTCATCAAGATTCTCGGTTCAGGCGAATTGACTACCGCCATGACCATTACCGCGCACAAATTCTCCAAGTCGGCTATCGAAAAGATCGAGAAAGCCGGCGGCAAGGCGGAGATTCTTGGTGGGCCGGTGGACCCTGCGGCGCCGCCGAAGGGCAAGTTGAAGAAAAAGGTCGCTCCGGCCGCGGCATAGATTTGCATTATCCCACCCTGGCCGCAAAAACAAAGGCGCGGCAAGGGTGGGGAGGGATGTGCGGCGGGACACGGCAGTTCCAACGCGGGTAGGATAATCTGTGGCACAGATTCGAGTGGCGGCAAACGCCCTGAAGCGGATGTTCAAACATGCTTGAGAAATTTCTCAATATCTTCCGGATTCCCGACCTGCGCAAGCGGGTACTGTTCACGCTCGGCATCCTGGCTGTCTACCGCCTGGGCGCGCACATTCCCACGCCCGGCGTCAACGCCCACATGCTGGAGCAGTTGTTCCAATCGCAGAGCGGCGGGGCCCTGGGACTGATGGATCTGTTTGGCGGCGGCAACCTGCGCCGCATGACCGTGTTTGCCCTGGGCATCATGCCCTACATCACGGCCTCCATCATCTTTCAGCTCCTCACGGTGGTTTACGAGCCGCTGGCGCGCATTCAAAAAGAAGGCGAACTGGGCCGTCGCAAGATCACCCAGTGGACCCGTTACATGACCGTGGTTCTGGCGGCGCTGCAGGCCATCGGCATTGGGATCATGCTCACCAAGGGCGGCATGGTTCTGAATCCCGGCTTCGGATTCATGTTGATGACCGTTCTTACGCTGACCACGGGGTCGGCGTTCATTATGTGGCTGGGCGAGCAGATCACGGATCGCGGCATCGGCAACGGCATGAGTCTGCTGATCTTTGCAGGCATCATTGCTGGCCTGCCTCGCGGCGTGGGCGACCTGTACCAGAAGGTGCAGACCAACGCCTGGGGCTCGTTCACCGTGGTTGCTATCCTGCTGCTGGTTTTGGGTATGGCGGCTGTGGTGGCCTTCATCGTCTTTGTTGAACGCAGCGAACGGCGCATTCCCATCCAGAGCGCCCGCCGCATCGTCGGCCGCAGAATGATGGGCGGCCAGTCGAGCCACTTGCCCCTCAAGGTGAACTCCGGCGGCGTGATGCCGGTCATCTTCGCCAGTTCCATCCTTTCCGTCCCGTTGATGATTGGCCAGATGGACTTTATCAAGAACAGCCGCTTCCTGGAGCCGATTGTTGCCGCGTTGCAGCCGGGCTATCCATGGTATGAGACGCTCTACATTCTGGGCATTATCTTCTTCGCCTACTTCTACGTTTCGATTATCATGAAGCCGGACGATATCGCCGACAACTTCCGCAAATCGGGCTCGTTCATCCCCGGCATCCGGCCGGGCAAGCGGACGTCGGACTTCATCAACGACATTCTCACCCGCATTACGCTGGTGGGCGCGCTTTACCTGATTATCATTTCGCTGGTGCCTACCTTCCTCATCTCCGGCATCCGATTTGACAAGTTGTTCCTGGTGGGGCGGTTCTTTGAGAGCCTGCCGGCTTGGGCAACGCATGGCTTGGGGGTCAATTTCTACTTTGGCGGCACTTCACTTCTCATTGTCGTGGGTGTGGCCATGGACACCGTTAACCAGATCGAATCGCAGCTGATCATGCGTCATTATGACGGCTTCTCCCCTCGTTCCGGTCGCATTCGCGGAAGGAAAACCTGGTAATGTCTTCAACTGCAAGTACAGTAGAAACCGGCCGGGCGACGGAGATCATCACCGTCCCCGGCCCGATTCTTTTGTTGGGCGCCCCGGGCGTGGGCAAGGGCACCCAGGCCAAGGAACTGGTCAAGATCTGGGGAATTCCGCAGATCTCAACCGGCGACCTTCTGCGCGGCAATGTGTCGAAGGGCACGGAACTGGGCAAGGTAGCCAAGGAGATCATGGGCCGGGGCGAACTGGTTCCCGATTCCCTGGTCAACGAGATGGTTGCGGCGCGTTTGCAAGAGCCGGACACCGCCAAAGGCTACATTCTGGACGGATTCCCGCGCACCCTGCCCCAGGCTGGTTGGCTGGATGGCCGTTTGGCTGCCCAGTCGAAGACGCTGCCGGTGGTTGCTGTCAGCATTCAGGTGGATTATAATCAGTTACTGCGCCGTATCACCGGGCGCAGGAATTGTCCTGTTTGCCAGACCATCTACAATATCTATGGCAAGCCTCCCCAAAAGGATGGCATTTGCGATATTGAAGGTGCGGCACTGGTCCAGCGAGCCGACGACACGGAGAAGGTCTTCGAAGAGCGCATGCGCGCTTACGAAGCTATGACCACGCCGGTCGTTGAGCACTACCGGGCCTTGGGACGTTTTGCTGAAGTGGATGGAGACCGGCCGATCAGCAGTATCGCGGCCGGAATTG
>Ga0181517_10003907_pt1 | contig 13892 bp, 7 predicted proteins | sample PEATcosm2014_Bin_31_FD_119748 | JGI IMG/M metagenome (GOLD analysis project Ga0181517, IMG submission 119748) | Peatland microbial communities from MTU Mesocosm Facility, Houghton, MI, USA - PEATcosm2014_Bin01_30_metaG | ecosystem: Environmental > Terrestrial > Soil > Wetlands > Peat | place... | reverse complement strand
CGTGCGGGGCCTGCTCGACGGCCATGTCATCCTCGACCGCCGCATCGGCGAAGGCGGGCGCTACCCGGCCGTCGATGTGCTGCGCTCGCTGTCGCGCGCCGTGCCGGGCTGCAACAGCGAGTCCGAGAACGCGCTGACGCGGCGCGCCCGCGGCATCCTGGCGTTGCACGCCGAGATGGCCGACCTGGTGCGCCTGGGCGCCTACCGCTCGGGCAGCGACCCGGCGGTGGACGAGGCGATCGCCGTCGCCCCGCGGCTGGAGGCGGTGCTGCGCCAGAGCCGCGAGGAGCGCGCCTCGCTGGCCGACAGTTTCGCCGGGCTGCGCGCCGCCCTTGAAGGAGGCCCGGCATGACCCGCGATGCCCTGGAGACCCTGGCGCGGCTGCGCCACAGCGTCTGCGAGGATGCCCGCCGTGCGCTCGCCGCCTGCCTGGAGGCCGAGGATGCCGCCGGCAAGGCGCTGCACGGCGCCGAGGAGGCGATCTTCCGCGAACAGGATGCCGCCGGCGCGCTGGACGCGAGCGACGGCGCGGTCGAGGCTTTCGCGGCCTGGCTGCCGCTCGGGCGCCAGGCGGTGGCGCGGGCGCGCAAGGCCCATGCCCAGGCCGGCGCCGCCACCGTGCAGGCGCGCGCCGTGCTGGCCGCCGCCCGCGCCAGTGCCGAGGCAGCCGACCGGCTGCTGGCCAGCCGTGCCGCCGAGCGCGACGCGGAAGCGGCCCGGCGCGCCCAGGCCGCGCTGGACGAGGCCGCCGCCCGGCAGGCGCGCCAGCGCTGACGGCGCACCCGTTGGATCGTTCGCAAAGGCTTGCTCCCCCCTCCGGTTGCGGGCATCACTCGCGCATGCCGACCTATCCCGATGTCCTCAATCCCGACCTGCTCGAACGCATTCCGCTCGATGCCCGGGTGATCCTCGACGTCGGCTGCGCGACCGGGGCGCTGGGCGCCGAGTACAAGCGGCGCAACCCGGTCTGCCGCTACCTCGGCATCGAATCCGATGCGACCGCGGCACGTCTGGCCGCCACCCGGCTGGATGAGGTGGCGACCAGCGATGTCGAGGCCAAACCCTTCCCGTTCGGCCCGGGGCCATTCGACTGCATCGTCTACGGCGACGTGCTGGAGCACATGCGCGACCCCTGGGCGCTGCTGCGCCGCCACGCCGCCGCGCTGTCGGAAAACGGGGTGGTGCTGATCTGCATGCCCAACGCCGAGCACTGGAGCTTCGCCGAACGCCTGCTGCGCGGCACCTGGGATTACGAGCCGATCGGGCTGTTCGACCGCACCCATCTGCGCTGGTTCACCTGGGAAACCACGCATCGCGCTCTCGCCGCCGCCGGGCTGGTGCCGGTGGACGTCGCGCCGCGCATTTTCGGCCGCGAGGCCGGCGAGGCCTTCGTCCAGGCCATGGAGCCGGCGCTGGCGGCGCTGGGCATCGACCGCGAGGGCTACCGCGGCCGGGCGCTGCCGCTGCAGCACGTCTGGCGCGCGGCTAGGCGGCCTCCGGCGATACTGCATCTGCGCTCGACCATGCTCGACCACGTCGGCGGGGTGAGCCATGTGCGGGTCGTGCAGCCCATGCGGGCGCTGGCGACCGCCCCGGGGGTGATCACCGAGGTCGTGACGGAGGGCCAGCCCCTGGCCCCGCCGACGGATGACGGCGCGCCGCGGCTGTTCATCTTCCATCGCCCGCTGCTCGCCGGCGCGGGCGGGCTGGAGCAGGTGCGCGGGCTGATCGCGCGCGGCTGGATGGTGCTGTGCGAGTTCGACGACCATCCCGGCTTCATGCGGGCGATGCAGCGCGACGACGTGCACAACTTCAGCGCCGTGCACGCCGTGCAGACCTCGACCGAGCCGCTGGCGGCAGTGCTGCGGCAGACCAACCCGGAAGTGGCGGTCTTCACCAACGCCATCGTGCGGCTACCCGATGTGCGCAACTACGCCGACCCCAACCGCCTGACGCTGTTTTTCGCCGGGCTGAACCGCGAGGACGACTGGCCGCCCTTCCTGGAAGCGCTCAACGGCGTCGCCGCGCTCGCCGGCGAACGGCTGCAATTCCGCATCGTCGCCGATAACGGCCTGTTCGAGGCGTTGCAGACCCCGCACAAGCGCTTCGTGCCGCTGTGCGACTACGAGACCTACCAGGACCTGCTGGCGGGCAGCGAGATTTCGTTCATGCCGTTGCGCGACAACGCCTTCAACCGCTGCAAGTCGGACCTCAAGTTCATCGAGGCGGCGGCCCACCGGGTGACCGCGCTGGCGAGCCCGGTGGTTTACGCGGGCAGCGTGGAGGACGGGCGGACCGGCCTGTTGTTCCGCGATGCGGCCGAATTGCAGATGCGGCTGTTGCACCTGCTGGCCGACCCCGCGCGCGGCCGCGCCATCGGCGACGCGGCGCGCGCCATGGTGGCGCGGCAACGCATGCTGGGCCGTCAGGTGCCGCAGCGCCTGGCCTGGTACCGCTCGCTGTGGGCGCGCCGCGACGAACTGCATCGCGCCCTGCTGGAACGTGTCCCGGAACTCGCGAGGCCGCCCGTCGACCCGATGATACTGTCTCCGGTGGAAGGCACTGTTCTGGTCCTGCCCGCGGCGCCGTCTTCGGCGTCCGCCTCGGACTGAACGGCCAGGGGGCAACCGCCCCCTGGCCCGGTTCGGCCCGCGCCGCTCAGCGCCCCACGAACAGCCGTATGGTCTGGTGCGCGGCGATGGTGGCGATGTCGACGATCTGGCTGACCGTGGCATCCATCGGCACCAGTTGGGCGGCGTGCGTCAGGCCCAGGATCAACGGCCCGATGGTGCCGCCCCCGCCCAGCCTTGGGGCCAGCCGCGACGTGATGTGGGCGGAATGCAGCCCCGGCAGGATCAGCACATTGGCCGGCCCGGTCAGCCGGCAGAACGGATAGAGTGCCCGGTACGACTCATCGAGCGCCACGTCCGGGCTCATCTCGCCGTCGTACTCGAAATCGACGCCGCGCTTGTTCAGCACCTCCACCGCCGCCTGCAACTCCGTCCCCGCCACCGAGGTCTGGCTGCCGAAGGTCGAGTACGACAGCAGCGCGACCCGCGGCTCGTGGCCAAGCCGCCGCGCCGTCGCCGCCGCACCGCAGGCGATGTCGGCGAACTGCTCGGCGGTGGGACGGACATGCATCAGCGTGTCGGCGATGAAGATGGTGGCGCCGCGCATGCCCAGCATCAGCGTCAGCCCGAAAGCGCTGCCGCCCGGCTTGGGGTCGATCACCTGCGAGATGTCGTCGAGGCACACCGACGCGGAGCGAGTCAGCCCGGTGACCATGGCGTCGGCGTGACCGGTCGCCACCATGCAGGCGGCGAAGATGTTGCGGTCCTGGTTGACCATGCGCTGGCAGTCGCGCTCGATGAAGCCGCGCCGCTGCAGGCGGTTGTAGAGGAACGCGGTGTACTCGATGTTGTCCTTCGACAGCCGCGCGTTGTGCACCTCGATGCCGGCTGCCTCGCCAAGCCCGAGGGAGGCCATGGTGGCCCGCACCCGCTCCTCGCGGCCGATCAGCACCGGGGTGCCGTAGCCGGCGTTGCGGAACGCCACCGCGGCGCGGACGATCTTCTCCTCCTCGCCCTCGGCGAACACCACCCGCTTGGGTTCGGCGCGCACCCTCTCCATGATGGCATCGAGCGCGCTCGCGGTCGGATCGAGCCGGCCCGACAGGCCGCGCGCGTATTTGGCCAGGTCGGCGAGCGGCTTGCGGGCAACCCCGGAATCCATCGCCGCCTTCGCCACCGCCGGCGGCAGGCGGCTGATCAGCCGCGGATCGAAGGCGTTCGGAATGATGTAGTCGGGGCCGAAATGCAGACGGCGGCCGGCGGCGGCGGTGTTCACCTCGTCCGGCACGTCCTCGCGCGCCAGTTGCGCCAGCGCCTCGGCGGCGGCGATCTTCATCGCCTCGTTGATGGTGCTCGCCCGCACGTCGAGAGCGCCGCGGAAGATGTAGGGGAACCCCAGCACGTTGTTGACCTGGTTGGGGTAGTCGCTGCGCCCGGTGGCGATGATCGCATCGGGGCTGGCGGCGCGCGCCTCCTCCGGCGTGATTTCGGGGTCGGGGTTCGCCATCGCGAAGATGATCGGCCGCGGCGCCATCTTGCGGACCATGTCCTGGGTCAGCGTTCCCTTCGCCGACAGGCCGAAGAACACGTCCGCCCCTTCGATCGCCTCGCTCAGCGTGCGCGCCTTGGTGACCGCCGCGTGGGCGCTCTTCCACTGGTTCATGCCTTCGGTGCGGCCCTGGTAGACCACGCCCTTGGTGTCGCACAGGATCACGTTCTCGCCGCGCAACCCCATCGCCTTGAACAGCTCGACGCAGGCGATCGCCGCCGCGCCGGCGCCGTTCACCACCAGTTTGGTGTCGCGCAGCGCGCGCCCGGTCAGGTGGCAGGCGTTGATGAAGCCAGCGGCGGCGACGATGGCGGTGCCGTGCTGGTCGTCGTGGAACACCGGGATGTCCATCAGTTCGCGCAGGCGCTGCTCGACGACGAAGCACTCCGGCGCCTTGATGTCCTCGAGGTTGATGCCGCCGAAGCTGGGGCCCAGGTAGCGCACGCAATTGACGATCTGGTCGACGTCCTCGGTGGCGATGCAGAGGTCGATGCCGTCGACGTCGGCAAAGCGCTTGAACAGCGCCACCTTGCCTTCCATCACCGGCTTGGCGCCGAGCGGGCCGAGGTTGCCCAGCCCCAGCACCGCGGTGCCGTTGGACACCACCGCCACCATGTTGCCCTTGTCGGTGTAGTCATAGACCAGGTCCGGGTTGCGGAAGATGCGCAGGCACGGCTCCGCCACCCCCGGCGTATAGGCCAGCGAGAGATCGCGTGCCGTGGTCAGCGGCTTGGTGAGGTGGATCTCCAGCTTGCCCGGCCGGCCCGAGGCGTGCAGGGCGAGTGCCTCTTCACCCGAGACGTGCGCGGTGTGGGAATCGGGGCTGCCGTCGGCCATGGTTCATTCCTCTCCCGTCGTTTTTAACGTGACCCTCTATCATCGCTCCAAGTGCCGTCCGGCGGAAGCGGCCCGGCGCGCCAAGGCGGCGAACAGATGTGCGTCCGGAACGGAGCGGCCATGCGGCTCACTCGCGCCCGCGGCGGCGAGCGGCTAAACCATGGCCATGCAAGCTCCCGCCCGTCCGCCCGTCCTCGCCGGATCGCCTGCCGCCCTCGGGGCGAGCCCCGCCATGGCGCAATGGTTCGCCGCCAAGGCGGCCTATCCCGATGCGCTCGTATTCTTCCGCATGGGCGACTTCTACGAAATGTTCTTCACCGACGCCGAGGCCGCCGCCGCCGCGCTCGACATCGCGCTGACCAGCCGCGGCGAGCACGCCGGCCAGCCGATCGCGATGTGCGGCGTGCCGGTGCATGCCGCCGAGTCCTATCTGTCCCGCCTGATCCGGCGCGGCTTTCGCGTCGCCGTGGCCGAACAGATGGAGGACCCCAAGACACGGACGGGCAAGGCGCCGATCCGCCGCGAGGTGGTGCGCCTGATCACCCCCGGCACGCTGACCGAGGAGGCGCTGCTGGAACCGGGCAGGCCCAACATCCTGCTTGCCCTGACCACCGTCGCCGGCGAGACGGGCGCGGCCTGGCTGGACGTTTCCACCGGGCTGTTCGAAACCCAGATGGTGCGCCCCGAGACGCTGGCCGCCCTGCTCGGCCGGCTCGACCCCGCCGAGGTTCTGGCCCCCGCCGGGCTCGCGCTGGGCGACTGGGAGGGCTGCCGCGGCCCCGGGCTGCCGGTTCCGCCGCCGCTGCCGGCGCGCCGCCGGCTCGCCGAGGCGTTCGGCGTCGCGAGCCTGGAGGCGTTCGGCAGCTTCTCCGATGCCGAGGCCGTCGCCGCCATGCTGGCGCTCGACTACGTGCGGGCGAGCGGCGCCGGCAAGCTGCCGCGGCTGTCGCACCCGGCGCCGCTGGGGCAGACCGGGCGGCTGGAGCTCGACGCGGCGACGCGCGCCAGCCTGGAGGTGACCCGCGCCCGCGACGGCGGCACCACCCACACGCTGCTCGCCACGGTTCAGCGCACCTTGACCGCCGCCGGGGCGCGCCTGCTGGCGGAGTTTTTGGCCGCCCCGCTCACCGATCCCGCCGCCATCGCCGACCGCCAGGACGCCTGGTCCTGGCTGCTCGCCAACCCGGAGGCGGCGGCGCAGTTGCGCGCGGCGCTGCGCCGCGCCCCGGACATGGCGCGCGCGCTGGGACGGCTGTCGCTCGGCCGCGGCGGCCCGCGCGACCTCGGCGCGCTGCGCGACGGACTGGCGGCCGGCCAGCAGGCGGAGGCGGTGCTGGCCGGGCCGCTGCCGTGCCTGCTCGCCGACGCCTGCGCCACACTCGCGCCGGTGCCCGGCCTGCACGCGCGCCTGCGGGCGGCGCTCGCCGAAACGGTGCCGGTGCGGCTGGAGGATGGCGCCATCGTCGCCGGCTTCGATGCCGAGTTGGACGCCGAGCGGGCGCTGCGCGACGACAGCCGGCGCGTCATCGCCACGCTGCAACTCGACTACGCGCAGAAATACGGCGTGGCGAGCCTGAAGATCCGCCACCACGCCCAGCTCGGCTACGTCATCGAGGCGCCGTCGGCCGTGGTCGAGAAGTTGCGCGCCCATGCCGATCTCACCCTGCGCCAGGCCACCGCGAACGGGGCGCGCTTCTCCTGCACCGAACTGGCGGAACTCGACCGCCGCATCGCCGAGGCGACCGACCGGGCGGCGGCGCGCGAACGCGCGGTGTTCGCCCACCTGGTCGCCGCCGCGCTGCACGAGGCCGAGGCGCTCGCCCGCTGCGCCGCCGCCCTGGCGCTGCTCGACGTGGCGCAGTCCGCCGCCGCGCTGGCCGCCCCCGGCACCTGGTGCCGGCCAGAAGTGACCGGCGACGAGGGGTTTTTCGTCGAAGCCGGACGCCACCCGGTGGTCGAGGCGGCGCTCGCCGGCCAGGGCGCCTTCGTGCCGAACGACGCCGATCTTTCCCCGGACCGGCGCGTGTTGCTGCTCACCGGGCCCAACATGGCCGGCAAGTCCACCTATCTGCGGCAGAACGCCCTGATCGTCCTGCTGGCGCAGGCCGGGTTGCCGGTGCCCGCCGCGCGGGCGCGCCTCGGCATCGTCGACCGTCTGTTCTCGCGGGTCGGGGCCTCCGACGACCTGGCGCGGGGCCGCAGCACCTTCATGGTGGAGATGACCGAGACCGCCGCCATCCTCCACCAGGCCGGACCGCGCAGCCTGGTGGTGGTGGACGAGATCGGCCGCGGCACCGCCACCCTGGATGGGCTGGCGACGGCCTGGGCGGTGCTGGAGGCGCTGCACAACACGATCCGCTGCCGTGTCATCTTCGCCACCCATTTCCACGAACTCGCCCGCCTGACCGCCGAATTGCCGCGATTGGCGCCGCATACCATGCGGGTGAAGGAGTGGAAGGGCGAGGTGGTGTTCCTGCATGAGGTGGCCGAGGGCGCGGCCGGGCGCAGCTGGGGGGTGCACGTGGCCAAGCTGGCCGGGGTGCCGGCGCCGGTCGTGCGCCGCGCGGCGGCTCTGCTGGAGGCGTTGGAAAGCCGCGCCGGCGACCTGACCGACGCCGGCGCGCTGCCGCTGTTCGCCGCCGCGCAGCCCGCCGCCGCTCCCCCCGCCGAGTCTCCTGTCCCGGACCCGTTGCAGGCCGCCCTGGAAGCGCTTGACCCGGACCGGCTGACCCCGCGCGAGGCGTTGGAGGCGCTTTATCGGTTGCGGACGATGCTGCCATCCGCTGCGCGGCCTGTCATACCGCCGGCCGACCCGATAACATGACCGGGATGTCTGAGTCCGCACCCGTTCCGTCCGACCCGGCCGCCGCCACCGCCGCCCTGCAGGAGACGCTGGGCTCGCTTGCCGCCGAGAGCGGCGGGGCGATCCCGCGCGACACCGCCCTGGCCATCTTCCGCCGCCACCTCGGGCGCTTCCAGATCGCGCTGCGCGAGAGCTTCGAACGTGGCGACATCACCGGCATGGTGGCGGCGCGGCGACTGGCGGGCGCCACCGACGGGCTGATCGCGGCACTGCACCGCTTCGCATCGTCGTTGCAGGCCGCGGCATCGCCTTCGATGTCCGCACCTTCCGGCAAGCCCGACGGCGCGGGGCCGGAACGGCTCTGCGTGGCGGCCACCGGCGGCTACGGCCGCGGCGTGCTGGCGCCGTTCAGCGACATCGACCTGCTGTTCCTGACTGCCCACGAACCCAGCCCGGCGGTGCTGTGGACGGTCGAGTTCATGCTCTACTTCCTCTGGGACCTTGGCCTGAAAGTCGGCCACGCCACCCGCTCGGTGGCGGACTGCCTGACCGAGGCGAAGGGCGACTCGACCATCCGCACGTCGCTACTCGATGCCCGTCCGATCACCGGCGACAAGGTGCTGTTCAAGGATTTCGCCGGTCGTTTCCGGACCGCCTGCACCGAGGCGGGACCGGCCAGCTTCATCGCCGCCAAGCAGGCCGAGCGCGACGCGCGGCACCGGCGCTACGGCGAATCGCCTTTCGTGGTCGAGCCGAACATCAAGGAGGGCCGCGGCGGCCTGCGCGACCTGCAGACGCTGTACTGGATCGCCCGCTACGTGTTCGGCACCCGCACCATGGGCGAACTGACCGATCCCAACGGACCCGCCGGCCCGTTGCTGATCGAGACGGAGGCGCGGCTGGCGCGGCGGTCCTGGGATTTCCTGTGGACCGTCCGCTTCCATCTGCACTACGTCGCCGGCCGCGCCGAGGAACGCCTGACCTTCGACCTCCAGCCCGTGGTGGGCGCCCGCATGGGCTACACGCGGCACGGCCGCCAGGACGGCGTGGAGCGCTTCATGCGCCACTACTTCCTGACCGCCCGCGAGGTGACGCGGCTGACCCATGTGCTGGAGCCGGCGCTGTTGCGCGCCGCCCTCGGCCCGACCGCCGGCGCCATGGAAACCGACGCCCAGTTGTTCGCCGCCGGCTTCGTGCTGGCCGACGGCATGCTGATGAGCGCCAAGGGCCGCGAGTTCTATCTCGAACCGATCCAGATGCTGCGCATTCTCCAGGTCGCGCGCGACCGCGACCTGCATCTCCATCCGCTGGCCATGCGCGCGCTGATCCGCCACGAGCGGCGCGCGGTGGAGCTGCGCGGCGATCCCGCGGCGGAGGCGCTGTTCCTCGACCTGCTGTGCGGGCGCACCGGCGAGCACGCCGACGGCGCGGTCTGGCTGAAGGCGATGAACGAAGCCGGCATCCTCGGCCGGCTGATGCCGGACTGGGGCCGCATCGTCGGCCAGATGCAGTTCGACACCTACCACGTGTTCACCGTGGACGAGCACACGATCGAGGCGATCCGGGTGCTCAACACGCTGGAGCGCGGCGAGCTGGTGCAGGTCGCGCCGGTGGCCTCGGGCCTGGTGAACAACTTGCAGTCGCACCGTGCCCTCTACGTGGCGTTGCTGATGCACGACATCGCCAAGGGCCGCGGCGGCGACCATTCCGAGATCGGCGCGGACCTGGCGTTGGAGGAAGGCCCGATCCTTGGCCTCACCGCCGAGGAGACCGAAACGGTATCCTGGCTGGTGCTGCATCACCTGTTGCTCAGCCACACCGCGTTCAAGCGCGATATCGACGACCCGAAGACCATCCTCGACCTCGCCGAGGTCATCCAGTCGCCGGAGCGGTTGCGCCTGCTGCTGGTGCTGACGGTGGCCGACATGCGCGCGGTCTCCGGCAAGGTGTGGAACGGCTGGAAGGCGACGCTGCTGCGCGAACTCTATGCGCGGGTGGCGGAGGTGCTGGCGGGCGGGCTGTCCACCACCGAGCGCGACGTGCGCGTGCAGCGGGCGAAGGAAGCGGCGGCGCTGCTGCTGCACGACTGGCCGGCCGAGGCGCGCGAACAGTTCCTCTCGCTGGGCTACGCCGGCTACTGGCTGGGCTTCGATCCCGAGACGCATGCCCGCCACGCCCGCGTGATCCGCGACGCCGAGGCGCGCAAGGCCCCGCTCACGGTCGAGACGCAGCCGTTGCCGGTGCGCGCGGTGACCGAGGTGACGGTCTACGCGGCCGACCATGCGGGTCTGTTCAGCCAGATCGCCGGCGCGCTGGCGGTGGCCGGCGCCTCGATCGTCGATGCGCGCATCCACACGCTGACCAACGGCATGGCGCTGGACACCTTCTGGATCCAGGACGCCGCCGGCGGCGCGTTCGACGCGCCGCACCGTCTGGCGCGGCTTTTCGTGCTGATCGAACAGGCGCTGACCGGGCACATCAGGCTTGCCGCCGAGATTCGCAAGGCGTCGAAAGCGGTGCTCGGGCGGCGCGTGCGCGCGATCCATGTGCCGCCCCGCGTGGTGATCGACAACCATGCCTCCAACACCTACACCGTGCTGGAGGTGAACGGCCGCGACCGGCCGGGTCTGTTGCACGACGTCACCGCGGCGATCAGCGACCAGGGGCTGCAAATCGCGTCCGCCCATGTCAGCACCTACGGCGTGCGGGCGGTGGACGTGTTCTACGTCAAGGACGTCTTCGGCCTGAAAGTCGAGAACGAGCGCAAGCTGCAGCAACTGCGCGAGGCGCTGCTGGCCTCCCTGGGCAGCCCCGACGATGCCGCCTCGCCGGTGCCGGCGCCGAAGCGGCGGCGGGCGATGGATATCGCCTGAGGGGCGAACGGGCCGGGCCGGCGCGGTCCTCACCATGGCGTGTGTTTTCCGACCCGCCCGACCCATGTATGCCCCCGTCCGGAATGGCCGCGCCGCGCGGCGTTGCAACGAGCAAGGGGGCCAATATGGCAAAAGTTCTGGTTCTGTACTATTCCACCTATGGCCACATCGAGACCATGGCGGGCGCCGTCGCCGAGGGCGCCCGCGCGGCCGGCGCCAAGGTGGACGTCAAGCGGGTGCCGGAGACCGTGCCGGAGGAGATCGCCAGGAACGCGCATTTCAAGCTCGATCAGGCCGCCCCGGTCGCCACGGTCGCCGACCTCGCCGAATACGACGCCATCGTCATTGGCACCCCTACCCGGTTCGGCCGGATGCCCTCGCAAATGGCCGCCTTCCTCGATCAGGCCGGCGGGCTCTGGGCCAAAGGCGTACTTAACGGCAAGGTTGGCGGCGCCTTCACCTCGAGCGCCACGCAGCACGGCGGCAACGAGATGACGCTGTTCTCGATCATCGCCAACCTGCTGCACTTCGGCCTGATCGTCGTCGGCCTGCCGTACAGCTTCGCGGGCCAGATGACGATCGAGGAGATCACCGGCGGCGCGCCGTACGGCGCGACCACCATCGCCGGCGGCAAGGGCGAGCGCAAGCCGAGCGACAACGAGCTCGACGGCGCCCGCCACCAGGGCGAGCTCATCGCCGGAATCGCGAAGAAGCTGTTCGGGTAAGAACAGGCGCGATCGCTTGCCGAACGTTGCGTCCTGGGCCACACCACCGCATGGACGAAACAATCGGAGAGTCGTCATGCGTCGCTTCCTGTTCGCTGCCCTGGCCGTGCTGGCCTTCGCCATCGCCGCGGGATCCACCCGCGCGCAGACCAGCACGCTGCGGATCGGGTTGCGCGAGGATGCCGACTCGCTCGATCCCACGCTGGGCTCGTCCTATGTCGGGCGCATCGTCTATGCCGCGATGTGCGACAAGCTGTTCGATCTGGATGCCAGGCTGAACATCGTCCCGCAGCTGGCGACGGGCTGGCGTTACGAGGACCCCACCCACCTCGTCATCGCGCTGCGGCCGGGCGTCACCTTCCACGATGGCGAGAAATTCGACGCCGAGGCGGTGAAATACACGCTCACCCGCGATCTCACGCTGAAGGGCAGCATGCGGGCCGGCGAGATCAGCCCGATCCAGTCGATCGAGGTGATCGATCCGCTCACCGTGCGCCTGGTGCTGAAGGCGCCGGCCTCGCCGCTGCTGGCGCAACTCGCCGACCGCGCCGGCATCATGATTTCGCCGAAAGCCGCCGAGGCGCTCGGTCCGGCCGGTTTCGGCAGCCATCCGGTTTGCGCGGGACCCTATGCCTTCGAGAGCCGCACGGCGCAGGACCGCATCGTGCTGCGCCGCTTCCCCGCCCACTGGAACGCCGCCGCCTTCCATTTCGACCAGGTCGTCTATCTGCCGGTCGTGAACTCCACCGCGCGGCTGGCCAACCTCAGGGCCGGCGCCATCGATCTGGTGGAATACGTGCTGCCCACCGACATCAGCCAGGTCGAGTCCGACCCCAAACTGAAGCTCGCCATCGATGATTCGCTCGGCTACGTCGGCATTACCCTGAACACCGGCAACGGACCCGCCGCCAACACCGCGCTCGGCCAGAACGCCGTGGTGCGCCGGGCATTTGAACTCTCGATCGACCGGACGGCGTTGATTCAGGTGGTCTACAACGGCGTCTTCACGCCGAGCGCGCAGGCCAACCCAGCCAGTTCGCCGTCGTATGTGCCCGGCATCGATCCGCCGGCGCGCGACGTGGCGAAGGCGCGGGAACTGCTGAAACAGGCCGGGGTGGCGCTGCCGGTGCCGGTGGTGCTCAGCGCCTCGAACAGCCCCGACATCCAGCAGGTGGCCGAGGTGATCCAGTCGATGGCGGCCGAGGCCGGGTTCGAGGTGAAGATCCGCACGCTGGAATTCGCCTCGTCCTTGCAGGCCGCTTATCAGGGCGATTTCCAGGCCTATCTGATCGGCTGGTCCGGCCGCTCGGATGCCGACGGCAACATGTGGCAGATGCTGCACACCGGCGGCACTTTCAACTACGGCAAGTACTCGAACCCCGACGTTGACCGCCTGCTCGATGAAGCGCGCATTTATGCTGACCCGGCCAAACGGCGGGATATCTACCGCCAGGTGTGGGAACAGGAGAGAAAAGACCTGCCGCTGGTCTATCTCTGGATCGCCCGCAACATCGTCGGAATGAAAAAATCTCTTGTCGGATTTGAGCAGGTTCCCGACGGCCTGATCCGGCTGCAAGGACTGCGGCTGGAAAACTAGGCCGGCCGATCCTGGTCGTGTACCATGGTCAGCTGCGCTCCTGGGCCAGCAATCGCACGACATCCTTGCCCTGCCGCGCCTTGTCGCGATTCTCGGGCGTCTCCTTGCCGAGCGGCGTGGCGGCGACGAAGCGATAGACGTCGGCCGCCCCCTGATACATTTGCGCGGTCATGCCAACCCCGCCGAGGGTTTTCGAAATCTCGAGCATCTCGGGCACCCAGCGATAGGCCTTGGGCGGCAGGCTCGGAAACTGGCCGAGAACCCAATGATAGCGATCGGCCTGGGACTGCTGCAGCTGGGTTTCGAGGATGCCGGCGACGCCAAGGCGCTCGGCGGCGATCAACACCTCCAGCCAGAGCGCCTGCGTGCCCTTGGTCAGCGCGCCGTAGCACATCTTGAGCGCGCTCGCGTCGGCGACGCCCTCGCCAATGACCTGCACGACAATCTGCGGTCCCGCGATCCGTTCGAGGTCGGCCGCGCCGGGGCCCGACACGAACAGATTGGTTTTCGCCCCTCCGCGCGGCGGCGGGCCGATGATGCTGGCGTCGAGAAAGCGTCCGCCGGCTCCCTGGACCGCGGCCGCGATGGCGCGTGCCGTTTCCGGCGCGATCGCGTTGCAGTCGACGATCAGCGTCCGGCGGCCAGTGGCGCGCAAGGCATCCGCCACAGAGCGCGCGAAATCGAGCGCGGCACCCGGATCCATGATCGAAAGCACGACATCGCATTCGGCGACGAGGCGCTCAACCGAGCCGACATCGGTCAATCCCGCCTCGCGCGCGAGCCCACGGGTGCGTTCGCTGCGGTGTTCCAGCGCGCAAAAAACATTGAAGCCCTCCGCTTTGAGCTGGATCGCCACGGCCTGCCCCATGTCGCCGGGGCTCATCACGCCGACATTTTCGATCTTCATTTTCAGGGCCGCCTCGCTCGCGGCGCGGGCG
>Ga0181517_10003906_pt1 | contig 13893 bp, 14 predicted proteins | sample PEATcosm2014_Bin_31_FD_119748 | JGI IMG/M metagenome (GOLD analysis project Ga0181517, IMG submission 119748) | Peatland microbial communities from MTU Mesocosm Facility, Houghton, MI, USA - PEATcosm2014_Bin01_30_metaG | ecosystem: Environmental > Terrestrial > Soil > Wetlands > Peat | place... | reverse complement strand
GTTGAGTGCGTCCAGATTATTGTCGATCAGCAGAACGTTGGTCTGGCCGGTCTGACCGAGAGCTTCGGCCAGCAGCGGAACGACGCGCTCCTGGCCGACAAACGGCTTGTCGGGAAGGCTGCCGGCCAAGCCCATGGCGGCCTCGTAGCGCACCAGCCGATCGGGGAATTCCATGGCCTGGATCACGGGTTGCGTCTGACTGAGATTCAGGCTGCTCTGGCCGACAATTTGCGTCAGAGCCTGGACCAGTTTCAGCGAGACAGCGGAATTGCGGTCCTTCATCGCGCGTGCCAGGGCCGGGTTCAGATATTGAACGCCGGCTGACACGTTGAAGAAATGGGCGTCGGGTTCGGTTGGCTGGCGCGTGGCATCGCGGGCGCCGGGGGGAAGATCGGTCTCGCGCTTGTTGTCGGCAACGAGCCAGAGGCTGATCGCATCGGCACGGTTGGGATCGGCCGCCAGCGTGTTTCGGCATTCACGCATGGCCATCAGGTCGCCGAAGATGGCCGACGGAACGTCGGTGCGCATCAGACCCTTGCTCTCGTCCCAATTCCAGACGAAGCCGGTATCGCCGGTGCCGCTCATCGACGAGGTGTTGGTATAGAACCGCTCGGCGAGATTGTAGAACGCCGAAGCCAGATCGAGCTTGGCCGGGTCGGCCACGCCGCAGTGGCGCAGGGCATCCAGCGCCGCCGTGTGCAGCTCGGCCGGTCGGGTAGTGTCGCGCGAGATCCGAAGGAGATACGGGTCGGATACGTCGTAGCCGATGGCGCCCAGGGCCGTGACGATGTCGATCAGCGTGTCGTTGTCCTTGATCGCGGTGGCCGCCAGAAGCGGATTGAGGGAAATGCGGCCCAGATCGCGCAAGGCCCGGCGGATGGTGGCATGCAGGTTGGTCCGGGCGCGGTTGCGCAGATCGTCAATCATGACCGGTACGGCCAGTTCGCCGCTGTCACGCAGGCGCTGGAGGCCGGCGAGATAACCCCTCTCGTTGACGGCCATGCGCGTCAGGTTTTCCTCGATGTAGGTTGGATCGGCACGGCGGGAGAAATGGCCCTTGGCCAGCACGGCGATGATCTGGGTGACCACATCGTGCATCTGCGGATTCTTGATCTCCGGCGACTGCCACTTGAGCAGCGTCGCATCCAGATCGTCGTTGCGGTTGTTGGCAACGACCACGGCTTCAAAGGTATCCAGCAACACGCGCGGGTCGGGATTGGAGGCCAGGATGGATTTGCCCGCGGCCGCGGCCAGGTCGTAGCGGGCGATGCGCCCATAATGCCAGAAGGTATCGACCATGTCGGGCAACGATCCGGGCGCGGGCAGTTCGGGTCGAGCCGCCCCGGCCGCGTCGCCTGGTGCCCCGGCCGGCAAAGGAATTGACGGCGCGGGCACGGCCGGCGCGGGACGAACCGGCGCCGGAGCGGCCGGCGCGGGAGCGGGCGTTTCGCTGGGTGTCTGGGCCAGGGTGATGGCCGTCCATCCCATCGCCAGCGACACGACACAAAGCACGGCCACGGACGGTAGGAACCCGGACTGGCGATTCATAGGGATGGCCTCCAAGACATCAAGGCTGGTTGCAAAGCATATCTGGTGTGGGTCCGTCGTATCACAGGCGAACGAACACATTTTGAATCAACTCGACGGCCAACCGCCCAGCCGCCCGTGATCTTCCGCGATGGTAAAACCGTCGCGCGGGGGTGTCAAGGTTTGCGCACATTCCGCACAGACAGGGATTTGCGATTCGATTCGACGTTCATTACACTCGCCCGTCCCATGAAAGCGAAAAGACGGCACGAGCTAAAAACTAATACGCTGGCGACGAATCTTCAGGATCTGCCGGAACTGGCACGGCGCTGGGGATCGTCCGTGTTGCTGGCGGTGGTTGTGGTGTCGCTGGCCATCGTGCTCCTGCGCGTCCGATCGAGCAAAGCGGCCGAGCGTCGCCAGTTGGATGCCCAGAGCATCCAGAACGCCCGCGAGCGGATCAGCCAGTTGCGGAGCTTGTATCTGTATCTGCCGCGCGACACCGACCCGTCGCCGGGTCTGGTCGCCGAAATCAAGGATGACCGCGATCAGATGATCGACAACGCCGTCAGTGAGCTCCAGGCCGTCCAGCTCGACAGCAGCGCCGACGATGTTCTTCTGGCCGCCGAACTTGAGGCCGAGGGCGATTTGGATCTCACGATCGGCCAGATGCCCGCACTGCCCGGCTCGGGGCAGGACTCGTCTTTGAACCTCAGCAAGAGCCCTGAGAATTATCTCAAGGACGCGGCGGCCGCGTATCAGCAGATCGTGGATAAATATCCCAACCAGACTCTGGCGGCGTTCAACGCGCGCTTTGGCCTGGCAACCATCGCCGAGGATCAGAAGAATTGGGATGCGGCCGCCCGCGAGTATCAGGCGATCCTCGACGCATCGAACCAGGCGCCGGCCGTCCATGCCCGGGCGCAGAGCCAGCTTGCCCAGTTGGACACGCTCAAGTCGACGATCTATTTCGGAAAGACACCGCTTCCCACCAGCTTTGCCAACCTCATGCCCTCGGTCGATCCGCCGTCGTATCTCAGGGTGGCCACGACCGCCCCGTCGATTTCAACCACCCAGCCGGCCACGAGCCGGCCGTAAACATGGCGGAATCGGAAGACCTTTCCGCGGCCGTTGACGAATCGGATTCGGATGTCTTTCGTTTCCAGTTCCAGGCGTCCAAGACGCAGATTCGGCGCATCGATCAATTCCTGGCCGATCGCTGCCACTATCTTTCGCGGCAGACGGTGCAGGGGCTGATCGAGGAGGGCTTTGTCACCGTCAATGGCAAACCCACCAAATCCAGTTACAAGGTCAAGGCCGGCGATCGCGTCGAGATGATCGCCCCGCCCGAACCGGTCTCGGAACTGGTGCCGGAGAATATCCCGCTGGAGATCGTGTACGAAGACGACGACCTGATGGCCCTGAACAAGCAGGCCGGTTTGATGGTCCATCCCGCCCGCGGCCGCTGGACGGGAACGCTGGTCAATGCCCTGGTGTTTTACGCGCAGCGCTGGAGCACGGTCTCCGGCCCGTGGCGGCCGGGAATTCTCCATCGCCTGGACCGCAACACCACGGGCATCATGCTGGTCGCCAAAAGCGATCACGCCCATTGGCGGCTGGCGCGGCAATTTGAAAACCGCACCATCCAGAAAACCTATTACGCCATCGTCCACGGCGTGCCGCCGATGCTTAACGACATCATCGACCTTCCCATCGGCCGCGACCGCTACGCCAGAGAACGACAGGCGGTGCGAAAGATCCAAAACGGCGGCCGTCCCGCCACCACCGTCTATCACGTCGAAAAAACCTTCCCCGCCCCCGGCAAACCCGCCGACCCCGGAACCAAATCCGGCTACGCCCTGGTGCGCCTGGAACCGAAAACCGGCCGCACCCACCAGCTCCGCGTCCACCTGGCCGCCATCGGCCACCCGATCGTCGGCGATGACATGTACGGCGGCCGGGTCTTCACCCAGGACGCCTTCACCTTCGAGCGCCAAGCCCTCCACGCCGCCCAGATCACCTTCGTCCACCCCGGCACGCTGGCGACAATGACCCTCACCGCGCCCCTGCCGGCGGATATGACGCAATTGCTGGAGCGATTGGCACCGCCTGTCCCGTAGCGTCCGCGCCGAAGCCAGCCTGATCGGGTATAGTAAGACGACGTCGCGAGACCTTGTGTTGGATTTGCCTGCACGGAGAGGTGCCATGACGGAAACAGAACTGCTTGCGCGAATCACAGTCAATCCCAAGATCTTCGGCGGCAAGCCCATAATTCGGGGCCGTAGGTTGGCGGTTGAGCATATCCTGGGCATGCTCGCGGCTGGCGAAACCATCGACGGGCTCTTGACCTGCTATCCCTGGCTCCAACGCGACGACGTGCTGGCGTGTCTTCTGTATGCTCGGCGGGCCGTGGGCAGTGAGCGCTACGCGCCAGCATTTGTGGCGGCCGAGACATAGTCGATCCCTGCGGGAGGGCGAACCGACGTGAAACTGCTGATTGATAGCTGTGTCTGGAGCGGCGTGCGCGACGAGTTGGCGGCGGCAGGCCATGACGCCCAATGGGCCGGCGACTGGCCTGTCGATCCGGGCGACGACGAAATTCTCTCGCGGGCATTTTCCGACCGCCGCACTCTCATCACTTTGGACAATGATTTTGGAGAGCTGGCCGTCCATCAAAGTCGCAAGCATTCTGGAATCGTACGGCTGGTCGATATCCATCCCCGGAAACAGGCGGCGGAATGCGCGACCGCGCTGGCGACCTATGGCGCACAGTTGCAGGCTGGCGCCATTGTGACCATCGAGCCGGGACGTGTGCGTGTCAGGCTCGCGGTGCAGGAGGATGAATAGAAGCCGGATCAAAGGGGTTGAGACAGAGCCGGTCGGGAGTCTTTGATTGGCTCATCGCCCATCAAAGATTCGCGACCCCTTTGATGGCCCGCCACACAATCTGCTGATCTTTCAACACATCGCTTGACAGCGTCCGGGCGCATCTGCTAATCTTTCAGCACTTGAGATTGCCGAGGCCTCCATGCCGAAAATGATCGGGACCGGACTCAGCCGCCGCGAAAGGGAAATGCTCGATGTCCTGCATCGCCGCGGCAGGGCGTCGGCGGCAGAGGTTCTGGGGGAACTGGCCTCGCCGCCGTCCTATTCGGCCGTGCGGTCCATCCTCCGCATCCTCGAGGAAAAAGGACTGGTGCGCCACCAGGAGCAGGGGAAGCGATATCTCTACCTGCCCACCCAATCGCCCCGCGCGGCCGCCCGATCGGCCTTGAAACAGGTGGTGGCCAATTTCTTCGGCGGAAGCCTGGAACGGGCCGTTAAGACATTCCTGTCGGCCGCCGATACGCGCGTATCCGACGACGAACTCCGCAACCTGTCGCAACTCATCAAACGGGCACGACAAGGAAAGGGAAAGCCATGATACTAAGCGATCTGGCCGGCCATTGGCTTACTCTGCTGGTGAATGTCGCCTGCCAGAGCGTTGTGCTCGGAATTGTCTGGGCGATGGCGATGCTCCTGGCCGGGCGGGCATCGGCGTCGCTGCGCTGCCTCATAACGAGTACGGCCGTCGTCGCACTGCTGGCGCTTCCGCTAACGGCGGCGACAATTCCCGCCTGGCGAATCACGTGGATGAATCGCACCGCGCCAGGTCGGGCAATGACACCTCGCCCGCCGGCCGCAGCGCCCGCGGCGGAGACGTCGCTTGCGCCGCCGGTCGCGGGTTCCGTACATGGGTCGACGCCGGACTCACACAGCCCGGCCGCACAAACGCGGCCGGATTGGGCTCTGGTGATTTTTCTGATTTGGATGGCCGGGGTGGCTGTGGCCGCAATGAGATTGTGTCTGGCGATGCGTGGCGTTGCACGTCTGACCCGTGCGTGCGTGCCGATCGACGAACAAAGCGTGCGCCGGCAAATCGACGATTCGGGCCTGCGTCGCCCGGTTCGCGCGCTTTTGAGCGTCGCGGATTGTCCGCCGTTAACATGGGGCCAATTTCATCCGGTTCTGGTTCTGCCCGCATGCTCGCGAGATTGGCCGGCCGAGCGTCTTGGCGCGGTGGTCGCCCATGAGATCGCTCATATCCGCCGCGATGACTGGCTGTTGCATATCGCGGGCGAGTTCGCCTGCTGCCTGTACTGGTTTCATCCGCTCGCCTGGATGCTGGCGCGGCGGCTGGGCATCGAGAGCGAACGCGCCTGCGACGATTGCGTGCTTCTGGCCGGTGTGCCGTCGTGCGATTATGCGACGCATCTTGTCGATGTGCTGCGCGATCTGCGCGACTCGCGCCATCGCGCCGGGGCGGCGCTGGCGATGGCGTCGCGCCCGAGTCTCGTACAGGGTCGGGTGGAGGCGATCCTGGACGCCCGCCGCAATCGTCACGTCGCGACGCGGGCGATGATCGGTCTGGCATTGGTGCTGGCCGCTCTGCTGGTTCTCCCGCTGGGGGCGTGCAAGCCCGCAACTGAAAGCATCACAACCACCGCGCCAAGCACATCGGCCGGTTCACAGGCACAAACCGATTCGCCGCCGGCCGCCGTCGCGTACGACCTTCTTCGCTGGGGCAAGCCGCTCGGATCGGGAGATCCCCAGCGGTTCTACACATTGAAGTTTGACCTGGTCAATCGCCATGACCAGCCCATGTGGTATGTCATGGACTATTGGGGACATGATCGCCTGCCGCAAACCGACAAATTTGTGCCCGATCCCGGCGACCACTTCGAATTGGAAGTCGATCTGCTTTCGGAGGCGGAGAAGAATAACATGGTCTATCGTCGCTCGACGTCGGAAAAATCGCGATGCATCGTCTGTTTCTTCCCGTTCGGCACGGGATTCCGAGCCTGCCAACTTCCGCCGCATGGGGAACTTCACGTCGATGATTTCCGGCTGGATTCGTTCAAGCCCATCCATGATTTTGAGATCTGGGAAGCCCGCGAGATACGGATCAACGGAAGGACACCGCTTCTGGATTGGGTGAACTCCCGCGTCGGCCCGCATCCCACCTGGACCGGTTACGGCCGAGATCCCAATCTCACGAGCGGCGCCGAGCCTGTCACCGCGATTGATCTGGACGTTACGCATCGCTGGACCGTGCCGATCGCGGGCATTGAAAAGGCGCCCGCGAATCCACCGCCGGCCGTGCTGCTCCCGCCGGCGACCGGCCCCGCCGGCGTTCTGCCGCCTCCCGCGAGCGGACATTCGACCACCGCGCTCAATGGCCCCGGGCCTGCGGCGACGGATTCACTCACATGGCCATGAATCACCGGCCGAAAAAATTTCTCCTGCTGTTGTCCCGCGGAGAATTTGGGCGATAATGTGGGCGTACGGAAGTTCTGCGGTGTTCGTGATTGGAGAGCCCATATTTGGTTAAACCTATAATCAACCCTTGGGGCTGATCGCCAGCCGGGCGCATGCCCGCGGTTTGCCGATTTCGGCAGCAACGACGGGAAGTAAACGGCTGGAATGACGAGAGAACCCTCTCGATCGATCCGCACCCACCTTTTTCAAAGGGTTTGATCAGACGGCTCTCACACGGCAGTTGTGGATATTCCGTATTTTTTTATCGACGCGCCAACCGCATCAGGCGAATGGTCCTCCCGGCGTCGATCAGGCGGGTGGTTTCCTGATCGACCTTCCAGCCGTGGATCTGGGCGAATTGGGGGAATTCGTCCGCGGCGGATCGGTTGGGCTCGGCCAGCAAAACGTGACCGCCTTCCTTGGTGTGTGCCTGCCAAAATTCGTCTAATTCATCCCATTGCACTCGATCATAGATAATGTCCGCCCCGACGATCCGGTCGAAACAAGCGCCCAGGCGATCGACGCTCCAATCGACCCGGCGAACGCACGCGCGATCGCCAAACGGCAGGGCGTTGAGCCGGGCGAACAGCAGGGCATCGGCTTCGCGGTCGGCCATCATCACCTGTCCGGCCCCCAGCGCCGCCGCGGCCGTGCCGCATAATCCCATTCCGCAGCCCAGGTCCAGGACGGATTCGCCCGGCCGAATCGGCGGGGCGATGGTGTGTTTCCCTTGCAGGCAATCCGACAATGCGGTGGCACTGTCCCACACCTGCGCCCAGTAGGGGAGATGGATTGGCCTCTGGCCCGGCGGATGCCGCGATTCCAGTTCGGCCGCCCGGCTCAGCACCGAATCAGGATCGGCGATGCGATGGAATTCGATCGGAGTCGATCCCACGACGATGTTCTGGCAGACGGTCGTATATCGGCGCTGGATGCGGGCCAGCAGGCGACGGCGTTCGAGTTGCGCGGCGGTCGGGATCACGCGGTCTTCGTCGGAGCGTGGATGACCTGAATCGCTCCGCCAAGAAAGCCGTACGCGTACATCAGGCCGTATAAGCCATAGATGATGCCGGCGCCGACGACGCCGATGGCGATGATGGATCCGATGGTGGCGATGACGGTCGCGGCGGGCTTGATGTAGAGGCGGCGTCGGCCGGCGGCGCTCCAGAGCACCGCCATCCAAACGACGCCGATCAGGGCGGGGAGATAAAAGGGCACGATGGCCATCACGATCGGGGCGCAGGTGTAGCCCATGACATTTTGAAAGAGCACCGGCGGGGCCTTCTGCTTGTTGTCGCCGGTGACCAGCAGCGTATACGTTTTCCGCGCGATGAGCATGAGCAGCCACCAGATGGCCGGCATCGCGAGGGCCAGAACAGCGGCTCCTTCCCAGAAACTCTGGGCGTCGAGCGTGTATTGGGCGGGCTGCGAGCGGGCTTGCATGAACGTGACGGCCGATTGCGTCAGCACCGCCAGCGACAACATCATCCCGCAGCCGATGACAAACGTATTGACGTCGGAGCCGGTCTCGGGACGGCGGATATGATCGATCAGGAGCATCGGGGACGAAAGTGCCCGGCCGATGGTCTTGAAGAATGCGGAGACCAGGCCGATCTCACCGCGATTTTCCCAGGGTGTTCCCGGCCCTGGTCGCATGAGGTCGTAGTGTCCCTCGCGTTTTTTTTGAAATGCGGCGATCTTTACGTCGGCGGGCACATCGGGTTTCCTGGTCATGGCAAGCTCCGGTTCGGATCGGCATCGCCGGCCGCACCAGCGCCCGCGCCAAAGACCGCGCATGCCGGCCGCGACACCGACAGGCCATCAGGATACGCCTTTGCCCCCCGCGTGGCCATTGCGCGGCGACCGAATCGTCTGAAGTGTGCGGGACGCTCAATTCGCGCCGGATGTTGAATCGAGCCATGTCCCCGGCTCGTCAACCAGGACATCAGAGTTACCCCGCACAACCCTCAAGCTCCCTCGCCGGCCGCATTGATTGCAGCAACCGCCCCCGCCGGTCCGATAAATGTCTTGTGTCTCGCGCCACACGCGCCAATGGTGTCGGTTCCGGATCGGCCGCAGGCCGGCGGGGGATGCGCATCGCCACGTTGGGGATGGTTTGGGCGCTGGCGGGGATCGCGATAGGGGCGGGGTATTACCAGGTGCGGCAGTACGTCGATCGGCAACTTGTCTTCCCGATCTCGCCGCCGCGCGTGATCCTGGTCAATCAGCCCGACTGGATGAGCGACCGGCTCGCCCAGCAGATCATTCAGACGGTGCGGCCGGCCGGTACGCATTCGGCGTTCGATCAGCAACTGCTCATGGACATCAACGGCCTGCTGCAAGCCAATCCGTGGGTTCGCCGGGTGAATCAGGTGCGTCGCGTGTACGGCAACAGCCCCGGCGACGCCGTTGAAGTCGATTGCGATTATCGCGCGCCGGTGGCTCTGGTGCGCTGGGCGAACGACTACATCCTTGTTGATGGCGAGGGATATCAACTTCCCGAACAGTACACGGCCGAGCAACTCAACAAGATCATGCTGGCTTCCGATGGGACGATAAGTTTGCGCGTCATCACGGGCGTTGGGCATGCGCCGACAGGAAGCGCGACCAAGTGGCCGGGTGACGATCTGGCCGGCGGGCTGGCAATGGTGAAGGTCCTGTACGGCCAGCCGTATGTCGAGCAGATCTGGGCGGTGAACGTGGCGAATTTCAAGGGGCGGAACGATCCGCACGGCGCGGAACTGGTTCTATTGACGCGGCAGGGGACAGAGGTTCGCTGGGGCCAGGCGCCGGGGGATCGCGACTATTTTGTCGAGGTGCCGGTGGCGCAGAAGATGCGTCGGCTGGAATCGGCGTGGCGCCAATACGGCCGGGTTGATGCAAATCAGCCGTGGATCGACATTCGGTTCGACAATCCAATCACGGCCACCAAGGCCCCGCCCGCGCCGGGACCGTTGGCCGGTGCGCAGGGCACACGGCGCTCGGGGTCGCGTTCGGTTGCAATTCCATAGCCGGCATTTGTTAAGCTGGAAAGTCTGCGTAATTGGCGGAATTTGTGCCGAGGGACGCTCGCAGTTTATCCAAGTTGAGGATCATCGAGCAGTTATCGATGAATCTGCCGGCATGGCCAGCAAAAAGTCGATTTTCCCGACTGGAAAAGGCGGAATTTTCTTGCATTGCGCCGGCCGAAAGTCGATAACTTTGAGCAACAATAAATCATCGGGATCGATCGTTAAATGCAGGCGGGCGGAAGTCGCGCACGGGGATGGCGTGCCGGAGGCCGTTGGCTTGGGCAGAATTCAGTTCGTGCGTCAGGGGGATGGCGAGAGTTGCGGACAAAGAGGATTACCCGTCAGGTCGGCCTTTGGCGCGGCATGGCGTGCCAGCCGAGCTTGGATCGCGATTTCGACTTGGCCGGCCGGCGATTGGCGTGAAACTGTTTCAGGTTCCGGTTCTACGTGGGTGAGAACCGGAACCTCTTTTTTGCGCGGATTGCATTGCCGTGAGCCACCAGCCATAATGCACTGGTTTCACGGAGGCCGTATATGCCCGATACCGTCGCAGGTTATTTCCGCGACATCTACGACAGCGTGAAGTCGATCTCGATCGGCATGAAGATCACGCTCAAGTACTGCTTTCAAAAGACAGTTACGGTGCAATATCCCGAGCAGCACCTGACGTTTGCACCGCGTTATCGGGGCATCCACGAATTTGAAGCCGACCGCTGCATCGCCTGCGATATGTGCGCCAAGGCCTGCCCGGTTGATTGCATCTATATTGACAAGTCGGCCGCCCGCAAGATCGACAAGAAGACCGGCAAGGCTGCGGGGGGCGAACTGATCCGATTCGCCATTGATTACAGTAAATGTCTGTTTTGTGCCCTTTGCACCGAGCCGTGCCCCACGGAATGTATTCACATGGGCAAGCTGCACGACTTGTCGAGTTATTCGCGCGAGGATGTGGTGGTGGAGTTCGCCCAGCTTGACAAAAAGGGCCTGCGGACGCCAATTCCGCTTTGGCTTGAGAAAAATGCCCCTACAATCCCCTGGGTGAAGGAAGAATACGACCGAGTGAAGAGCGGTAAATTGGCGACACGGGCGGCTGATATTCCAGTCGTCAAATGAGTTGTTGGCGACAATAAAGACGGCCGGTGCGGCGTTTGGAAAGAAGTAGCGGCCGTATGGCACATGGCTATACGACGTGAGATACCCGCGAGGGTGACAGACGAATTTCTGGTTCAGCAGTTGCGGGCCGGAGACGCTGCTGCCGGCGACGAGTTGATTCGTCGCCACGGTCAGGCGTTGTTGCGATATCTCAATCGGCTGACGGGAAGCGAGCACTTGGCCGAGGACTTGCACCAGCAATGCTGGCTCAGCGCTCTTCAGCACTTGGACCGATTCAATGCAGAATCGAGCACCGGTGGTTTCAAGGCCTGGCTGTTTCGGATCGCCACCAACAAGGCACATGACCTGTGGCGGTCGGGCGGGCGCGACAAGGCGGCTCGGCAGGGGTATTCGCACGTTATCGATCACGAGGGTCCTGCCGCCGGAGTTGAATTGGAATCTTCCGAAGCGGCACAGAAGCTTCGTGCCGCCATCGACCAGTTGCCGGAAAATCAGAAGCAAGTGGTTCTGTTGCGGTATTACAGCGGCATGAAATTCGTGGAGATCGCCGATCTAATCGGCTGTCCGCTGAACACGGCCCTGGGCCGGATGCACAAGGCCGTGCTGAAACTCAAACAGGTGCTTGCAGAAGAATAACCGGCCAGGTCGGCCGGACAAGGGATTGGCATGAGAGATCTGACAGCCAGGCTGGGCGATGCCGAATCGGTATTGCTGCTTTATCTGGCCGGCGAGCTATCGGCCGACGAGCGATCCCGCGTCGATGAGGCACTGGCCAACGACGCGGGCCTGCGCGACGTGGTGGTCCGGCTGCGCGCGATGCTCGACGAATGCGATCGGGCTCTGACTCGGCTGGACGATGCGGATTTTGGCGGCCAGGCCATGCGACTCGATCGCCAGGCCGCCGTCGATGCTCGTGCCAGCGAGGTCGTTCGCAACTGGATCGCCCAGCCCCGTGCGGCCGCCGAACCCCTTCGGCGGCGCACCCGCGACGCACCGGTGTGGACCTATCCATTCGCCGCCGCCGCGGCGATCCTCCTGGGCTTCCTGATCTATTGGGGCCGCGCCCCCGTGGGCAACCCGGTTGTGGCTCACCAGGATATGTCGCCCACGACCGCCCCGGCCGACGATCTGGCTGCCGCCGATGTTGCCACGCCTGTCACGGCGATGCTTTTCCCAACGACAAATCCCGGCACCGATCTCAATCAGGTGATGGCCTGGGCGGACGATTTCAATGACATGCAGAGTCTGGGTTCGTCCGCCACCGAGCCGCCAGTGGCGCCCGATGCGCCAGCGCAGGTAAACCCCTAACCGACACGTCACCATGAACCGTATTCTCCTTTCAGTCGCGTTTGTCCTGGGCTCAGCCACGTGGGCGATGGGCCAGGCCCGAAGCGCCCCGCCCCGCCCGCCGGAATCGCGTCCCCCGGAACCCCGTGCCGGCGACCCGCGCTCTGGTCAGCCCACCGCGTCGGGCGAACGTCCGGTGGCTGCCGCACGCGGCGATATCCGACCCAGCGCGCCAGCGCCCTCTCCTCTGGACGTGCCGCTGTCGCCCAAGGAACGTCAGGATTTCCTGGCGTTCATGAGAGAGCACGCCCCGCACGCCCTGATGGTCCTGGCGAAGTTGCCGGCCTCGCCGGCACGCCGCGTATTGACTGCGGATTTCGTCAGCCAATGGAAGGAACTGAACTCCATCAAGAACGACCAGGAGCTCAAAACCCTGCGCACCAATCGCATCGGCATTCAGGATGCCATCTGCCATCACATGATCGATCTGGCCACCGCCGCGCCCGCTTCGCCGCAGGCCGCCAAGGCCGAAACCGACCTGCGCGCCAGCGTGACCGATCTGGTGAAGAACGCCATCGACGAGCGCAAGTATCGCATCGCCAAACTCGACGATCTGATCAAACAGGAACAGAGCGCTCTGGCCAGCGAACAGAAGGGGTTGAAGGCGGATGAGGCGTCGCAGGACAGCGCCGTTCAGGACCGCGTCAACGCCTACAATCAGCGATCCCGGCAACTGGGCGGCATCATGGGCCCGCTTCCCGAGGATCGCGCGCTACTGGATCTCTTTTTCGGCGATAGTCCCAATCCGCCGGATTCCAATCCATCCGGGCGGTAGGGGAAGAAGCGGGGGGAGATGGGGAGTTTGCGAGCCGGGGAGAGTGGGAGCAGGGGAGAAGGGGAGATAAAAAGGCCTGCATAAGCAGATTTCCACCACTCCCCTTCTCCGCCGCTTCTCCCTCCGCGCAGCAAAAAGCGGGGGTCGCTCCCTCCGAGACAACCCCCGCCCACATACGTCTTTTAATTGGCTGTGGCGATCAATACACCACGGCCATCGCGTCCTCGATCGACTCGATCACCTGGCGGACGTGGAACGGCTTCTTGAGGAATCCGTCGAATCCGACGGCCGACAATCCGCGCGATTCGTCCTCGGTCATCTTGCCGCTCATGGCGATGACCTTGGTCAGTTGCAGATCGGGATTGCTCTTGACCTGCTTGCAGACCTCGCGCCCGTCGACATCCGACAGGTGCATGTCCAGCAGAATCACGTGCGGCCGGAATTTTTCCGCGGTCAATCCGGCCGCGAATCCGCCGTTGGTCACCTCGACCTCGTACTTGGCTTCGTCTTCCAGGATCTTTTCCAGGACTTCGACAATGTCCTGTTCGCTGTCCACGATCAGCACGCGCGTGCAGCCGCTCATCAGGCCGTTGAGCGGCATGCCGTGCTGTTTCATGAACCGGATCAACTGGTTGAGGGGAATCCGCCGGTCCTTGGAGCCGGGGATTCGATAGCCGTGCAGCGCGCCGCTGTCGAACCACTTGCTCACGGTGCGCGGCGCCACGTTGCAAATCTTGGCGACCTCGCCGGTCGTCAGAACATCTTTCTTCGCGGTGCTCATTGTTGCATTCTCTCCTGGGCGTCGGCGTTTTGGGCCGGCGG
>Ga0181517_10003905_pt1 | contig 13895 bp, 13 predicted proteins | sample PEATcosm2014_Bin_31_FD_119748 | JGI IMG/M metagenome (GOLD analysis project Ga0181517, IMG submission 119748) | Peatland microbial communities from MTU Mesocosm Facility, Houghton, MI, USA - PEATcosm2014_Bin01_30_metaG | ecosystem: Environmental > Terrestrial > Soil > Wetlands > Peat | place... | reverse complement strand
CTTAGCGGGGTTGTGCCCCTATACATTTGCTCCGAACTGCGCCGCCAAATACCTCCGACTGCGGTCTACGGACTCAAACCCTGCCTAAATTGCGGTGCGGTCAGAATTTCTGAATCCCGGAAATCAAATACCACACGCCGAACCCGACCAGCAGCAGGCTGCAAACCGCGAAAATCCATTCTTGCAGCTTCAGTCCCCACAAATTTTTGGTGCGGTAAATCAGGACGGAAACCAGCGTCAGCCAGGCCAGGTCGCAGAGCCAGTGCACGACAATCATTACCGGCAGCCAGTCGCCGCCGTAGGCCGTTATTTTCATCACCAGCATCGCGCCGACAGTAGCCCACCACAAATAAATGAACGGGTTGATGGCCGTCATCACAATCCCGGCCGTGAAAGCGCCGTATTTCAAGTCTTTGCCGCCCTGCGCTACATCTTTACGGGCGCGGAACATGTTAATCCCAAGCCAGATGATGACCGCGCCGCCGATGAGACTCAGCACGATTTGGACCGCATTATGCTGGAAGAAGCGCGCGAAGCCGTAATAAATCAGCAGAATAATCGGGACTTCGATGACCGCATGCCCGAGGGACATTTTGGTGCCGGCCCAGGGACTGTGATAGCTCTTGGCCACCGCCACGGCGAACATCGGGCCGGGCATCATCACACCGGACAGCGAAATGACAATCACACTTAAGATAATCGCGAGCACGGAAACACCTCTGAATAGCATTGTAGCATAGACGACAGATAGGCATTTTGAGGATGTGAAAAGCCCGAAGACAAACGGGGTCATTGCGAGGCTTATCCGAAGCAATCCCGGTGTGGGAAAGCCACGTCCGCCTGAGGCTGAGGAATGGCGGGATTTTCCGGATGCAGTTATTAGTGTTTTTTGCGGTATTCCAGAAACATATACAGACCGGCGATACTTTTCCCGTCGCAGATTTTGCCGGAACGCAACAGCTTTGGGATTTGAGACACCGGCACCCTGACCACATTAATGCCTTCCGTGTCTTCGGCCACCAGGCGGCTGGGAATCAGGTCCATGGCGAGATAAAGATGGAGATATTCGGTGGAATAACCGGGCGCCAGATAATAGCCGCCCAGACTCACCAGTTTCTGCGGCAAAAAACCGGTTTCTTCCTGCATTTCTCGCTTGACGGCGGTCTCCGCGTCTTCGCCCGGGTCAACGCCGCCGGCCGGAATTTCCAGTAAATCTTTCTTGACCGCATCGCGGTACTGACTGACCAGCAGGACGTTATTTTGGGCATCAACGGCGATCACCGCAATGCAGGCGCCGTGTTCCACAATCTCGCGGGTGGTCTGGCGGCCGTCGGGCATTTGAATCATATCGACTCTGAGTTTGACGGCACGGCCGTCAAAAACAATTTTACTGGAGAGGGTTTTATCCGGTTTCATTATCAGCCTTATTTTTTCAATACCTGGATAGTCATCGCGGTTTCGTCGCAGTTGGGAAATTTGGAACAGCGGTAACATTCAGTCCAGATTTTCTGCGGCAGGGTCATCTTTTCCACTTCTTTCAAACCCATCTTTTCAAAAAACTTGGGTTTGTAGGTGAGACAGAAGACCGTTTCAATCCCCAGCTCCTCTGCATCTTTGAGACAGGCGGAGACCAGTTTGTTGCCGACACCCTGGCGCTGCATTTCCTCGTCCACGGCCACCGATTTGATTTCCGCCAGGTCCGACCACAGGACATGCAGCGCGGCACAGCCGATGATGCGTTTGCCTTTCCGCACCACCACAAAATCGCGGATGTTTTCATAGATTTCGCTTAACGGACGGGCCAGCATTTCCCCGCGTCCGGCAAAACTGTTGACGAGTTTATGAATGCGAGGCACCTCGCTGATATTCGCTTTTTCAACTTTTATAGAACTGTTCCTGACCAATTTACTGTTTCCCCTTTAACCGTTTTTCCAGTGTGCTGTAAAATGATGATTCCGGATGAATTCTCAAGAAGCGGATTTTAAGCCGGCTGCGTCTTACTCTAATGACCGCACCGCTGTTCAACGATAAGTTCGTATGCCCGTCAATGCTGAGTGTGGCCGGATGGACGGCCTGAACACTGAGCTCAACTTTAGATTCGGAGGGCAGAACCACGCAATATTTGGCGCTGAGCAGCGGCACAATCGGCAGGATTACAAAATCTCCGGAATGCGGGGGCAGAATCGGACCCCCGGCGGCCAGCGCATAACCGGTGCTGCCGGTGGCCGTGGCCAGAATCACGCCGTCGGCTTTATAAGTCGTCAGTAATTCGCCGTCAATTTTCGCGGTAATATAAATCACCCGGGCTACAGCGCCGCGGGCAATGACGACATCATTTAAGGCATAAAACGTTTGGCACGGTCCGCCTTCAGCGGGTGCAGCCTCGGCCTCCAGCAGCGAACGTTCATCAATCCAGCCCTCACCATCGAGGATACGGTTGAGCTCGTCCCCGGTCTCGGTCAAACTTAATTCGGTCATGAAACCCAAATTTCCCAGATTGATACCGGTAATCGGCGTTTTGCCGGGGATGACGGCCTGGGCCGCCCGCAAAATCGTGCCGTCGCCGCCGATACTTAAAATCAATTCGGTGCCGTCGGTTTGTGTCCGGGCCGATTCACCGTCCCACGACGAGCACAGCCAAACGGAAATGCCCTTAGCGGTCAGGGCCTTTTGCAGTTTTTTCGCCAGTTTGCCTGCCGCGTCGTTCATCGGATGATAAAGGATGCCGATTTTCTTTAACATTGTCTTCTGTTTCAGATAAGATTATTTGTCCGGTGAATATAAAAGAAGCATAACATCGGGAATCTGGAGTGTCAAGAAAAACACGGTGCATAGCTTGATTTCACTCTCGGATTAGTGCTAATCTGGAAGCTGTCAGTCATTTATTGCAGAAGGTCGTAAGATGGAAGAAACAATCGTTTATTTCGATAAGCCCGGTCCCGGCAATACCGAAGAAGTGCTCCGCGTTGTGCAAAGACGGGCGCAGGAATTGGGGATTAAAACTATCGTGGTGGCCACCAACGAGGGCAATACCGCGCTGCGGGCAATCGAGGTTTGTCAAGGCATTAAAGTCGTGGCGGTAACACATTCCACCGGTTTCAAAGTTCCGAATTTCCAGGAACTAACCGCGGAAAACCGCCGGAAAATTGAGGCCGGCGGCGGCGCAGTCCTGACCACGACTCATCTTTTCCGGGGCGTCAGCGGGGCGATGCTGAAGCAATTCAACACGCATGAAATCGGGATTATTATCGCCAATACTTTGCGCCTGCTGGGCCAGGGCATGAAGGTGGTCATCGAAATTACTGTAATGGCGGCGGACGCCGGTCTGGTGCGTACCGACGAGGATATCATCGCCATCGGCGGCTCCGGCCGGGGCGCGGACACCGCGGTGGTATTGAAGCCGGTCAACTCCAACGACTTTTTCGACCTGAAAATCAAAGAAATACTCTGCAAACCAAGGTTTTAGATGAGTTATTAGCCGTCAGCTTGGAATTTGAAATTTGGAAATTGGATTTTAATTAGGATTTCGAATTTAGATATTAGGATTTCTTGACGATGGGCTATCACGAACATAAGAGACTGGAAAAAGAAAACATCGGGTGCGCGGTGCTGGTCACTTCGGACAGCCGCACCGAAGAAACCGATGAATCCGGTAAACTGATTAAACGGCGTTTGCTGGATAAAGGGCACCGGGTGGTTTATTACACGATTCTGAAAAACGACGCCCAACTGCTGAAAAACAAGATACTGGAATTAGTCCGACAGGATGAAATCCAGGTCATCATCACCAGCGGCGGGACGGGATTGAGCCACAAAGACGTGACCGTAGATACAGTTAACCCGATGCTGGAGAAAAAACTCGACGGCTTCGGGGAACTTTTCCGCCAGTTGACTTATCAGGAACTGGGCACGGCCAGTATCATGAGCCGGGCAACCGCCGGCGTGATCAACGGCAAAGTCGTCATCTGCTTCCCGGGGTCATTGGGCGCGGCGACACTGGCGATGGACAAAATAATTCTGCTCGAAATCGGGCACCTGGTGCGGGAGGCGACAAGATGAGACCTTTCGGGGCGCTTATTTCATATCAGGAAGCCGGCGAAATCATCGACCGCCACATTCATCCCATCACGCGTACTGAGTCTGTGCCGATTGACGATGCGGTGAACCGCGTGCTGGCCGCAGATTTAATCGCGGCGATGAACGTGCCGCCTTTCAGCCGCGCCGCGATGGACGGTTATGCCGTAAAAGCCAAAGACACTTTCGGCGCCGGGCAATTCAAACCGGTGACGCTAAAAATAATCGGGGAAATTCATGCCGGGGAAAACCCGGATAAAAAGATAAAAACCGGCCAGTGCGAACAAATTTCCACCGGGGCGGTGATGCCGGGAGGCGCTGACGCAGTGATGATGGTGGAAGATACCGAACGTGAAGGCGATGAGGTAAAAATATTCAAGTCCATCACCCCCGGTTCGAACATCGGTAAAATCGGCGGGGACATCAGGGAAGGCGCGGTTGTCCTGAAGGCGGGTATTGTATTGGATGCGGCGAAAGTGGGCGTCCTGGCCTCGCAGGGGCTTTCCAGCGTCAAGGTCTACGAAAAACCTCAGGTCGCGGTCCTGCCGACTGGGGAAGAAGTAATCGCCGCCGGCAAGAAACTGAAGCCCGGGCAGCTTTACGATATCAATTCCCATACGATTGCGGCTTTGGTCGGCGCCAACGGCGGCACCCCGTTGAAAATCGGCATCGCCGGCGATAAAAAAGAAGAGCTGCGCGTGGCCATCAAAGAGGCGCTGACCAGCGATATTATCGTGCTTTCCGGCGGGTCATCTGTCGGCGAACGCGACCTGCTGGTGGAAGTGATTGATATGTGGGGCGAAATCCTTTTCCACGGTGTGCAGGTCAAACCCGGCAAACCGACGATTTTCGCGATGATTGAGGGCAAACCGCTGATGGGCATGCCCGGTTATCCCACTTCGTGCCTGATTAATTCCTATCTGTTCCTGATACCGGCAATCAGAAAAATGGCGCACCTGCCGTCCCGCAAAGGGGATACGGTCAAAGCCAAACTTTCCCGCAGCGTATCCGGCAGCACCGGCCGCAGACAATTCCTGACGGTAAAGCTGGTGGGAGACGAAGCGGTCTCGGTGTTCAAGGAATCCGGGGCAATTACCAGTATCGCCGAAGCCGATGGCTATATCGAAATCCCGGAGAATATCGACCTGCTGGAAAAGGGCGATATCGTAACGGTGACATTATTTTAAATTCGAAATCCGAATTCCGAAATAAATATGAATTTCTAAAATCCTGAAGAATTGAATTTTCCCAGCGTAAAAATGATGAAACGGTATAATTTAATTGCGGTATTGTTAATCCAGGCGTGGCTGGGTTATGAATTCCTGATTTCAGGCTGGAATAAAATAAAAGTCAACGCTGCGTTCACGTCAGGATTGGCCGGTTATCTCAAGATGACTGCCGGCAGCCGGGCTAATTTTTACGGCCGTTTTATTACCCGTTACGTGTTGCCGCATGCGGCCGCGTTCGGTTATTTGATTGAATGGGCGGAAGTCCTCACCGGAGCGGTATTAATCCTGGCGGTTTTGACGATATTCATTCGAAAAAAAGAAAATTCCACGGCGCAAAAAACAATCGCGGTTTTGTCCGCTTTATCGCTGGCTGGTATACTGCTGATGAGCCTGAATTTTTACTGGATGACCGGTGCGCTGACGTTGCTGCCCGGCGGCAACGCCTATATCCCGGGGGTCAGCTTCGATTTCTTTATCGTGCTATTGGCGCTGGTGCTGATTGCTTGGAATGCGATTCGGCTGAAGACAAAAAGAGATGAAATTTAGGCTATCAGATTTCTTTATACAGGGTGTGCATATAGACTTCAAAACCCTGTTTTTGCCAGAAAGAATTTGCCACTGCATTGTGAGCGGCAGCATTCAGTTCCACACGATTGATTTTTTTCGATCTGAACCAATTCATAATTTCAATAAGCATTATCCGGGCGATACCTCTACGGCGGTGACCGGCGGTGACGGCAGTATCATCAATATACCCGTATTTTTCACGATGGAAACCTGGGTTGGGCATGCGAATCTCCGATATTGAGTATCCCACCACTTTGCCGTTATCAACTGCCACCAGCACCAGACCGTCTTCGGACTTCATCAACCGCCGCAAGTAATTTTCTTCGAAGCCCAGTGTTGCGCCCTCACGCGGGGTAAAAATGTGGTCGATATTCTGGTGAAAAATCATGTCTTCCCACCACAATTTGCCGATGGCGGTGACATGTTTTTCTTCGGCCCGGATAATCTCAATCATCTAAACCTTCCGGTGGTATGTACCGCTTTTACCGCCGGTTTTGGTTTCCAGACGGATATCGGTGATGGTCATGCCTTTTTCAACGGCTTTGCACATATCGTAGATCGTCAGGGCGGCGATGGTGACCGCGGTCAAAGCTTCCATTTCTACGCCGGTTCGGCCGGTGCTTTTTACGGCGGCGGTAATGCCGATGCGGTCGTTGGCGGTAAGGTCAAAGTCGATGGTAATGCTGTCAATGGGAATCAGGTGACAGAGGGGAATAAAATCCGGGACTTTTTTGGCGGCCATGATGCCGGCCACGCGGGCAACCGCCAGCACGTCGCCTTTTTTCATTCCGGCGTTTTTCACCTGTTCCAGCGTGGCGGCCTGCATGATGACGGAGCCTTTGGCCACGGCTTCACGGACGGTCTCGCCTTTCAGGCTGATGTCTACCATTTTAGCTTCGCCGCGGGCATTAACATGACTAAGTTTTTCGGCCATATTATCTCTCCTGTCAGCTGTAATCGTAGCAGGATTTTCGGGCACTGACAAGCATAATTTTAATAAAAGAATAAGGTGGGTTATATGCCCACCTTATTAGAAATTGAGTTTTTCAGTTTTTATTAATCGGTTGTTTCGGCTAAGCCGTCGTCCTCTGTTTGCGCGCCGGTTTTCTTCGGGCGGATTTTGCGGTAGACGTCTTTGGGGGCTTTTTTCTCCCCGTCCACCGTTAACAGCCGTTCGATAGTAATGCCGAACAGTTTTTCGTTTTCCAGCAGGTAAGGCTCAATCAATTTCCAGTCGGCTTCAATCATTTTGGCGAACTGACCGCCGTTGAGCTGTTCTTCCACCAGTTTCCGGTGCGGGTCGCGCACGTAAATCGCGCCGCCGGAAGCCAGGGAAAAGATATTGGAGCCGGGATAAGGCGAATCCAGTTCGCGGATAGAGCCGTCACGGTCGTCGAAGCCGAGGCCGTTCAGAATCACGAACCCGCCGCCGTTCAAGGCGTCACCGGCCATGAATGATTCCGCCAGGTAGTCCAGCGCGGTGCCGTTGATGACCACGCGCGGTTTGCCGACCGCGTTGATCAGGGGACGTCCGGCGGCATTGCCCATAATAAAAACACTGCCGCCTTTGGCGCCGTACATAAAAGTCTGACCCACATCGCCGTAGACCACGAGCTTGCCGTCTTTCATAATCTGGCAGAGCTGGTCCTGGCCGTTGCCGTGGACGTAGATTTCCATACCATCCAGGCCGGAGGCCAGGTAGTCGCCGGAGGAACCATAGACGTCAATTCTGACGCCTTTGGTGGCCGGTCCGAAACCGCAGCCGGTGAAGCGCTGGCCGCGATATTTATAGACGATGAAATTGCGCCAGCCAAGTTTGAAAGCTTTGACCATGAGTACCGCATCGCAATTTTCACCCTCCGGCTCGAATTGCCCCGCATCGATAACCAGAGTATGTTCGGTCTGGTGCGGTTTCCGCAGCGCGCTGCGGTTGGCAAAATCAATTTGGGCGAATTTAGAGGTTGATTTTTCCATAATCATCGGGGTGGCGGCCAATAATTCATCCAGGTTAATTTTCAGGACCTGCTGTACCGAACTGCGTTTGATTTTGCCGGTGTTATAGCGCAGGTCGTTCAACAGGGTCAGGGCCGTAATGGCCGTTTGTTTGCATGCGTCATTTTTCAGGCCGCGTGTTTTGATGGATTCAATGGCGAAGCGGAAATCTCCGGTATCGGTCTGGAACCCGATCATCGCGTCCCGGATATAAGTGAAAATTTTATTGGCGGCGGAACCTTCGGTCTCTGCGAACAGGCTGTCCAGCTTTTCTTCGATGGCTTTGCTTTCGGCGGCCCGGACTTTGACTTTTCTGGAGACGTCAACCACCACTTTGTCCGTCGTGGTTTCAATGACCTTACCGAATTTATCGGCGCAGATGAGCTGCTTTTTACCGGAGCCGTCCGGCGCATCTTTAAGGCTGAAGATGAAAGCGCCGCCGTCGGTATAACTCCCGCCGCGGGCGTTCCAGTATTTATCGGCAATGGGCCGGAAGCGGGCGTCTTCGCGCTGGAGGGATATCAGCGTGGCGTCAATGGCCTGTTTTTCCGAGCAGATGAGACCGATTTGCACTTCGCCTTCCTGCAGGGCAAACACCTGCGGCCGGAGCATGGCGGTATCCGTGATACCGATTAGCTGGAACTGGTCGTTCTTGACGTCGTTGCGGGCGATGATGAAGAACCAGGGTCCGTCCGGGGATGAAAAAACATGGTGCTTCTGAATGGCTTTATACAATGCCTGTTTTTGCGCGGGTAGCATGTCAAAGTCCATTTCAGAGGTTGGCGCCAGGGCTTCGATTAAATATTCCAGCGGATATTTGTAAACCCGGCTCCACAGGTCAAGCAGCAAAGCGGCTTCTTCGGTATCGGTCAGGAACAGCGGGTAATAATTGCGCTGTTTCAAATATTCCAGAATGGACTGGTAATTAGCGAAATCGCCGTTATGCACCAGCGCTTCGTTGAGCGCGCTGAAAGGATGGCAGCCGCCGGGATGCCAGACACGTCCGCGGGTGGGATAGCGCTGGTGAGCCAGCCAGACATGCGCTTTGAAATCGTCCAGTTTGTAATAGCGGACGACGTTTTCGGCGTAACCGACGATTTTTAAAATCATCATGTTCCGGCCGTGGGACATCACGAAAGCTTTCTTTTCGCCCAGCGAAGCATAATATTGTTTGTTGATTTTAAAGCTGTTCTGGTAGACAAACTCGTCCTCGGCGTCTCGCCGGTCTAAAGATTTGAAATTCTCATCGGCAATGAACTTATCCAGGACATCAGCCTTGACCCGGACGAAATAGCGCATGATATCCGGCGGTTTGACTTCCAAGCCGATGCTCTTGTAGTCGGCGAGCGTATCGAGTTTCTCAAATTTATCGATTTTAAAATACGGTTTGATATAGGTGTTTTCAATTTCATGCGCCACCGCCGGGTCCAGCAGCGCGATATGCAGCATGTAATCTTCGTCCAGGACTTTCCGGGAAACACCCAATGCTTCCGGCACGAAGCCGACGGCGCCGATGCCGCCGCCCTTGCCGTTGCCGCGGTTGTGCATCTGTACCGAAGGCTCGAAGATATTTTTACCGGTGACCGGGATTGAGCAGACAAACCCCGTGACGCCGCAGCCGCCTTCCTCTTCAAAGTTAGCTTCGAGTTCCGGCATCAGGCGGCATAATTCAGAACGCGAAGACAATATTTTTTCGGCATTATCCATTATGGTGACTCCGTTTCTTTGCTATAATCTATGTGCCTCAGCAAGTCCGTTCTCCCGACAAGTTCCCGGACGCTCTTCATGCCAAATTGCTGCAGGATATCAACCAGCTGGACGTTCCAGGCGTTGTACATGTTGGTCAGGCGCTGCGTGGCCCAGCCTTCATTGAACAGGTCGGCAAGTTCGGAATCGGTGGAAGCGATGCCCCGGGCGCAGCCGCGTCCCGATTCGCAATTGCCGCAGCGGACACATTCTAACGAGACCAATTCCGCGGTGCCGATAACGGCGCCGTCGGCGCCCAGGCAGATGGCTTTGACCAGGTCGTGGGCGGTGCGGATACCGCCGGAGGCGATAAGGGTGATACCGTCGCGCACGCCTTCGTCTTTCAGGAAATTATGTACTTTTGTGATGGCATACTCAATCGGCATGGCGATATTCTTCTTGGCGATATCCGGCGCGGCGCCGGTGCCGCCGTAACCGCCGTCAATGTGGATGATATGCGCGCCGGCATAGTATGAACCGACGGCCACCATATCCACGTCGTTGGGGGTGGAAACTTTAACGGAGACCAGGGCATGCGGATTAATTTCTTTAATCCAGTCAATATGCTTTTTGTGGTCTTCGATGGAATAAACCGAATGGAACGGGAACGGCGAAAACAGCGAAGTGCCCTTGACCGCTTCGCGCATTTTGGCGACGCTTTCCGTATTTTTCTCGCCGAGCAGGTGCCCGCCGAGGCCCGGTTTCGCGCCCTGGGCATATTTGAATTCGACAATTTTAACCCGCTGAATGGTCTCTTCGCGCACCCCGAACAGACCGGTGGCGACCTGGGTAATGACGTGGTCGTTGTACGGCTGGAGGTTTTCCGGGAAGCCGCCTTCGCCGGTGCAGGTAAAGGTATTCCAATTCGCGGCATTATGGGCCTTGCCGGTCATCGTGGGCAGGCTGACCGAACCGAAGGACATGCCGCCGCCGTAGACCGGAGTAGAAATAACGACATTCGGCCGCCCGTCATTCCGGCGGTTGAGCGGAATCTCGGTGGATATTTCCGATTTATTCACTTTTTTCGGGTGTGCCGGGAATTTAAAACGCAGCTTATCAAAACCGCCGCCGGAATTACCGATATTATATTCAAGGTCTTTGCGCTCCGGCGGAGCCCCGGTTTCGGCCATAATCCAGGTGCCCGTAATCATGTCTGCCGTCCAGCGAGGGTCGCCCAGCGTGGCATACATCGGGTTCAGCGACAGGCTCAAGGCTTTTTGCGGGCATTTCGCGACGCAGTAGAAATCCTTGTTCTGACATTCGAAGCCGATGCATTTATAGCTGATAGGCGGTTTTATTTTGTTGTGCCCCTCGACTCTTTCATGCACGCCGTAGGGACATGTTTTCGCGCACGTACCGCAGTTGATGCAGGCATCGGAACGCGTAACCTTGTATTTCGGTACCTGGTGTTTAAACCGGGACGGCGCTAATTTGATGTTGACGGTTGATGGTTTCATATGCTCACAGCTTTAATTTATTTTAAAAATAATTTACCGAAAGTATCTCGGTCGATTTCTTCAAAGAAGATGGCCCGGCCGGATTCACCGCGCAAGCGGCGGGCTTCACGGATGCCCATGGCGCCCATCATTTCCAGTATCTGTGAATGCCAGGCGCCCATAAGGTTGACCATGCGCTGGGTAATCACGGGGCCGGGAATTTTAGACAATTGTTCCGGCAGGACTAAAATCTGTTGCTGTTCTTCATAAATTCGGCCGCCGAGCGCGACCATAAGGGGCAGGTCTATCGCAGCCAGGTCGGCGCCGCAAAGCATCGCTTTGGCCACATGCTCTGCCAGGGCGACTCCGCCGGAAGCCATGATAACGACCTCGTCGCGCAGTTTATCTTCCACCAGCCGCTGATGCACCGAGCGGATAATGTCCTTAAGGTGGCGGCTGCCTGCGCCGGCCGGACTATTGAGCTCCTGTCCGCGGTAATCGGCGACAATATGGATAATTTCCGCGCCGTCGTGCGCCAGTTTAGCAACGGTATATTCGACTTCCTTCACGGCCGGCACGCGAATAACGATGAGCGCATTCCCGATTTTTTTAATTTTTTCCTGGAGTGTAGCTAATCCGCTCAAAACGGCGCTGTCACAATCCACGGCGACAACGCGGGCTTTTTTGATTATTTCTTTATGCCCGTCAATTTCCGCGGGTGTCAGGCGGGGGATGATGTTATCGCCGTGTTTTTCAAAATCGGCGGTAATATCCGCGACCGGCATAATTACGAAAGTGTTGAGTTCAGCGGCGGCCCTAACCATCGCCAGCTTAATATGCGGACTTAACTTTTCCGCGGGCATATCGAAAACGATGGGCAGAGATATTTCAACGGTATCCGGCACTTTAGACAGCAGCTGCCCTTCCGGGCTGAAAACCAGGTGGTTCAGCTTGCGGCCCAGGTCAATGGAGGTGTTGATGTATTCACGTCCGTGAATACCGTCCCGGGTCGGGCGCACGATTTCCGACATATCAGTCCACATGCCGTCAAAGCCGGAGCCGGTAAAGGGGCCGCGGTAACCTGCCCCGGAAACAGGGACAGCACCATCTTCCGCCTGTTTGTAGAGCGTGAGCAGCATGTCCGGTTTCCAATAGGCGCCGCCGGTGCTGGCAAAAACTTTTTCCAGGGATTTTTCGAGTGCTCCGCGCGGGCATTCCTGAATGCAGCGAAAGCAATTCCGGCAAACTGCGGTATTCGGGTCGGCCATAATACGCGGGTCAGCTTCACTCCGTTTGTGCGCCTGGTAAATACACACTTTGGTGCATTTGCCGCAATTGATGCAGTTTTCCCCGCGCACAATCTTGAATTTATAAATATATTCCAGCTCGAGGGGCGTGGCTTTGGGGTGAATATGATATTTCTTGGGCATAGTCTTTATCCGTCTTCCAGATTTTATTTTCTACGGCGGTTCAGTTGTTCCGCTCTACCATATCCCAGTATTCTTTGGTGGCATCAACTTTTTTCAGGAATTCTTCAATCTGCGGCTGAGGCCACTCGAATTTTTCCTTGAGGGTTTTTTCCAGGGCGTCCCAGAGATTCATCAATTCGAGGTTGGTCTGGCAAATTTCCTCGCAGCCTTTGCAGTGCATGCACATAAAGGCGGTCGCAGCTTCTTCCTGGGTGACTTTCTGCCCGGCCAGGAGTTTTTTCGCCAGGGCAATTTTCCCTTTGGCGGTGACAGCTTCGTTTCCGGTAACCAGGTAAGCAGGACATTCCGCCAGGCAGTTGCCGCATTTGGCGCAGGCGTGTAGATTCAGTTCATAGGTCAGGTTGTCAATCTTTTTATCTTTGCCCAGGACGAGCGTCGCGGTTCTGCCGACGACCGGACTCATGCCGCCCAGCATGGACATCGCCGGCCCGAAAAATCCGGGTTTGAAGGCGAGGGCAGTCACCCCTTTCGACCCGGTACCGAAGAATTTACCCGGATTCAGGATATTATTGGGGTCGGTTTTTGCTTTGTAAGCCCGTAATTCCTGATATCTGGTTTTATTGAAGAGGTTGTGCGCAAAGGCGGCATTCCACAGGCCGAGACCGTAAGGTTCCGCCCCCAGGCTGACCGCGGCTTTCGTGATTATGGCTACCAGCGGGATATTGATAAAATATTTCTTTCTCCTGGAATCAGTCAGGAAATTCGCCATAACCAGGGTTTTTTCCGCATCCATGACATAGCTGTCGATGGTAATTTCCACCCCGAAATCGGCGCCGATTTTTTTAGCCCGGGTGATAAAAGCTGCCGCCGATTTGATGGGCATAATCAGCTCACTCGCCAGGATGGACGGCCCCAGCCGCTTGGTTTTCATGCCGAACAGGCGCTCGTTCCAGAGATAGCTGGCGACATAGGCGGGCGCTTCTTCGATTTTGCCGTGCGCAGCCATGTATTTAATAAAAAGCGCATCGCTCGCGGCGCTGCTGAACTCGATATGGACGGCGGCGCTCTTTTTAAAGACGCCGGAACGCATGATCTTGTTAATATCGGCGATTGAGTTTTCATCCAGAAAACGGATGGTATCGGGATTGATTTTGGTCTCCCCCGTTTCTTTCACGAATGAGCTGATGAATTCAAATGCTTCTTTATCACCCGGAAAATATAAAAGGTGGGGATACGAACCCTGCGGCATATAGCGCAGCTTGAGCGTGGCTTCCGCCACGATGCCGAATACCCCTTCGGTGGAAATAAAATATTTGAAATCCGGGTCGGCGGGTGATAACTTTTTAACCTCGCCGCTGCCGGTAACAACTGTAATGGAAACCAGCATTTTCGAAAGATGGCCGTAGCGGAAGCTGTTAATG
>Ga0181517_10003904_pt1 | contig 13898 bp, 5 predicted proteins | sample PEATcosm2014_Bin_31_FD_119748 | JGI IMG/M metagenome (GOLD analysis project Ga0181517, IMG submission 119748) | Peatland microbial communities from MTU Mesocosm Facility, Houghton, MI, USA - PEATcosm2014_Bin01_30_metaG | ecosystem: Environmental > Terrestrial > Soil > Wetlands > Peat | place... | reverse complement strand
GTTGCCGGTGGTGATATCGTGAATGGCGCTGGCCGGCAGCGCGTAGATTTGCGGCAGGGTCTTGGTGCTTCCATCCAAAGAGCCCGAGCCGGCCAGAGTACGGCCCTGATCGACCACGGAGACGATGCCCGCCCAGCATGGGGATGCCACGCTGGTGCCGCCGACAGCCAGCCACGGCGCGGATGTGCCGTAATCGTAGCTGTCGTAGATCGACACGCCGGTGTTGGGATCAGCATCGAAGGCGACGTCGGGGATCGTGCGCTGGGTCGAGCTCTGCGTGACCACGCCCTTCTGGAAAGCCGGCTGGGTCTCATAGGCGCTAATGCCCCCGCCACTGTCCGACCAGCCGGATTCGCTGAGATAATTCCCCGATGAGTCGATGTTCAGCGTGGTCCCGCCGACCGCGATCACGTTGGGAGAAAACGCCGGATAGCAGCCCGGTTCGCCGCTGTCGCCCGTTGAGGCCAGAAAGGTCACGCCGGCGTGGCCGGACGGCGTCGTGAAGTATTGATCGTCGCTGGTTTCGGTTGCTGACTCCGTCTCGCCGAAGCTCATGGTGACCGCCACAACGCCGGACAGGTTGCGCGCGGTATTGGCGGCATCTGCGATCAGATCGGGATCATCGGCGGCGCTGGCCTCGACCAGCACGATGCTGGCCCCCGGCGCCATTGCGTGGGACCACTCCACGTCCAGCGCCTCCTCGATCTCCCAGTCGTTGCCCTTCCCGCTCGGGTCCGTCCCCGGCAGTGTGCTTCCGCCGGTTTCGTTGACTCGCGTGACGCTCGGCGGGTCGGGCAGGCCGAACGCGACGTCGAAATTGTGCAGGTCGGTCGAGATCGTCGGGTAGTCATAAGCATCGACGATCGCGATGGTTTGCCCCGTGCCGTCGCCCGTCACCGAGCCGAACATAATCTGGTTGATCCCGTAGGCCTGACGTATCTGCGACGGCGATAATCCGGTGGGACCGATGGTATCGAATGGCACCAGGGCGCCGCCGGACACGCCGGGGCTGGAATCGAGCAGGGAATAACTCGGCACATACTGGCCGCTGATCGGCGCACGATTGATCTGCAGCGATCCATCGTCCATCGTTGCGGTCATCCCGCGCGGCACCGCGCCCAGCAGCGCGGCCTCGCTTTGGACTCCCGCCACCGCTTGGGGCGAAAAGACAGGCAACTCCGCCAGGCTTGCCGTCGCCGCAAGCAACAATCGACGCTCCAGAGGTTCGATGCCGCACGCGCGCCGACCAAGTCGTCCGCTTGATGGTACGGCCGGCCGGAGATTTCGACGCCCTGATTTCTTTGCTGACACGAACATACCCTCGCCGCCAGCGATAATGCCACGGTCGCACAAACTCGCCCCTGCGGAGCGGCCGGCCACACTGGCAATTCAACTGCAACCAGTGTCCCCACTTGCGCCGGCCGATGCAACAAGAATCCGGGGAATCGGTAGAATAATTGGGCGCGGCGGCGGTCGATGTGCCGGCGGTCATAACGGCAAAGGCCCACACGAGCCCAGGATGGCGCACAAATTCAGCCGTCCAGATCGCGGGTCATCTCTGCCCAACCGGGGGTTGTCGCCAAAATTCCATTGTCCTTGGGGCGCACCATCATGTAGACTCACGTTCCGGCCCGGAGGATAGATGCCGACTGGCGCATTTCTTTCTTGATACACGCATCTTAACGGCCCGGCGGAGGCATCATCATGCGGCGAATCGCAATCTGCCTGACGATCTTGCTCGTGTTGCAATCGTTCAATACGCCTGCCGGGGCCATGACGCCTCAAGAGCGCCAGAAGTATTGGGATGCGTTCAGCCAGATCGTCCCGGCGGTTCCGACCTTTGACGCATGGATGAAGGCAACGAGCGCCCTGCCGCCGGACTTTGATGCGTTGCCGAAGGTCAACGCATTGCCCGATCCGCTGACGTTTGCCGATGGGAAGCGCAAGGTGGTCACGGCCCAGGATTGGAAGGATCGGCGCGCCGAGATATTGAAGTTGTATGAGGAATATGACATCGGGACGATTCCGCCCAAGCCGGCGCTGGATCAGATCATAACCATCGATCCGGCCCTGGCGGCGGCAGGGCGCGGGTTTGGGCGCGGGCTGGCAACGGGTCCGGCGGGCGCTTTGGCGCGAGGCGCGCCGACGAGCGCACCGGTCGGTTTGGGCGCACGGGGCGGGGGAATCGGAGGCCTGGGAAGCGGAGCGGCGGCGGGATCGATCACGAAGATTGTCGATTTGAAATACGGGCCGGGCGATCAGTTGACCACGCGCGTCACGCTGACCATTCCGCCGGGCAAAGGGCCGTTTCCAGTCCTGATGTGCGGAACTCCCGCCTGCACAGGTCGTGGGTATATCTGCTGCGTGTTTCCCAACAGCGTTGATCCGGCCGGAGCAAATGATCCGACGGTGAATCTGCGGCGGGCGTATCCCGACTATACGTTTGGGTCGATGGGCCAGGTGGCGTTCACGTCCCGAATGGTGGTCGATTATCTCTACACGCTGCCGGAAGTGGACAAGCCGCACATCGCCATCACCGGCTATTCGCGGCTGGGCAAGGTGGCGGTCATTGCTGCGGCGGTCGAGGAGCGGATCACGGCGGTTGTGGCCGGAAGTACCGGCGTGGGAGGCATTCTTCCCTGGCGTCTGGGCAGTGAATACGGAGCCGCGGAAGGTATCGAATCGACGACGCGAGCGTTCCCGACATGGTTTACCACGCAGCTTCGCTTCTTCAGCGGCCGCGAGGACCGCCTGCCGGTGGACGGCAATCTGCTCCAGGCCCTGATTGCTCCCCGATCCATCATCAGCCTTTACGGCCTCAGTGACGAGGTCGGCAATACCTACGGAAATGAGCAGAGCTATTATTCCTCCGAAAAGGTGTTCAAGCTGCTGGGCGTGCCGGATCGCAACAGCATCATCCATCCGCCGGGACATCACGGCGCCAACGATGTGAACGCCACCATGGACTGGCTGGACATCCAGTTCGGGAAATCGACTGCAAAATGGGACAATAAGTTTCTCTATCCGTGGGACTATGACAAATGGAGCGCGGATAACAAACAGGCCGTCGACCTGAGCAAGTTCCGCGCCCACAATGGCAACGACATTCTGGCAACGGCCACATCAACGGCCGACTGGGAAAAGAAGGCTGACAACGTACGTCAATCCGTCCAGTGGATGCTCGGCACACCCGAAGGCGGCAAGGGCGGGTCCGATCCTGCGCAGCGCGGCCGCGAAGATGTGGTTGACTGGGCCATCTCCCGCGCCACCGCGTTCGGTTGGCTTGAGCCGGAAAAAAGCGCCACCGAATATCGCAGCATCACCTTCGGCAAGGGGACTCGCGGCGAGTTGTATTACCCCAAGGGGACCAAGCCGGACGCCAAGTTGCCCGCCGTCATCTGGCTGCACGGCTTCAGCTATCCGATGGGGTATATGTGGGTCTACCGCGCCAAACCTGATCTGCATCCCATCCTGGCGCTGGTTCGCGCCGGCTACGCGGTCTTCGCCTTCGATCAGACCGGCCACGGGAGCCGGACCGATGAGTTCGCAACATTCTTTGATCGCTTCCCGCATTGGTCGCGCATGGGCCGGATGGTCGCCGACACGCGCGCGGCGATCGACACCCTGCAAACGGAGCCAATGGTCGATGGCACTCGCGTCTACCTGTATGGCTATTCAATGGGCGGAATGGTGGCGATGCACACCGCCGTGCTGGACAACCGGGTGAAGGGCGTCGTGTCGATCTGCGGATTTACGCCGATGCGAACCGACACCGCCGACCGCGGCACCGGAGGAATCGCCCGTTATAGCGTGACGCTGCCGCTGCTGCCGCGCCTGGGATTCTTCATCGGCAATGAATCGAAACTGCCGTACGATTACAACGAGCTGATGGCGACCGTCGCGCCGCGTCCGGTGTATGTCGTAGAGCCGCAGTTGGACCGCGACGCCACGCCCGCCGATGTACACACGGCCGTCGATCAGGCCAGGAAAATCTTCGGCCTCTACAACGCACCAGACAAGATCGTTCTTGATGAGCCGTTTGACTACAACCGGCTGCCGGAGGCGACGCAGGATCGGGCGATCAAGTGGATGACGGAATACATGAAGTAGCGGAAGATGCCCCGGCGAAGTAAGTTTCGGACGGGCGCTCCCCTGTCGCCCGCGTGCCGTATTTGGGTCGGCGCCGGCGCTTTCAGCACGTCCGATGGCCGTCGATGTTGGCAAAATCGACCTCGTACTTTGTGCCGTCGCGCAGCGTGATGATTGCCCCCAACGGTGAATAGGAAGGCATCATCTCCCGGATTTCGATGTCCTTGATGGGAGACAGTTCTTCCTCCGTCCATTCCCCGTCGTCCGTCTTGTGGAGCATGACAGCGATCATCAGTTCCATCGCCGGGTTCTTGGCTGTCCGCTTTCTATGCGCATAGATAACGGTGCTTTCGTCGGCCTCGGCGTTGCGCCCCACGTGGACCACGCTTTTCACGCCGTCCCAGCCGTGACAGGCGATTAGAGCCACCTTCCTGCCCTGGATCGATGCGGTGATGATTTTGCGCCTCTCATCGCCGAACTGCTGGATATTTGCTTTGGCGCCGCCGACGTGAGGCAGCCCAAAATGGCCCAGGGTCAGTTCGTGCTCAAACGCCATGCGCGAGCGGTCCACGCGAATCACCCCACCGGGGATCGTGATGTCGGCCAGGTCGATGATGTATCCAATGCCGTTGTTCGGCGGCTTGCGCATGATGGCCTGCCGGTAGAGCACACCGCCGCGTACGCCGTTGTACAGCATGCTCTGTGAAGTGGTGAAGCCGGCGTTTCGCTCCGCGTCGTTCTGCAGGGCCAGTCCCGTGAGATAGAAGTTGATGTCATCCCCGCGTACATCCCGCGGGTCGAGGCTGCGAAAACTGTATTCCATCGCGGTCCCGCCGCCGGGATTGTGGTCTTCCCACGGGAAATGTGTGTTATAGGCCAGCTTTGAATAGTGGTGGTCGTCATAATACACCTTGCCCGGAACGATTTCCGACGTTCCCGTCTTGCCGTGATTGACCAGGGCCAGGCCCGGTGCTTCCAGCATGACCCTTTCCGAGCGGCCGTCCAACTTCTCCCAGAATCCCTCGTTCTCCCGCGCCGTCCAGAACGGCGAATCGTCCGGCAGCGCCAGGCACACAAACGGCAGAAACATGAGCAGCGGGCTGGCCGGACAGCTATAGCTCTGCAACACGTATTCCCGGTGCCCGTAAAACCCGAGACTCGGCACATCGTTCTCGTAAAAGTCCTCGCGCGTCACAAACTGCAGGAGCGACCCCGAACAGAGTCTCCGCGCCCAGCCCGGGTCCAGCGGCGGCTTCTGCTTGAGCATGAACGAAATCGGGAACCCCCCGGACACCCACGTGCGGTAACAGATGCTGCGGGCCCACATGTTCACGAAGCCGTCCCGGCCGAAAAAACGGCCGTAGGTCTTCATCATCTCCTGCGCCGATATCTCGATGGCGGCTGCAATTTCCGGATAGTGTTCGTCGCCGAAGGCCCGGTTCCAAATCGTCCCGTAGACCACAAACAGGCTGATCGTATAGTAGTTGTACGTCTGCTCCAGGTACCAGCCTTGTCCTGAATGATACGATGTGACCCACAAGAGATGGCTCTTGAGCAGATCGTCATCGATGGCATACCCGTGCTTTTTGAGGAACGACAGCGCGACGATGTTGAAGATCCGCCAGTTATTCTGTGTGGTCCGATGATGGGCCCACGCCGAAATGGTCGGCGCCATCTCATCCTTCTGTTGCCTGGTAAAGTGCGGCCAGACTACGTCGGGCAACAGCAGAAGCGTCTTGAAAAGCCCGCCGAACTCGCAGGTGAACTGATACGTGGAATCCGGCAATTCCCCGGGCAGGGGCAGGGAATTGCGATGCCCGGGCGTGAACGCGCTATACAACTGCCGGCAGTAGTAATCCCGCAGCTTGATGCCGTTGATGGCTGCCTCCGGGTCCACATGCATCAGCGGGCCCGCCAGCGTCATGCTCCGCTCCAGCGCTTCAAACTCAAAGGATCGCCACCGCCACGGCGGCGCATCCGGCTGGGGATACGATTTGCCCGGCACCCGCGGAAAACATATCGGCGTATCAATCGTCGGCACATGCTTGAACGCCCTGGCGAGCAGATATCTCGCCAGATCCAGGTAATGTCTTTTGACCATCCCCGTATGAGGGCTCAAGTGAAAGTCCGGCGCTGAAACCGCGTAGGCGTTCTTCATGAGTGCCCCTTTCCTTGCGATCGGATTTTCAGCACAACGCAGAACAGGTTGGCGGCAACCCAACAGAGTTTCACGCCAGTGCGTTGTTGTGCCGCCTTGAGAATCTCAGTCGCAGCTCCATGCGCGATAGACGACGCGGCGGTCCCAGCCTGCCTTACAGCCGCCAGACCAGGAAGCAATTCCGGCCGGACTCAACGCGGTCCCGGCCCATCGCCCGTCGGCTCGATCACGTCACCCGGATTCGCACCGGGCACCGTGCTGACCGTCGGCATCGCCGGCGCCTTGTATCCCGGCGGCCGCGTCGACGGCCACAGCGCATTCGCCTGCTCCGGCGTCAACGTGATCTTGGGGGCAAACCTGTCGCCGGCCGCATAATCCATCAGCGACTGCCGCAACTGCCGCGCCACCGAACTCTGCGCATCGGGCTGCAGGTTGATCGCGCTCACCAGCAGCTTCCCCTTTCCCACGTTGCACTCAAACACCACACCCAGCTTGTATCCGCGGTTCCAGTCGTCGATCGCCTGCACCGTCGGGATCAACTGGTACGGCACGCTTTCCAGGTTGATGGCCCGCACGTTGCCGATGATGTCCGTCCACTGCCAGTCGCAGAAGCCCTCGGTCGGAAATTCCGCCAGCGCCGGACTCCTGGCGTCCACCAGTAACCCCAGAAAGCCAACGGCCGACAGGCCCCCGGCGCCGGTGTTGTTCATCACGCGATTCCAGAAGATCGGCCGCGTGGCCAGCGGCGGACATGTGGCATCAAGCATGGCTGCCGGCGGGGTGAAGAAGACCTTGCCGCCCTCGGCCAGTTTGGCCTGTGCCGCATTCCAGTCGGTCGTCACCAGCACGTCGCCGGCCGCCGGTAACGGCAACTGGGCGGCATAAAGCCAGAAGTTCCAGTCGTTTTCAATGACCTTCTGCGACGGCGTCGCGGCCGTCACGCCGACCACCAGCCGGTATTCAGCAGGTGCGGCCAGCTTCGTGAGATCCGCCGTCACCAGGCCCAGGGGAATCGACTTGCCGATCGGCAGGTCGCGCATCGCCAATTTGCCTTGCGCCTGCACGTTGCCGGAAAGATCCACGATCTTCCAGTACGGCAACGCTCCGGCAATCGGCCCCTCGGAATAGTTGGCCAGTTCCACCGGAATCGCAAACGGATCGGTCGTCCGATAGACGTAATTCCGCATCCGCGCCAGTGGCACGACCGGGGCGCAGAAACGGCGGAATTCCTCGCCCGTCACAAACCCCTTGGATTCCCAGAACGTATCGAGCATCCCAACCAGCGCTCCACCCTGGCCCAGGTAGTCATGCAGGTCCAGCAGCACCAGCCCCGACATGCCCGGCGTGCGGAGGTTGGCCTCAATCTCCTGCTTGTAGCAGGCCAGCGAAAACTTCCCGGAAGCCCACGCCAACTGCTTGTTCTGAATCAGCACGCCATGCTCGGCGGCAAAGTCGCGCCAGATTTCATAGTTCCCCGGCCGCAGATAGCCCGTGAACTTCTTGATCACGTCAAAATCGGGATAGACGCACCATTGGCCGACCTCGTGTCCCAGCACCGGCACGTTCCCCGGGATATTGCCATAGTCATTGCCGAACCATCCGCCGGGACCGCGCGAGACGGAGGTCGTGTAGCTGTACGCCGGGCTTTGCCCGGTGCGGCCGGTGCCTCCGCAGTACAGTCGGCGCGGATCGCGTTCCACCCACTTTGTGGCCCACGGCGGGAGCAGTCCCGCGTAGTTACCCGCCGGCTCATTGCTGGGGGAGAGCATGATGTACGAGGGGTGATTGCCATAGGCCCGTTCCATACGGGCGGTTTCCGTGTCCAGCATCTGGACCATCGCAGGCGTGAAGCTGTTCCACATGCCCGCCTCGGGCTGAATGTAGAACCCCAATTCGTCCGCCGCCTCAAACGCCGCATCAGGCGGGCACCAGGAGTGAAATCGGAAGCCGTTCAGCCCGTAATCCTTGCAGGTTTGGATGATCTTCTTCCACGAGGCCACATCCATCGCCGGATACCCGGTGAGCGGAAAGTCGCCGCCGGAATGCGTGAACCGCAGATTGATTTCCTTGCCGTTGAAAAGCAGTTGTTTGCCGTTGTGGGAGATTTCGCGCAGGCCAAACGAAACTTCGCGCGAATCAGTGGCTCCCTCGCCCTTCAGCACCACCGTCAGATGTTGCAGCACCGGATGAAACTCATCCCACGTTTGGGCATTGGGCAGCGGCACCTCAATCTGCACGTCGGCGCCATTCTCAGTCCAGTTGGCCGCAGCGCTCACACCGCCGGCCGAAACGGTGCCCGAGCCCGCCTTCCCGGAAATGTTGCCCAGATGAATTTTGATCGTTGCGGACTTCTTTTCCACACTGGGCAAGACCTGCACATCATCGATGTACACCGGCGAAGATGCCGCCAGTTCGATCCTCCCCGCGATGCCATTCCACGCCCCGCCCAGCGCATCGGAAACGCCGTGGCCGTCCGGCCGGTAGCCCGGCACGACCGTCATGCGGTTGTCGACTCGGATAGAGAGGGTGTGTTTCCCCGGCGTCAGCGTACCGGCTTCAAATTCATGTGGCGCGACTATGCTGTTTTGGGTGCCGATCTGCTTGTCATCGATCCATGCGGTGGTGCCCCAGTGGGCGCGTTCGAGGACGAGGTGCAGATGCTGATTCGCCCAGCCCGCGGGGATGTCGATATCGCGCTGATACCATGCCACTCCCAGATAATGCTTGGGTGGCTGCGACAAGTAAGGCATCTTCACATTGCCGGGCTTGGTGTACGGCGCATACTGGGGCAGGTTGAACCACTTCATGTCCCGCGGCAACGCCGCCACCCAGGGCGTGTCCACCGAGATGTCATCGCCATACCCCTGGGCCTGCAGAATCCCGGGCAGCTTGATCTTGTCCTTCAGTACCGTGGAAAACCATGAATTCTTCACGCCCGAATCGTCGCGGTCCATGGCAAAACGCCAGTCACCTGCGAGGTTGATCGGAGTCGCCTGGGCAAAGGCGGACGAAGCCAGAGCCGCAAGGAAGAGAAACGGAAGGCAGTTGCGAGTCATGGTAATCCTCATAGAACGAACGTCTCGTGGATCAACGCGCCGCATTGACCAGGATCGCTTGAATGAAACTCGTTTTTGAATTCAAAACCACCAAGCTTCATGAAGCGGGTTTCTGGTCGTCATCTCAATCGCCGTCGCAGGATTATATGGAATGTCGCCAGGAAAAGGTACGCAAATGACACATCGGGCGCCACGCCACCAGGAGGCCCGGAACCGTGCGCCGCCCCCCACCGGCGACCCAAGTGCCGCCGGGCGCCAGGAGGTGATGCAACCGCGGCCAAAATTTCTCCCGAACGATTTCTTTCGGGGGTTTGAGGCATTCGGGCGTGTGGCTCGCAAAATGACCGGAAGGTTTCGGCGCAAGGCTTTTTCGACAGATTTGCGAGGCGTCTATCGCGTTCGAGCCGGGCGTGGCGAGGGCTCTTTCGCCCGGAGGGCGATTTCGTGCGAGTCCTTCGAATCGACAATCGCAGCGACGCAAGCCGGAACTGCCCGGCGCGGGTGATGGCGGCAAACTCGCTGCTCGCCGCGCAATCCTTGCGATTCGTGCCCTTGCACCTGACAATACGCCAGCGATGCGGATGATCAGAACCCCAGGTGGAATTGGTTTCCGCCGCGGGACGTGGACCTTTCTTTTGGAGACGGCCGTGAAATCACTGCCTTATTACTTCGCCCTTCTCATTGCCTGGCTGCTTGCACCAATCGCCGGGGTGTGCCACGGTGCCGTTGGCGATGCCTCCATCACCATCAACGGCCAGAGCGCCAAAGTCGGCGACTACAAGCCGGCCGACATTGACGCACTGGTGATCTCCAGCGGAAACGTCCAGATCACTTTCGCCAAAGACCCGTCGCGGGCGAACCTGCCGAACCCGCGCGGGGGCGGCGGCGGGGCTGGTCGCGATCCGGCCAAGGATTTTTCGGCCACATCGGTCATCGTGAACGGCCGGGAAATCGGCCACAACATTCACGGCGTGGAACCGCGCGACGTGAACGCACGCCGCAGCTTCTATCTCGACTCCTACACGGGCACGGACCTCCTGTGCGACACCGTCAAAGTCGTCAAGAACACCCCCGAAATGGCCCATTTTGCCGTCTGCAATGCCCCGACCGCCAACCCGCACCTCGAGCACCACTTTGTCGTGCTCAAGGGTGAAAACGGCATTCATCCGTACGTGATCATCAGCGGAAATCAGAACGGCGAAATGCGAACCATGTACAAGTTCGACATGAGCATCGTCGACCATGCCTGGACCAACGAACGCACCGGCATACAAACCAGTTACGAGGACCTCCAGAAGATCTCCGCCAGCGGCAATCTCGGCGATGAAACCTGGCGACACCCGGACGGCTCGCCTTTTCCCGACGGCACCACCGTTTACACCAAGTACAATTATGTCTCGTTCCTCTACCAGACCCCCATGTGGGGCCATTATGGACATGGCGTCGGCGCCTGGTTCATTCCCACAAGCCCGGAGTATTATGCCAGCGGGCCGCTCCGACAGGACCTCGATGTTCACCAGGATGCCCTCATCCTCAATTACCTCGGCGGCGGCCACCTCGGCAGCGGCGGCACGGCGGCGGGTACGGGCGGAAAGCCGAAGATTCATGGCCCCTGGTACCTGTATTTCAATACGGCCGACACCAGCGATGCGCTGATCGCCGATGCCCTGAAAACATCCGCCGCGGAAAAGGCGAAATGGCCCTATATGTGGGTTGATGAACCCACCTATCCCCTCAATCGCTCGACCGTCACGGGACAGATCAAAATATCCCACGACCGCTCGGCGGCCAACGCGTGGGTCACGCTCGGCGGTCCCGGCGGTGGCGCAGGCGGACGCGGTGGCCGTGGCGGCGGTCGTGGCGGGACCGGTGCCAGCGAAGCCGATCGCGCCAGCAGCCTGCTCGGCCAGGCCGGCGATTACATCTTCTTCGTTCACGCCGACGATAAGGGCCACTTCTCATTTCCGGGGGTTCGTCCCGGCACCTACACCCTTTATGTGTGGCAGGATCAGGGTCCCATCTGCCAGTCGCTGGCCGTCGACAACATCACTATCAAGGGCGACAAAACCCAGGACCTGGGCGATATCCCGTGGGATCCCCCCTATCATCCAAACCTCCTGTTCCAAATCGGCAAGCCAGACCGCATGGCCGGCGAATACAAACTCGGCAACGGTCCGCGCGCCTATGACCTTCTCGGGCAGGTTCCCAAGACCGTCGATTTCACAATCGGTACCAGCAAGGAAGGCCAAAACTGGTATTTCGCGCAAAACGGCGGCACATGGACAGTCCACTTCGACGTGAAAACACCCCCAACCGGCAACTGCTATCTGACCATCCCCTTTGCCGGTGGAGGCGGCAGTGTCGCACTGGCCGTCAACGGCAAGGCGATCGGTAACCTTAGCAAGAGCGACGACCAAACCCTCCGCAGACAGGCCAACCGGGCCGGCGTTTATTTGCGCCCGCCCCCAGTTGTCTTCCCCGCCAGCGATCTTCGGGCCGGCGCCAACGCCCTCACGCTCCAGGGAAGTGGAATCATGTACGACACGGTGGTCCTGGAGGCGGATTGAGCCCGTGCAATGAGCTGGTGGTTCGCTCCATCTGGATCTGCGGGCGTAGCCGCCGGAAGTTCGATTTTCGCATTGGCCGTTTGGAAGTGCCAGCCGAGCTTCTTGCTTCGGTTGGTCCGGTCCGCATTCCAGATCGGCGAATCGCGATAACGGCGTCGTCATGTCCCTGCCGATTTCGGGGTCTTGGCGGATATGACTTTGATCACCTGATAGGACGCCGGCGTGTCGCCGATATTCTTGAATGTCCGCTTGTCATTGGGGGCGCAATAGAAGAAGGAATCCTCCTTCAGCCGGCAGGTGACGCCGTTGACGGTGGCCGCAAGCTGGCCGGTCTTGAGGATGAAGAGTTCGTCGCCGGCATCGACCATGTCTGACTTGGTGCTTTGGCCGGCCTTGAGCGTGGTGATATGGCTTTCCAGCGTTTGAAAAGTCAGCGTCGGAGAATTCACGACGCTGACCGTCGAGCCGGTGGGCGTCGGCGTTGCGGGAAGCGAGTTGCAATCGATGACCGACGAGGGCAGTTTGCCGGCGACGGCCTGTTCGGCGGCTGGCTTGTCGGGGACGGTGTGAACCAGGTCCGTGTAGAAGTTGATGACGTAGTAGGTGGCGTTCGTGTCGCCGACATTCTGCAGGTTGTGGGGATCGTTGGATGCGTAGAAGATCAGGCAGCCGGGGCCGGCGCGCTGCTTCTTGCCGTTGATCGAGACCTCGACCTGGCCTTCCTTGACGAGGATCATCTCCTCCCAGGGGTGGTGATGGACGGGGTGCGAGAACATCTGCGGCCGCAGGGTCGTGATGTGCATTTCGAATTTCTCGAGAGTGGGCGTGGGATTGTCCCACACCGCGCGGGACTGGCCGATCACGGTGGCGCGGACGGTGAGCGAATCCCACTGGACAAACGTTGTATGCAGGATGGCGGAGTCGCCTGGCGGCGAATACTTGACTGCGATCGCTTCCTGCGTGGTCGGCAACGTCTGACCGAAGGCCGTCGCGGCCGCTCCGGTGAGAATCAGGACCATTATCCGGCACATCGTGACGCTTCGGATGGATTTGATGGGGATCATTTGAGTTCCCTCTTTAGAATCGGTTCAAAGCCTCGGCCGCCGTCGCTTCGCATGGCCGTCGCCTGGAAGTCTGGTGACAGCGCGTGCATGATAGCGACGGATGCCACATACGCGATACCCGCGCAGAAGAATGGGCCGTTGTAGTTGTGCGTGTAATCCACCCATCGGCCGGTAAATTCCTGGAAGAGGGCAGCGCCCATGTAGCCGCAGAATCCGCCAAGGCCGGAAACGGAGGCGACCAGGTTCTTGGGGAAGAGGTCGCTGACGACGGTATAGAGATTGCTGCTGTAGCCCTGGTGTCCCGCGACGGCGATGCCGACGATCAGCGCGGCGGTCCACACGTGATAACAATGCGGCGCGAAGATGATCGGCACCGTGCAGGCCCCGCAAACGAGCATCGCCGTCTTGCGGGCAACATTGATGCTGGCCCCTCGCCGGATCATCACCGATGAAAGCATTCCGCCGGCGACGGCGCCGATGTTGGCCATCAGGTAGATCAGAACGAGCGGCCAGCCAATGTTCTTGAGGTCCAGGTTATATGGCGACGAAAGAAAAAAGAGCGGAATCCACGTGACAAAGAACCACCAGATGCCGTCGGTGAACATCTTCCCGGCCATAAAGACCCATGTCTGCCGGTATTGGATGACGTTGATCCAGGGAAGTTTCGTGGAAGGCTGCGGAGGATCGCTGAGGATCAGCGCCAATTCTTCGCGCGAGACGCGCGGATGTTCCTCCGGTCGCTTGTAAATCGGCAGCCACACCGCCAGCAGAATCAAGCCCATGGCGCCGGTCCAGAAGAAGGCGGACGGCCAGCCGAAACGCAGCGTCAGGAACGGCACGACCAGCGGCGTGATGATGGCCGCCATGTTGCAACCCGCGTTGACCCAGCCGAAGGCATAAGAGCGCTGTCGTTGCGGAAACCATTCAGCGCAGATTTTCGCGGCCGCGGGATAGGCGGGCGATT
>Ga0181517_10003900_pt1 | contig 13906 bp, 12 predicted proteins | sample PEATcosm2014_Bin_31_FD_119748 | JGI IMG/M metagenome (GOLD analysis project Ga0181517, IMG submission 119748) | Peatland microbial communities from MTU Mesocosm Facility, Houghton, MI, USA - PEATcosm2014_Bin01_30_metaG | ecosystem: Environmental > Terrestrial > Soil > Wetlands > Peat | place... | reverse complement strand
CGGCCCGATCAGCCCGACGATCGCGCCGCACACCACGAACGACGCCGACGCGGCGGCGATGGCGTACACGTGCTGGCGTCCGAGCTTCCAGCAGACCTCGTACCTGCACACCTCGTCGCCTCGCGCGAGACAGGTCGGGTGCTCGACCGTGGCCGCCTCGTAGCCCCAGATCCGCGGCAGGCTGGCGAGCTCGCCGCGGCGGGCTGCACACAGCAGGCCCTCGCCTTCGATGTCGACCGAGTCGGCGCTCTCGTCGCTGGCAGGGTCCGTAGGGCGGTAGACGAGGCAGGCGTGCTGCGCCGACGCGCCGCGCCGAGGACCGCGCGCCGGAGCCGTCTGGACCTCCACCGTCTCCCACGTCCCGACGCGCGTGACCTCGCGCGCGTGCGTCGCGAAGAACCGGTAGGCATCGGCCGGCGTCTTGGCCTCGCGCAGCATGCGCACCCACGAACCGAGCGCGTCGGGGTGGGTGGCCCACTCGCCACGGTCGACCAGCCCCTGCTCTCCCCACCGGGCCGCGATGCCGGCGAGGGCTCGCTTGGCGGCGCCGACGCTGAGCCACGCCATCTCGTTGTTGACGGTCTGCGGATCGATGCCGGCCCCCTCGAGCCACTCGTCGACGGCCTGTTGCCCCTCCTGCTGGCGCAGGCGCAGCAGGTACGTCCGCAGCACGGACGCGCGGACCTCTTCTTTGCCGCCGCCACGACGACGGCTCGGAACGTCTGACGGTACGAACATCGTGAGGGACCCAGGAGAGCGCGTGCCGCGACGGTGGGACGCCGCGCGGAGATCAGAAGCTGCCGACGACGCTCCCGCCCGCGAAGCCGGGGCCAATCACCGGGGCGAAACGCGCATGGGCCGGCGTGGCCTGCGCGGGAGAGGTGGGCTCGAGGAAATGCCAAAGGACGCCGGCCGCCGCGACCCCCAGGCCCACGTAGAAGGTCACCGCCCCCGCCTTCTCGAGGTTGTCGCCCGTGTTTCCCTGGCTGGCGGCCGAGCTGTCACCCTTGGGACAGACGCCGTTCGGACAGGAGCTCTTCGCCGAGCTCACGTCGCTCGCACCGACGAGGTAGACGATGCCACCCGCGATCACCGCAGCTCCGCCCACGCCGGTGACGATCCAGGGCGCGACCGAGTGTTGCCCCGCGGCACCAGACGCAGGAGGCGGCGTGGACGCGGCCGGCGCAGGCGCAGGCGCGGGAGCAGGCGCAGGCGCAGCCGTTGGTGCAGGAGGCGGCGGGCCACCGACGGCGGGGACCGGGGTACCGGTCTGCGCAGCCATGGCGGCCTTCAGGTTGTCGATGCGACGCTGGTACTGCACCCTCTGGTCGGCGCTGAGGGTCTGATCGCGCTGCAGGTATGTCTCGAGCGCGTGGATGGCCTCCGGCCGGTTGCCCAGCAGCTCGTTCGCGCGCGCCACGTTGAGCAGCAGCTCGGGCTTGGTGCAATCGAGCTTGTAGGCGTCGACGAAGTTGTGGATCGCCGAGCCGTAGTCGGACTCATCGAAGAACCGCTTGCCCAGCATGTAGGCGCTCTTGGCGGCGTCGGTGTCCTGGGCGGTCGGCTTGTTCGTGCACGTCGGGTAGTTGGTGAGCGGGGCGCCTGGCGGCCCGGCGACCTGCGCGTGAGCGTCGCCGGATATCACGAGGCACGGCAACGCGAGGACAGCCGCGAGCGATGATGCGAGCAGCAGGGACGTGGGCGATGCGCTCATCCTGGATCTCCTAAGCATCTTGGCGCCATCTTACTACCACACGGCGGTAACCAGCCGAAGGAACCAGCTCTCCTCCGCCCTCGAGGTTGTCGGGCAAGGCCCCACAGACGCTCGAACCAGGCTACATCGTCCCGTGCGGGATGTCGCCCACGCTGCCGGGCGAGGGCTCGCCCTTGGCACGACCGGCCTTCGTCTCGTACTTGCTCGGACACTTGGCAAGCACGCTCGTCGCCTCGAAGGTGTTGTCCGCCTGGAGCTCGCCCTCCACGGTGACCCCCACCTCCGCACCGGGCTCGTCGCGGAAGGTGTCCGGCACGATGCACTCGGCGAAGCGCACGGGAACGTCCACGCCGTTCCGCGTTATGGTGAAGCGGTACTCGCAGGGGGTCTCCCGCTTCGTGAGGCTGCCGTGAACGAGGGTCCCCTCCGCGCGAACGGGCCGCCCCGCGAACTTCCCTTTCTGCGCCACGAGCTCGTCGACGGGCTTCGAGTAGATCGCCTTGTCCTTCATCCCTCCGAGGACGAGGGCGGCGGCCGCGGCCGAGATCATGACCAGCGGCACGACGACGAGCAGACCGCTCCGACGCCTCTTCGCGGGCGTTCTTCGAACGGCCGCGCGAGCATCGGCCTCGCTCTCCGGCATGACAGCGACTGCGTCGACAGGTGCGCCGCGTGGCAGGTTCTCGGCGGTCGGCGGGCTCATCTCCTCGAACGAAGTCTACTGTGGCCGGTCGCGCTTGACCATCCTGGCACGGCGCTCCCCCTTGGCCAGCGACCATGGGATGCGCAAATTAGGCTTGGTGCTAGCCTTAACTGAAGGGATCGCATGATCGACGTGCTCGCAGTCCCCGTCCTGGTCCTCAACAGGTACTTCCAGCCCGTGCAGATGACGACCGCACGGCGGGCCATGGTGCTCGTGTACGGCGGCGCCGCCGAAGCCCTCGACGAGTGCGGTGAGCTCCACGATTTCGACCGCTGGCGCACGCTGCCGCCGCGCCCGGAGGACGACTCCATCCCTGTCGTGGGGGGCGCGATACGCATCCCGCGCGTCATCCACCTCGAACGCTACGAGCGGATGCCCCGCGTCGCGGTCCGTCTCACGCGGCGAAACGTGATGGCCCGCGATGGCCACGAGTGCCAGTACTGCGGCCGGCGGCTGCCGCTGCGCGACCTGAACATCGACCACGTCGTCCCGCGCTCGCGAGGCGGGCCCGACTCCTGGGAGAACCTCGTGACCGCCTGCCGGGTGTGCAACGTGCGCAAGGGCTGGAAGACGCCCGAGGAGGCGAACATGCACCTGGCACGCAAGCCGGTTCGACCCAGGTGGACGGTGGCGGTGCAGCTCCTGCTCGGGGCCGGCGAGCGGTTCAAGGAGTGGGAGGCCTTCCTGAAGGCGAGCTGAAGGCGCCCGCGGCTGTCAGTACTCGTAGGCGACGACCTCGCCCGCATCGTCGCACTCCCCCCAGTCGTTCCATCCGCCGTCTGCGCACACGTACAGATCCGAGCATCCGCAGCAGCCGACGCCGCACACGACGGCCTGCTCCAGCGGGCAGTCGGGGCTCTCGAGATCTTCGCACCCGGGCCCGCCACCGGCACCGGGTGGCAGGACGAAGCCCACGTCTCGAAGGTGCGCGTCACGCGCGAATCCCGCGTCTGTGCGGGAGGCGTCGGCGCTGCCGTCGCGCGCGGCCCCTCCGTCTGGACGCGGGGTGTACCCGGGACACTTCTGGACGAGCGTCCACGCGCAGCTCGAGTTGGCGGAGTAGAGGGCCGCACACGTCGGGTCCGCGCCGCAGTTGGTCGAACCGTCGGCGGACTCGTCATAGAGGCAGCCGCCCGCAGGGATCCCGGTGCAGTAGGGCGCGAACCCTGCGCTGGAGCACGCGAAGACCAGAGCAGCGCCCCCTGCGGCGACCAGAAGGCCGAGCACGAACGCGCGCATCATGGAGGTCCGCCGGGTCACGCGACCGCCATCGAAGCACTCCGGCCACGTGCCGTCGAGGGTCAGGTTCTCGGTAGGTCCTTCTTGGGCGCCCGGAATTCGAGTAAGAGCGGGTGCGGAGGTAGCCCCCGATGCGTGCTGCTGCGTTCGCTCTCGTCGCCGTCACCACGAGCGCCGTCCATCTTGCGGCCTGCGGCGGGTCGAACCCACCGTCCCAGACGCCCGCAGCTGCCCCGGTACCGGTCGCCGCATCGGACGCCGGGGTCGCCCGGGTCGCCGGGGACGCGGGGCCGACCTCCACGACCACCCAGGCGCTCGACACCAGGGGGAACGTGGCCGGGACCCGCTTGACCCCGCGGTCATCCGTTGACGCTGGAACGGACGTCGCCGCACCGCATCAACCCGAGCCCGGCCGCAGCGTGCCGGACATCAAGGCCCTCCTCGCCGCACACCGGGACGAGGCACGCGCCTGCTACGACCACGCCCTCTCCACCTATCCTGGGGAGGGCAACCTCGACGTCCGCTGGACCATCGACCCGGCAGGCAATGTCGTCAACGCCGAGGTCGACACGTCGCGGAGCGACATCCTCGAGCCCACCGTCGGCAGCTGTATCGTCGCGATAGTGAAGAAGATTCACTTCGCCGCCAGCGCCAAGGGCTTCGAGACGAAGGCCCACTACCCCTTCAACTTCCACCCGCGCGGTCGCCTGACCCAGGGGGGTGACGCGGGCCGGTGACTCAGGCACCCGGACCGCCCTTTCGAGCGTCCGGATCGACTCGTTCACGGGACAAAATGCTGAGGGGCGCCTCCTTGAACTGGAGACGCCCCTCAAAATGTCCGCCCGTTCTAGCTACAACGGACGGAGATTTTCGTTCACGGCCAGGGGGCCGTGAACGGGCAGCATGCGGTGTTACTCCTCCCCGTCGTCCCGACCGCGGCTGGTGGTCGCGCCACCGAGCATCGAGGGAACGCCAGCCGGAGGTGCCGCCTTGACAGCGGGGGCCTTGCGGCGCGGGGCAGGCTTCTTTGCAGCTACTCGCCGAGGAGCTTTTTTTGCAGCCTTCTTTGCGGGCTTCTTGGCGGGCTTCTTGGCAGCCTTGCGCTTGGCGGTCTTCTTGGCCGTCTTGGGGGCCTTCTTCGGGGTCTTGGTCGTCTTCTTCGCCGTGCTCTTCTTCGCAGTCGCCTTCTTCGCGGTCTTCTTAGCAGCCATGGTATCCTCCTAGTGAGGTAATCTACGTGACATATATGGTCACCTACGTCAACTGTCAACACAAAAAGAATCGCTTGACACTTTTTTTTCAACAGGACGGTCATTCTTCCGCTAGGGGCGGTCTTTCGGGCATGACCATCGGCTGAGGGGCGCCCCGGGAGACCGGCAGGGCGACGCCGCATCGCGGGCCGTGGGGGCACCTTGACGTCGGAGACGCGAGGCAGATAGCGTTCGCGGTCGTATGCCGCAGCTTGACCAGGTCGGCCTGCAACAGGCCGGTACGAGGAGGTTTCCAAGTGACTAGCGCGAAGGTTCTCCGGCTCTGTCTCCCGCTGTCGATGTTCCTGGCCGCCGCCGTGCCGCTGGGGTGTGGTTTCTCGCAGGCCGAGATGGACGCCAAGCAGCGTCAGATCGACAAGCTCTCCGCGGACCTGAAGGATGCGCAGCAGCGCGACGCGGACGATCTTGCAAAGTACAACGACGCGCAGAAGCAGATCAACGCGATGAACGAGCAGATCAAGGAGGCCAACGTCAGCGTCGACAAGATGAAGCAGGCGCTTGCGGAGTACAAGCAGAGGGCCGACCAGCTCGCCGCCATCGAGGAGCGCTTCCGCCAGCTCCGCCAGCGGCTCGACGCGCTGACGAAGGTCGGCTTGAAGGTCGTCGTCCGCAACAACCGCATGGTCATCCAGCTCCCGGGCGACGTGCTGTTCGACTCCGGCAAGGACATGCTGAAGACCCAGGGCACCGAGGTCCTCGCTCAGGTCGCGGACGTCATCCGCAACGACTCTGACCTCAGCAAGCGCAACTTCCAGGTCGCCGGCCACACCGACAACGCGAAGTACCCGCCGCACGGCCAGTTCGGTGACAACTGGGGGCTGTCGGTCGCCCGCGCGCGCCAGGTTCTGCTCTTCTTGATCGCGCCGCCGGGCGGCAAGCCCGTGAAGGGCGGCGGCGGCCTCGACCCGAAGCACTGGGCGGCCTCCGGCTACGGTGAGTTCGACCCGCAGGCCGGCACCGTCGAGCACCAGACGAACGACGAGATGCAGCGCAATCGGCGGGTCGAGCTGGTACTCCAGCCGAACGTCGAGGAGATGATCAACCTCAACAACATCCAGTAGCACCCCCCGCGTCGGCCCCCCGGCCGACGCCACGCATCGAGCCATGACCCACGCGTCGTGGCTCGGCGCGGCAGGGCTAACGCTTCGCGCTGAGGGCCTTCTTGCAGAGCTTCTGGCACGCGCTGTCGTGCTGGTTGCGACAGATCTGGTCGAGCAGTCGCACCTCGTCGACCGTCGCCGTGCCTGCCTGGACCTTCGGCTCGAGCACTCCGCGAGCGGTCCACCAGTCGGACGGTGACGTCGAGGTGGCGAGGTCGTAGACCGACTTCGCCGGAGCCTGCACGGCAGGCTGCGGTGTGCTCGCGCCAGGTCGTGGCGTCGTGGTTCGCGGCGCCTGGCCGCTGGGCGCGGCGGGCACCCCAGGCACGGCGGGCATGGCGGGCGCGCTCGGCGGCACGACGGCTGACGGCGACGCGGACGGCTGAGACGACGGAACGCTCGCAGCGTCCGGACCGGCCGTCGGCGGCGAGGTCGAGTCGAGGACGGAGAGACGGTCTCTGGCGCTGGCGCGCACCGCATCGTCGACGGTCGCACACTGCGCGACCGCGTCGAGCAGCGCCCGCTTGGTCGGCAGATCGACGGAGCGATCGGCGCGCAGGAGCGTGTCGGTCGCCCACCTGAGCTCGACGTTCTTGAACTCCGTCGAGCCTCGCGCGCTGCTGCCCGCCGGGAGCATCGCGAGGCGCTGGTGCCCCACGTCGCACTCGCCCGTGTCGCACAGCCGCTTGGCCTCGAGCACGACGCCCATGCCGTCGGGCACATCGGCCGTGGCGACCGCGGACGGCACCACCACGGGCGCCGTGGCCCCAGCGCGCTTCGCGACCCACCAGGCCCCGCCGGCGACGACGCCGCCGACCATCACGGCGACGAGCACGAGGACCGCGACCGCCGCCATGGGCATCGCGGACCCGCGCGGCGCGTAGGCGGCCGGCGGCGAGGCCTGCGGCCCTCCGACCGTGTAGGCCCCTGCCACGCCCGTCGCGACGGGCGCCACGCCGAAGGGGGCGACGGGGGCAGGCGTGGCGGCCATCATGGGCCCCGGGCCGGTGGGCCCCAGCGGGGCGGTCGCGGGCGTCACCGGGCCCGTCAGGGGCTGACCAGCCATCGCGGGCGTGATCGTGGCCGCATAGGGCAGCGGCACGGCGCCGACCGCCACGCCACCGGCGAGTGCACCGGGCAGCTCGGCGCCGGCCTCGGCGGCGCTGGCAAACCGCGCCCCCGGCTCGCGCGTCAGGCACCGGGCGAACCAGGCGTCGAACCCGGGCGGCAGCGCGCACCCGAGCTCGGCAGTGCGGGTCGACGCGGGGACGATCGGCGTGAAGAGCACCTCCTTCAGCACCATCGGGATCGTCGCGTCGGCGTCGTTCGCGGACCTCCAGAACGGGCGCCCGGTGAGCAGGAAGAACGCGATGAGCCCCAGCGCCCAGACGTCGGTCGCCGGCGTGACCGGGCTCCGGTCGGCCTGCTCGGGGGCCATCCAGATGGGCGAGCCCATCGCCGCCGTCTGCTTGGTGCTCGACTCGGCGACGATCTTGGCGATGCCGAAGTCGAGCACCTTGACCATGAACGTCGCGCCTGCGCGCCGGGTCTGCGCGAGGAAGATGTTCTCGGGCTTCAGATCGCGGTGCACGACCCCCACCCGGTGCGCGGCCCCCACCGCGTGGCACAGCTGCTCGAAGACCAGCAGGACATCCGGCACGGACATCGGGCCCCGCTTGCTCACCACGTGCGCCAGGTCCTCGCCCTGCAGCAATTCCATGGCGAGCCACGGCAGGCCGAGCGCCTGGTCGACCCCGGCGCCGACGACCTCCACCACGTGCTCGCTCTCGATGAGCGACCCGATGCGCGCCTCCTGCTCGAAGCGCTTGCGCAGCGAGGCGTCGGCGACGAGCTGCGGGAGCATCACCTTGAGCGCGCGCTGCTTGCCGGTGCTGATCTGCTCGGCCACGTAGACCGCGCCCATCCCCCCCGCGCTCATGGACCGGACGACGCGGAAGTCCCCCGCGAACACGGTCCCAGGCTGCACGTTGAACTGGTCGGTCACGGTCTCCCCGGAGACTCTAGCGCACTCCGTCAGAGTGCAAAGTTCGACGCGGCGAGGGGCCGTGGGGCGGGTGAGGCTGGCCGGAAGACGGCTCGGCCCGGCGAGCGGGACAGGAGTAGCCTGCGGCCATGCGTGCGGCCCGCCTGCTCCCCTTCGTCCTGGTCGGCGCGGCGGCCCTCGGCTGCAGCTCGTCGAGCGGCGCGGGGTCGAGCCACGACGCCTCCCGGCCGAAGGACGCCGGGCACGCTGCTCGCGACGTCGCCGCGAAGGACTCGGGCCTCGGCGAGAAGGACGCGTCGAGCGACGTCCGGGCGACGCGCAGGCACGACGCGGGAAGCGACGTCACGGCGAGGCCGACTCCCGACGCTGGCGATGCCGGAGACGCGGGTGGCGCCGCAGACGCAGCGGACGCTGCCCCGTTCGGCTTCGACGCAGGGCCGCCTCCGACGCCGCAGGGCACGACGCTCGACACCGGGGCCGACTTCGCCATCCAGGGGGTGACCGACGACGGCTACGTCGTCTACACGACGCGCACGGCCGTGAAGGCCGCTCCGGTCGCGGGGGGGGCGCCGGTCACGATCGTCGACATGGGCGAGGCAGGCGCCGGCATGGCGGGCGCGACGGTCGTCCACGACGACGTGTTCGCCTGGTCGAACATCGACCCGAGCTCCTTCGCCGGCGTCCTCACGCTCTGGAACCACACGGCCTCGATCCGCCAGGCGCTCTCTGCCTCGTCGCAGGCGTTCGTGGCTGCCGCGAGCGCCGACTCGTCCGCCATCCTCTACACCGACGCCTCGTCGGCCGACGGCATGACGGCCTCGCTCCTCGGAGCGAACCTCGCCTCTCTCGCCTCACCGAGCGTCCTCGCCACCCGCGTCGACACGAGCGGCCAGGGCTGCAACCCGGCCCTCGCGTTCACGGGCGCGGCCTCCCCGTTCCACGCTGTCGCCGCGTTCTGCGTCGTCACAGCAGGCGCGGACGCCGCCAGCGACGGCCCGGACAGCGTCTACGCCTACCCGACCACGACGTGGACCCCCGCGACGCTCGCCACGAGCGCGGCCGCGTTCTGGACCGACAGCCAGGGGACGTCGGTCGCCGTCCTGCTCGCGAGCGGCGTGCTCGAGGTGCTGCCCCTCGGCGCCGACGCAGGGTCAGCGGTCGTCCTCGGCCTCGCGGACGGCGGTGCGGTGTCGAGCGCCTACCTGAGCGCAAGGGACGCCTTCGTCCTCTTCGACACGAGCCACGGGGCGCTCGTGCGATCGCCCGTCGACAAGGCGACCCCAGCCACCCTCGTCGCGAAGGACGTCGCCGCGATCGACCGAGTGTCGCCCAGCGAGGCGTGGGCGATCGTCAACAAGGGGACCGACCCCAACACGGGGCTGCCGACCGACCTGGGCCTCGCGTCGACCTCGAAGCTCGGCGCCCCGGCGATCCTGACCGGCAACTCGCCGACCGTGGCGGGCGTGCTCGGCGACGCGTTCACCGCCGACTCGACCTCGAGCTACGTCATCTTCATGACCGGCCTGACCGTCGACGGCGACAACAACGCCATCGGCAAGCTCGAGGCGGCCAGGGCATCCTCTCCTGGAACAGCCATCCCGCTCGCCACGGCGGCGGTCAGCGCGTTCAACGGGCTGACCTTCACCCGGCCAGACCTGGCGCTGACGGGCACGCAGATCTCCTTCACCGACAACTTCGACGCCAGCCGCAACAACTACGGATCGGTCGACCTCCACGTGATCGACCTCGCCACGACGACGCCCTCGACCACGGTCATGCAGGGCGCCGACCCGGCCTACGCGGTGTCGTTCGACAGGCAGCGCATCCTCTACACCATCACCTTCGGCGGCATCACGGACGGTCTGTACTCGGTCGCGGTGCCGTGACGGCGGGCCGATGGGCGGCGACCTCTGGCCTTGGCGAGCCGGCAGCGCGTCGACGTCCGGCGAGCCTCGCTCGAGCACGACGGGGACCGGATCGACCAGCGAGGGCGCGCGGACGACACCTCGACGCCCCGGGTCGACAGAGACCAGCACATTGTAGGTCGTGACATTTCAATGGCTGGACGTATCGTCACAAATGATGGTCACGTCATCCATGTTGCAGGCTGTGACCTATGATTTGGAGGTCAACACCTGCCATTTGGCGATATAGTCCTTCGACTGTGAGGTCATGACCTGCCGCTGGCAGGTCGCATAGCGAACGGAGTCTCTAGAGACGGGCGCGCGCTGCGCGGCGCGCGGACCAGGTCGCGAAGATGACGGCCAGAAGCGCAAGCATCACGAGACTTTGCCACGGTGTCGTGTCGAGCGGTGCGTCGCCCCCGAGCAGGTTTCGAAGGTGAGCGCGCGGGGTCAGGAGCGCTCCGATGCCGTCGGTCGAGCCGAGCATCCAGTCCACGAGGAGCAGCAGCGCCCGCCCCCAGAAGCTCGCCACGAGCGCAGCGCCGACCAGGAAGTACGAAGCATACGCGGCCCCGGCCAGCGCACCGAAGGCGAGAGTCTCGAGAGCGTCGCGCACGACTGGCGGGTCGCCCGAACCGTGGGCACAGGCGGCCGTGGCGGCGCCCAGCACCCCGCAGACGAGCCCGCTCGCCAGCATCGCGACCAGCACCGTTGTCCAAGCGGCACGTGCAGGCCGCGCCCCCAGCCTGACCAGCGACCGACCCGACCGCGCGAGGCCGTCGTGGCCGAGCGCCGCCGCGACCAGCGCGTAGACGAGCAGCGGGACGGCGATCGAGGCGTACAGGTCGAGCGCGCGATCGGCGCCGTGGACCGCGGCGTGACGCCGCTGGAACAGCGCGGACGCGAGCGCCAGCCCCGAGCATCCCGAGAGCGCGAGCCACGCCTGGCGGGAGCGCCCGAGGCGAAGCAGCGGGAGGGCCGCGAGGCTCACGCGTCACGCTCCGGCTGCTCGAAGCGCAGGAGGTCTAGCTCGACGTTGGCCTGTCGCGTCGCGGCGGCGACCGCAGCGGCCATGGCGACCGGGTCCTTGCCTGTGACCACGAGGTCGGCCCCTTCGCCGTGCACCTGGTCGAAGGTGGGGTTGCCCGCCAGCTCGGCGAGGAGGAAGCGCGCCCCCTCGCTCCGGATGAACAGGCGCGCGCCGCGAGGGCCCATCGGCGGCGCCCAGGCCTCCTTGTCGCTCGTGCGCCGCGCGAGCTTGCCGCGATCGAAGTACAGTAGATCGTGGCCTAGCGCGCTGGCGTCCTCGAGCGACGCCGTCGAGACGACCGCGGTGGCGCCGGCCTCCACGCGCGCCTGCAGGGCGGCGGCCACCCGACCGACCGCGCGAGGATCGAGATCGACCAGCGGCTCGGCCAGCAGCAGCACCGAGGCCTGCGAGGTGAGCGCCTCCACCAGCGCGACGGCGCGAGCCTCCTCCTGAGAGAGGCCCCCGATGCGCCTTCGCGCCAGGGGCGCCACGCCGAGAACCGCCAGACGGTCCTCAGGCAAGGCAGGGGGCTCGCCGCGCAGGCGTGAGGCGAGGCGCAGGTAAGCATCCACGCGGAAGACCTCGGGGAGGCACGGCACGTGAGCGACGTACGCAAGGGCGCGACCAGGACCGGGCGGGCCCTCGGCGATCTTGACGCTCCCCCTGCGCGGCGCGACCTCGCCCGCCAGCGCTTCGAGGAGCAGGTCGACCCCATCGGCCGCCGTCCCCACCAGGGCGTAGCTCGCGCCGGGGGCGAGCGAGAAGCTCACCGGCCCGACCTCGACACGAGGCCGCGACGACGAGCGCAGGAGGAGATCGGCGACCTCGATCATGACTGCCGACCACCAGTGCCGGGTTGGACGGACGTGCCGTGATGGCGCAGCAGCTCGGCCCTGACCACGACGAGCGCCACGACGATGATGACGAGCAGCGCCACGATCGCACGCAGGAACAGGGAGCAGCCGCCCGAGGACCCCAGCGAGGCGCGCAGCGCGAGCAGTGCGCCGGGGATGGAGCAGACCTCGATCCAGGCCGGCGCGACGACGTGCCGGAGCGTCGGCTCGAGCAGGTCCGGGACGATGAGGATCGCGAGCAGCGTCAGGTAGCCGGTCGCGCGCGAGCGGGCGCCGAGCGTGGCCAGCGCGACGGGGGCGAAGGTCACGGCGAACGCCACGCCGAACGCGACGGCGGCGACCGAGGTCTGGGCGGTGTGCAGGGCGCTCTGCCGACCGTGCGCCGAGAGCGTGGCCACGAGGCCGACGAGCGCGCTGCCGCCGCCGACCAGGCACGCCAGGACCGCCGCGATGCCGGCGACGCGGGCGATGACGTAGCCGGTGGTGGTGACGCCACGGGCACACAGCAGAGCTCGTATCCCCTGGTCCTCGTCGCGGCGAAACACGCGGGAGGACGCGGCGACCGCCACGAGGATCCCCACGCCAAACGCGAGCACGCTCGAGGCCAGCAGGGGCACCGAGGGCATGTGCAGGAGCCTGCCGCGACGCGCGAAGACCAGCGCCAGCCCGCTGAAGCCCGCAACGCACCCCAGCGTGAGCACGAGGCCGATGGCCGCCGTGACGCCGCGCCGCGCCAGGAAGAACCCGAGCGCAAGGACGCTGCGACCGCGCGAGCCGCCCCAGATCATGGATCGCACGTTTGCCACGAACGGGCTGCGCAAGCCAGCCCTCGTCGACGCGACGGCTACGCGCGCTCCAGATCGCCCAGTCGCACGACCTCGCGCGGCCCCGCAGCGAGGCGCTCGGGGAGGGTGACGGCGAACGTCGACCCCTTGCCGACCTCGCTCTCGACGGTCACCTGCCCTTCCATCGCCTCCACCAGGTGCTTCACGATCGACAGTCCGAGGCCGGTCCCGCCGACGTCACGCGATCTCCCCGCGTCGACCCGGTAGAACCGCTCGAACAGCCGCGGCAGGTGGGCTGGGTCGATCCCGGGCCCGGTGTCGCGGACCAGCACGCGCACCGCCCCGGGCTGCTTCTGCGTGGCCAGCGTGACCGTCGAGCCCGAAGGGCAGTACTTGATGGCGTTGTCGACCAGGTTGGCGATGACCTGCTCGAGCGCGCGCTGGTCGGTGACGAGGCGCGAGGCCCCCTCGTCGATGGCGACCACGATCTTGACCCCCTTCTTGTCGGCGCGCTCGCGGAACAGCCCGAGGACGATGCTCGACACAACCGTGAGATCGACGTCCTCCTTCTTCAGGCGGAACTCCTTGCTCTCGAGGCGCGACAGCTCCATGAGATCCTCGATGAGGCTCTGAAGGCGCTCTCCGTTGCGCTCGATGATGTCCACGAAGCGCGTCGCCACGGCCACGTCGCCGTCGTACAGGGCGGAGACCCGCAGCGTCTCGGCCGCCGAGCGCATCGCGGTCACGGGCGTGCGCAGCTCGTGCGAGACGTTGGCGACGAAATCGCGTCGCAGCGACTCGAGGCGGCGCAGGTCGGTGACGTCCACGAAGACTGCGAGCAGACCGCCAGCCTCGCCCGCGAAGGCCGTGGCGTGGGTCAGGAGGCGGCGCGGCTTGATCCCGGGCAGGTCGATCTCGCCGAGCGCCGTCGTGCGCCCGGCGCGCGCGCGGCTGACGATCTCGTGCAGCTCCGCGTGCCGCACGACCTCGATGAGGAGCTTGCCCTTCGCCTCGGCGCCGAGCAGCAGCATCGATCGGAAGGCGGGGTTCATCATGACGACGCGCCCGTCGCGATCGAGGACGAGCACCCCTTCTTGCATCTCCTCGAGGATCTGCCCCTGGACGGCGCGTTCGCGGTGCAGGTCGTCCAGCGTCGTCTCCATGCTGACGGCGAGGCGGTCCAGCGCGCGTCCGGCTTCGGCCAGCTCGTCGTCGCCGACCGGCTGAGTGCGAACGCTGAAGTCGCCCTTGGCCATGCGCTCCGCTGCCTCGTGAAGCTCCGCGGCAGCAGCGCGCGGCTT
>Ga0181517_10003897_pt1 | contig 13910 bp, 20 predicted proteins | sample PEATcosm2014_Bin_31_FD_119748 | JGI IMG/M metagenome (GOLD analysis project Ga0181517, IMG submission 119748) | Peatland microbial communities from MTU Mesocosm Facility, Houghton, MI, USA - PEATcosm2014_Bin01_30_metaG | ecosystem: Environmental > Terrestrial > Soil > Wetlands > Peat | place... | reverse complement strand
TTGCAGCGAACTTCTCCCCCAGCGAAACGTATTCGGTTGAGGCGGCGACACGAACTCGCTCGCAGGTTGTGCGGTACTTAATCTCCCCGGGTTTCAGATCGTAGGCCTTCTTGTATGCCTCGTATGCGGTAATCACGTCGTTCCGGTCTTCTGCAGCCCGAGCTCTCTTGTAATAATCGTTTGCCGAATCGGCCCATGTGCTCTGGCTCGCACAAACAATGGAGAGCGCCAGAGCTAGACCAATCGAGGTCGCCAAAGAGGTACGCTTGGAAAACTTCATCAATGACAACCTCTGTCTGTCGCCGGCTAAGAACCCGGGGGCGCGGTTTTGGCCGAAACTCGCCCTCACAGCAACGTCCGCATGAAGGTCCGCTACGAGCGTGATATCCCTTTTCTCAGTTCTCCGATGATGTTTCTCCGGCCCCCAAGCGATTCATGGCTTCGTGGGATCTGCTTGCGGCTCGCATTGCTGCTCTATGCCGGATGGAATGCCATCCTTGTTCCATTGGGCTCACATCGTCCATTGGCCGAGGACGCCTGCGTGTGTTAGGACCGCGTACATCAGATTCTCCAGCCCTTCTGCCGTAGCCATTCCGGAAACTGTCGCCCTAATCGGTCCGGCCGAGAGGTACTCAAGTTGCCGGAACAGCGCGAGCACTCGCTCGGGTGGTGTTTTCATCCAGTCATCCATGAGCTCGCTTAAGTAGTCACGGTCTTCAGCATTGAGACTTACTTGCCAATCGTGACGGATGATGATTATCGGGACCGTGTTCTGATGAAGGACAACCGCAAGGGGCACCGGCTTATCCGCAGCTTCAGAAAGGGGCAAAAAGTTCAACAGCACATAAGGATGCAGGGCCGGCGCCATTTCACACAGCATCGCGTCGGGTCGATCGGATCTTAGCTGATCCAGTTCCCCGGATGGATTCTCATCGGGATCGGCCGCCTTGTTGGCTGAATGCAAATGCACATGCGGATACACAATCACCTCCGTGTCAGAAAAGCACGCTCTCACTCCGGACACGTGCTTGTTCTCGAAGCCCATACCGCAGAGTTATTCCTGTCTGCTAATGCGTTCTTGAATTGCTCAGCACGCTATCGCCATATGAATCCTTCGAGACAGATAACACACGCGTATCATCCACGAGTCGACCAACAGAGGAGTCTTTGCCGATTGAGTGCAAGCAAATCTCAATCAGCTTATTCAGAGGACGCACCGATACTCAACTCCCTGGCGGAGGAGGCGGTCCGCCACCGCCATCTCCGGGCGGAGGCGGGCCGTCCGGAGGGCCGTCGCCCTGATCGTGCGCCTCTCGCTCCGTGTCCTTCTGATATTTCGCGCGCTGCTCGTCGGAAAGGACTGCGAGAATCCGCGATGTTTGCTCTTCATGAATTGCTCGCATCCTTTGCATCCATTCACCGAACTCCATCGACGAATCTTTGGACAAGGCATCCATCTTTGCCTTTACGTCCACCAAGACGGGCCGTATCTTGGCCTTTTGGCTCTCAGATAGCCCGTACCGTTTTGTCATCCGCGCGAGTTCCTTATCCACATCCATTTTGGGCATATCGGGATGAGGCATTTCCATACCATCCGGAGGAGGGGGAGGCGGTTCCTGGGCGCCCGCCGCGTATGTTGCCGCAAGCCATGTGCATGTCACCAGTCCGAAAATCACTCCTTGAAGTCGAACCATCACGTGCCTCATCCTAGTTTCCTCCGCCACTAAAGCTCTCGATTTCGCGCATCGCGCCGCAGGCTTACAGAGAACGTGAAACAATCTTCACGGCCAGTAAAGCGAAACGTCGATTGCTAACTGTTCAGACGGGCACTGTGGCCGTTCCGCTTGTAAAGATATGTAACGAAGCGTAACGAACTACAACCAGACGCAGCATATTCCTTAGACAGCATCAGGCCGTACACGACGAATACGTCTATAGCGTGACCGAGGCACTTCTCTTCCCGCCAGCGAGAAGAGGTAAGCAGGAAACCTGGTTGCGGCCATTTTGTTTAGAGCGATATAGGGCTTGGTCTGCTGTTTGAAGCAACATATCCGGCTTGAGTTCCGGAGTAGGCTTCACAGTGACCCAGCCTATACTCAGGGTGCAATGCGCGCTTGAGGCCTCGAACTGACCCCGTATTCTCTCGGTCAAGCTCTGGGCAGCATGCGCGTCGATTCCTGTAAGCAAGACAACGAATTCATCGCCGCCAACGCGGGCAACTAAATCTTCCTCACGACGGAATATCTCCCTTAACAACGATGCAAGCATCTTGAGACAAGCGTCACCTGCAGGATGTCCGCATGTGTCATTGAGCTCCTTGAAATGATCGACGTCGATCGCGATAAGGGAAAGGCTGTCATGCTCACTGCGCATCGCCCTCCGCCATTCGACGGCGAGATGTCTTTCCAGAGAACGGCGGTTCGCCAGATTCGTAAGAGGATCAATCCCCGCAAGACGGTCCAATTCGAGATTCGCCGTCGTTAACTGTTCCATGGTCTGATCCAGGCTCTGCCGTATCTTTCGATGTTTGTGGACGACAACGTTTACCATCCCCAGGATGATCAAGCCGGAGGTAGCAGACTGAAGGAGGAGGACCGACAGATACACGGACGCTTGGGGACTAGGCCCGCCAAGCGGGGCAGAGTTGTGTAACGCGAAAGCTGCCGACAGAAGGAGCTTTGGCACGAGGCTTAAAAACTTCAATCCGCAACCGACAGCAAGAACCCTGGTGGCTTTCCTCCGAAAGCCCAAAATTGCGATGTAGAGAGCGACGCTTGCCATCGCCAAGTCTCCAAAGAGCAACAAACCAAGGAACTGGACCTGCCCGCCCCAGAGAGCCGCGTTTGTCAAGACAACCCCGCCGCACAGGAATGCTAGAGGAACGTAGATGCGGTTTTTGGAGGATAGCGACCGACCAACCGCTTCCCGGAATCCTTGAAACAGGAAAAGCGGTCCGAGTCCCCCTATGAGGAAAGTGACTATAGCCGATCCTGTCTGAATGACGTGCTGCCCTGTGGGGAGAGATTCGTGAAACAACAGAAAGAGAGTTCCAGACAGAAAGACCATCTGTGAGAACTCGAAGATCATCCAGGAGCGCAGGAATCGTTCGTCGCGGAGACCGCGATAAAGAACGAGAAGCAACAGAGCGCCGAGCGCGGATAAGGGGATCTCCGCGCCTAGTATACCCACGCCACTGAAAAGGTTCGGCATTGAGACTTCAACGATGCCAGCCTGAATCGATGGTACGCCACTCCAGTTGATGAGAGAACAATTCGACCTGTCCCTCGCCAAAATTAAATCCGTGCAACCGGTGACCGGTTCTTAACGGTTAAGAAAGTCGGGGGATAGATCCATCGCCCTTCACTCTGGGATCAAGTATTCGGCCAGATTTCCACTGTGCTTTGTTTGGTATAACCGACTCATGGCCCGGTTGTTGAGGCTCTTAATTATCCTGCTCATACGGTCCCTACGCTCACGCCATCATCTTCTTTTGGAAAACCTTGCGCTGCGTCAGCAGTTGTCGGTTCTGGCGCAACGTCACCCGCGGCCACGGTTTTCCAATGCCGATCGATTCCTCTGGGTTACGCTGGAGCGTGTCTGGTCGAGATGGCGAAGATCCCTGATCCTCGTTCAACCCGAGACTGTTGTTCGCTGGCATCGCGCCGGCTTCAAGATTTACTGGACCTGGCTATCCTGGCATCGCACGCATGCGGGAAGAAGATGCGTAAGCAAGGAACTTCGTGAGCTCATCTTCTGCATGGTAGCCGACAACAGGACTTGGGGAGCGCCGCGAATCCACGGCGAGTTGAAAATTCTTGGCTTCGATGTTTCGGAAAGAACCGTCTTGCGCTGGATGAGGAAAGCGCCGCGAAATCTCGAGCCGGCGAAGCGTTGGGCGGCGTTTCTGAGTAACCATCGCGAGGCCATCGCCGCCATGGATTTCTTCACCGTGCCGACGCTCACTTTTGGCGTCCTCTACTGCTTCTTCATCGTTGCCCACGACCGGCGCCGCATCCTTCACTTCAATGTGACCAAGCATCCAACGAGCGCATGGGTCATCCAGCAATTGCGCGAGGCTTTTCCTTACGACTCCGCACCGCGCTACCTGATCTTCGATCGCGGGGCGAACTTCAACTGCGATGTAATCGAAACTGTGAAGAGCTTTGGCGTCCAGCCCAAGCGGACCAGCTACCGAAGTCCCTGGCAGAATGGCGTGGCCGAGCGATTCGTTGGCTCCTGTCGCCGCGATTTGCTGGACCATGTGATTGTGCTCAACGAACATCATCTCAAGCGCTTGATGACCGATTACGTCCGTTACTACCACGACGACCGAACACATCTCGGGTTGGCGAAGCAAACTCCCGACCGCCGAGCGGCGGCAAAGCAGACGACGCTCGCGCGTGAGGTTGTCTCAATGCCGCGCCTTGGCGGTCTGCATCATCGCTACGACCTCGCGGCGTGACTTACCCGAATCTCGGTCAGGCCTGATGCAATATCGGCGGGAGAATTGCGCCCCGATACGGTCATTCAGCCCAGTCGCGTCGTCGCTCACGCTCTTCCGTCGTCTCACCACTTCAGTCGATGGTCTCTCCCAAGCCGCTCCAACCTCGTTTAACCGTTAAGAATCGACAACTTTTCCTGCGGATTGAGTTTTGGCGAGGTACAGCTGCTCTCCCGCCCTCTCCCGCGCAAGATGAAGAAAGTTGATAACCGCACAGTCGAGTTTGCGAAGGCGGAGATCGGCGCCGCCAACATTCTCCGGTGTTTGAGCGCCGGAGGCGGCGACGACCGATTGGAAGCTAGCATAGGCTGCTTCGATGGCATGGACGCCGTTGGAACTGATAAGGTCCAGGCAGAATCCGGGGTCGACCACTGCGCCGACCACGAATGGCTCTGCCTCCCGGCCTTCCTTCTTGAGAATTCTCTCTGCCCGTTCGTGAGCCCATTCGAGAGCCCGATCGGGGTTTGCTTCCCAGAAGTAGATCCCGGAGCCGAGCCAATCGTAGTCGTTCTCGCTGCGCTGAAAAGCCTCATTCGAGAGCAGACGTTCGCCCGTTTCGCGGTCACAGCCGTGATAGCCAAGAATGAAGGATGTGGAAAGGTTATGCACCCTGCCGGTATGGCTTGGTGAGCTCCCCGGAGGTCGTGACGATGCCGGCCTGGACGAGGAACGCCAAGGCCTTCTCTTTGGAGGTGGTCAGGTCGTTCCGGAGGTTCTGCATGGCTTCAACGGACTTCTTCAGTTCCTGTTCGCTCATCGCGGGCCTCCTCTCGGAACGAATTCCGACTCTTTCAGTATACATCCGAATGTGAATCTCTCGCCGTGGCCCATTGCGTTCATGACCCCTTTCAGACTCGAAATATCGCTGGGCGGGTGTGTGGAACGCGGCTGTGCCGGCCCTATCGCGCACAGACCAAGGGCAAGGTGGAAGTGGGCGCAAAGTATGTGCGGCGCAACTTCCTGTGCGGACTGTTGGGTCGCGAGCCGTCGGGCTTGATCGATCTGAACGGACAGCTGCGCTGGTGGCTCGCCGAAGTGGCCAACCGGCGCATTCACGGCACCACGCACGAACAGGTAATGGCTCGCTGGGAAGCCGATGAAACCCGGAGTGCGCATCGATTTCCGGAATGGAGGTAGAGTCTGGGGAGAACATCTTTGGTCGGGGAAAGTCTCTTGACGACTTCACTATTCGCTTTTTCATTCGGAAGAATCCGTGCGAACACGTTAGAGCATCGCGCGCACGACCGTAAAGAAAAGTTGGTCTACTTAGCCAGCGGACGAGGGAAAGGCGATCAATCCCAGACACGGCAGGCGATAACCTCAGGAACCAAGAAGCGGGCGGCGCTTACGGACCAGGAACTGCCCTAATAAGGCGGCTCGACAGCCGGCGGCCTCGGTAGAATCGCTCTATGCCGATTCGGAGACAAAGGCGCCCCGGGGTTTTGACCTACTTCGTGGTGGACCGCGAAGAGTCGGCGCAAGAGCTGGTTTATTCCCGCGGATTCATAACTTTTAAGGAAGCCGGACCGTTCAAGATGGAATAAGCGGAGAGGCCGGACCCTGTGGGCCGTACTGCCGATGTCACCATCGAAGTTCTCCCCACCGGGACCCTGCCTGAGAAGTTCAAGCCGAAGCGCTAGTTGTCTCTTCGATCTCGTTGGCCGTAAGCCATTGCCCATGATTGCCGGCCTGCTTCAGCTCCCACACGATGCGTGGCGGTTTTCGATCGGCTATCCCGAGCGTCTCTCCTACTCCCGAGTTAAACCACCAATGATTTCGACCCGAGTCTTCCACATTAAAGCTGCATTTTCCGACTTTTTCACAGTGGGATGAGCGGCTTATAAGTCCCCCCATCGGTGCTAACTTCACGATCAGGGAGTGCATCCGGTGGCAAAGACGCTCAGAATGTCGGCTCCGCGATTGCCGTTCTCGAAGCTGGCAGGGCGGATACAGCCCGCCGAGGGTCTGTTGAGAGAGGACTGGGCAAGCCACGCGAACGGAGGCGGTTGGGTTCAAAAGACCGCGTTCGTGGCCGAGACGGCATTTGTGGGTCCCTATGCCATTGTGAGCGGAAATGCTCAGGTTCTTGATTACGCAGAGATCATGGACGAAGCCTCGATCACCGATACCGCAATGATCGCGGGAAATGCAGTGGTCGCCGGCAAAGCATCGGTCGGCGGGCACGCGAGAATTATTGGGACGGCGCAGATCCTGGGAGATGCAGAAGTGGGTGGCGAGTTCTTTCTGCAAAGCGGGGAGTTGCGGAAAGGCGTCAACCTTGGCTCTCATGTTCAAAGCCGCCGCCGGACACCTGCGGCGATTCAGATGCGACTTGAAGTTTGACCTCATCCGCGAGCTTCTGGAGGAACAGCTCGCATTCGTCAACTTTGGGAGTTGTGCTCAAGCGAGTCTCAGCGGCCGAATTGACTCCTTCGTAATTCGCCACATTTTCCTCTTTGATATAACCCTTCCTGAGACACCAATTGATCAGCTCCGCTATCTCTTCCCTTTCCAGGCGATCATCTCGGTCATGATGCGTCAGACCCCGCTTGAAGGTTTCATCAATAACAACTTCGCGCTTGACCCGAATCTCCTGATGATTGTGGAGCCAGACGACAATGGCAGCAGTGGCACGCCAGGTAATAATCTTCGCGTCCGGAGAAAGCCGATAGCCGTTCGGCGGTGGTCCGGGAATTCGAGAGCTCTTCTTGGATTCTCCGTATTCCACCAACCCCTCCGCCTTGAGCTGGCGCAGAGTTTTCTTGAGCGCATCGACTTGGAGATCTTGCGAAAACTCGTACTTGCCTAAGCCCTTAAGGAGCTCCTCATGTATAACTTTGGCCGGAACCAGGGAGCCATCCTTGTCGCGGCGGCGTTTCCATAGGCGGTACAGGACTGCTGCGGCAATGTGATCAAGCGTCACAATGGAAAATGAGTATACTCCAGGTTCTTAGAGAACGCACGCAATATGTGGAAGTTGAACCAGTTCGAACCAGATTCGGTTCATGGCGATCTTGGACGAACCTGTTCCAAGACACGCCCGACCTAGCCGCTCAGGATCAAAACAGAACTGCCTTCGTTTGCAAATAGTTTATAAATCATATATTTACAAGAGTTTGTTCATCAAATCTTCAAGAATGAAGATGCAGAATTGCCTCAAATTCGTTGCTGAATCGCGAAAGGAGACGATCGGTGAGCCACAAGCGGAAATTGAGCTTCGAGGAAGCGGCCGGCCAGTGGATCTGCCATGCCGTATCGATCCTGATAAGTGCGATAATGGCGGTCTTCGCCTTGCCTGGGGCGGTGGCCGTCTGGCCGGCGCATCCCAAAATCGGTTCCGGCCTTGCCCTGCTTTGCGCGCTGGCAGCTTGCGTCGGCCACATTCGGTTTTGCGCTCAATTCGGGACGACACGGCCGACACAGAGTCGCAGCCTGCTCGGGGCAGTCATCGTGATTTTTTCGGTCGTCTCAATCATGCTGGGTGCGATCGCGGAATATCAGCAATATGGAGAACCTTCGATTCGAAGCGATTCGGGACCGATCGCCCAAGCGCACTATGCTGACTACGGGAATAAGGGCGATGGCGCCGAAGACTACATGGCTGATCGCACTAGGTCTCAGCCCTCTATATTGGTAGTTTCCTTCTTCGGCGCACTTCGCCGCGCATCCGCTGAGGCGCTTGTTCCTTTCCTCATCGGGTGCTTCCTCGAGGTTTTGCCCATCGCAACTCTGCTTCTCCTGGTCCCGCGAAAGCGCAGAAACCGCTCTGCGGCCGAGCCGCGAATGGCTAAATCACCGGTCGAGGCAGAGGCCTGACGCGAGAGTCATTTGGGGGGGCGCCGTGGATTGGCGATTGTCGGAACTGGACTGTATGTTGTCGATCCGGGTGGTTCCGCGTTCGTATGACAGCAGGCTCGTCCCCTCAGAATGCACTCACCGAACCGGTAAAGCACCCTCCAGCAGAGCCAGCGAAAGCATCCGTACCCGAACCCGGACCCTGTACCGGTCAAATACGATCCGCTGGAGTCTGCGTTGTTCAGCTTCGATCGAGGCCGACCCCTCCGTGCCGGGCTCGGGAAGACCATACAGTTGGCCTTCAGATCGCTGCCGGCGCGCATACAGGTGTTCGAGCTGGGCTAGTTCCGTCCGCCGCCTCTCACCCAGCCTGCGGAGCGCCTGCTGCACATCGGGCAACACCTGATACCTGTTGCAGGCTTCGAGGGTCCCGCGGGAGAGCGCTTTCGTACTTTGCTCGACCCAGCGCGGCAAAGTGCTGAGAATCGCCGTCTGCGCCCCGGTCTCGGACGGTAGAAGTCCGCCTTGCTCGATTGCGGCCTGTCGCGCGCCTTGTTCAAGCGTCACCGCGTAGCGCCGGACCAGAGGCTCGCCGACCGAAAGCGAGAGTCCGACGCTCAGCCTCAGCAACGCCCTGGCGGGCTTCGCCGCCTTCCTTGTCGGCCAGACCATCGAGATCACCACGGGCGGATTGCGCAGGATGATTGCGGCCTGCTTTTCAACGCGCTCGAATCGGACTTTCCACTCGTCCGGGTCGGCCGGATCACGACTCACGACGATGGGCGCGTGGTCGTCCCGAAAGTTGATCCGCAACCGGTCGTCTTCAGCCACAACGCTGCTGCCTTCCAGTGCGGACAACGTTCGGAGGAAATTATCAATCGCGCGGCCGCCAGGTCCATTCCGATGGCGCTTGCTTTTCGTAGTCGACATAGCTTCCCACGTACCGGTCCAGCTCGCCTTGTCCAAGACGGCTCATCCTTCTCCTCATATCCTCGGCATCGGTCGACTCCATCAGAGCGTTTCCGATGCCCATCGTAAGCTTGTCCTCGTAGATCTTCTCAACTTCCAGGGGAGAACTGAAGTCGCCAAGAACGCTGCGGCATTCCTTGAGCTTGCTCGTCAGCACAATCTGGACGTATTCTTCCACGGTTCCGAGCGTTCGGATGTTGATGACGCGGATATTCTTGCTCTTCTGGCTGGCGCGGTCGACGCGTCCGACTCGTTGTTCGACGCGCATCGGGTTCCAGGGAAAATCGTAATTCACGACGCAATCAGCAGCCTGCAGGTTCAGGCCCTGGCCACCTGCATCGGTCGAGACAAGACAGGAGCGAATCGACTTATCGTTGAAGACTCTGATCGCTTCGTCCTTATCCGCCCGGTCCAGTGTCCCCTCGTATTTCAGGATGCGCCAGTCCGGATGCGCTCTCTTCAGAAGTTTTATCAAGATGCCGTGGGTCTTGAGATAGTTGACGTACACGATGAACTTTCGGTCGGCCGCAAATAGGCGTCCAGCTTCGTCGAGAAACCGCTCGGATTTCGCGTGCTGCGTCACATCCCACTTTTGGCCGGTGTAGCGGCTTATGAATGCATCGAGCTTTACCAGATCGGAGTCGTCCCGTGTGAGCCGAGCGAACTCCGTTACTCTCTTCCTGAGCGCCGTCTTGAGCGTCTCTATAGCCGATAAAGGATGACTGGCCATTTCCCGCAGGACAAGCATGGCTATCAGAACAAACTGTGAAACGTGCTGCCTCCTCGCCGAAGGACGCATTATTTCAGCGCCTGCCCCCATATGGCGCCGGTAGATCCCCCGCAAAAGTCCAAGCAGTTCGTCATAGAGCACCTCTTCCTGTGCCTTGAACTCCTCAACCTTGATCGTGGTAAATTTCCGTTTGACGAAGGGCATGCCGGATTCGGGTCTCAGCGTCCGGGTCATCAGCGTCCTGAGGCTATCCTGAAGCCCGCTGCTGTCCTTCACGGCGCGCTCGCTCGCCATGTAGTGCTCCGAAAAGCTGCTTCGGGGGCCGAGACACCCCGGCTTGAGCAATGTCGCCAGCGTGAAGATGTCATAGCCGCTGTTATGCACCGGCGTCGCGGTCAGAAAAACGCGCCGGCGCGCCCGCAACGAATACACGAATCTGAAGCGGATACTCTCGGCGTTCTTGCAGTCGTGTGCTTCATCCAGAATGACCAGGTCCCAGCGTCGCTGCATGAGAATCGTCGCCAGCGCGTTGTCCTCAGCATCCCCTTTCGCATGGTCGAGCGCAAACAGAATCACCGGTTCCTGGGCAGCGGCCTGAAGCAGATCGCCCCCAAAATCCCATGCAACATTGCGGCCGAAGAAGCCGGGCAGTTCCTCTTCCGCCCACTGCTTGCGGAGATTGCCTGGAACGAGAATGAGGACATGGGCGTCAGGCTCGTGCATCAGCAGGTCCTCAAGGATCAGGCCTGCGACGATAGTCTTCCCCAGCCCGACTTCGTCCGCCACTATCCCCACGCCGCACATCTCTTCGAGAACTCGTTTGGCGGTTGCAATCTGGTGGCGGTATGCCACCCTTCCGTCGCGAGCCGCCCCGTGCCCCTCCAGGAACAAATCGCTGCTCTCCATCCCGACATCAAAAGACAGGTCCGCTAGACGGGCTGCAGCAGCAGCCGAAACTCCGCCAGGTAACTGGGAGGTTCGGAGGCTTCGACTCCCCTGGAGCATAGCCCCGATTGCCGATTCGGTCGGAAGCTCGAGCGACAGGTCGTAGGATTCGAGCGCCTCGCGCTCGACTTCGTCCCGCCACGCAACTGCCTTCCAGTAGAGTGCATGCGGGGTTACGGTGTTGCCGGTGTCGAGGCTTATGCTACGAGAAAGAAAATCGCTCTTCACTTCCCGCGGTGGCACGTCTTCGAGCGCGGAAATCAACTCCGCAGCCGGCATCGACACTTTGTCCACGCGGAGGCGGTTCAGAACCGTGACGTAATAAAGGACCCTCTCAGCAAGCGTCATAGTTTGGCGCCATCAATACCGCCTCAGCGCGCGGCCGGCAGGCCTCCTTTATCTCACTTTTTGAAGAATGATTTGATTCCGACGCGCCAGCCCTTAAGGTATACGGCCAGCAACTGGATGGCCGAGACTGATGAGAGGCCCAGGAGTATCCAATAAAACAGCGAACCGCGCAGCAGAGAGGCAGGCCCGGCATCGCCAGAAAGTCCTATCGCGGCCAGCGCGCCGTCCGGTCCGATTCGAACAACCAGGCCAAGGAAAGCGATTGGAATCAGGACCAGCAAAACATAGACAATGACACCGTAGGTCCACAGCGAGCCAAACAAACTCTTCCGCTTATTACGCAAAAAGGACGTTGCGCTCTCTGGGTCGTTGAGTGCAGCCTCGAGTTCCTTGGTTTTCTTCTCGACCGGATCCAGCGAACTCTTAAACAATCCGACTCCGTTTGCCGAGCCGTAGATCAGCGCTAGAACTGCGAGGAGCGTCTTTACATCGTCGTCCATCTAGCCAGCCTCTCACTGATCCGGAATCTTGTACATGGCATAAAGTCGCTGACGCAACTCGTCGTTGGTCTTGATGACATCGACTGCTTCAACATCCATCCACATATAGTTCAGTTCGCGATCCCAGAGGTATGGCGCGTCCATCTTTTTGTTTGGCAGTTCCGTGTGGATATCGTCCACCAGATTCTGCGCCGCGTCCACCAGACGGCGGGTGGGAACTTTATAGATGTATCCGTTGGCATTATGCCTTGGGTGTTTCTCAGGCTTTTCAAAAACTGGCTGGCTCGTATTAATGAGGTGATACACCCGGCGCAGAGCCGCCGGGTAAATCACCGTCTTCCGAAAGCGCGCAATAAAGTCCGCAGCCAGGTTCCCAGCCCTCCGTTTGGTCAAATTGAAGATCATGGCCAGGTCGTCGTCGTCCGGAAGGTTCCAGAACCAGACATACTGGACGAATTGGCGGAGCCGCCAGATCTGCAGCTCTCGAGGTGTGACGAACGGTTGTTGTCCGTTAATCCAGCCCCGGTATTCCAGATCCGCCAGCTGGCCAAGCCGCTCTTCGACAAAGTCTCGCAGAAATACTTGGCGCATTTCGCCGTTGAGTGGACCGTTGTATGAAGGGTGTTTTGCGGACAGGCAATAAGGGTGACAGCTATCGGGGATATTGTTGGCAAACGTCAACAGCACATTGTGCATGTAGACGACGCCAGTCGGAATCGGGACCGCGAAGTGTGCTTCGTAGTCGACCGCTGCGGCCCTGGTCTTGGTCTTGGGGACGGCCATGCGATGATCCTTCCGCTCGCCTCAGGCTCGTTGGCACTCACTTGTGAAAAGAACTTCTCAATTCAGTATGCCTCAACCGACGGGGTTACGCGAAATTCCTGAATGCCCATCTTCCCTGCTCTCGTGGGTCGGGGAAATCAGAGCCAGTCGCGGGATCACCAAACGGTCAAGTGATCGAAGAGCGCGCCATCGCAGTGGAGTAGGCCCTGGCACACAGACGGCACGCCCGTGCGCTCTCGCGTCGGCGAAACGCCGCGTTTGATTTGCAAACCGTCCGTCGAGCTTAATCAGGCAAATCAGGGTGGCTAAAATGTCGAGGCCTAGGGCTGCCGCCGAATACTCCACAATTCCCGGGCCACGGCGCCAAGTCATTTAACTCTCAGATGCCATCCCCGCCGGAGTTCTGCGCCTGGGACCTGTTCCATCCGCTGGATTGCCGCTTTGATTGAATCTGAATCCGGTTTGGTCTCCTCGACTCCGGCTTCGAGCATCTTTGATAGAACGTCAGGGAGATTCGCCAGAACTGTCTCCCAAAGGACGCCCTCGATGCGCACAACAATTTTCCGAAAGGACACCGGCAGTGCTGACTCATCGGTGATCCGCACCGAGTCCTGGCTGTTCTTCTGTGCGCGCAATGTGAACTGGTAGCCTTCGATCTTCTTGAGGTCTCGGCTGAGCAGGTAGTAGAGCACCATGTTCTTGGTACGTTCCACCCTGCCGGCTGCGGCCCGAGCTCTGTCGGCAAGCCGCGCAGCCTCGCTCCGGCAATACTGTTCTCGAGCCTCCATGATGCGCACAAAGCGGCCGATCCGGTCGACCTTCTCGCCGTGCGCCTCGCAAAATTGCTGAAACCGAGCAACCAGATCTTCCGCGGCCTGACCTTCTGACTCGACCTGCCCTTCGATCTCTTCGAGGAGTCCGTCGAGTTCCATGTCGATTTCAAACAACGAGCTTGCTTCCGCAATCGATGCCATCTGTGTTTCTCCTTCTTGAACGATCAGAATTCTTCGCCGGCATTATGCCGCCAGCTTTTGTTGCACCCAGAGCGACCGGGCGGCTTCATACGCGAGTTCGTCCGCACGGCTCTGGTCGCGATGCCCGTTGTGCCCTTTGACCCACTTCCATCGGATAGAAAGCCGTGTATTCAACTCGATAAGCTCCGCCCACACCTCGCGGTGCTGCAGCTGGGTCCCGCGCCGATTCCGCCAGCCATGACGTTGCCAATGGAAAACGAATGCGCGCATTCCATAGATCAGGTATTCGGAATCTGAGTGCAACTCGATCCGCGCTCGGCCTCGCAACGACCGAAGCGCCTGAACAGCCGCAACAAGTTCCATCT
>Ga0181517_10003896_pt1 | contig 13912 bp, 12 predicted proteins | sample PEATcosm2014_Bin_31_FD_119748 | JGI IMG/M metagenome (GOLD analysis project Ga0181517, IMG submission 119748) | Peatland microbial communities from MTU Mesocosm Facility, Houghton, MI, USA - PEATcosm2014_Bin01_30_metaG | ecosystem: Environmental > Terrestrial > Soil > Wetlands > Peat | place... | reverse complement strand
TGGCCACCGAGCTACCACGGCACGGGCAGCGAGGAGTATTTCAACAGCGGGTGGTGCCAGTTCGACCGCAAGGCAGTCTCGGGATTTGTCATGCTTCGCCCCAGTCATCCCACCGTCTACTCCTTCCACCTCAACGATGCGTTCCAGTTTCAGCGGAGCGTCCGGGTGGCGGAGGAACAGATGGGGCTTGGTCCAGGGGAAAAAATTATCCGCCAGCGGCATCCGCTCTGGACCAGTACGGCGTATTGGTACGCCGACATGCCCCAGCCCGCCGGTTCCGACTGAGATCCTGTACGGAGCGCGGTGACCTATGAGATGCAGGCCCAAAAACGCGGAAGGGGCTTCCGATGCCGCAGCGTCAGAAACCCCTGCGGGTCGAAGGCTTCCAAATGGAGGGCACGCGCCGCGCGAAGTGCCCCCCCCGCCGACTCATGAACGATTGCCTCTTTGGCGACGAGTTGCCCCGTCCTGGTGAGCCCTCAGGCAGGCCGATGAGAGAAAGCAATAGGCGAATTCACGAATCCGTGCGAAGACACGTTCAGGTGGCAATCGGGTGGCCGTGTCGTGACAGGCTAAGGGCGTTACCCGGTTTCGTGCTTGCCCCCACTTGCGTAATGGCACCCTGACCGGCTACACTTGCAACCAGTAGACGGCGACCAGTCGGCAATCGTGAGCCCGCTGGCGTCAGTCCAAGCAATCACTATGGGAAATACACAAATGGCGGAAGGCACGATCAAGAGGTTGACGGACAAGGGATTCGGATTCATCAGCACAGGAGGTGCAAAAGACTTGTTCTTCCACTCGTCGAGCGTCCAAGGTTGCAGTTTCGACGAACTGCATGAGGGCCAAAAGGTGTCCTACACGGAAGGCCAAGGCAAGAAAGGCCCGTGTGCCGAGAACGTCAAGCCGGTATAGGTTCGCCCCGGTGTTCGGCGTCGGCGACGGCTTCGTCGTGCCGTTTCCGTGATTGCGGGATTTCGCATTGCGACGGTCGGCGCGACGCCGCCGCCGGTGTGAAAGAGGCATGACGGAAAGGCATAGGGGACCAATATGCTCCTGCCGGGTTCGCTACCGGCTGATTGGTGGCGTGTGGCAGAGGGCCACGAGACGATCTGCACCGTTCTCGGCAGTGTGGCGAGGGGGGGGTGATGCGCCTGTCGAAGCCCTCCTGAAACGCGCCATCCTCATCCGACTCGGCAAGGATTATTCAGAAGTGCGAAGACTTCGCTACCCAGTACGACGTCGCCGTCGGCTGGCTGGTTGTGAGCTCCGCTCCAAACAGGTACAATAAGGAATCGTCCGTGTAGCTTGGTCAATCGTATATTCCCCAGGTGCCGTGGCGGCGTTGTCATCGAACCGAGAGGGAGAGACGCATGCAGAAGCGTGAAAAACTCGCAGCCATGTTGCGGAAGATCACCGACGATGAATTCGACGCCCTTTGGCAGGACACCTACGGCTATGCTCCAACGAGTGAGCGTGCGGATTCGGTGAGGGACTTTGTGGCCGAACAGTACGATGGAGAGTTGGATGGCTGCATCCAACGGGCCCAGTCGTTATTGAAGCCCCCCTCGAAACCCAAGCCCAAGAACCGGTGGCTGGCTCCTCGGTAGTCGGCAAGCGGCTTCTGCCCTGCGATTTCCGTTTCTGCTTGGGAACCATTCTTGACCGCGGCACGCCCCTCTTCGATTGGCTTCGACCTCCCGCCTCGCCCCAGCTTCAGCTAACGCAATGCGGACCCGCGCACCAGCGGTGTCGCTGCGGGCCAGTTATAGCGGTTGGATCGAAAACAAGCCCGCAGACAATCTCGTAGTCCGGAAAAGCCCGGTAAGCGAGGTCTTGTTTGGGATCCAGGCCAGGGCTCGGTACTATGCTTTCGGGTAGCGGGCTTCGCGCTTGAAATCACGTTCGCGACACGAAGAGGGAACTTGCCGATGGCCACCTATATTGCCTGGAAAGACAACTACAGTGTGAACGATCCGTCGATGGATGCCGAGCACAAACAAATCATCACGTGCATCAACGGTCTTTATTCGGCCATTCAGTCGCCAACGGCTGGTTTCACCACCAAGCGAGTTCTGGAGAAGTTGGTTCACGACACTCGCGCTCATTTCGCCCACGAAGAAGCACGTTTGCGGGAAGTAGGTTTTCCCGATTTCGAGGCCCACAAGGCGCTGCACGACGACATGAAGCAACGGACGCTTGGCCTGCGCACGCGCCTGACATTAGTGACAGCCCGTGATGCGTTGACTTCGCTCAAGGATTGGTGGATCGGACACATCCAGGGCGAAGACAAGGTGTACGCGTCGTATCTACCAAGTCCGGCGGCAAGATAGAACACGTCTCCCTACGGAGAACGTGCGGCGAGCAGCCCGCCTCCTTGCGGGCTTCTTGCGTTTCTTGGTTGTTTCCCGGCCCTGGCTTGAATCGCTTTGGCAGCAAGAAATGCCGTTCCAAAGAGCACTCCGCTGATGAACAGCAGATAACCTTTGTCGGACCACAAAGCCCGCCAAAGGGCCCAACTGGCCGCGACGGCGAACAAGGGCACGAAATGCGTGGCGTGGGTGGCCGTGCCTAACACGGAAGATCTGACCGCCAGCAACGAGTAGGCCGCGGCGGCAATGCCGCCGGCCAAGGAGTCAAACAGGTCCTTGGCGAACAGGAAGATCAATAGCATGGTAGCCGCGGAGGCAATGGCGGCGCGGCGGCGGCCCGCCGTTCCCAGCGGATAACCGCCGACTATTATCGCGCATTTGACACCGCTAAACGCAACGCGCGCACGCTTCCTTCTTGTGTCACCTGGACGAATACGGTATTCTGGGAGTGATACAAGGCTCATACCAAATCCTGTCCGGAAGATTCTCGCGTTGCCTTGTGTAGAACGGCCGCTCGCGGAGACCGCGAATGACGTCGAATCCTACGCCGAAGTGTAATAGAGCAACTGCTCGGCGGAATTGGATCGGCGCGCTGATCTGCGCCGCCCTGACGATAGCGATTTTGGCGCCTTTTGCAAACAAGGCATTCCACATTGACGACACGTTGTTCCTCTACTCCGCTCGACAGATCTGTGCCCACCCGACAGACCCGTTTGGGTTCAAAGTCAACTGGTACGGCACCGAAATGCCCATGGCTGAAGTGACGCAAAATCCGCCGTTGAACTGTTACTACATCGCCCTTGTAGCAAGCTGTTTTGGGTGGAGCGAGACTGCCCTGCATCTGGCTTTTCTGGCCCCTGCCGTGGCAGCCGTCTTGGGGACGTATTTCCTCGCGCTTCGTTTTTGCACGCAGCCGCTGCTGGCCGCCCTGGCAACGTTGCTTTGTCCGGTTTTCCTGGTTTCCAGCACCACGCTCATGTGCGATACCATGATGCTGGCATTCTGGGTGTGGGCGGTGGTGCTGTGGCTGCGGAGCGCAGAAGGCGGAACCCACGTTTTCGCAGTTCTCTCCGCCTGTTTGATTGCCGCCGCATGTCTGACGAAGTATTTTGCCGTTGTCTCCCTCATTCCGCTACTGCTGGCATATTCGTTGTTGCGCTGGCCGCGCGTGGGATGGCGGGTTCTATACCTCGCAATCCCTGTTGCCGTTTTCCTCGACTACAATTTGACAATGCGATCCTTGTACGGACAGTCGCCGCTGTTTGGGGCGGGCTCATATGCACTGAATATTGTCCGTCAGGGCAGTTGTCCGTTTCGGGGCGTCGTCACGCTCTCGTTTACCGGCGGGTGTCTGGCGACGGTAATCTTCTACGCACCCATGCTCTGGTCTCGACGGGTGTTGGTGGCTGGCATCCTGGGGATTGGGCTGATGGTTGGTCTGCTTTCCACCGCCAAAAGCCTTGGGGACTATGAATTGCCCGGTGACAACACGACCCGTTTCTTGCTTATACTGGAATTTAGCATCTTCGTCGTCGCGGGAGTCAGCCTACTGGCCCTCGCCATCGCCGACCTTTGGCACGCGAGGGACGCTGAATCGACCTTGTTGGTTCTTTGGACGGCGGGAACCTTTGTCTTCTGCTGGATATTCAATCCGATAGTCAACGGACGGACGATCCTCCCGATGGTTCCCGCGGCGACTATCTTAATCGTCCGATGCATCGATCGGTATATGACGGGGGCCGTGGGCCGACCGTCTTTCTGGAAGTTCTTGCCGTTGGTTTTCGTTGGGCTCCTGGCGTTGGCAGTTACGTGGGCCGATACGCGACTGGCGAACACCACGAGAGCGGCTGCGACGCAAATCCGCGACCGATACCGGGAAAAGAAATCCACCGTACAATTTACGGGGCACTGGGGATTTCAGTATTACATGGAGTCCTATGGCTTTACGGCCATTGATGGCAAAGGGGTCCGCATGGCGCCGAGTGACATACTGATTCTGCCCGAGAACAACACCAACGTGCCTGAACCACCGTTATGGCTCTCGCTAAGAAGCACGCTCAAACTAGTTTCTTCTCCGATTTTAGCCACAACGCACCCTGCGGTCGGCGCCGACTTCTACGGGGGCCTTGGAGGACCGCTTCCATTTGCAATTTGCCCCGTGCCGGCAGAACGCTATTACATTCTGACCGCTGACGTGGCTGACAGAAGAAACCCGCGGATCAGGCAATAGAAGCAGGCCGATCGGGCCGAGTTACACATCAAACAGGTTGGTGTCCTAATCAGCACGGACGAGGCTACCAGGTATAATCACCGCCGGCGATCACCGCGGCAGAACCATCGGAACGGGTGTACGGTCTTAGCGCCGCCACGCCCCGCCCATGGCCGCACTGCACCCACCTTGCCATACGGCCGAGCCAGAGCGCTTGCTCGGGGATTCGCGAGCGAACCGTACGAGTCTTACGCCAACGCTCGATTTGCCGCCGAACGCTTGCCAGCCGGGCGGGGAGGTCGCGTGTCTTTCTTGTACCGATTGGCTGTCCTCCACGAGTTTGTGGGTTGGCAGCCCACGATACCACACCGCTCAGAATGAGTCACACACGCTTGCCGGAAGGACACTCCAAAACAAGCGACGGAGTGGTCTGGCCGCTCCTACCGCCATCCGTAGCTCTTCTGCTTCCGAAAGCCCGTGATGCGGATTGTATCGTCCGAGAAAATATCCATCGTGGCGTAGGCGTTGTTTTCCGCACCACTGCCTTCGACCACCGCCGACAAGGTGCAATAATGCAGCCCGCCGATTTCCTGGTAGTTTCCCCAGTGGTAGTGGCCTTGCAGGACGGCCAGCACCTTAGCGGAATCGTGCAGCAGCTTGCGAACTTCGGAGCCATTGTTGACGCCGAAAGGCGGGATCACGTCCAGGCATTGGTGGACGAACACGATGGTTTTGTGGGGCGTCTTACCGAGGTCGGCACGCAGCCACTCCAACTCGGCAGGCGGAAGCCTGGCGTCGGCCCACTTGAAGTTCTTCCGGCCATACGGTTTGCCGTCGCTGGTGAAGCAGGCGTCCAGAACTGCGAAGTGATAACCGGCGGCATCGAAGGAATAGTAGGACCGTTCCTGGCCGACGATGCCCAGAAACTCGGACTTGGTGAGGTTTTCCACGCAGTGGTTGCCCAAGACGAAGTGGTGCCGGCCGGGAAGGAGTGAAAACTCTTTGGCGATACGCCTCAAATAGCCCTTCTCGGCGCCGAGGGATGCGGCCGAATCGATGGCGTCGCCCAAGCAGACGACGAGGTCCGGCTTTTCCTGGTCGAAACGTCTGGCCACTTCGGCGAACTTGGTCAGAGTCTCTCGATAGTGGCGGGTTCCCCTGGCAGCCTTGTCGGCGTAGTGCAGATCGGTAACCAACCCCAGCCGCAACTGGGGCCTGGCGGTTTCATCTGCCCAGGCCGCTTCGCCCAACAGGAAGCCCGATTCTGCCAGGAATAGCGTGCCGCCCCGAAGAAATGCCCTTCGGTTCAACGCATGGAGACGATCGCTTTCCTGCTCGCTCATGACCTACTCCGGTGGGGATGCCGTGGGCGTGTCGCCGTCCACTATCATACCGCCCAGCCGACCGGCATTGGAGCCATGCGTTGACCACGCAAGCCAACCAAAGAGCCGCCGGCAACGGATGGCTCGTTCGCTTCCGATTTCGATTGACTAACCTCGTTCCGCCGTCCGTCCTCGCTTTCGCCAAACGTAGCGGCATCGTAATCGCGGGAATCCGCCAGGCACACACCTCCCGAGATGAATCGGATTACCGTATAATCCCTGCTATGGGGGTAAAGTGCAGAACCGAAAGAGCCGGTGTGCCATGAGCGACCAGGATAAGGCGAAGCAGCAACTTGTCGAGGAGTTGGCCGAACTACGACGGCGGATTGCCACCCTGGAAGGCATCGACGCGGAACGTAGGCGAGCCGAAGAGGAGTTACGGGAGAGCGAGGGGCGCTACCGTGCGTTGGCGGAATCGACGAGAGACATCATTTACATCCTGGACCGGCAAGGAACGCTTCTCTACGCCAATCAGGCCGCCTCGCAGTGCATCAACATCCGTGCCGACGAGATTGTGGGCAAGCGGCAAACGGATTTGTTCCCCCCCGAAATGGCCCAAGTTCACGCCGGGAAGATCGGCTGTGTCTTGGCTACCGGCGAAGTGTTGGAAGAGGATGAGTTGTTCCATTTCGGCCCGGAAGAGGTCTGGCTGCGCATCCATCTTGTGCCCCTTCGGAATACGGCCGGACAGATTACCTCGGTCATGGGAGTATGCCACAACATCACGGATCGGAAACGTACCGAAGAGGCGTTGCAGAAGGCTAATGATGAACTGGAGCGGCGGGTGGAGGAACGCACCGCCGCACTGACCAAGGCCAACGAAGAACTTGCCATCTTTCAAAAGTTCGCCGAAACCTCGGGCCAAGGATTCAGCATGGCCGATCTCGATGGCCATCTGATCTACCTGAATCCGGCGTTGTGCCGCATGCTGGGCGCGGAGAGAGCGGAAGATCGCATCGGCCAGCACCTGTCAATCTGCTATTCGGAGGAAACCAATCGCCGAGGAAAGCGGGAAATCGAGCCCGCCTTGAAGCGGCAAGGGTATTGGGAAGGTGAACTGCCGATGCTTTCACGCCAGGGGAAACCGGTCCCCACCTGGCACAACACTTTCATAATCCGGGACGAGAGCGGCAATCCGCTTCGCATGGCCGTCGTGGTGACCGACATCACGGAACGGAAACGGGCTGAGGAGACACTTGCCGAAAGTGAAGCAAAGTACCGCCTTCTGGTCGAAACCACTGACACCGGATACTTGATTCTGGACGAAGACGGTCGAGTGGTAGATGCCAATGTCGAGTATGTTCGACTGACTGGCCACCAGAACCTCGGCGAAATCATGGATCGAAAAGTGAAGGAATGGACGGCATCCTATGATGCTGAACGAAATGCCCAGGAAGTCCAGAAGTGCCTGCAAGAGGGGGCTGTGCGACAACTGGAGGTCGATTATGTCGCCCCAGATGGCAAGGTCACTCCCATTGAGATCAATGCCAGCGTTATCGAGACAACGCAAGGAAGGCGAATCGTCTCCCTATGCCGGAACATCACCGAACGGAAGCGGGCTGAGGAGGAATTGCGTCAGAGCCGTGATGAACTTCGGGCCATCTACGACGGAATGCAGGACGGCCTCCTGATGGCTGACATTGAAACACAGCACTTTGTTCGGGTTAATGCCTCGATTTGCCGAATCCTTGGATACTCCGAGGACGAATTGTTGTCACTGTCCGTGAGGGACATTCACCCAGAGGCAGGTCTTCCGTTTGTTGTCGAGCAATTCCAAGCATTGGCCGAAGGCACCCTCTCGGTTAGCGAAGAGATCCCCGTCTTGCGAAAAGATGGCACCGTGTTTTATGCAGTCGTTGGCGTCAGTAGGGTCACTTACTCTGGCCGTCGCTGTGTGGTCGGATTCTTTCGGGACGTTACGGAACGCAGACAGGCCCAACAGGCGTTGCGGCAGAGCCACGACGAACTTCAAGCCATCTACGAGCAGGTGGTGGATGGCATCATCGTTGTGGACGCCGAGACAGGAAATCCCGTTCGGGCTAACGCCGCTTACTACCGTATGATGGGCTATTCCGAGGACGAAGTGATGACGCTCTCGCCAGAACGGGTTCACCCGTCTGAAGTGCTTCCCCTAGTCCGGGAACACCATGACGCAGTCAAGAAAGGGAACGTCGCACGAATTGACGATCTGCCGTTCTTGCGGAAAAACGGCGGCCTCGTCTATGCCGATGTCGTTTCCAGTCGAATTCTCTACAACGAACGGCCTGGGTGGATCAGTTTCTTCCATGACGTTACCGAACGCAAGCAGGCCCAAGACGCTTTGGAACGGGAGCGACAGTCGCTCTGGCGAATGCTCCAGGCCAGCGACCACGAACGGCAGATCATATCCTACGAGATCCATGATGGGCTGGCCCAATACCTTGCCGCCGCGACCATGCAGTTTCAGGCTCATGATATCCTGCGCGAGAACTCGCCCCAGGAAGCCAGGAAAGCCTACCAGACGGCGCTGCAGCTTGTTCGTCAGGCCCACTCGGAGTCGCGGCGGCTAATCAGCGAGGTACGTCCTCCCGTCATCGACGAGGTCGGGCTGGAAACCGCGATTTCCCATCTGGTTCACGAACAACGGCGACGCGGAGGCCCGAAGATCCAGTGCCATAGCGACGTCCAGTTCGGCAGATTGCCCTCGATCTTGGAGAATGCCATTTACCGAATTGTCCAGGAGGCATTGACAAATGCCTGTAAGCACAGCAAGAGCGAGAAGGTGACGGTCTCGATGACTCAGGAGGGAGAGGACGTTCAGTTGGAAGTACGCGACTGGGGAATCGGGTTCGACCCGGAATCCGTCGAGGAAGGCCACTTCGGTTTGGAGGGCATTCGACAAAGGGTGCGACTGCTTGGTGGTCGGCTGACCATCGAGACTACGCCGGGTTCCGGAGCCCTGGTTCGGGTTGTTGTGCCAATCCTGGAGAGGCAGAACGGCGGATGATGCCGCTAAACCCTGACGACGTTAGTGCGTCTAAGCCCTAAGAAAAAAGCCACTTACGCCGATACGTCAAGTGGCTTTCTAGCGGAGGGCACGGGGCTCGAACCCGCAACCCCTTACGGGGCACCACATTTCCAGTGTGGCCGCTAACCATTCGCTTACCCTCCGGAGCGTTTCCTAACCCGTCTATTCCATTGACTTTCCGCCTCGCTACTGTTAGGATTCATACGCTGGTGTCAAAAACTACGCCCGAAACTACGCCTGACACCCGTTTTGACGCCTTCTTTGACACCCGCTACCTACCACTGACACCCGATACCTACGCCCGGCACCTGATTCCAGGAAACACCCGTGGCTAAACATAAGCATACCCCATCCGAACAACCATTCAAGCCGTGGCCGGACTTCCCTCTTTTCCCCCACAGCACGGGCCGTTGGGCGAAGAAGATGGCTGGCAAGCTGCACTACTTCGGTCCGTGGGATGACCCCAATGGTGCCTATCGTCGCTACCTGGCCCGGAAGGACGATCTGGCGACCAATGGGTCACCCAAAGCTGACGCGGCGGCCAGGAAGGGACCATCTCCCCGGCCAGATCGTCCCGTCAAGCCGTGGCCCGGCTTCCCGCTCTATGCCCATCCGTCCGGCCAATGGGCGAAGAAGATTCGCGGCAAGACGCATTATTTCGGCACGGAGGCAGAGGCCGCTTTCAAGCTCTACCAAGGGCAGAAGGATGCCCTGGAAGCTGGACGGACACCCAAGCCCCCGGACGATTATCGCCTGACCGTCAAGGACATGGCGAACTTGTGCTTGACGATGAAAGAGTCCAAGCTGCAATCGGGCGAGCTGCAACTGCGGACCTACAAGGAGTACAAGAGGTGCGGGAAACGGCTGCTGCGTGTCCTGGGTCGGGAGCGATTGGTGGAAGACTTGACTCCAACGGACTTTTTGAAAATCCGCCGTGATATGGCGAAGACTCTCAAAAGCCTGACCAGCATCAAAGCAGACCTCCGCAAGATGATGGTCTTCTTCAACTTCGCCTATAAAGAAGGCTATATCGACCGGCCGGTCAGGACCGGCGAGGCCTTCAAGAGCCCTTCTGCCGCCGCCCTTCGGCGCGAGCGGGAGCAAAAGCCCAAGCGAATGTTCCATGCCGAGCAGATTCGTGCGATGCTCGCAAAAGCGAAGCCACAGATGAAAGCCATGATCCTGCTGGGAATCAACTGTGCCTTCGGTGATACTGACTGCGTGCTCCTGACAAAGAATAAACTGGACTTGGCAGGCGGATGGGTTAACTTCGCCCGACCCAAGACGGGCGTGCGTAGGCACTGCCCGCTCTGGCCGGAGACGGTGGACGCCTTGAAGGTTGTGCTGGCCCAGAAAGAGTCGAAACATCCGGAGTACAAGAATCGGGTATTCATCATCGATAAGCGGAAGCCGACGGCCAACCATATCGACGACGGGCGGCGAGTTTCCAAATACTTACGGCTGCTGCTTGATTCCATTGGGGTGTCGGAAGACAGTCCGAACTTCTATGCCCTCCGCCACACCTTTGTCACGATCGCGTTGCAAAAACGGGATCGGGAAGCCATCCGCGCGATCACCGGGCACGGCACCAAGAGCGACGACATGCTGGATACTTACAACGAAGCGGAGGTGGCCGACGCTCGCCTGCTGACCGTCGCCAACCATGTCCGTCAGTGGCTGTTCACGACAGAATCTCCCGCATCGGCGGCCGATATCGGCCAGCAGGGCGTTTCGACGGGCTGACAGGCGCTCCGTCAGCTTCGCGGCCCGCTTCGCCTGGAATGCGACCAAAGCCTCGGCGCTGATTCGCCACTGTGGCTGCCCCGTCGATTTTGAGGCGACATTGAAAGCCGCTAGCTCACCAGCGCGAATCCAGCGTTGAATCTTCTCTGGTTTGACTCTCAGCACCTTAGCTAGTTCGGCCACACGGTAGTAAGTCACGGTGCTTTCCCGCTCCACACGCTCAGCCAGTATGTCTCGGCTTCAACATTCTCTTGCGCGCCTGTCTTTCAACAGATCGCATAAGTGTCGCCACGGCGGTTGCGTCCATTGTTCCACTCCTCGGCCGACTGCACACGCCCGATGCCTTGATATACCAATTGAATAGCGCTCGTGACGCCTGGACTAGCAGAGTTGCGCAGAGTCAACAGTGCTTGCCACAGCCGACACAACCAGTACAGTGGAAGATAGGACGGCCAACTGAACGATACTCAAGACGGGAGACGCGAGATGGGCACGACCTTCGGGGAACGTCTGGCAGTGTTGCAGAAGAAGTTCACGGAGGCGGAACATCGTTTCGCCGGCCTCAAGCTCGATTTGCTGGCGCCCTGGGCCTCGACCGCGGAGCCGATGACCCACAAGCGATGGAAGGCATTTCTTAGGGCGAAGGTGGAAGGGGCGTCACCGGATACCATCTGGGACCCTTTCCCAGATGGAAGGTTCCTTGGTCGGTTCTCAGGCAACCTTGAGGGTCTTCAGGAGTTCGAGGAGATCACGAGGGAAGCCTATCTTCTCTTTTGCGAGATCGATCCCACGCTCCACCGCAAGACAGATTATCGTGGGTGGTTGCACATCATCCACGACATCGCCTATTATTGCCCGACAACCGATGTCGACATCGAGGTGAGGCTGTGGGGCTACCGCAGGGTGTCCGGCGCGAAGAAGCCCATGGTCTTCAGTTCGGGCGTCGTGAGGTCGTATCCGATGGATTTCGTGGACCTCGTGCGGTTGGAAAACATCAAGGTCAAGGTGAGCCCCGGATGGGGATACCTGGTGGAAGCGGCTATTCCGCTGGCGACGCTCGGTCTTCGGCCGGCGGAAGGGCTTGTCCTGCGCGGCGATTTCGGCGTCACCCACGGCGACCGCGCCGGCGCGCGCACCCGCCTGCGGTCGTACTGGGCCAACCAGCACACCGGCATCGTGGACGACGCCGTCTTCGAGCTGAAGATGCAACCGAGGAATTGGGGCGAACTAACCTTCAAATAGCCGGCATCGGTCGTTGCCGGTGCAGGTTCGAGTTGCCGCCTTGCCTGCGGCGATCGACACCGAGGCGGCTTTCGCCCGAAATTGCCCACCGATTCGCGTGGGCGGGAAGAAGGCCGCCGCCGAGCCGGTTCGTTGACTTTCAAGCTGTGCGGCCTGCATTGTCCCGTGATCTATCCCACTTTCACCGGAGGCACCCATGAAACACTTTCCGAATCGTCCGACAACCCCGGCTTTGGTTGTGGTCGGCATTGTTTCGGTCCTTGTTGCGGCGGAATGCTTCGCCGCGGAGGCGGCCGCAGGCCGTAAGGTGCCGCCGGGGGCGGTCGCGCTCGGCTACACGAAATGCGTCATCGACGAACGCCCATCGGTGGCCGACATCGCGCCTGGCCCCACGGGCAACTTCAAATGGTTCAAGGGCCTGTGGTACGAGACCAACATGCCCGAAAGTAAATTCGAGATGGTCGATGGCGTGCTGGCGATGCATCTCCGCGGGGGGCTGGTGAGCACGCCACACGACTTCTCGCAACGGGGGCGTCTTCCCCTCCTGCCCGGAAAGGACGGATTTTACGCCGAGTTCGATATCCGCCTCGCGGACAACGACCGCGACCATTGGCCCGCGGTGTGGATCATGCCCGTCGAGTTCGACGGCACGCACGGAAGCCGCCTCCCAGGAGATCCCGCGAATTATTTGCGTTATATGGAACTCGACGTCGACGAGGGCGGCATGGGCCCCGGCATGGCGGGAACTGTGCACAACTGGCTCTGGGCCGGAGGCGCGGTGAAGCGGCATCGAGTGAACCCCAACAATATGATCTTTAAGCCGCTGGATCGAGCCAAAGTGCATACCTTCGGCGCCAGCTACGACCCCAAGAAAACGAACGTCACGTGGTGGCTCGACGGCAAGAAACAAATGAGCGCCACCACGCCGTACTGTCCGGAAATCGCGGCGAAACAGCACTTCTACCTGATCGTGAACAGCAATTTTCACTACAAGAAGGACCTGGACTACCTGATGTTTGTCAGCAGCGTGAGGGCATTCGTCCCGCCGACTTCTCCGTTGCCCGCCGCAGCCGAGGCGAAAGAGATCAGGTCGAAACCATAGCGCTGCCGGAGAGTTCCGCGTTCCGCAGAATGCCCTCGCGCCGAGCGCGCCACAACGGCGTGTGGCGGAAGGGCGTCCCGCTCGTACCGGTCGGCGTTCCAGCAAGGGAGGCGGCGGAAAGGATGCGCATGGACGAGCTGGTGGAGGCGATCGTCGGTCCTTGCAACTGGAACTTGGCGGCTTGAGGTGCGGGAGGGAGGGGGGTGCTGCGCGAGTAGACGCGAACAAGGCAAACGTCCGGCGGAACGCATCTTGCTTGCCATGGTAGTCCCGTAACGCTCGAAGCGTTCGCGTGAACAGACGGTTGAATCGGGATAGTCCGAGTAGCCGCCGTCACCGCGGAAGTCCCCGTCGACGCAGTCCAGGGGCACCTGGATGACCCGGCTAGCCTCGCCTGCATCGGGGCGGAAGCTAGGCTCACCCGGGCAACTCTTGGCGCAGAATCAACCCACGAGACTCACCGGGACGCCCTTGACAGCACGAGCGGTTTTGGGGATGACGGTGAATGGGCACGACACTGTTAGGGACACCCATGAAATGCATCTCCACCCTCGTGGCTGGCGCGGTCATCGCGGTCTGCGGTGCGGCGCGAGCCGTTCCAGCCATTTCGCACGATGTCGCCGGCAAGCGCATCACCATGACCGATGCGCAAAACAACCTGGTCCTTCGGCTCCGATACGATGGCCGGTGTATGCTCGACGGCGTGGTCGTGCGCCGGCGGGATGTGGTTTCCGAAACCTTGGGCGTATGTTCGACGATCCGCGTGGGCGGCGTGGAATACAACACGCGATCAGGGGTCAAGACGCCGAAGGTCGATGTCCATGGAAACACGGTCGCGGTTGCCGGGATTCGTTT